>Ga0209025_1003343_pt1 | contig 15389 bp, 15 predicted proteins | sample AraplaMF_Col_mLB_FD_184256 | JGI IMG/M metagenome (GOLD analysis project Ga0209025, IMG submission 184256) | Arabidopsis root microbial communities from the University of North Carolina, USA - plate scrape MF_Col_mLB (SPAdes) (version 2) | ecosystem: Host-associated > Plants > Roots > Endosphere... | reverse complement strand
TCACATTTTTAGCATCATTTTTTTCCTTCACAACTTGATGATAATAAGTATTTGTCGCTAAAAAGCCGATACACAAGCTACCAATCATAACGAGCATCGTCGTCACAACAAATTTGCTATATAACGTTTTCATCATGCAATAACCTCAAGCTTATAGCCGACGCCACGCACCGTTGTAATCTCAACACCTGGTTCATAACGATGTAGACGCTCACGAATCCGCTTCACATGTGTATTTAAAGTCTGCTCATCTCCATCGTAGTCAAAGCCCCACACTTGCTCCATAATAAAACTACGTGTAAACACCTGATTCGGGCGGGATGCTAGTAATGCCAATAGTTCAAATTCCTTTAAAGGCAGGACGAGTGTATCTTCCCCAATGACAACCTCAAAGCTTCGACGATCAATAACGAGCCTACCCACCTTGATGGTTACCTGATTTTTCTTATCGAGTCTACGCAATATTGCGGCTATGCGAAACAGCAATTCTTTAGGTTCAAAAGGCTTCACAACATAGTCGTCTGAGCCCGCCAAAAACCCTCGTTCCTTGTCCTCAAGCTCGCCTTTTGCTGTTAATAACAAGACTGGAATATCGTAATCCTGGCTCAATGTCTCTGTTAATGTATAACCATCCATTCCCGGCATCATAACATCAACAACAGCCAAATCAGGCAAGTTTCCTTCAAGTAATTTAAGGGCCTGTTGTCCGTTTTCCGCCTGTATTACTTGATAGCCCTCTCTTGTCAGATAAATATTCACTAGCTGTAAAATATGTACATCATCATCTACAACGAGAATTTTCATTCAGGTCTACCTCCATCCAACTTGTTTACTTTTAACAAAAAATCCGCTCCATTCCGCGGACGTCAAGTTATCAGAAAGGATTCCGGACGTAAGCCGGGGTATTATTGATAACTCCATTTTTTCATATTATAACGAAAAGAAAGATATAAACAGCAATATAAGTAACGGCAAACCAATTACGATATAGCCTCGTGGATTTGCAAAGTTCATCGTCCAACCTACCCCAAAGCGTTTCTCTACAAAAACGGAAGGATCTTGACGATTCACATAAATTAATCCACCCTTCCAATAGCGATCCTCATCAACATCCATTACTTCTGAAACGACATTGTCTCCATAGTTCACCCTCTGCTTACGTTTTTTCCATGCGTAGACAAGGACTGAGCCCAGAACAAGCAACAAAAACAAAATAAATACCGGTAATAGCCAAGTTCCTGTAGTCATTGAAGGATAGATATTGCTTAGCTGTAATACTGTAAATAATATAGTAAAACCATAGCTTAATAACATAATGCTCCAGCTCATATACTTTCGACTTTTTAGCTGATCTTCCAATGATTCTTCTTTACGATTAACAGCCAACTTGATTGCTGAACGTTTTATAGAATCTACAGTTCCCCACATCATACATTGCACCATCAGCATAACAAGCGGCAGTGAAACCGCCGTAAAATATGTTTTGCTTCTCCAAGAATCCGCTTCACCGCTAGGTCCCCAATGTACCGCAATGTGATCTGGGATTTGGTCATAATGTCGGAACGTAAAGATAATTAGAAACACCGTAACACCAAATGGGATTACATAAAATGGCCAAGGGAGCATTTCATCACGACTACGAGCCGTTAAGTCGACTGCACGAACTTGTTTTATATTTAGGCCCCACTGCTCTTCCTTTTTAAGTTTTAAAACCTTTTGATGGTTTTTCCAATATAATGTCATACTGACTGCAAGCATTGCAAATAAGCATCCTAGCAGTAAAATACCTTGCATGAACTCAGATTGTGCAAAGTAATAATAGCAAACAATCATCATCAGTAATAACAAGACACCCGATATTCCAACGAATTGAGCATACTGCTTTTTCATATTACGTAATGCGGAATTTTTTAAATTTTGTTCAGGTACAGTAACGCCAAAAATAATTGTCTCACGTACTATATATGGCACAAAAACTTGTAGAGCTAATGTTATGATGTAGACGGTTGAAAAAACGCCAAGTAGCATTTACTACACCCCTTCTGCAGGTATTTGCAAATCAGAAAATACCTTTTTTATCATGTGCTCGATTTGTTCAGCTGTTGCGCCTAGCACCATTCCTTCTACCACAACAGGCTTTAAGTTTTTTTCAATTGTTTGTAATTGTTCAGGAGTTAACGCTCGCTCCTCTGCTGAACGAATAATAGCACCTGATTTGGCTCTAATTGTAATGATCCCCTTTTCCTCTAGCTCATGATAGCTTTTATTAACCGTGTGCATATTTACGCCTAGATCGGCTGCTAAATTACGTACAGACGGCAAGGTATCTCCTGGCTTCATTTCCCCTCTTGCAATCCCTTCCATAATTTTTCGGGTTACCTGTTCATAGATTGGTACATCAGACTGTGGTTCTATTTGAATAAACATTACTATCATCTCCATAATTGTTATACAGATAATATAACAAATAATCATTTTTTATGCATGATGAAAGGGACAATTATAAAGAGTTCTTAACAGTTTCAATAAACTTTTGCACAAGTACACTGTGCTTTTCATTCTTTCTAGTACAAATTGCAATTTTATGATTAATATGAACATCCTCTACATAAACCCTCGCCAATTGCCTACTATCAACATACTCTCGAACTGCTAGTGACGAAATAAAATTTGCGCCATAGCCGGCCATAACCGAACGGATCGTTTCATTGATTCCATTAAACTGTAGTGCAATCTTAGGTGGCTTGACTTGATACGTTTGACATAAAGAAAAAAGATGCTCTCTCATTGAACTTCCTTCTTCACGCATAATAAAAGGTTCTTTCATCATGTCAGCAAGTGAAACGTACTGATTTGCATAGGGATGATCAGGTGCGACTACAAACCATAATTCATCCTCAAAAAGCTCCTCCCACTCTACTTCTTCCGGTCTTTCTAAAATACCACCACCATAAATAGCAATATCAGCTTTATACTGTATTAATTGCTCAAAGGCATCTTTGGTGTTAGTAGTCGTAATAACTAAATTTACGTCTTCATTTGCCCCTTTAAAGGTAGCTGCCCACTTAGGAATTAGAAAATTAGCTGGTAAATATGTTGCAACTATATGTATTGTTCCTGCTTTTGCAAGACGATAATCTTCAATGAACGAAGTAATATGTTCTTCAAGCGTAACAAGATTTTTTGCTTTTTCTGCTAAAGCCTCCCCAAATTCAGTTAATACTACGCCCCGTCCTTGTTGCTTAAATAATTGAATCCCAATCTCATGCTCAAATTTTTTTATTTGACTTGAAACTGCTGGCTGACTAATACGAAGTAATTCTGCCGCTTTCGTGAAACTACCTGTAGTAGCAACTTGATAAAACAATTTTAATCCATGAATATTCACGATTTCACCCCATACCCATAACCTATAGTTATGAATTAATAATAATAATATATTTTTATTATGTTTCATCCTATCATACACTTTACATGCAAGCTTGCAAAAAAATACGAAACGGGGACTGTTTAATGACCAATTTAAATATTTGGAACAATGTAGATGAGTACTTTATGGAAAAACTAATACCGACAGACACAGAACTTGAAGCAGTATTACAAGCTAATAAAGCAGCTGGTATTCCGGAGATTGATGTATCGCCTACTCAAGGCAAACTATTGTATTTACTAGCTAAAATAAAAGAGGCAAAAAACATCTTAGAAATTGGAACACTTGGTGGCTATAGTAGTATTTGGATGGCACGCGCCCTTCCTAACGAGGGTAAAGTTTACACACTAGAAATTGATCCCGAGTATGCATCAGTAGCCAAAGAAAATATTAAAAGAGCTGGCTGTGAACATAAAGTTGAAATTATAGTCGGGAAGGCATTAGATACATTACCTATTTTGAAAAAAGCAGGGCAATTGTTCGATTTAATTTTTATTGATGCAGATAAGCCCAATAATCCACACTATTTGAAGTGGGCATTAGAATTAGCAAAACCAGGAACAATAATCATCGCTGATAATGTAGTGCGTGATGGCGCTGTAATTGATGAAATAAATGTAGATGAAAGGGTACAAGGTGTGCGACGATTTATGGATTTATTGCAAGAAAAATCTCAAATCGAATCTACAGCTATACAAACAGTTGGCAATAAAGGCTATGATGGCTTTGTGCTCGCCGTAGTTAAATAATTGAAAAAGGAGATGTCTCAGAGACATCTCCTTTCACCAATAGCTATTTCGTAACTATTGCAAATGCATCATGAAATTCATCAACTACCGGTGTGGGTCTAGGAACATTTTTTAGAAGATAAAAAAACGTCTTACAAGCTCCCCATCTAAGCTCGTAAGACATCATTATCCCTTTTAAATCTCTCTACTTTTATTAATAGACCCCTTTTTTGTAAACCGTGTTCATTTTTTAGTAAGGAACGGGGGAACAGACCCCGCCCGTTTCAATAGTGGAATAAGGTGGACTCCATTCGAGTTTAGTCCACATCAATTTAGGAAAGTTGGATATGTTCGTTTAGTAGATTCGTATCTCAAATCAATTTCTTTCAGCGATTGCTGAAAACGAGTTAAGCTAATTTTTCATAACCTGGAAGCGTCAAGAATTCCGCAAATTCATCTTGTTCAATTAAAGATTTAAACAGCTCTGCAGCTTCTTCATAGCGACCACCGTTATAGGCTTGTTCCCCAACACCCTCTTTAATTTTCACAAGCTCTTCCTCCAAGATAGATAGTACAAAGGACAATGTAATGCCACGGCCATCATCCAAGATACCTTTTGGATGACGAATCCATTGCCATACTTGTGTACGAGAGATTTCTGCAGTTGCAGCATCCTCCATTAAGTTGTTAATCGGCGCAGCTCCGTTGCCTCGTAGCCAAGAAGCAATGTACTGAACCCCTACACTACAGTTAATACGGAGACCTTCTAGTGTAATTGTCCCCCCTGGAACAGCTACTAAATCTTCTGCAGTAACACTTACATCCTCACGCTTTTTATGGATTTGGTTTGGTGTCGTCATAATCGCATCAAACTGTTCCATAGCTGTTGCAACCATACCCGGATGCGCTACCCAAGTACCATCGTGGCCATCTGTTGCCTCGCGACGTTTATCTTCTGCAACCTTTGCAAACGCTACAGCATTCGCGTCGTCATCCCCTTTAACAGGGATTTGTGCAGCCATACCGCCCATCGCAGGAGCATTACGTTTATGACATGTTTGAATACATAAAGACGTATATGCCTTCATGAATGGTACAGTCATTGTTACTTGCCCACGGTCCGGTAAAATTACTTCAGGTTGATTGCGCAGACGTTTAATATAGCTGAAAATGTAATCCCAACGTCCACAATTCAGACCAGCTGAATGTTCACGTAATTCATATAAAATTTCATCCATTTCAAATGCAGCTAAAATTGTTTCGATTAAGACAGTAGCCTTAATTGTCCCTTGTGGAATTCCAATATAGTCTTGTGCAAACACAAAGACATCATTCCATAAGCGTGCCTCCAAATGGCTTTCAAGCTTCGGTAGGTAGAAATAAGGCCCCGTACCTTGTGCCAATGCATTTTTAGCATTATGGAATAAATACAGACCGAAATCAAAGAAACTACCAGAGATCGGCTCGCCATCCACTAGTACATGCTTTTCAAGTAAATGTAGTCCACGTGGACGAACTAATAACACAGCTGTGTTTTCGTTTAACTTATACGTTTTACCATTAGATGCTTGTGTAAACTCAATTGTTTTATTAATAGCATCACGCATATTAATTTGTCCGCCAATCATGTTTTCCCATGTCGGAGCAGATGCATCCTCAAAGCAAGCCATAAACATTTTTGCGCCAGAGTTTAATGCATTAATAACCATTTTACGGTCAACAGGTCCTGTAATTTCTACACGACGGTCATGCAAATCTTCTGGAAGTGGTGCAATTGTCCAATCTCCCTCACGGATCTGCTTTGTTTCTGGTAAGAAGTCGAGTTTCTCACCTGCATCAAGGCGCTTTTGACGTTCTTGACGAGCCTCTAATAGCTCTTTTCGACGAGCATCAAATTTTTCGTGCAGGGCAAGAACAAACTCAAGGGCTTCTGGTGTTAAAATTTCTTTTGTTTGCTCGTTTTGTTCCCCAACAATTTTAAGCTTACCTGTTATTGCTTGTTCCATCAGTTGTTTCCCCCACCTTTGCGATTTTAAGTAGTCATCCCCCGCTTTAGGAGGAGCGGAGGAGACTAATCTATGATTATGAATTTAGGAATACGCGTACTTATGAAACTTAAACGAATTGTTCTGTTTCTGTAGAACCAGCCATAGCTGTTGTAGAAGAAGTACCGCCAGAGATAGTTTGAGATACTTCATCAAAGTAGCCAGTACCTACTTCACGTTGGTGACGTGTAGCTGTGTAGCCTTTTGATTCTGATGCAAACTCAGCTTGTTGTAGCTTAGAGTATGCAGCCATACCATTATCTTTATAATCATGTGCAAGCTCAAACATAGAGTGGTTTAATGCGTGGAAACCAGCTAATGTTACGAATTGGAATTTATATCCCAATTTACCTAACTCGCGTTGATATTCTGCGATTTCTTCTTCTGATAAATTTGCTTTCCAGTTAAAAGAAGGTGAGCAGTTGTATGCTAGTAATTTCCCTGGGAATTCAGCATGAATAGCTGCCGCAAATTCACGAGCCTCCTCAAGAGATGGTTTAGAAGTTTCACACCAAATTAAATCTGCATATGGCGCGTAAGCTAAACCACGAGCAATCGCTTGTTTAATGCCTGGTTTTGTAATGAAGAAGCCTTCTGGGGTACGTTCACCAGTAATAAACTCAGCATCACGTGGATCGATATCAGATGTTACCATATCAGCAGCATCAGCATCTGTACGAGCGATTAAAATTGTATCAACACCCATTACGTCTGTTGCAAGACGAGCAGCAATTAGGTTACGGACAGCATTTTGTGTTGGAAGTAACACTTTACCACCTAAGTGGCCACACTTTTTCTCAGAAGCTAATTGGTCTTCTAAGTGAACACCAGCTGCTCCAGCTTCAATCATTCCTTTTACAAGTTCAAATACGTTTAGAGGACCACCGAAGCCAGCCTCAGCATCTGCTACGATTGGAGCGAACCAATCAAATTGATCTACACGTCCTTCAGCATGATCGATTTGGTCTGCACGTTGTAAAGCTTGGTTAATACGCTTAACTACTGCTGGAACAGAGTTTGCTGGATATAAGGATTGGTCAGGGTACATTTGACCAGAAAGGTTAGCATCAGCAGCAACTTGCCAGCCTGATAAGTAGATTGCTTTTAATCCCGCTTTTACCTGTTGTACAGCTTGATTACCAGTCAATGCACCTAATGCATTAATGAACGGTTCTTCGTGTAAAGACTTCCATAGTCTAGCCGCACCTTTAGTTGCTAAAGTTTGTTCAAGTACAACAGAGCCCTGTAGCTTAACAACCTCTTCAGCTGAATATGCGCGTTCAATACCAGCCCAACGAGGGTTCTCTGCCCATTGTTTTTCTAATGCTTGGATTTTTTCTTGACGTGTTGACATATTGAAATTCCACCTTCCCCTTTGTATACAATATACTCTGTTAAAAAACTTTTAATTTGCTGTTCCATAACAGGTTTATTTGTTATAAATTAATATATAACAGCACATCTGAATTTTCATTATTTTTAGATAAAATACCAAATTTTAATGATGAAACCGCTTTTTTTGGCGACGAAATTTGGTAAACTGTTTACAAACAAGGGGGATATTCACAATGAATAATGAGTTTAATTCTTTGTCAAAAGATATTTCACAACAGTTTATTTCAATGCTAAAGGACTGGGTTCCAGTCAATTCATCCATTGCAATTGCCGCTGAAAACTCTTATATTTATTTTCATTCTGGACATCAAAACATTAACTTAGAAGTAGGCCAACAAGTACAGTCTGGTAGCATTGCCGAACAAGTACTACGAACGAGGAAACGGACAGATGCCGTATTAGATAATTCTTTATTCGAAACGCCGTATTATGGGATAGGTTATCCTATTAGCATTTTAGATGTGCCTGCAGCACTTATTGTAGTATTACCTTCAATCTTTACCGAAAAGAAAGTTGAGCCCTTTCAATTTTTAACAGGAAAGCAAGAAGAGGACTGGAATCCTATTGCAATTGAAAAAATCTCTCATATTGAAAGCCTGCAGAAAAAAACGTGGTTTTATGTGGATGGAGAACAATTTAAAACAAGTATTACACTGAAAGAACTTCAAATGCGTCTACCGTCATCTTTTATTCGCATTCATAGATCTTATATTGTTAATATTCATTTCATAAAAAAAATGACTCGTGATCTTACTTCCAATTTTATTATTACTCTAAAGGATGGAAATGAGCTACCTGTCAGTCAATCCTATATCAACAATTTGAGAACTGCCCTAGAGTTTTAAGGCTATACAAAAACAAAGATTATTTAATTGCTGAAGCAAACATAGATATTCGTATAACTGTACAACTATTTAACAAGGGGATTGGTATAGTAATAGTATATTTCAAGTAAATACCAAATGATAAATAAAAAGTAGAGTACTTTTTGTAAAAAATTAAACAAAAAGTACTCTACTTTTTTATAGGAAAAACGTCTATTATGATACACTCAAGTATTTGCGAGTTCCACACAAATACAATTTATATCAGATGTGTAATATTTCTAAGTTGAATGTCACCTATGATATGTCTATGGAAGAATTGGATTCTACAATCCTATTTGGTTGTTTACGTTTAAAATAAACAAATAAGCAGCAGAAACACACCATTAATGAACTTATTCCAACTGTAACTAAGACAATATTTAACTCAACATACTCCCCGATAAATCCAATTAAAGGGAAAATTATTGCCATAATTAAAGATGTTGCAAAGTTTATAACTGAAAGTAATGTTGCTCTAATGTTCGTCTTTACTTCGTTATTAAAAAGTGCACTCGTAATTGGTTCAAACAGAGCATACAAAGTATTAATTACGATAAATGCCAATAAGACGAGATAAGTGTTATTAATTAAAGATACTAAATAGAATATTAAAATTATAAAAAGAATGAAAAATATAGTATCCCTTTGATTGTATTTATCTGAAATCTTGCTAGAAATTAAGGAAGTCACGATTTGTAATAATGAAATGATAGAGAAAATTAGCCCGACCTCTTTAATATCAATTTGTAAATTAAATAACAACGTTTGCCCATACATAAAATAAACTGAAATGATGGATGAGAAAATAGCTAACGCAAATATTAAATAAACAAGCGTCGTATTCTCCCTTAATACATTATACGAATCTTTTAAAATAGATTTGATCGATTGTTTGCTTGACTTTTCATAAATATCAGCATCTTCAAGCGAAAAAATAAAAATCAATGACAGAAGATGCATAAAGATTCCCATATAGAATATTAAGTGCCATGAGAATAACTGTAGGTATCCTCCTAATCCCATAGATAATGCTAATGCTGCAGTGACACAAGCCACATAAATCCCAATACCTTTTCCGTAGGATTCAACTTTCCCCTCTTTTTCATAGGATTCATATAAATAAGATTCTTCTGTCCCAGATATAAGTGATAAACCAATGCCATAAATCACATGACCAAGCGCTAGAAACCAAAAATCTTGCGAAAACACAAATATCACCATATACAAAATGATAAATAAATGCCCTAAAAACAATGTTTTCTTTCTACGTAAATAGTCTGAAATAATCCCTGAAGGAAGTTCAAACACCGTCATCGTAATATTTAGTATAGCTTGCAATATTCCAATTTCATACAAACTAAACTTTAGATGTAATAAATATAAAATCCATATACCCCGTTCGAAATAAAAATTCCCAAAAAAGCCTGAAAGGTAAAAGTAAAATCTATTTTTCATGGTTAACCCTCTATTTTATTTATTTAATACTGACAAACTGGTCAGACGTTTTCCTGTTTTAATTTAGCCTAGTCGGATGCATGCTGTATTCAACTGTCGTAAATCAGTAAAATTTTTATCTTTTTTAAAATTTGATCACACAAAATTAGCTTGTTCATAAAATCACCCTTTCCAATTCCTTTATTGTTTTGAATCATAACATGAATTATGTGAGAAAAAAGTAAATATTAGTATTTTAATATTCAATTGATAGAATACCGTTATTTGCTATTGTAGTATAAATTGTGTAATAACATTTAACTTATCGAAAGGGGGATATCTTATATGAAAATCGAAGAACTAGAATTAGATGTTTGTGTTGAAGGATTAATTCAGCGTACTTAATCTTTAGCAATAGGCTTTCTAATCATTCATTCGAAGGGAGGCGTTCTATATGAAAATCGAAGAGTTAGAATTAGATGTTTGTGTTGAAGGATTAATTCAACGTACTTAATCTTTAGCAATAGACTTTCTAATCATTCATTCGAAGGGAGACGTTCTATATGAAAATCGAAGAGTTAGAATTAGATGTTTGTGTTGAAGGATTAATTCAACGTACTTAATTTTAAACAATAAGGCTCTCTAAATGATTCATTCAGAGAGCCTTATTTTTAAGGAGTAATAACATGATTAAGAAAAAACTAAAAAATGATGTCATGATTGTACACTACTCAGATTTTGATTTGATTATATACGATAACAAGAGTCTAAAAATTTGTTTAAGTAATGAAGAATTCAAAAATGTTTATGCTTTATTAAAAAAAGGGACATCTTTAATGGAACTTACATCACTTTACCCTACGGAAGATGTAAAAGTACTTTGGGAGTCATTATTGAAGATTGGGGCTCTTATCGAAGAATGGGAAAACAGTTATGAAAATACTATTTATGAAAAACAACTATATTATTTAGAAAGTCTCGCTCAATCTCCGATTCATTTGCAAGAAACACTAAGTACAAAATGTGTAGCTATCATAGGTGTTGGTGGAGTAGGATCTATTATATTAGAGCAACTAATTCGATTTGGAATTCAAAACTATATATTAATAGATGATGATGAAGTGCAAATTCATAATTTAAATAGACAATATATGTATACATTAAAGGATGTCGGCTTCAGTAAAGTAGATGTTTGTTTCACTAAAATTAAAGAGTTTCATCCAGATGGACAAGTCTCCATCTTTAAAAAACGAATCAAAAATCAGGACGATTTATCAAAGATATTTGCGAAATCGTTACCTGATTTAGTAATAAATGCAGCTGATGAGCCCCATAATTTAAATCAGGAAGTTCTTAAAGTATGCATTGAATACCAGGTTCCTTTCCTTACAGGAAGTGTTGGAATTAGCTCTGGAAGAGTCGGTCCATTTATTGATCAATCAACTTGTATGTCCAACTATTTAGATTATCTAGAGTCTGTACAACTACCTAAAAATATAAAAACAATAAAGCCAATTTTAGGCTCACTAGGATCGTCAAATTGCATTATATCTTCACTGATTGCTTATGATGCTATTCGTTTTCTATTGAATAAACAACCAAACTCTTTCAATAAAATATTACATGTCGACTTCAATGATCTACCATTTAAAGCTACCTCAATAAATAAAGTAGAGGAAGAAATAGTCAAACATGAAAATTGAGCGAATTTCAAAAAACAAGGAAGTAAATCGGGTTAATGTCGAAATCGATTCAATGCCTATTTCTCTAAATCCTTTGTTAGCGAATGATTATATTAGCAAATTTATCTTAAGTGCAATGTACGAACCCCTAACTAAAGGTAAAAATTGCTCTATTCAAAAGTTAGATGACTTAACCTACATCATTGAGATTCATCAAGACTTTTTAGGAGATTCATTATTATTTTTGAAAACGATACAGTTTCATCTAAATGAAGAAAATTACAGTCCTTATTTTAAAGAACTAATCTGTATCAAAAATGCATTGGCAGTATATAAAAAATGCCTTTCGCCTGATCAAATAGGTGTGTCAATTATCAATAATAAAACATTTAAAGTTACCCTAGAATATAAAATAGATTATTTGGTAGAACTGATACAAAGTATATTTCTTGTACCCGTCAACACCACTACTTTAACTGAAAACGGCCCTTATAAACTATTCAGCCATGAGGCAAACCGTATAGTCTTAATGCGAAATATGGAGTACTTTAACTTCGTAGACTCTTTAGTTGCAGAAGTACACTTTATACTAAATACCAACATTAATAATAGTCTGTCTTTATACGAAATGGGCGAAATTGATATTACTTGTAATACTCAATTTTCACATGAAAATACTGATCTAAAGAATTTTGAAGATTTTTGCGAAAGCGAGTTAAATTTATACTTTTTACTTAAAGTAAAAAATAGATCGCTCTTAGAATTTATATACAAAGAGTTTCCGAGAGAAAAGATAGCCAAACAATTAGAGGGTGTTGTCACCCCACTATATAATTTACTGGATTTTCATGCAGGTATGGGGGACATAATAAGTACTGTTACGGACTTTGACATGCCCTTAGAAGGAGAAAAATTGAACCTCAGTTTCGCAAATTTTTATCCTAACAATCTCATTATAAAAGAAATAGAATCTTTATTAACACAAAAGGATATTTCATTTGTTCGACGTAGCTTTAAAGATTTTGAGTCCTTTTTATCTACTAAGGAAAATCCTGATATAGAATTATCTCTTGTAATGCCTACATATGCACATTATAGCAGTTTAATTAAAACATTTATTTATGACTATTCAATTGACCTTCAAAAAGAAATTATTGAAGCAATGAATAACAACGAGTTACAAAAACTAACTCGTTTATTATGTATGACACAGCATTATATTCCATTACTCAAAGGTAAATCAATGTATTTAAAAGAACCTTCCTTAAAAGAATTTCATATGAATGAACTTGGTTTACTTGATTTGTCTAAATTAACCTATTTATAATAAAAGGAGAATTTATTAATGATTGAAAGAATAGATATCAACGATTTAACATACGAAAAATTTATGGCAGAATATGCAGATAAAAAACCTGTAATCATTACAGGAGCTATGAACGATTGGAATAGCTTTAACTGGACCTTAGAAAAATTCGGTCAATTATACGGTGAACGTAGCGTGCCTATCAGAGAATCATCAATTGATGGTGTTAGAAATTTTAAAAAAGTAAACCTTACTGAGTATATTAATTATTTAGAACACAACGAGAATAATTGGTACTGTGATTGGAACCTCCACACATTCGGAGATCAAGACTTAGTTCAAGCCTATAAACCTTTAGACATCTTTACCCGAGAAACAGTAAGATTAAATACTAAAAAACAAATATTCAAATGGTTCTTTTTAGGATCTGCTAATACCCAAACGCCACTTCATCAAGACTTTGACAATACACATGCATGGAATGCTGTTATTTTTGGACAGAAAGAATGGATATTCTTCGAAAAGTCAGATAGCCCCTATCTATACGAAGGAAAAGTAGACTTATTTTCAGATTATAATTTAGAAAACTATCCTTTATTAGAACAAGCAAATCCAATAAAAATTATACAAAATGCTGGTGAAATTATTTATGCACCACGCTTTTGGTGGCACCAAGTACGAAATACCGAATCTACATTAGCTGTTAGTGAAAATTTTTGGTTTGAGATAGAACTTTTGAATGGAGATTCAAAATTTTGATTATATTTGAATCTTCGTCTGAATATATTTCATCAACAATTCATCTTGCTTATTAAGTGCTAAATAATATGCCATTTTATAAGATGTCACACAGTTTTTTAAGCCTAATTTTTGTTCATTAAATGCTTTTTCATAATACAAATAAGCTAAACGATACTGCGTGTTAATACTTACTTTATTAGCCCACTTTATGCCTTTATTTACGATACTTAATGCCTCTTTATAATTATTTATTTTAGAATAAGCATTAGAAATATTTAAATAAATCAGAGTTAACTTTGGTTCACTTTTGACTTGCATATTAGTCTCGATATCTGCAATTAGTTTATTAAAATATGTAAAAGCTTCATGATTAAGCCCTAGCTCAATCAAAACGATTCCTAAATTACACATAATAAGCATCTCTTGATAAGAGTAATTCTTTTTATTTGGAAAGTATGTTAAATACAAAGATTCCTCTAATAATTCAAAAGAGCCTTCAAACTCTTTTTTAATAAACCCTAGATAAACTGCTTTATAGAAGATGATTAGCTGTTTATCTAGTTTTGTGTAAAAATTTGCATGTAGTTCAGAAGTATTGAGAATATTATTGATTTCTTCATATTTTCTTGAATAAAAAAGATTTGCAAGTTGCTCTCTTATTTGAGTTTTAATGATCAATTCAGAATCCCAGCTCTGCTGTAATTCGTCCATTTGTATATTTAACTTCAAACAGATTTTAGAAAGTAGTGTTGCATTAGGAACATGTTTGTTTTGTTCGATTAAACTCAACATTCCTTGTGAACAAATACCTTCACATAGGTCTTTTTGAGAAAGACCCATAGTAAGTCTAATAGATTTTATGCTATTACCAATTTGTACTTTAATCACACCCTAACAGAAAAGAGGATTATTATTTTGGAAACTATTATTCAATTATTTAGTGATTTACCTTGGAATATCATTTTTTTCCGCTTCTAAATTTTTAATAAGATCTTTGTTCTATTAAGGGTGGAAGATATCCCCCACCCTTATCCGTTTATTTAATTTGCATTTATCGGATTAATCAATAATATGACTTTTAATGTCATCCATTCTTTCAGCTTTTCTCCCCTATTATCACTACTTTTAGCTGCTTTCATATTCATTTTCCCAAATGAAATATTTCTTTAATAAAAACTCTCGTTCAAAGTGATACTGAAATGGTTAACACGCGGATTAATGAATATAATTATTCATTAATCCGCGTGTTCATTATTCTTCTACTTAAGGATAGCAATCAGCAAGAGGACCTTACATCTCCTTAAAATTAGAAATGAAAATGGCTATAGCATGATAATATATGCTTATTATTGTATGGCCTTCATATTAAAATGCCCACTCTATTATAACTTACCTATCATTATATTGGCATATTTTTCCGAAATTACGTAAGAATTCTCTATTAATAAAATCACTCATTTTGTGGTTAAATTACTTCATCTAACGGTTTTGAACATAACTATGTGAAAATAGATTCCATAACATCTTCATTTACTTTAAATCCTTATGATGGGATGAGTATCCAATTATTGTTTTAAATATAGGACCCTGCTCATTTATAAAAAAAAAGCCTGAGAAAAAATTCTCAGACTTTAGATTGCCTAGCGACGTCCTACTCTCACAGGGGGAAGCCCCCAACTACCATCGGCGCTAAAGAGCTTAACTTCCGTGTTCGGTATGGGAACGGGTGTGACCTCTTTGCCATCATCACTAGACTATTTTC
>Ga0209025_1003342_pt1 | contig 15391 bp, 12 predicted proteins | sample AraplaMF_Col_mLB_FD_184256 | JGI IMG/M metagenome (GOLD analysis project Ga0209025, IMG submission 184256) | Arabidopsis root microbial communities from the University of North Carolina, USA - plate scrape MF_Col_mLB (SPAdes) (version 2) | ecosystem: Host-associated > Plants > Roots > Endosphere... | reverse complement strand
TTATATCTGGAAACGCTGGGGCCGGAAAATGGCGAGGTATCTCTCCGTAAATGGAACCAATGGTTTCAAACTGATTGGAAAAGAAAAAAGATGCCAAGCCCGTTGATACAATGATTCCAAGTAAATAGGACATCCCAAGCGACTTAGGTGAAAAGTAAAGAACAATTAAAATGGTTAGTAAGCATATCGCTGCCGTAGCAATACTATAGATGTTGATGAAATGTAAATTACCAAAGATCTCTTTTATATTCAAATGAAAATACTGATATTTTTCAATAGCGTGTAACCCAAGGAAGTTTGGAATCTGCCCGCTGAAGATAATCAGCGCAATCCCTGACTGAAACCCTACAATAATGGACGAAGGAAAATACTTGATTAAAGCTCCTACTTTACATAGCGCAAAGATAATGAGGAGAATTCCGGACATAAAGCCGGCAATTAATAAGTTTTCATAGCCATATTGCAACACAATCCCTAATAAAACAGGAACAAACGCACCGGTAGGTCCCGCGATTTGAAACCTACATCCACCTAAAATAGCAATTAGCAGCCCTGCTACAATCGTTGTATAAAGTCCTGTAACAGGCGATATTCCAGAAGCTATCGCAAATCCTAACCCTAAAGGTATAGCTATAATGCCAACAACAATACCTGATAGTATATCTTTCTTCAAATGCTGCAAGGAGTAATTTCGAAAAACCTCTAGATTCATAAGTGTACATCAGCCTCCATTTTAAGTAGTGAGGTTACCCATTCGTATTTTGGTCATACAACCTTATTTAACTTTCATTCGTTCAAAATAAGGTGGGCTACTCGATTACTTCTATTTTAAAGGAGACAACTTACAAAAAAATAAAGAGGAAATTAGAAGTTTATTAGCAAGTTATTAAAATTTTCTTAAGAATTCTTACTATTTATTCTTTTAGTTATTTTTTAGATAGAGCTAGGTAAAACCGGTACGATTTTCTCGATATAAGACTTTAAGAGCTATAAACTGAGGGAATAATGAAGTCTTTGTTCACGCAGACCCTAGGTAAAGGCTTGAAACAGAGTCTTCTAGGCATACAATTTTTGATACTTATCGCTGTAAATACATCTTTTTTACTCAACTGCGCTATAAATGTAGAAATAAAAACAACTAGACCCTATAGTAGCTATAGGGTCAATGATTATATTTATTAACAGCTCAGATTATAACTAAATGTTCCTTTTCCAACATTTTGATCTAATCCATTGATAGTTAGCTTGCGCTGCTCTTTTTCCGGAAGGTGAAACGTAATCTGGTTATAAGGTAATTCATAAGAACCTTCCTTGTTAATGTTTATTTGAATCTCATCTTCTGTAGTTTCCATATCAACATGAATGTACGCAAATGTGTGCAAATATTCGTTTGTTAACCCATCATCTTCGTATAAGCTATAAGAAGATTTCCCTTTCCCTCTACAAGGAAATAATAAAAATCCTCTTTCATCCATATTCTTCGTTGAAAAAGTTACTTCTGCTTCATTAATCGGGATGATTGCTCCCGCCTTAGCTAGCAGCGGCGTATAGTGTAAAGGTGCAGGAATTTCAACCTTTTTTCCCCCTTCATACCACGTTCCAACATGAAAATCGTACCATCCTCCAGGATTATTTGGCAAATACACTTCTCGCTCTTTCTTTCCTTTTTCAACAACGGAAGCAACCAGCAGAGAATCGCCTAGCATAAAGTCGTCATTTTCTTCAAAGGTAGTTTCATCATGTTCAAAATCATAAAAAGTAGGCCTTATAATAGGATGGTAGCTATTAGAGGTTTCGCGCAACTCACTATAAATATATGGAATTATTTTTGTTCTAAATTTAATTAATTCTCTAATTGAGTCTAGAACTTCAGGATACATCCAAGGTTCATTAACTGTCTCGTCATCGTTCCAAGAGTGGATAGTAAATCTCGGATGAACAATTCCATTTTGTATCCATCTTACGAATAATTCAGGTTCAGGAGCAGGGCCAGAAAATCCACCTACGTCATGTCCAAAATTATAAATACCGGATAAACTTAGCCCTATCCCCATCTTGATATTGAATTTTAACGTTTTCCAACTGGTGCGATTATCGCCTGTCCATGTTTGCACATAACGATGCATTCCCACAGAGCCGGATCGTGATATTAAATAAGGACGCAACTGAGGGTTATGTTCCAACTGTGCTTCATAGGAAGCCTTCATCATAAGCAGTGGATGAAGTGCACGAATCAGTTCAAACTCTTTATTGTTCCCAAAACCGTGACAGATGGCTTCCTTACTCCAGATTTCAAATTCATTATTATCATTCCAAGTGGAATCAATTCCATAATCCAATAGCTTTTCTTTTACTTGCCCTTTCCACCAGTCGTAGGTTTCTTTATTGGTAAAATCTAAATAAGCACCTATTTCATCCCAAAATTGTGCCATTTCAGGTTCTTCGTTATGACTATTTGTTATAAACATCTTTTTTTCTTTTAACTCATTAAATAAGGGATGATCTTTTAATAAACAGGGCTTAATATTTGCACATAAACGTAAACCCTTATCATGAAAGTCGTTTACCATCTTTTTTGGTGAAGGAATTTTTGATTGGTTCCAATTAAATACATAACGCTTATCTTCAATTGACGTATAGCCCGACGACAATTGGAATGAATCACATAAGATATCATGTTTTTCACACAGCTTTAAGAATTCGTTTAACTGCATTTGTGCATCTGGAGCATCGGTATAACTCATTGTCGATCCAGAATACCCCAAGCTCCACTTCGGTGGAAAGATTGTTTGTCCAGTTAACCATGAAAATTTCCGAGTAACATCTTTAACTTTTGGGCCTCCAATAATATAGTAATCTAAATCACCTTGTTTAGCTTGATAGTATCTGTATAGCTCATGATAGTTATCGAGTTCCGTACCTAGTTCGAAAATTGAACTGGACAAATTATCATAGAAGACCCCAAATGAGAATCCTGTTTCTCTATGCCTTGTGATGTAAAAAGGAATATGTTTATAAAGAGGATCGCTATATTCTGCATCATACCCCATTGCATCAATTGCTTGCATTCGATAGCGCTTTCCATGTTTATCAACTGATCCTGTCTTTTCTCCTAATCCAAAATATTGTTCATCTAAATCACGCTTTAAATAATGAACGATCCCCTCACCAAGTGAACCATCAAAATTATACGCCTGAGTTTTTCGGTCATTCGCAAAATTCACCCACCCAGAATCCTCACGGTAAAACCAGCTAATCTTAAATCCATTTAAATCAACATTAAGCTTTAACGCTGAAGTTTCTACGGTGCATTCACCGTTATTATTACTAAACTCATAGCTTGGTAGTGAAAAACCGCTTGTATCCAAACGTTTGCGCCCCTCCAATGGAACATCTGACTGCCCGGGTGCGACACTCCAAGTTTTATCTAGTTGTAATTCCTCACCGTCTGTAAACAAAATCCTGATAATATCTGTTTCAAGTATCATAATTTTCGCATATATGTTATTCTCTTCTAGTTCAAATTGAAGAATGTTATCAGTTTCATTTATGAAAGTAAATTGATAATTTTCCTTAATACTCATGTGGTATCTCCTTTACTATGCATGTATTATAAAATAGTGTGTCAAGCTGCTTCCTAATAAAAGTTTATAAATATTGTCTTTAGTAGCTCCTATTCAAAATACTTTTTATCAAATTTTTTTAGTTAAAGCTGCTTCTCTCTTTCAAGTCGGCAACAATTTTACTGTATAAATTATCTGTAAGGTTATAAAAGAAAAATAAAATGATTAATCCAATAATATTAAGAGCCGCCGGAGCAAGAAATAATAACCCCTTAAGACCTAACAATGTATCTGAAGACTGCTGAATATTTGGAACGTACCCAATTAAGCTCAGTGCAACTCCTGGAATAAAACCTGCCAAAGCCTGCGCAAGCTTTCGGAAGAAACTGTATGTTGAGTAAACAATGCCTTCTGTACGTTCTCCCGAATTCCACTCATGATAGTCGATGGAATCAGCAATCATTACCCACGGTAGACCAAGCGCAAATGCTAATGCAAAGTTTCCTAATGAAAAAACAGTTAAAAACGTTACTGTACTCGTTGGTAATATAAAATTTAAAACGTCACAGGCAATGCAAACTAAAAGCCCAAGCATGAATGTATTTTTCTTCCCTATTCTTTTTACCATTGCCGGGATGAACATTGAACCAACTACAGCAAGCCCTATACTTAAAAAGGAAAGTATTGACATTAATTCTGGGCTTTTTAAATTATACTCCAAATAGTACAACTGAACAGCGTTGCGAATATTGGAAGAAGCAATCATGAATAACGCTGCTAAACACAATACAATAAGAGGACGGTTTGAAAACAATGCTTTGAATAGTTTAGATAAAGGCACCTTTTCTTTTCTTGGGGCTCTAATAACGTTTTCTTTAGTATTACGATAGCAAATTAAATGAAACAAAATTCCGAATATTGACATCACAGATATAGCTACGATGTACCCGACTTCTTTATTAGCAAACTGTAGCACAATAGGAATTACCACTACTCCTGAAATAAGAAGAGCTGTTTGACTACCAATTGCTCTAAATGAACCCAAAGATGCACGATCAATTGGATCTTGTGTCATCGCTGCAGACAAAGAACCATATGGGATATTAACAAATGAATAGGCTAGCCCAAATCCCATATAGGTGGCAAATGCCCAAACAATCTTTCCGGTGTCTGAAAAGTTTGGAGCCAAAAACGAGATGACCGTCATTAATGCTAGAGGAACTGTTCCCCATAAAATGAAAGGTCGGAACTTTCCTCTTTTTGAGATATTTGTTCTTGAATCTACAAATGCACCAACACTTGTATCTGCAAACGCGTCAAATATTTTAGAAATTAAAAATACTAGCCCTCCCCAGTAAGCAGAGATTCCCAAAACATCTGTATAAAATTTCAGAAGGTATAACTGTCCCATATCAAACATAAGTCCGTTACCAATATCACCAAAACCATAAGACATCTTTTCTTTGAAAGTTAGCTTTTTAGAAACCGTAACTACTGGCCTTTTACTTGGAACCACTGGTAATGCCATATAACTATCCCCTCTTTCTCCCATTTACAATCCCCTTTTGTAAACCCTTTCATTAAGAAGTAGACATAGATGTTTCAATATTTAAAATCTATCACACTCCTTTCAGATGTCTCTTTTTAAGTTAGTAGCCCACAAACTTAAAGCATCAATTTTCTCTTTTCTTTAACTCTTTCCACACTTGTTCATATACTTTTTTTAAAGGAACGCTGTAAGTCTCAGCAATGAACTTACAATCTTCAAATTCTGGTGCCCTTTGTACAACTTCACCTTTCATAAGTCCGGTTTTTACTGTAACGCTTCCCCATTCGGTTTCTACTTTATGGAATTCTCGTTCCAGCCGGTGAACCGACAATGGATAATAGCGAATTCCCAAAGTTGTTGTTTCCTGAAATAAAATCTCCTTTATTTTATCTACATATGCCTCTGCACAAAGCAGCTGAAGTAAAACACCTGGTCTGTTTTTCTTCATGTAAATAGGCGTGTAAAAGACGTCGTTGGCTCCGGACTCTAAAAGCAAGTCCATAATATATCCCAGTAATTCGCCAGAAATATCGTCAAGATTCACTTCCATTTTTATCATTTTACGATCGATGTGCTCCAAGTTAGGAGGAATGTGTGAAGACAAAATAGTCTCTCCTTTCTTTTAGTTCCTGTTTACTTTGAGATAGGATACTTCAGACTTTCAATTTTCCTCACCAATAATTACTCGGAGCACATTAGGATGTTTTTCAAAATCTTTTGTTCCTGCTCCATACCCCACTGCTTGTACTGTCATGGAAGGAACTGTACAGAATTCTTCTGAAAGCACTGATACAATAGCTGCACCTGTAGGCGTGGTTAACTCGCTTTTTATATTGCTTTGCTGAAGAGGAACACCTTTTAATATTTCTAAAGTAGCAGGTGCAGGGATTGGATAAATTCCATGATCAATATGTACTTTACCAGCACCTACACAAACAGGTGATGATTTTATTTTTCGAATTTCTAGTTTGTTTATCAAAATAGAAGCTCCTACAATATCTATAATCGAGTCTACAGCTCCGACTTCGTGAAAGTGTACTTTTTCTAAAGAAATACCGTGAATAAGACCTTCAGCTTCCCCAATTTTTCTAAAAATGTTTAACGAAGTTTCTTTCACTTCTTGAGATAATTGACTTCCGTCGATCAGCTTTACAATATCTTGGTAAGCACGATGACTATGGTGATGGCTGTGTTCGTGATGATCGCTATGTTCATGCTTGTGATGATGGTCGCTATGTTCATGCTTGTGACGATGGTCGCTATGTTCATGCTTGTGATGATGGTCGCTATGTTCATGTTCGTGATTGTGGTCGACATCTTCATGTTTATGATTATGTTGATGTCCATCAGCATACTTGTGATCAGCTGTTTCCGATAGTTCTACATCAAACTTCGTACTAGAGATTCCATTTTTCACAACTTTTCTCCAGCTCAATTTATACTCTTCAGAAATATTTAGTTTTTGAAGCTCCTCTTCTAAAAGAGTTGAATCTCCTCCAGCATCAATAAGTGCACCAATGAACATATCACCACTAATGCCTGAAAAGCAGTCAAGATAAAGCGTTCTCATTATGTTTAGCTCCTTTTTGAATTAATCGGTGAATCAAAGCAGCGTTGTAAGCAGCGCCGAACCCATTATCAATATTAACTACGCTAATTCCGGAAGAACATGAATTTAGCATAGTTAATAAAGCTGATAATCCGTTAAAATTTGCTCCATAACCAATGCTAGTAGGTACAGCAATGACCGGATGGGAAACCAATCCACCAACAACGCTTGGAAGAGCTCCTTCCATACCAGCTACTACCACTGTCACAGTAGCATTTTGAATCTCATCAATATTATTTAAGAGTCGGTGAATACCAGCTACTCCTACATCATAAATACGGCGAACTTTACACCCGAGTATTTCTGCAGTTACTGCAGCTTCTTCTGCCACAGGCAAGTCAGAGGTTCCTGCACAAACAATGGCAATATATCCTTCAAAAAAAGAATCCTGATCCGAGTCCTTCCAAAAGAGAATTTTTGCTACCTCGTTATATGCAAAACTTGGGCATGCTTCAAGCACTTGATTTGCTTTTTCTTTTGATATTCGCGTCACAAGCACCGACTTATCTTTCAGTTGCAGCGCTTTAATAATAGAAATGATTTGTTCGGCTGTTTTCCCTTCACCAAATACTACTTCTGAAAAACCTTGACGTTTTTTTCGATGATAATCTACCTTAGCAAAACCTAGATCCTCATATGTAGCTAACTCTTTTTCAGCATCTGCCACAGTTAGTTTCCCTTGCTGAACTTGTTTCAAAATTTCTTTTATCATTGTTCGTCACACACCTTAGATTGTTTATTCAGTGAAGTTTAGTGTCACTATTCCACTTTGGATAAAGCTTGATTCATGCTACCACTTTGATAACCAGTCAAATCTAATGTAATATATTTATAGCCTAGTCCCTTCAATTTCTTAGTAATGATATTATTTTTTTCCATAATAAAGGTCATATCCTGAGGTTCCACTTCAATTCTAGCAATCTCTTTATGGGTTCGAACTCTCACTTGACCAACACCTAGCTCTTTTAAATAGGCTTCTGCTTTTTCTACTTTGGTTAATTTTTCTTTCGTAATATACTCACCGTAAGCAATTCTAGAAGATAAGCAAGCAAATGAAGGCTTATTCCAAGTTGGTAACTCTAATTGCTGAGATAACTCTCTAATTTCTTTTTTAAACAAATTAGCCTCTAGTAAAGGTCCTCGTATTCCTTTTTCCTTTGCAGCCTTCATGCCAGGTCGGTGTTCATTCATATCATCCGCTATAGCACCATATACAATCGTTTTAAATTGGTATTCTTCAATAATTGGCTTCAGATGATCAAATAAGCTACTTTTACAAAAATAACATCTATTTTTGTTGTTTTCCGAATAGCCTGGAATAGCTAATTCTGATGTCTCAATGATCTGATGCCTTACCCCAATTTGCCTTGCTAGCACCTTGGCTTCTTCCAGTTCACTTGATGGATAGGTCTCCGAATCTGCAGTTACTGCAATCACATTTTCATTTCCTAATGTTTCAACAGCCACTTTTAATAAGAAAGTGCTATCGACTCCTCCGGAGAAAGCTACAACAACTGATTCCATATCTCGAAGAATAGAAGTTAAAATCTCGTATTTTTTGCCCAACATGTTCTTATCCTCCCGTCTTTGACAATCTTCTTACTTTTAAATTGTCATGCTTCCAAATCCACCATCAACCCGTATTAGCGTTCCTGTTACAAAACTAGAAGCCTTTTCTGAAGAAAGCCAAACAGCTGCTCCTTGTAGTTCTTCTGGCTTACCAAACCGCTTCATAGGTGTATGTCCCATAATTGAATCTACCCTCTGTGAACTTAGTAATTTTTTATTTTGTTCTGCTGGAAAAAATCCAGGAATAATTGCGTTGACTCGAATACCGTTCGGAGCTAACTCTCTAGCTAAAAATTGCGTTACACTATTAAGACCGGCTTTTGACACAGAATACGTAAATACTTTAGATAACGGAGTAGTCGAAGAAACAGAAGAAATATTAATAATACTGCCTTTTCTTTTTTGTTCGATCATTTTTTCAGCAAAAATTTGACACGTAAGTACAACCCCTTTTAGATTGACATCCATAATATCATCCCATTCGTCCATATCTAGCTCAAAAAAAGGAGTTCCACTATTTTTACCAGGAGCGTTAAGAAGAATATCCCATCCTCCTGACCATTTTTCAATTGCACTAGCTACTTCAATTAAGGATTCACGAGCACTGACATCAGCTTGAAAAGCTTTTGCTTTTCCTCCATTACGTTCTATTTCCTTCACTACATCTTCTGCTTTTTCTAAATTACGTCCTACAATAGCAACTGTTGCTCCATGATTAGCTAGTCCTATCGCTATAGATGAACCTAAAACACTATTTCCACCAATTACGACTGCAGTTTTTTTAGTTAAATCAAATAATTGTTTCATTTCTGTCCTCCACTCTCAAAAAATTCCCTTCTTTATTAAATGATATAGAATACAGCTCTGAACTTTGTTGCATATGAGGATGAGAATGGATATGATTTAGCAATGCCTCAGAAACCTCAATTTCACTTAGCTCTAACGTATTTTTAATTCGCACCATCTTTACTTGAGTAAAGTCTAATATATTACTCGTTTTAATAGCTGCCTGAATGGCTTGGCGATCATTAGGTAACGTAGTAGGTATTTTTGTAGGCGCCACAACTGTTGAAGTTAAGCCATTGGCGTACATAAATTCTAGGTTTGCTTTATCTACTAATCTTTGAGTTGTAAAGTCTGCAGTTCCGACTCCATTTGCATTTCCTTCTGTTTGGGGAGTCAAGTCCAAAACAACCATCTTATTAACGGCCGGTCCGCCATGAGCATATGGAGTTGGATAGCGTCCTGTGACATTAGGATCCATTCCATCCCCACTAATATTTTTACCAATTTCATCAATAACCAGCACGTCTAGCTCATCAAAGTACAGTTTCGGTAAAAGCTGTTTAGCTATAATTTGTAGATTCGTCTCTTTATCCTCAATTTGTTCAGACGGCAATACTTCTATTACAGCTACTTTATCAAATGAGTTTTCAATACTAGCAATGCCAAATAGAACAGGAAGTTCTTGCATAATAACTTTAGCCATTGCAGGAACGTTTTCAGCCATATATTTAAATCCTAGCTGATGGCAAGCTTCTGCCCCTTTTTGTTTTCCTAAACCAATGCTAATCATTTTCATGAGACCACTTTCCACTGGACCGCGAAAAGCTGTATGTGGTTTTATTCGATTTACAACGATAATTCCATCAGCTTTTGAAGCATGCTTATCTACAAAGACAGGTAATCCATTGGATAATTGTCCAATTTCCACTACCTCCATTGAAGAACGAATCTCACATTGTACACTCTCTTCGGTTATTCCAAGATGGCGTAAAACTTCTTGCTGGCCTTCAGCAGTTGCTCCGCCATGACTACCCATGCTTGGAACAATAAAAGGATTAGCTCCAAGTCCTTTTAAGAATTGTACTGTGGTAGCTGTCATTTCGACTATTTGATCAAGCCCTCTACTACCTACTGCAATGGCAATTTCCATTCCAGGTGTTATTCTTCTTTTTATGTTTTCTTGATTTAATTTTTCCGTTAATACATGTTGAACGTCATGAATTTTTGTATCATCAAATGCCACTTGTACCTTGGCCATTTTAGGAATAGGAATATCTTTTAATAAATCTTGCAAAATACCCATCTTTTTCTCTCCTTTCTTTTAATCTGTAACATTAGAATTATCCGTAATAAGAAAAAGAACTTTATTCATGTTAACGTTGTAAAAAGTATCTCTCTGCGTTGTAATAAGAAATATTTTCAATCAGCGCTTGCAGAACTGTAGAATCATTGGGAACCTTTCCTTGCTCTACCCATTCGCCAATTAAGTTGCATAGTATTCTACGAAAATAATCATGTCTTTCATAGGAGAGAAAGCTGCGAGAGTCTGTCAACATACCGATAAAATGACTGAGTAACCCAACGTTAGCAAAATCTTTCATTTGTCTCTCCATTCCATCAATGTGGTCGTTAAACCACCAAGCTGTCCCAAACTGAATTTTTCCAGGAACGCCATTTTCATAAAAATTCCCCATCATAGCGGCAAGTACAGGATTATCTTTAGGATTCAAATTAAATAACACGACTCTCGGAAGCGCATCTTCTTGATCAAGCGCATTCAGAAATTCCGATAATCCTCGTGCGATATCAGCTTCTCCAATTGAATCAAACCCTGCATCCGCTCCTAAAAGGTTTTTCATTTTTGTATTGTTGTTTCGCATAGCTCCGATGTGTAGTTGCATTACCCATTGTTTGTGAGCGTACATTTTTCCTAGTTCTTTTAAAAGAAACGATCGGTACTTAATTAACTCATCTTGTGAAAGAAGTTCGTCATTCATACGTCTCGTAAAAATTATTTCCGCTTCTGCTAGAGTCACCTCTTGGTATTTCATGTAAGGAATATCATGATCCGCTGCTCTTCCCCCATTATCATGAAAATAATCAACTCGCTGTTTAAGCGCTTTAATTAAAGTTGCTAAAGATGTTACTTGTTTCTGAGCTACGTGTTCAAGGTTCTTGATCCATCTCTGAAAAGTTGGACGTTCAATAAACATTGCTCCATCAGGACGAAAGGTTGGAACAACTTTTGTTTCAAACGTAGAATTTTGCTTTAGCAATTGATGATATTTAAGAGTAGAGGTAGGATCATCCGTAGTCCCTATAAATCGTACATTAGATTTCTTAATTAACGATTGAGGTGTAAACTCGGCACTTTGCAGTTTTTCGTTGCATTCGTTCCAAATTTCAAGTGCCGTATCAGGGCTAAGCCTTTTATCAATATTAAAAAAATTCTTTAATTCCATATGAGTCCAGTGGTACAACGGATTTCCAATTAAAGAGGGCACCGTTTCTGCCCAAGCAAAAAATTTTTCCCAATCACTAGCTTCTCCCGTAATGAAATGCTCAGCTATACCATTCATTCTCATTGTTCGCCACTTGTAATGATCTCCTGCTAACCACAGCTGAGTAAGGTTTTTATATTGTTTGTTTTCTAAAATCTCTTTTGGGTCTAAATGGCAGTGAAAATCAAAGATCGGCATTTCTTTAGCAATGTATTTATATAACTTAACAGCTGTAGGTGTGTATAGTAAGAAATCGTCTGCTAAAAACTCTTTCATGTTATTTTCCTCCTAAGGAAACAAAATTGACTTTATGGCTAAAAGGATATGTAAACACTTTCATTTTCTGTTATAATTAATTTGTTCGTTTACTAAACTAATTAATTATAGAAATAATTTAGCATGTATACAAAATTCAGTCAATTAAATATTTTAAATTTTACAATTAATATTTTTCCACACGAAGATGCTATAATAAAAAAACAATGTCAACGAAAATTTGGAGGATATATTTATGCCTAACGGTGATGCAGCTTATATCAAAAAATTAAATCGATCTTTAATTATTAGCAAAATTGTAGAGGCAGGAATGATTTCACGAGCTGAATTGTCTAAGGTTACAGCATTAACAAAAGCTACTATTTCAGCACAAGTTGCAAGTCTACTTGAAGAAGATATTATTATTGAGACACAGCAAGACTATTCAAACGTTGGAAGAAAGCCTATAATGTTATCTTTGAACGAAACGGCAGGATATGCACTAGGAATTGATCTAGATTATGGTCAAATCTCATTTACTCTTTCTAATCTTCTTGGACGTCCAGTTTCTTCAGATAAAGTCAAAATACACGATACAAATTACTCAAATATACTTAGTGTATTAGTAAAAAAAATTAATGAATATAAAGATAAATGTCTTATGTCTAGATACGGCCTGATTGGTATAGCTATTTCGATACATGGTCTTGTTACCACTGATGAAATTATTCACTACATCCCTAGGTTGCAGTGGCATGAAATTGCTTTAAAAGAAGACTTAGAAGCAGCAGTAAAGGTGAATGTTTATCTTGAAAACAATGCAAATTTGCTAGCTTTTGCTGAACGAGCTTATACACATCATAAATCTGATAACTTAGTATGTATAACGCTTCGTTCAGGTATAGGTCTTGGAATCTTAATAAACAACAAATTATCTAAAGGTCATGATGGCTATGCAGGAGAAATTGGTCATATGATTGTTCAACCAAATGGAGAGCTTTGTGCCTGTGGAAACAAAGGATGCTGGGAGAAATATGCATCTGAGTCAAGCTTTTTAAAGAACCTTTCCCAAAGAAAACAAGTTCGTAATATGTCTTTTAAACATATTGAAGAAGAGCTTAATAGAAAAGATATTGAAACCCATCAAGAAATGGAGAATTTTATTCATTACCTTTCAATTGGTTTGAATAATGTCATTAATATCTACAATCCTGAAATTTTAATTATCGATAGTGAATTACTTTCTCGATACCCAGATTCTATACAAAAAATTAAGAGCAGCCTTTCTTCCTCTATAAGTCACTACCGTGAATTATTAATCTCCTCAACTGGAAAAAAGGCATATGAATTGGGTGCATGCGCATTAGTAATTAAGCATTTCCTTGAAATTACAATGCCAAACTTGGTATATTCCGAGTCAACAGAAAGCTCCCTTTTAAAATAAGTACCATCTACATTTCAGCTTGTATAGTAAGAGTAATTAAAGATAAATGTTTTTACCTTCGAAAAAAGAAATGAAAGATTAATTAAGACTTTCAACCTTCCTAATAAAGAAAGTAAAATGATTGTAGCATGAGCTTAAACTAAAACCGGAGCTATCTTACCTAGACAGCGATTAAGAATTGCCTCCTACTTGCTAGGAGGCAATTCTTTTACTTCTATATCTAATCACCATAATAAAACTCCAAAAGGTTTAGGATAGATAACAAGATGATCAAAATAACCAAAACTCCTCCTATTCATACCCTGCTTGCTTCTTTTGGGGATGTTTTTTGTTTTTCATGAGCATAAAAAACCAGTTTTCGAAAGGCAATATGCAGTAAAATAACGAAGGCAAACATACCAATCTTTGCAAAAATAAACAGATCATCACATCTATTTCATCACATCTATTTCAACAGAATAAACAACTAGAGGGCATTCGGTATATAGATTAGCTATGAAACTTTTTATTTCCTTTGTTCTTTTGGTACTCTATAAAAAATGAGACCGGGATTGCACCAATACCTATACCTATTGAAATAAACAGCGCCTGGTTTAGCTGAAGACTCGTATTTCCTGCTGCTTTACTATACATCATAAAACATACGAAGCTTAAAAAGCCTATAGCAAAGGGAATCAACAGATGCTTATACCTTTTCGTCATCTTATGCTCCTTTCTATGCCCTGCCTAGACCCACTACATCATGTGTAAGTTTTTCTCGTCACCTTCAGCGGAGAGTCTTAGTACATCGTTTATTTATAAGCACTTTTTTTAGATTGAGAGATGCGCTTAACATTATGTATCTATCATTCTTTTATAAAAAGTAACTTCCTAAAATAAAGCTGGCTAAAAGAGCGACTACAGCTACTCCTCTCAATATATAGCTTTGGCTTTCACTCAAAGGTTTCCCCTTTCTTTTACTTATAACAGGATGAATATAAAAAAGATAAAAAGAGAAAAGAAACCCCACACCTGCTGCTAAGGTTATGAATATTTCCAAATTAAAACATCTCCTTTTCCTTCTTTTTTTCTTGTTAAACAAGTCTCTTTAAGGAAAAGCAAATAGTCAGCAGCGTTTCTCCAGAAAATACAAACCACCTTGAAATTGTACAAAAATAAAAAAGCAGGATTTCTCCTGCCTTTTTGCATATGTAATTCCTCTTCACTATGTCAACTCAGCGCTTTTAGCGAGCATAAAAGCAGAGATACTAAACAAAACAATAAATAAAGAAGCGGCATGTAACAGTAAAAAAAGAAATTTTTGACCGCCTTTAATGAAGAGCGAATAAATCATTCCTAGGATTGTTACTAAGATTAAAAGTGCTGCTGCTATTTTAATTACTATAGCAAAGAAAGCTCCTGCAAATACAATTGACGGAATAAAAGATGCTACAATAACGATATACAAAATCAGTGTAGCAATAAAAGCGTTTTTTGATACGTTTGAAGCCTGTTTAAACAAATTCCCCATATAATCTCCTTTCCCATTTTAAAACTGCATCTTTTACTATAATACATGTGCATAGAGGACACAATTAACTTTTTTTAAAGTGCTCATCACTTAAGCTTTATCGCCAATCATATCCGTTATATTTTTGACTTCATCATATTATGTTCTCTTATGTTATGACCGTTTTCCCCTAACCACACAATTCTCTTATCTTTTACGATATGACGAAGAAATTCAAACTCTTGAGGCTTACATTCAGCCGGTTCGCTTAAATGGATTGAGTTTTTAGATAGCCACTTCACAGAGTTTAAATACCTCACTTTTCCTTTTGAAAAAATCCCCATATTCTGTCCCCCCTTCACCACGTTACCTATTACTTCCATTTTACTAAAATACAGCTAACACTTCACTATTTATGTCCAATAGCTGATCAGCAGCAAAAAGACCTTATAGATATCTCTATAAGGCCCTAACTTTCTAGAACTCTAGATAAACTCCCCTTGCTTAGCTTTCTCCAAACGCTCTTTAACTATTTTTTTAAACACATGAGGATCATCTACTCGAATGGCGACCTGCTGATATTTCTTTTTGATTCCCATAAAAAGCGTCGCTTCAATTGGAGACTT
>Ga0209025_1003340_pt1 | contig 15393 bp, 14 predicted proteins | sample AraplaMF_Col_mLB_FD_184256 | JGI IMG/M metagenome (GOLD analysis project Ga0209025, IMG submission 184256) | Arabidopsis root microbial communities from the University of North Carolina, USA - plate scrape MF_Col_mLB (SPAdes) (version 2) | ecosystem: Host-associated > Plants > Roots > Endosphere... | reverse complement strand
GAAATAACATAATATTTCCGTTTACTCGATTCGTTGTATAGGATTTTCTACTCTTTTTACTTTTGAATGTAGGAAAATCACTTTGACCACTAAAAAAATTCTTATACGCAGTTTGCAAGTTTAATTGCGCGTTGGCCAATGCCAATGAATCAACTTCTTTCAACCATTCATATTCTGTCTTATATTTTGCAGGAGTAGGGAATTTTTCTTTCTTTAGTTCTTCCTTGTCCTCTTTATATTTTTCATATACTTCTATTCGTTCAGCCAGCATTTTGTTATACACAAAACGTACACACCCGAATGTTTTTCGTATGAGATGTGCTTGTTCTTCTGTTGGATACAGACGAAATTTATATGCCTTATTCTGCTTTGGCATATCCATTCACCTCATTTTCCGCTTCATTTTCCATAAGCTATGACGGTGATCACACAACCTGAACACTACAAGATTATTATCTACTTTCATTGTTATACCAAAATTCCCCTCTTATAAGACTGATTATATCAGAGGCGAAATAAATAGGAAAAACAAATGTTTGGCTACGCCAAACCGAAATTCATCTCCCACCTGCCGCTAGACTATCGTCTTTCACACGCCTGAGGAAGGAGACTTCTTTCGGATAATATGTTAAAAAAGCTATTTCCGATGGAATTCTTACAGGAGAAATAATGAATAGTTATTATCGAGATAAGAATAAATTTGAATATGTACGTAAACAAAAGCTATTGACTATATAAAACAATTGAAAACTTTTCAGAAAACTTAAAACTAAATAAATAGTTGTGATTTCACATTCCCGCTAAATTTTAAATTCTTACTTTAATACATCACATACTAGGTAATTTTTATACTCAAATTTAATCTCACGTAAAAGAACGTTTTAAACATAAAGTTTAAAACGTTCTTTTATATTCAATGCTTTTGATTTTTCAGTTCACTTAAACACTCTTGTACTAATGTTACTGCTTGACTCATTGCAGCTCCGCCAGCAAATGCTGCTGATACACCACATGCTTCCAGAATCTCTTTATCTGAACATCCTTGATCAAGACAACCTTTTGTATGATAAATGGTACAATATTCATCTTGCGTTGCTAGACTAATTCCTAATGCGATAAGTTGTTTTTCCCTTTTTGTTAAAGTGCCCTCTTGAAAACAAGCTTGCGTGAATGCATTATATGTTTCAGCAATTTCAGGAATTTGGTTTGTAAACATACCGATTCCTTCTTTATAATGATGTAGAACATCATTTACTGAACTATGTTGTTCGTGTTCCATCTGATTATTACCCCCATTCCAATTATGTGTACCTATTGTAGTATGTGATGAACAGAAGGCAATATACCTCTCTAAATAAAATGAATATTCAGTTTATTTCATTTATAATTTTAGGCTATCATCTACTACTGATTGTTCTTTATAGTTTTTCCTTTCAATCTCTTTACTTCTCTCTTCCCAAAATGTTAAACCTTCAATTCCTACATTTCTAGGATCAAACACGGGATCTTTTCCTTCTTTTTTCTGTGCTTCATAATCTTTTAACACTTTTAATGCGATTTTACTTAGTAGTAAAATCGCGATTAAATTTAACCATGCCATACTACCGATTCCTAAATCTCCAAGATTCCATAAAAGCGACGCTGATTCTATGCTACCAATGTAAACCATAATTAAAAATCCAATTTTTAAAACTGGTTTTAACCAGCTATGTTTAAGCTCACGATCTAAATAAGTAAGTGTCGTTTCAGCAATATAGTAGTATGCGAGTAATGTTGTAAATGCGAAGAAGAAGATTGCGATTGAAATGAATAATGGTCCAAACCCTGTCATAACAGTTTCAACTGCTTGTTGCGTATAGATCGGACCTGCATCAACATTCCCTATATTTTTTACAATAGCACTTTTCCCTTCCGGTATAACATTATACATACCTGTTATTAAAATCATAAGAGCTGTCGCTGTACATACAACAATAGTATCGATATATACAGAAAACGCTTGAACTAGCCCTTGTTTTGCAGGATGTGATACTTCCGCAGCAGCGGAGCTATACGTCGCTTCTCCAACACCAGCAACATTTGAAAATACAGCGCGCTTTACTCCCCACGCGATTGCTGCACCGACAATTCCGCCAAACATTTCATTTACACCAAAAGCACTAGAGAGGATTAATGCGAACATACTTGGAATTTCTGTTACATTCGCAAGTAATACGATACATGTAACAATTACATAACCTATTGCCATAAATGGAACAAGCATTTGCGAAACGCCAGCAATTCTCTTTACGCCGCCAAAAATGATGGCTGCTAATAATACGACTAACAATATACCAGTTATATATTTGCTAATGCCATTAGAGTTTTCAAAACCGACTGCGATACTACTAGATTGAATACCTGGTAGTAAAACACCATATGAAAGTGTTACAACGACCGCTACAATGACTGCAAACCATTTCATTTTCAGGCCTTTTTCAATGAAATATGGTGTACCACCGCGGTATTCGTTTCCAACTTTACTTTTATATACTTGAGATAATGTTGATTCAACAAATGCACTCGCTGCTCCTAAAAGTGCCATTACCCACATCCAAAATACAGCTCCAGGTCCGCCAAAAGCGATAGCTGTCGCCACCCCTGCGATATTACCTATTCCAACCCTACCTGATAAGGCTAAACAAAATGCTTGAAAGGATGAAATTCCCGTCTCCGAGCTCTTCCCTTCAAATAATAGTTTAATCATCTCTTTAAAATAACGAATTTGCAGAAAACGAGTGGCAATTGTAAAATACACACCTGCTCCTAATGCAAAAACAACTAACCCAATACTCCATACTTGCCCTACTAACCACTCTACTAATTGCTCCATCCAAATCCCCCTTAACATTCTTTTGAAAACTATTTTATATATAAGAAAACGGACAACTATTATTAAACCTTACAGTTGCCCGTATTTCTCATTATTTCATCCCTCTATTTAATAACAGTTAGACTCTCTATTACTTTATATTTACCCAAACACTTTTCACTTCTGTATAGTTATCAAGTGCATAAGAACCTAACTCACGACCGATACCAGATTGTTTAAAGCCACCAAATGGTGCCGCTGCATTTTCTAAATTATAATCATTAATCCATACTGTTCCTGCCTTTAATTTATTGGCAACTTGATGTCCTGTTTTAATATTTTGTGTCCATACGCCCGCAGCGAGTCCGTATGAAGAGCGATTTGCTCTTTCGATGACCTCTTCTGTTGAATCAAATGGAAGTACAACGACAACTGGTCCAAAAATTTCTTCTTTCACAATTGTCATATCATCAGTAACATTTGTGAATACTGTTGGCTGTACAAAATATCCTTTTTCAAATGCCCGTTCACCACCCGCAGCAACAGTAGCGCCTTCTGCTTTTCCTTGTTCAATGTAATGTAACACACGCTCTTGTTGCTTTTTAGATACAAGTGGCCCCATTTCCGTTTCCTTCTCCATACCTGCTCCAAGTTTCACGTTATTCGCCATTTTCACTAATTCATTTACGACTGTTTCGTAATGTTTTCGGTGAACGAACACGCGAGAACCGGCACTACAATTTTGGCCATGATTATACATAATGCCTTGGAATGCACCGTTAATCGCTTCTTCTAAATCAGCGTCTTCTAAAATGATATTTGGTGATTTACCACCAAGTTCTAATGTTACATGTTTAATTGTTTCTGCAGATTGACGCATAATATATTTCCCTGTAACAGTTGAACCTGTGAAGGCTACCTTATCAATATCATGATGGTTTACGATTGCAGCTCCCGCTTCAGGGCCGAAACCTGGCACAAAGTTTACGACACCGTTTGGAAAACCTGCTTCTTTAAAGAGTTTCGCTGTATATAATAACGATAAAGGCGTTTGTTCTGCTGGTTTTAATACGATTGTACAACCTGTTGCTAATGCAGCTCCCATTTTCCAAGAAGACATGACGAGCGGGAAATTCCAAGGGATAATTTGACCTACAACCCCAACAGGTTCATGACGTGTGTAATTTAAGTAATCTTTTGAAATCGGAATTGTTTGCCCGATAATTTTTGTAGCCCATCCCGCATAATAGCGATAGTTTTCTACAGTCGCTGCAATATCATCATCCAGTGCTACTTGATATGGTTTCCCGTTATCTAAAGCTTCTAACTGTGCTAATTCTTCTCCATTCTCTTCAATTAAGTCTGCTAATTTATAAATAAGATGCGCTCTTTCAGCAGTAGTCATTTCTGCCCAAGGTCCTGATTCAAATGCAGATCTTCCTGCTTTTACTGCGACATCAACATCCTCTTCTTGCGCTTCACTTACGACAGCCAGAACATCTTCTGTTGCTGGATTGTATGTCTCAAATGTCTTTCCGCTAATGGAAGGGACAAATTCACCATTAATAAACATTTTAATTTCTTCATTTAAAAACGCTTTCACTTTTGGTCTCAGCTCAATGTTTGTCGTTAACATATATGATCTCCTCCTTATTTAAACAGCTGCATGAGCTGCAATTTTTGAAATAATCATTTGAAGTTTTTGATTTTCTTCTTCAGTTAGTCCGAGTCTCGGATAACGAGAAGGTCCCCCGGCTTGCCCGTGTAATTCCATTGAGCGTTTAACGATTTGTACATATTTCCCAGACCCTTCAAGAAACTCACAAAGTGGTAAAATCGCATCGTTTATTTCCCAAGCTTTTTCTAATTCACCATTTTGGAAATGCTCATACATTTTCGTAACAAGTCCCGGTACGATATTTCCTGCCACTGAAACCCATCCCGTCGCACCAACTAAATAAGATTCCATAACTAAATCTTCAGATCCACAGAATACTTGAAAAGCACCTTCACCTTGTCGTACTAAATCTCTAGCTTTTCGAATATCTCCACTTGATTCTTTAATATGTGTAACATTTTCACATTCTTTTCCAATACGTAGCATGAGCTCTGTACTCATATCAACACCAGATGTAAACGGGTTATTGTATAACATAATTGGTATATTTACAGCGTTTGAGATTTCTTTAAAGTGAAAATAAATTTCCTCTTCTTTCGGTTTACAATAGTATGAGTTTATAATTAATACACAATCTGCTCCATTCGCTTCTGCATGTTTCGTATATTCAATCGTCTCTTTCGTCGTTTCTGCTGCAGTTCCAACAATAACTGGGATACGCCCATCAACTTCTTTTAATACTGTTTCTACCATTTTAAATCGTTCTTCTTTTGATAAACTAACAAACTCTCCTGTACTTCCATTAATAATAATCCCAGCTACTTTTTGCTCAATAAAGTAGTTTACGTTTTGTTTTACACCGTTCCAATTAATTTCTTGAAACTCATCCATCGGTGTGATTAATACTGGAAATGCCCCTTTAATGTTTTTCATATTTATCTCTCCCTTTACCTTTTTATTTTAATAAAAATCCTGTCGGAAACGGATCTGTAGGGTCTAATAGGAACGTCTGCATCCCTGTAATAAATCCTCTACTTTCAAATCGGAAAATGTAGCCTTGTTCTTCTTTCTTCACTTGTTCCACTGTTATAAAGCTATTAAAAATACTTTCATTTTTAAAAGGCTTATCCGCTATATAATCATTTTTAAATAATGTATGAACAAAGGACACAATAGTAGAGACAAACCCTGGCGAACGTACGATAAAGTTATCTTCATGAAATGTAATCGACTTTATATGGTTCTTTTCTTTTTGCGTGGAATCTACTAAAATAAGTCTTTTTATAAGTGACTGTTTTTGTATAGCTTGAAGTGTAGCTTCTCCCCATTTTTTCAATTCTGAAATGCTTTCAATACGAATTTCTGGCGAATACGCACCTTTTTCTACAACTGCGTATACTTTATCTGCCTGTATGAGAGAGTAACTTATATTACCAACTTGTAAATTTTTCTCAATCATATAACATAGTTTACTTTCAAACGAAACAGATACAACTTCATCATTCTCTACATACGCATAGACTGAGAATATGCCAGATAACGTTTCGATTGTGTATTGATTCGTCTCTCTCTTTTTTAAATACCCGCTTTCTAGTAACATCGTTATGACTGCGACAATACCTCCGTAATGAAGAGGAATTGATCCTTCATGATTAAAAAATATTACAGCTGCATCGACTTCCGTATGAATAGAAGGAACGACGATACATCCATTTAAACCGATAAAACCACGCGGTTCATTTAATAAAAGCTTCATTTCTTCTGCTAATTCACCTGAAAATTGTTCGTTTAATTGCTCTAAATTGTAGTAGAACTTGCATGGTACATCTTTTATTACACGAAATGCCTCGCCATTTACGTGTACGTCTACTGCTGTATACATTTTTTGAATGTTCATTTTACATCCTCCGTTTCATGTTCCATCGGCGGAATTAGCAAAAAGCCTTCTTTCAGTGGGTCCTTTTCATTGTAAAAAAATCTATGCATCCCCATAAGCCAAGCTGAACCTGTAATTTTCGTTACGACAGCTTCAATATTTTCTACAAATGTCGTATTTATGACGCATCCTTTAAATAAAGAACCAACGATACTCTCATGAATAAACTCTTCATCCATTTTAATTTTTTGATTTGCGTATAATACAGCTAACTTCGCTGATGTTCCTGTACCACATGGAGAGCGATCAATTCCTCCTGGCGGAACAACAACTGTATTTTTTACATGCGCACTTTCATGAGTAGGATTTGTATAAAATTCAACATGTGTTAATCCCCTAATAAACGAATACTGTGGATGAATGATTTCAAATTCCTCATTAATGATATTTCTAATATGAATTGCCTTATCGATAATTGTAGATGCGTTTTCTGGTACTAACTCTAAACCTACTGACTTCGCATCGATAATGGCATAAAAATTCCCTCCATACGCAATATCTGCTTCTACAGTTCCAATTCCTTCGACTTGTACAGTAATATGTTTCAGTAAAAAAGCTGGTATGTTACAGAAAGAGACTTCTTTCGCTTTTCCATCTTGAACAAAGATATCCACTTCAACTAAGCCGGCTGGCGTGTCTAATTTTAACGAAGTAATTGGTTCAACTACCGGAATTAAACCTGATTCAATTAAAGCTGTACAAACACCAATTGTATCGTGACCACACATCGGTAAATATCCACCTGTTTCTATGTAAATAACACCAATATCTGCTTCTGGATGACATGGATCTGTTAATAATGCTCCTGACATTACATCATGACCACGCGGTTCATTCATTAACCATTTGCGAATCCAGTCATACTCCTTTTTCATATGTAACATCTTCTCTGCCATCGTCTCTCCAATTAACTTTGGCAGTCCGCTAATCAATGTTCTCGTTGGATTCCCGCCCGTATGTGTATCAATTGTCGTAAAGACTCTTTGTGACCTCATCCGTTTAACACCCTTTCTGTAAAACGACTCAAACGAAGTGGTTCAATAGGAATGATTGTTTCTTTTTCATTTAATAACTCTTCAATTACTTTCCCAGTAACTGCGGCAAGACTAATGCCGTCCCCTTCATGCCCCGCTGCTATAAAGTAGTTCGGGATATGTTCCACGCGTGAAATGATTGGCAAATGGTCTTCTGTCCACGGACGTAATCCAGCGTATGAACGAATCACCATCATATCCGCCATTTTCGGATAAAAACGAATTGCTCTGTTTGCAATACATTTAATAACCTCGTTGTTTATCTTCGTATGAAAACCTACAAACTCTCTACTACTACCAATTAAAAAATTTTGGCTTTCTGTCGGCTCAAACACAAGAGCTACCCCATATTTCTCAGTTAAAGCATCCACTTTTCGTTTTCCGCCAAATTTAGAAATTAAATAACCAAATTCCATTACTTTACGGCAACCAACGTGTTGTTGCCTTGAAGCTACTATAATATGCCCTTTTCTCGGTTCAATTGGGATATTTACATCCAACATTTCTCCGATTTTCGGAGCCCACACACCAGCTGCGTTCACCACTTGCTTCGCACTAAACGTCCCGTTAGTCGTTTCTACAATAAAGGAACCATCTGTATCTCTTTTCATTTCTTTTACTTCCGTATGATTAAAAGCTTTCGTACCAAATTTCTTCGATTCTGCAAGTAGTGAAAAAGCAAGGAGATATGGATTTACAGTCGAATCCGTTGCGCATTCTAAACCACCTAATAAATCGTCCGCAAAAAATGGCGATTCCTCTCTTATATCTTGCCTATCAAGCATTCGGAACGGTAAACCAACTTCTTTTTGACGATTTACCCATTGCTGCGCTGCTTCCATTTCTTCGTCTGACTCACATACGAGAATACTTCCTGGCGCCCTATATTCAAATGAGTGCTCTAACTCTTCACTTAAATCAGTAACCAATTTTTGACTTACTAACGACATTTGACTATCAAATCCTGGGTCTTTATCAATAGCCAAAATATTCCCGTCACACCGTGAAGACGTCCCACTGACAAATTCTCCTTTTTCAATGATTGTTACGTCTCTTCTGTATTTTGATGTGTAATAAGCGATAGAACAGCCTATAATACCACCGCCTATTATTAAAACGTCACAGTGCCTCACGTAGCACCCCTCCCTTCTTTCTTTTTCATCCCTCACTTTCTTTTATGCAATTGACGTGCCAACTGTACATATATACACTTTTTATAAATAATATTTTTATTTGTAAAAATATTTTAAATTTATTGTAAATAGGTGTATTATTTTTTTATCACTGTCAAAATTTTTATACATAACAGGAGGACAATATGGCATTCTCATTTCCTACAATAAAAGAATTTCTAAAAACTTTATCAATTGATCATACATACAACTTGCAACATACCCAGCAAGTTCACGAAAAGTATTATTACCGCCCTTCTACTACAGAAGAATATAACTGCGCAGTAATATATGAAGATGACTCATTCACCGCTTTAATTGACGCGTTTTCCAATGAAATAGTCGTTATCATAATGAACGAAAATAAAGAGCCTATATGCTGTATAACGACTCAGCAGATCATTCCGTTTCTAGTTAAGTCGTACTATGAACTACAATCTTTTTATAACGCCGTTATACAAACAACGGATTCTTCTGTTACAGTCATCGATGATAAAGAACATGTTCGTACTTGGACAGATGGCGCCGAAAAAATTTTTTCAGTCAATCATAATGAAATTATTGGACAACCTATCACTCGTTTTTTTGACTGTAAAGATTTGGAAATTTTGCAATCATTACATGACGGAAAAAGCATAATCGCTCAGTTTCATCAACCTCGTCCAGATTTGTTCGTATTAATAAATTCAAACCCAGTTTATTGTAACGATGAAATTATTGGAGCAGTCGTTTCAGAAACAGATGTTACAAATCAAGTCGCACTTAATGAAAAACTATTTAATATGTCTCATGAAATGCACCGTTTAGAACAAGAGGTTGCAAAGTACAAAGATGAATCAGATCCTTTCCTTGCCATGAATGGAAAGAGCCCTGTTATACAAAGAACAATACAATTAGCTAGAAAGGTTTGTTCAGTCAAATCAACTGTATTAATACTTGGCGAAAGTGGTGTTGGAAAAGAAGTATTTGCAAAAGCGATACATGAAGCTAGTGAGGCGGCTAAGGCACCTTTCATTTCAATTAATTGTGGCGCCATTCCAGAAGCGTTATTTGAAAGTGAATTATTCGGGTATGAGCGCGGGGCGTTTTCTGGTGCAAATAGTAAAGGTAAGAAAGGTAAAATAGAGCTCGCGCAAGGAGGCACACTATTCCTTGATGAAATAGGAGAAATGCCGCTCGATATGCAAGTAAAGCTATTGCGTGTATTACAAGAACGAAAATATTACCGAGTTGGTGGAGAAAAAGAGATCAATATTGACTTCCGTATTATCGCTGCTACAAATCGTGATTTACAAGAAGAAATGAGAAAAGGCACCTTCCGAGAAGATTTATACTACCGCCTAAATGTAGTTAGTTTGCATATTCCACCGCTACGCGAAAGACGCGAAGATATTATTGAATTAACCTATTCTTTCTTAAACGATTTTTCAATCAACTATAACAGACCGATTCGTGACTTACCTTCCAGCATTATGCATGAACTGCTTCATTACAATTGGCCAGGCAATATTCGCGAACTTCGTAACGTCGTTGAAAGACTTGTCGTATTTGCGACTGACGGTATTATAAAACAAGAATATTTACCATTCCATACAACTGAAACGTTAGACAATCATACGGCTCATTCCCTATTACTCAGCAATAATCATACAATCCTCTCTTTGCAAGAAGAGATGGATGAACATGAGAAAAAAGTTATTGAGAGGGCATTACGTATTTTGAATGGGAATAAATTAGAATGCGCGAAACAGCTTGGTGTTACGAGGGCTACTTTATATAACCGTTTAAAAAAACTTGGGTTACAATAACCGTTCCCTCCTTTATATTGGCATAGTTTTTGCATAATAATTTGTGCAAACCGAACTAGAGGAGGAATTCATATGACGAATAAAAATCACTTAATTGTTTGTCGATGTGAAGAAGTTACATACGGTCAACTTCAATCGACAATTGCTGAATATAAATGCTCGGCAAGAGAATTAAAACTAAGAACACGTGCTGGCATGGGATTTTGCGGTGGCCGCACATGTAGAATGATGATAGATCGAATGATTGAAAGTGCAAATCCTAGCGTAACTACTAATGAAATCCCATTAAAATATCAACCACCTGTGCGCGCAGTTACCTTTGGAGCGGTAGGTGAAAATCAATGAATAGAATTACACATCACCCTATTTTAGGGAGTTTAAATAGTAGTAAAAGCATCACTTTCCAATTTAACGGGCAACAATATGAAGCATATGAACATGAAACGATTGCGGCCGCTTTACTCGCAAACGGAATAAGAAATTTAAGAGTGCATGAAGATAGTGGGACGCCGCGAGGTATTTACTGTAATATTGGACATTGTTCTGAATGCCGCGTCACAGTAAATAATCAATCGAACGTACGAGCATGCTTAACTGTTGTAGAAAAAGATATGATTGTTGACAGCGGAAAACAGCATCCAAATATCGTGAGAGAGATGGTGAAAAAGCGATGAACGATGTCATTATTATCGGTGCTGGACCAGCAGGTTTATCAGCCTCCATCTCTTGCGCTCGTTTTGGGCTCAATGTACTTGTTATTGATGAATTCATAAAGCCTGGCGGAAGATTGCTCGGTCAATTACATCAAGAACCTACTGGAGAATGGTGGAACGGGATAGAAGAATCAAAACGTCTTCACGAAGAAGCACAATCACTTTCAGTTGATATTCGATGTGGCATTTCCGTCTATAATTTAGATAAAGATGAAAGTTCTTGGTTCGTACATACGAATATCGGTACGTTAGAAGCACCTTTCGTTTTACTTGCTACTGGAGCCGCTGAGTACTCTATCCCCCTTCCTGGTTGGACACTTCCAGGTGTCATGTCAATCGGAGCAGCCCAAGTAATGACAAATGTACATCGCGTTCAAGTTGGGCGAAAAGGAGTAATTATTGGTGCTAACATTTTGTCATTCGCTATTTTAAATGAATTACAATTAGCAGGAATTAAAGTGGAACATATCGTACTTCCTGAAAAAAGTGAATTAAGTCAAAGGGCTGGTGAACCAGAAGAAGTTTTAAACTCTCTATTACATGCTGCTCACCTTGCACCGTCGCCTTTATTACGTATAGGTAGTCGATTGATGAAATATAATTGGGCGAAGCAAGCTGGATTAAACTTCTATCCAAATAGCGGTATGAAAATAAATGGTACACCTCTTCATCTTCGAAAAGCAGCTCTTGAAATTATCGGTACAGATCAAGTTGAAGGTGTACGCGTTGCTAATATTGATACAAAAGGAAACATCATAACTGGATCGGAACAAATATATGAGGCAGACTTCGTTTGTATTGCTGGTGGCTTATACCCTCTTGCTGAGTTAGCTGCTGTAGCTGGCTGTCCTTTCCGTTACATTCCGGAATTAGGCGGACATGTTCCACTGCATTCCGAAACAATGGAAACCCCTCTTCCCGGTTTATTTGTAGCCGGCAATATAACTGGCATTGAAAGCGGGAAAATTGCAATGGCACAAGGAACTGTTGCTGGATATTCAATTGTACAACAAGCAAATACAAAATCTCATTCGGTTGAAAAACACTTGCAACAAGCGATCCAACATGTACATGCCGTACGACAACAAGCTGCCATTCAATTTAACCCGATGATTGATGAAGGTAGACGGAAAATGAATGAAATTTGGCGTGATTATTCCCTAGCATATGCACATACTAAAAAGAGCTGCTGAGATTACTCTCAACAGCTCTTTTTTCTACTCATCTGAATTATTAAACTTTGCTATTGCGTAAATGCCTTCTTCATCGTCTAATTCAAGTTGTAATCTTGCTGCAAATGAATTGACATTATATTCTCTGTCAAGCAATAAGCGTAGTGCTTCGATTAAATTCGCTTGAATTAAAATTTGTTTGCGGCCATTTACCTCTACTTCAGCAGAGAAACCATAGTCATCGTCATACATTAGTTCAACTAAAACTTCTTCTGGACCAACTTGTCTTTTTTCAGCGATATATACACAAAGCGCATTGATAAGTTCTTGTTCAGAAATTTTTATTGTTTCCATGCCACTTCATCTTCCTTTTTCTTACGTTGATCTTTGAAGTATTTAAATGCACGAACTGCTAACATTACGATACCAGCCATTACTAACATATTTACCATAAACGCTAATACAGAACCAAGAGCTCCCATATTTGCAAATAAGCTACCCATTAGTAAACCACCAAGACCACCTAGTAATAAACCTTTCATAAAGCTTCCTTTATTACTTTTTGGTGCTGTGTTTGTTGCTTTTGTTTTTGAATCTGTTGTCGTTTTTTGTGAGTTCACGTTATTATCTTTTTTGTTCAAATCAACTTTTGACTTTTGACCAGAAGTTGGTGTATATGATTTTTTACCAGATTTGTAACCCTTCGCTGCTGCGTGGTCTACAAACATAAAGCTACTAGCTCCAAAGATAACCATGAATGCTGTCATGACTGCTACAAGTTTTTTCAACATATTATATCCATTCTCCTTTTATATAGATATATGTGAAATCTACCTTTCTACTAAATTCAGAAGATAGATTTGTTTTTAAAAACATTTTAAAGGTTCTTATGAACTTATTATATGAACTTTTGTCGAAATATGCAAGTATTATTTACTTCCGACAGTTTGGTGACAAAGGAAAAATTAAGCAAAACAGAATTGACTTTAAATGAAACAAAACATATTATAAGTTCATAAGAACTTTTTATTATTTTGGAGGTGAAAAGATGGAAACATTTCATCTCACACGAAACGAAATGGCTACCCTTCTTCTATCACTAAGAGGATGGAATACGAAAAAGCCTCTCGGTATTTTACAAGAAGCTTGGGCAAAGTCACATAAAAAAGATATTGAAAGCGGCCAAAGCGTAACTGCTTTTATTACTACCGCACTTTCACCTATTTTTGAAAAACTAATTAAGATTGAAGATACGGACGTTGGTTTTTCATTAAATGAAATAGTTGCGCTTGGAAATCAGATTGAAAATACAAGTTTCTCAGTCACGGCCATGCAAAACTGGGTAAAACGAGATATTAAAGAAATGATCGGCTCCCCTCAAAAAGGGAAAAAATATTCAATTGAACAAGCAGCCTTACTATTCATTGTCGAAGATTTAAAAACAGCACTTGATTTTGAATCCATTCGTAAGCTATTACGCCTTATCGTAAATGACCCAGCCGATCGAAGTGATGACTTAATCAATCCTGTTCATTTATATGGAGCATACTCTTCTCTATTTGAAGAACTCAATCAAGGGAACTGCTTACAACTAAATGCAACAGATACAATCCATACAATTGAAAACATCGTAAAAGAAAGAGCTGATAAAATTGCAAGCAAGTTCGATCAGGTTAACAACGAACAACGTGAAGCAATTCGTAACGCTATTATTATCGCTACATTATCTGTGCATACCGCTTATGTACAAATGTTAGCAAAACGTTACGTAACAGCAACTTTATTTTTACAGAACTTAGATGTGAAACCGTAAAAAATAGAAGCAGAAATGCTTCTATTTTTTTATAATGAAAACAAACATCCACCTGTTCTAAATATATAACAGATGGATACTTGTTTTTCTATGTATTAATTATGAAAAAAACATAATCGCCTATTATTAATTCAAAAATGCTCATCTCATTCTCTTAAATTTCGAACAAATTTTCTCGATAAATTTTATTCATTCATCTTTGTAACTCTTTACAAATTTCGATTTGAGCTTTTGAGCTATTAGCAAAACTTAACCAACCCTGACTCACATTATTAATGTTTTCAGTTACCAAAAGTTCAACGATATCTAGATGTGAAATATTCGTTGTTATCGGTTTATTTATACCATTAACTTTAACACCTGACATATATTTAGCAATCTCAGGGTTTAATGCGAAAGCAAAATCAATTACAGTAGAACCTTGCGGTAAGTTCACGGAATCTAACTTAGGAGTAAATGCTACAATGTTATCTTGGAATAGTTCATATGATACTAAATCATAAAATTCAATCGCATCTTGAGTTACTAGATCATTTGTCTTAATAAAATGATCCATCAATTTATGAATTATATTTTGCATATCCTTATCAGTTATACTTTTTGTAAGAATATGAAATACCCCTTTATATCGTATCTCCTGATTTATTTTTGTCTCAATACATATCACTATTTCATGGTTATCGATCACCACTTTGGTCTTTAAGTATTGGTTTAAAACATCACTTTCAATTGCTATGTTATCTTCAAATTGATGAGGGATTGGTTTGTACAGTTGATGTATAATCCCTAATATTTTATAACAGTCTAAATTACTTGTGACCGTGATGATTATTTTTGACACCGCTGTAATGTCTTGAATATCTTGGAGACGAGAATAAGCTGTATAAATAGGGCTTACTTCATAGCCCACTTCAATTATTAAAGTTCGATTCAAAAAATTATTTATATCTATCCTAATGTTTTGAGACAAATCCTCTAATAACTTAACATAATTTTGTAAAAGCATTTTCATTCCCTTATATTTAGAATGATTAAGATAATAAAAACCTAACTCTTCTAACTCGTGTTGAATATGAAATAGCCCCAGCCTTTTACAAATCGGAGCGAAAATTTTGAGTGTTTCATTTGCATAAGGAACTTGTTTCTTTACAGCTTTCACCTGTAAAGTTCTCATGTTATGTAGACGATCTATCACTTTTATAATAGCCACTCTTATATCTCCATGTGTAGCTAACAATAATTTCTTTAAATTTATTGCTTCATACTCTTCTTTATT
>Ga0209025_1003338_pt1 | contig 15397 bp, 14 predicted proteins | sample AraplaMF_Col_mLB_FD_184256 | JGI IMG/M metagenome (GOLD analysis project Ga0209025, IMG submission 184256) | Arabidopsis root microbial communities from the University of North Carolina, USA - plate scrape MF_Col_mLB (SPAdes) (version 2) | ecosystem: Host-associated > Plants > Roots > Endosphere... | reverse complement strand
ATTTGACCGAATTGCATCAATCCAAAACTTAAAATTGCACCCGCCATATCTATTGCTAGAGCTGGCACGGTTGGGGTCATATACAACCCCGTAAAATCTGCTAATGATGATAGATAGGAACCCGCTAGAATATTGCCAATCTCGGACAGTGCGGATATTTCCATTTCCGTATAGTCATCATCCGAAATGACTTCAATTCCGGACAAGGAACGGAGTAATTTTTTGGAGGCATGCGGCTTCATAATGAAAAATAGATTACCTGGAGCATCGCCCTCCACACGGAGGAACGTCGCGATAACAAGCTGCTCAGGGCCACCTACCTGTTCCGCAATCTCATCAAAAGGCAGCATTCGTACAGCTGGAACCGCCATGTCAATCGGTTTATCAACCAACCGAGATAACGCAGTCGCTGCATGTCCGGCACCAATATTTCCGACTTCTCTCAGAACATCAACATTGATTTCTGCTAAATTCCGAAAAATGTCCACTACTTATTCTCCCATATCTTCAAGTTGAATAATCTCTTGTTTGTTAAGCACTTCAGGTAGATTCAACATGATCAACAGTCGATCGTTGCCGATCTTCGCAACACCACGCAAATATTTTGCTTTGATCCCGCCAACCACTTCAGGAGGGGATTCGATCAGATCCGTGTTTAGATCGATTACATCATTTGCTGTGTCTACGATAAAGCCGACTTCCATGTCATTCACATTGACGATGATGATACGTGTATGTTCCGTATGAGCTGTCTCAGGCAGACCGAAGCGACCTCGTAAATCAATCACAGGAACGACAACACCGCGTAAATTGATAACCCCTTTTACAAAGTGATATGTCTTGGGAACGCGTGTAATAGGAGTCAAACGCTCAATTGTCTTGACACTATCCACTTCGACACCATATTCTTCTGTACCGAGTGCAAACACGATAACTTTAATATCTTCTCCCATGGGTAGAACCTCCTTTATCTATTTCCCTCTATTTCACTAGTGCATTTGGATCAATGATCAGTGCAACTTGGCCGTCTCCGAGAATTGTAGCTCCAGAAATGCCGTAGATATTCTTTAAATATTTGCCTAACGTCTTGATGACAATCTCACTCTGACCAATGAAATCATCGACCATGAATGCCGCAAGGCGCTCGCCTTTACGAATCACAATCACATCGGAAGTATCTTTTTCTACTTCACTTGACTTCGGACAATCGAATACATCTGCTAATGATACAATTGGAATGACAGATTCACGATAATCAATCATTGTCGATCCATGAACATGTCTAATATTTTTGTGTTCGACGATCATCGTCTCCACGATTGAAGACAATGGTAGAGCGTATTTCTCTTCGCCCACACGAACAAGCATCGCAGCGATAATAGATAGTGTTAGAGGTAATTGAACAGAGAATTTCGAACCCGAGCCCCAATTAGAGTCTACCGTTACATTGCCGCCTAGTGAGAGAATTTTCGATTTAACAACATCGAGTCCTACACCACGACCAGAAATGTCCGATACTTTATCCGCTGTACTGAATCCAGGTGCGAATAGCAATTGATAGACTTGCTCATCCGTCATCGCATTCGCTTCATCCGCACGAACAACGCCATTCTTAATCGCCGTTTTCAATACTTTCTCACGATTAATCCCTTTGCCGTCATCTTGAATCTCAATAAAGACGCTATTACCACTGTGGAATGCACGAAGCTCAAGTGTGCCGGTATCAGACTTACCAGCTTCTAGACGCTCCGCAATCGACTCAATTCCGTGATCTACTGCATTACGCAGCAAGTGAACAAGTGGATCCCCTATCTCTTCAATCACCGTACGGTCTAACTCGGTATCCGCTCCAGTGATTACGAGATCAACCTTTTTGTCGAGCGATTTCGCCAAGTCGCGAATCATCCGTGGGAAGCGGTTGAATACCGTATCAATCGGAACCATTCGCAGTTTCAGAACGATGTTCTGAAGATCACCGCTTACACGTGCCATATGCTCAACGGTCTCCGTCAAGTCTTGGCTCTTGAGATCGCTGGCAAGCTGCTCAAGTCGCACACGATCGATTAGTAATTCACTAAATAGATTCATTAATACATCAAGACGATCGATATCAACACGTATCGTTCTTGATCCAGCATGCGAAGATGTAGAGCTTCCTGTTGAAGCTGCCGGTTTGGATGGAGCTGCTGGACGATCAGGCGCTGCTTCCTTAGCTGCTTGCACCACTGGAGCCGCTGTTGCTGCTGTTTCCCTAACAGCTTGAAGAATTTGTGAAGTTGCTTCGTTGACTTGCTCATCTTCCTGGCTGATTTGAATCAATGACTCTTCATCAACAGGAAGGATATGTACTCGTTCAATCTCGGATATACTCGAAATTAACTGGTAAAGCGACTCTTGATCGATCTTAGATATGTAATACACAGAGAAGCTGCGATCAAATTTTTCTTGCTCGATATCTTGAACAGATGGGTTCGACTTAACGACTTCACCATTCTCTTCAAGGGCATTAAACACCATGTAGGCTCTAACACCCTTCAGAACACAATCTTCCCGAATCACGACATCGAGATAGAACACAGGAAGTCCCGTATTGATCGATTGCTCTAATACAGCATATTGATATTCATCAAGGCGGAATTCTGTCGTCGTATTCTGAGCTCCTGAGATTTGTGCTTCATTCGAAGCCCCTGCTTGTCCATAATCTCCGCGTACGATCGATTGCAGTGCTGCGACGATGTGAGATACATCCGCTTTTCCTTCGCCACCTTGCGTAATATCTTGTACCATCGTCTCGAGTGCATCTAAACTTTTGAATAGCGTATCGAAAATAAATTCATTCATCTTCAGCTCGTTGTTACGTACCAAATCGAGCACGTTCTCCATTTGATGCGTTAGTGACGCAAGGTCGCTAAATCCCATCGTCGCGGACATACCTTTTAATGTGTGTGCAGAACGGAATATGACTTGTACGATGCTGATATCATCTGGGTTGTTCTCAAGTTGCATCATATTGTCGTTCAACGATTGCAAATGATCGGTTGACTCGTCAATAAACATTGATAAATATTGATTCATTTCCATTACAAGCACCCCCCTCAGTGAAATCACAATTCCATTTTACTTGACGACTTGCAGCAATTTTGGAGCCATTTCTTGAATCGGCAAAATATGTTTAACACAGCCAAGCTCGATCGCAGATCTCGGCATCCCATAGACAACACAAGATTCTTCATTCTCAGCAAAAGTTGACTGAACCCCATGTTCCGTGAGTGCATTCATCGCTCGAGCGCCATCACTGCCCATACCCGTGAGTAATACGACATGCTTCTCTAGTTCTTTTAACGGAATCAAAGATTCGAACAAGATATCTACGGATGGACGATGTCCGTTTCTAAGATCCTGCTTGTTTAGCTCAGCAACATACGTCCCTTTGATTTCGCGTCTGATGGTCATATGCCAGCCGCCAGGCGCGATATATGCTGTGCCTGGTTCAAGACGATCACCATTCTCTGCCTCGACAACACGAATTTGACAAAAGGAGTTCAGCCGCTGCGCTAGTGACTTCGTGAAATTCGCTGGCATATGCTGCACAATCACAATTGGCGCTGGAAAATCTTCAGGAATCCCAGTCAGAAGCTCCTTAAGCGCCCGAGGTCCTCCTGTCGAAGAGCCTACCGCGACCAATTGATTGAAGGTTGTTCGCCTTGGTTGTCTAACTTTCGGCTCAGGAACTTCAATTGAAGGAACAGGTGTTAGGGTAGCAGCCGTCTCACGAAGCACTTCTGCCGTATGTAATTGGCGGTCCGAATTTGGCTTCTTCGGCTTTATAGGTTCCTGCTTCTTAGACAGTATTCCAGGCGTTCGATATTGTAATTCTGAACGTTCCTGAATGACAGGTTTAAGAACAGAATCAATAGAAGGCCGCTTTATTGGAACCGTTGGTGTATCCGCAGATGCTGGTATTACAGGGATGACCGGTACCATTGGAGCAGCATGCACGGTTGGCTGAGACTCGGGAAATGGTGCTATTTTGATTGGCCACTTTTTCATATTGGAGCTAATAGCTGCGCGCAACCTCTGATGCAGATGCTCCGAGACAACATGAATATCACAAGAGATCGTCCCCGATGGCTTCTGAATAAAGTCAAATGCCCCTATCTCCAACGCGAGAATTGTTTCTCTTGCACCTTTCTCCGTAAAACTGGACAACATGATGGCTGGCGTCGGATGATCTTCCATTATGACCTTTAGCGCTTCCAACCCGTTCATGACCGGCATTTCAATGTCCATCGTGATGACATCTGGATTTAATGATTTAACCTTCTCAACAGCTTCTTGCCCGTTCTTCGCCGTGTCCACAACTTCGAATTGTGTATCCGATGTAACCATATCGGAAATATATTTACGCATAAATGCGGAATCATCAATAACCAATACTTTGAAGACTTGCATCTGCCTCACTTCCTTTGAAAAGGATTATTTCATAAATTTCAGCATTCTAGATAGAAATCCTTTTACTCCGCTTTCCGAAGGCATTCGTTGCGGTTGACTTGATTTATTTAGGTAAGCTTGAGCTAACTGTTCAATACTTCGACTAGATGTACTCTGCGGGAATGCAATCGTAAAAGGTACTTGCTTCTTCACCGCATTTGAGACATTCGGATCATCCATCACATACCCTAAGGTTGGGATTTTCAAATCTAGAAACTGTTCTGACACTAAATTAATTTTATTCGATGTCTGGATGCCTTCCTGAAGGTCCGACACCCGATTAACAACTAAACGAAAAGCTACCTTGTTATTCATTCGATGTACGATTTTAATCAACGCATAAGCATCGGTAATCGATGTTGGTTCTGGTGTTGTTACAACAATGGTCTCTTCGGCAGAAAGAATGAAATTCAATGTTTCTTTGGATAACCCTGCCCCTGTATCGAACAGAATGATGTCATATTCTCCAGAGATGGAATGAACCTGTTCCGTGAAATACAACAATTCTTCCTCTGGAAGCGTAAGTAGTTCTTGGAAACCCGATCCCCCCGCAATAAAATGAAGATCATTGGGACCTTTGAGAATAACCTCCCAGATCGTCTTCTCTCTTTTTAATAGATGGTAAAGGTTAACCCTCGAATTCACACCCATCAAGACATCGATATTCGCCATTCCGAGATCAGCATCAAACACAAGCACTTTCTGTCCGAGCGATTGCAATGCAAGCGCAAAGTTCAACGTAAAGTTCGACTTCCCCACGCCGCCTTTACCACTCGTTACCGTAACAATTCGTGTATCGTGGTGGGAGTCTTGCATTTTATTGTGACGATTGACAAGATTCCTTAACGCTTGTGCCTGATCATACATTCACTTCTTCTCCTAAAATAAGTTGAATGAGCCGCTCGGGTTGAAGCAGTCGAATATCTTCGGGCACATTCTGCCCATCGGTTATATATGACAATTTCAAATGATAGTCATGGATAACGTTGAGAATTGAACCATGGGTACCTGTCTCATCCAGCTTCGTGAAGATCACCTTATCCAATTGATATTTCTGAAAATGCTCTACAATCTTCGACATGTCCCGATATTTCGAGGTCATGCTGAGTACCAGGTACGTCTCGCTTGAATCTAATGGCTTCAACAAACTATTCAGCTCAGAGACAAGAAGTTCATTACGGAAATTACGGCCAGCCGTATCCATAAAAATCAGATCACAATGCTCAAGCGACTTCATTGCTCGCATGAGATCAGCTGGCGAGTTCACAACTTCTAATGGAATATTGAGAATTGTCGCATACGTTCGTAACTGCTCAACTGCGGCAATCCGATATGTATCTGAAGTAATAAATCCAACCTTCCGCCCATGACGGAATAATTGATCCGCTGCAAGCTTCGCTATGGTTGTTGTCTTCCCTACGCCTGTAGGACCAGCGACATAGATGACACGTGTATGACTCTGTATGCCTTCCGGTGCAACGGAAGCAATATTCTGTCTGAGCAGCTCTCGAACAAAATCCGCAAAATGTTCAGCTGAGCCTTCCTGAGCCTCGAGGGCAAGTATTTGCTTATACTGATCTAGCCACGAATCTATCACATGTGGTGCAATCTCTTGCTCTCGAAGTGATGCAATAACCGACTCATAAATTTCATCTTCATTAATACCCATAGACTGCTTCGATAACTTCGCAATCGATTCTTTCACCTGACGTAATTCATCAAAGATCAATTCTTCGCGATCCGGTTGTACATGATTTGGCTTCACACTGCTGATGATATGGCTCCGATCAGGCGCCTGTGGTGGTTCAGCTTGAATGATCGTTCGTGTTGGAGGTGCAATTGCTTCCTCTGATGCGACGGATGTTCCGATATCCTGATTCTGAGCTGATCGATAGGCCGATGCTACGTGCTTATTCGATGCAGTGGATGCAGCCGCAATCAACGTAGCTACTGCTCCATCATCCACTGCTTTTTGCTGTGTCGTTAGGGCGTGAACTTGGCGAGTATCCGTCGATTTCGCAGATGGTGCTGGGGCCTTATCGACTGCTGCAACCACCTCGATACGCTTCTTACGGAACATCCCGAGGAATCCGCCGATATATAGGTCTTTCGTACTTAAAATGACGGCATCATTCCCTAGCTCCGCCCGAATTTGCTGCATCGCTGTCGGCATGGTCTCTACGATATAACGTTTTACTCTCATAAGTTCACCACCCCTACACTTTGAATTTCGACATTCGGTTCTAATTCACTATAAGATAATACGGGAATATCCTGCATCATTCGTTCAATCACTTGACGCAAATACATTCGAATCGTTGGTGATGTCAATACGACCGGTTGATGACCCGATTGGATTAACCGCTGTACTTGTTCCGTTATCTTCTGGAACACAATCTGCGTTGAATTCGGATCTAACGCCAAATAGCTGCCTTGGTCAGAAGACTGTACACTCTCGGCAATTTTCTTCTCTAATGCAGGACCCACTGTGATAACTCGTAGTGTCTCACCTTGTGATGTAAATTGCTGTGTAATTTGTCTGGAAAGAGATTGACGCACGTATTCCGTTAATACTTCAGGATCTTTCGAATACGCCCCATAGTCAGCAAGCGTCTCAAAGATGGTCACAAGGTCTCTAATCGAAATTTTCTCACGAAGTAACTTCGCCAGTACCTTCTGTACTTCACCAACTGTGAGTATGTTCGGGATCAGCTCGTCGACAAGAACCGGATAAGATTCCTTGACGTTGTCTACTAGGGCTTTCGTCTCTTGTCTACCTAGCAACTCATGTGCGTGCTTCTTAATAATCTCCGTAAGATGCGTCGCTACGACGGAAGGTGGATCAACCACGGTATAACCCGCCAATTCGGCACGTTCCTTCGTAGGCTCATCGATCCATAGCGCAGGTAGGCCAAAAGCCGGTTCCGTTGTGTCAATCCCTGTTATTGAGTCATCATCATACCCAGGACTCATGGCCAAGTAATGATTAATTAATAATTCACCGCCAGCCACTGTATTTCCTTTAATTTTTATGACGTATTCGTTCGGTTTTAGTTGAATATTGTCGCGAATTCGGATAACCGGGACCACAAGTCCTAGTTCCAAAGCACATTGACGCCTAATCATAATGATACGATCGAGTAAGTCTCCACCCTGTTGCGTATCTGCTAACGGAATCAGACCGTACCCAAATTCGAATTCAATCGGATCAACCTGCAATAAGTTAATCACACTTTCAGGACTCCGGACTTCTTCAATCTGCTGCTCTTCCACTTGAAGCTCTTCTTCTGCTTGCTTCTTATCCATCGTCTTCTGCATCTTCCGCGCAGCGAACAATAATAGAGCTCCGAATGGCAGTGTTGCCCATGGGCCGATCGGTGTAAACAATCCAAGGATCGTAATCGTACCGACGACAATATAGATTAGTTTCGGGTAAGCAAACACCTGCGAACTAAGATCTTGTGCCAAATTACCATCCGACGCCGCACGTGTCACGATCAGACCTGCTGCTGTCGAGATCAGCAATGCTGGGATCTGGCTCACCAAGCCATCCCCAATCGATAGAATCGTATATCGGCCAAGGGCTTCACCAAAAGGCATACCATGAACAGCCATACCGATAATAAATCCGCCGATTAAGTTGATGATTAGAATGATAATCGATGCAATGGCATCCCCTTTGACGAATTTACTCGCCCCGTCCATTGCACCGTAGAAATCTGCTTCCTTCTCAATCTTCGAGCGCCGTTCCTTTGCTTGCTGCTCGTTGATGAGTCCTGCGTTCAAATCTGCATCAATACTCATCTGCTTCCCTGGCATCGCATCGAGGGTAAATCGTGCTGCTACCTCAGCTACCCGTTCAGAACCCTTTGTAATAACGATAAATTGAACGACAACCAAGATGAGGAAAACAACAAAACCAACCGCAATTTCACCTTGCGCAACCCATTGGCCGAAGGTCGCGACAACATGTCCAGCTTCACCATGCGTCAAGATCAACTTCGTTGTCGAGATATTAAGCGCTAATCGGAATAACGTCGTGATGAGCAATAAAGCTGGGAAAATCGAGAACTGTAATGCTTCCTTCGAATTCATCGCTATAAGAAGAATCATTAACGCCGTCGAGATGTTAATGATCAATAATACGTCCAACAGCCATGAAGGGATGGGCAGGACCATCATAAGCACGATACCAATAATGCCTGCGAGAACAGTAATATCTCTTATTTTCATGATTCGCTACCTCCCTTTCTACCGAGATTTGACTTTGCCTTTTAACTTGTAGACATATGCCAATACTTCTGCTACCGCTTGGAACAGATCTGCAGGGATGGAATCTCCGATCTCCGTCCGCGCATATAGAGCACGCGCAAGCGGTTTGTTCTCCATCGTAACGATGTTGTGTTCTTTGGCTAATTCCTTAATTTTTAGAGCGACGTAATCTTGCCCCTTTGCGATAATTTGTGGCGCTTGCATCATTGTGGCGTCATATTTAATGGCGACAGCAAAGTGCGTTGGATTCGTAATAATCACATCCGCTTTGGGCACTTCCTGCATCATACGCGATAAGGCCATGCGGCGTTGACGTTCACGAATCTTTCCTTTTATCAACGGATCCCCTTCCATTTTTTTATATTCATCTTTAATATCTTGCTTGGACATGCGAAGACTCTTCTCATGTTCATATCGTTGGTACAGATAATCAAGACCTGCGAGTACAAGCAATACGGAGGCAATCTTAATCCCAAGACCTAGTGTAACTTTCGCTGCAAAAGTGAAAATGTGTTCAATCGATTGATGCGAGAGCTGCAAAATTTCTGCTTTCTGTCCGATAATGGATGTATACACGAGAAGACCAATCACTGTTAGCTTAATAATCGACTTCATAAATTCGACGAGCGAACGCATCGAGAAAATGTTCTTGAACCCATTGATCGGATTGATCTTACTCAGCTTCACCTTAATCGGATCCCCCGTAAACAAGAACCCCACTTGCAAATAATTCGCTAAGAGTCCAAGAACAATGGCAATAATGAAAATGGGAGCCATAAAAATTATTACTTTCAAAGCCAATTGCCCAAAAAATTGCAATATGGTCTCCTGGGTGAACGAAATATTCATATGATGCAGCAGCGGCTCTGTAAAGAGATTCATTAATCGTTCTTTGAAGAATCCACCAAGCATGAGCAGACACATAAATGCGCCTAACAAGACAGAAGCCCCTGACAGATCCGAACTTTTCGCGACTTGACCTTTTTGTCTAGATTCCTGTCGTTTTTTCGGTGTTGCTTTCTCCGTTTTTTCCTGTGAAAAAAGTTGAAGGTCCAGTTGATACCGCAAGTTCACCGTTACCCCTCCTCTTTTCACGTTGCAGCACCTGAATGGCCCATCAATTGAATTAACTGTTCTATGGAATCGAACATCGTACCAAAAAGCTGTTGAAATAAATAAGCAAGACCTGGGATCACGAGTAGAAGAATCGCTAAGCCCACAATAATTTTGAGCGGAATCCCGATGACGAATACGTTAAATTGCGGAGCTGTCCGCGCAAGAAATCCAAGCCCAACATCCGTTAGGAACAAGGCAACCACGACCGGGGCTGCAAGCTGGAATGCGAGCAGGAAAGTATTCGCAAATGTAGAGACAAGGAATGTGGAGACACTCCCGTCATATATTCGCTGGAACACGTCATTTGATAATGGCACCCATTCATAGCTCTTGAACATCGCATCGAGCATATAATGATGACCGTTCATGATCAGGAATAATAGAATAGCAACGGCATATTTGAAGCCCCCCATAATGGGAGAAGATTGCCCGGATAACGGATCAATCACATTCGCCATCGCGAACCCGATCTGCATATCTATAAAGCTCGCTGCTGTATTAATAACTGCCATGAACAACACTGCACAATATCCAATAACGAGCCCGACTAGTACTTCTCTCATGATGAGTAATATGTAATGGGTATCGAAGGGAACCCGCTGGCTTAAGCCATAACTTAAGTAAATAATCAATGCTACGAAAAAAGATAAACCAATCTTAAACTGATTCGGCACATTTCGAGATGAAAAGACAGGAGCAGTTACAAAAAACGCTGAAATACGACAAAAAATTAGCAAAAAAACAGGGAGAGCCTCTTGTATAAAATCCATTCGCTCACGCCTACCCGATAAATTGATTTAAATTGTCAAGAATATTGGTCGTGAAATCAATCATTGTTGTTAGGAGCCATGGTCCAAAAATGAGAAGGGCCAGCATTACCGCAACGATTTTAGGAACAAAAGCGAGTGTCTGCTCTTGAATCTGCGTCGTCGCCTGAAAAATACTAATGATAAGTCCAACGAGCAATCCCAGCACAAGCATTGGCGCACTAACCTTCAAGACAGTATATACTGCTTGACCAGCAAGCCCGATAATAAAATCCGTGGTCACTTGCGTCCTCCTTCTATCTGTCCTGATCCGTTATGTGCCAAAGCTCGTTAACAATGACTTCACAACAAGATACCAACCATCGACCAGTATAAACAGTAATATTTTGAAAGGTAATGAGATCATGACCGGTGGTAGCATCATCATCCCCATGGCCATGAGCGTACTCGCCACGACCATATCAATAACAAGAAACGGAATGAAGATCATAAAACCCATCTGCATCGCAGTCTTCAGCTCACTAATTGCGAACGCAGGTACGAGCACCGTTATCGGGATATCTTCATAACTCTTCGGCTTCTCCGTCTTCGTGTACTTCATAAATAACAGTAAATCCTTCTCCCTCGTCTGCTTGAACATGAACTTCTTCATTGGAACGGCTGCCTTCTCAAGCGCCTGTGTCTGAGAGATCTGACCATTCAAATACGGCTGTAAGGCCACCTTGTTCACATCTGACAATGTAGGAGACATGACGAATAGCGTCATGAATAGGGCTAAGCCAATTAAAACTTGATTGGGAGGCATCTGCTGTGTCCCAAGAGAGGTTCGTACGAACCCTAGTACGATAACAATGCGCGTAAAACTCGTCATGAGCAGCAATATTGCAGGCGCTACGCTTAGAACCGTAATAATCAGTAATAAGGACAACGAACTCGTACCCGGCTTCTCTCCCCCATCGCCGATTTGGAAATTAATATTCGGAATGGGGTTAGCCGCAAAGGCGGATTGTACAACCATCAACGATGCCAAGAACAATACAACGGTTAAGCATACCAATACTTTTTTGTTCATTTGTCCATCAACCGATCTGAATTATTTTCGTCCTGAAGCAATTCCTCTACCTTCTGCTTCCGGCTTGTCACTCGGTTTAACTTGCTCTGAAACACTTCATGAAAGGAGGTATTCAGTTCCTCCTGCGAGAGCGGCGCCGAATCCTCCGATTTACGAAATTTCTTCATCAAGTTCGAGATCATAGGTGCGATGTCTTGTCCTTGTCTGGACTGATTTTGCTCGAAGGATGCGAGAATGACCGCAACCTCATCTGGATCCGACACCTTATCGATGAGACGAATATCATCGCCAACACCGATAATGTAGATCGAATCCCCGATCTCTACCACTTGCATCGATTTGTTCTGTGCAAGTCCGATCGCCCCAAGCGTATGAATCGCTTGGTTTCGGCTCCAGTTGCGGTTCTTCTGTCCTAGGAATCGAATGACAAACACGATTAGAAAGATAATGATTACGAGAACGATGAGCACCCAGACGATATTCATTACGGCACCTGAGTAGCTCATTGGATTTGTGTTTGGATCTACAGCTAGGAACGCAATCATTCGAACTAGGATCCTAGTGTCTTTTTAATCGCTTCAATAACGCGGTCTGCTTGGAATGGTTTGACGATAAAGTCTTTGGCACCTGCTTGAATCGCATCGATAACCATCGCTTGTTGTCCCATCGCGGAGCACATGATAACTTTTGCGGAATCATCCAACTTCTTGATTTCTTTCAGAGCAGAGATCCCGTCCATCTCAGGCATCGTGATATCCATTGTCACGAGATCTGGCTTGAACTCTTTGAACTTCTCAATGGCTTGTGCACCATCTTGTGCTTCGCCTACAACCTCATACCCATTCTTCGTCAGAATGTCACGTATCATCATTCTCATAAAAGCTGCATCATCTACGACTAAAATACGGTTTGACATGTTAAAAAATCCTCCCTAGAGCTTATTGTAGTTTTTGAATACGATCCCATTGACTTACGATATCTGTGACACGAACCCCAAAATTCTCATCGATTACGACAACTTCACCTTTGGCAATTAACTTGTTGTTCACCAATATATCGACAGGTTCCCCTGCGAGCTTGTCCAATTCAATAATCGATCCTTGCGATAATTCGAGAATTTCCTTAATTTGCTTCTGGGTTCTACCTAATTCTACAGACACTTTCAGCGGAATGTCTAATAATAAATTTAGATTAGTTTCCTCTGTCTGTAAATAAGGAGTATTCTGAAAACTAGCAAATTGAACTTGTTGCACATTTCGATTCGCGCCATTTCCAAGCATCGAAGGTTGCCCCATTGGTGCGCCATAACCTGGCTGTTGATATTGAGGCTGTGCATACATCGGCTGCCCATGCATTTGCTGCTGAGCCATCATCGGTTGCTGTGCATGTGGTTGTTCCGCATAAGGCATCGTAGGATCGACGGCACTGAAGCCTGCATTTGGATTCACATACATTGGTGCAGCTGATTCACTCGCGACCACAGGCTCATTCACAACCGGTGCTGGCGCTTCTGGTTCAGCGGCATCACCCAATAGCGATGCAACTAACTCTTTGGCAAATGGAATGGAAAGAAGCTGCATGATCGTCGAATCAATCAAATCTCCGATAATTAAGCGGAACGAAACTTTAACCAGATAATCTTCCGTAGGTAGCTTCTGGAGTCCTCTACCACTCTCAATATTGAGAATATCAATACCAGGAGGCGAGATATTTACAAATCGATTAAAGATCGTCGACATCGACGTTGCAGATGATCCCATCATTTGATTCATGGCTTCTTGTACAGCACTGATATGAATCTCATTCAGTTCTTCATCCTCAGTAATCTGCCCGTCTCCACCAAGCATCAAATTCGCAATGATCTGTGCGTCTCTCGTATGAATCACCAATGAATTAATGCCTTCAAACCCCTCTACATATGTCACATGTACTGCGACATGCGGTTTAGGGAATTCACTGCTGAAATTCTTACGTGAAATGATGGACACTTGTGGGGTCGTAATGTCGACTTTTTTCCCAAGAAGTGTGGACAGCGCCGTTGCTGCACTTCCAAACGTAATATTACCAATTTCTCCAAGAGCATCTTGTTCCAGTGCGGTTAAATAATCATTGATGGATAATTCAGACTTCGAACCCTCATCTGTATTAGATGCTGAGGATTGATTCAGTAGAGCATCAATTTCCTCTTGAGATAAATAGTCTTTACTCGTCAAATTCTTCAACCCCTTCGCTCACAATTTCATCAATTTGAATCGCCACGCGATCTTTAACAACACCAGGACTGCCGAGAAATTTCAATTTCTCTCCGACGCGGATCGATAGGCCATCTTCAACTTTTTTCTCTAACGTTATTACATCACCCACCGATAGACTTAAAAATTCGCGTATGGAGATTTGTGAATTACCCAACTCAGCAATCAACGGTAATCTCGCTTTATTCACCCGTTGTCGAAGTACCTCGACTTCTTCAGGAACTCTCGATTTCTTCTGAGAGACGAACCAATGATGTACCGACAATCTAGGCATAATCGGTTCAATAACAACGTGTGGGATACATAGATTGATCATCCCTGTCGTATCACCAATTTTGGTACTTAACGAGATCAACGCAATCGTCTCATTCGGTGAAACAATTTGCATAAATTGCGGATTTGTCTCAAGTGCTTCGAGTCGCGGTGCAATATCGATGACCGTCTTCCAAGCTTCTTGAAGACTATCAAATGCTCTGCTGAAAATCCGTTCCATGACCATTGTCTCGATCTCTGTCAAGGCAGTTATTTTGGAAGGAGCCACGCCGGTGCCGCCGAGTAAACGATCAACCATCGCAAAAGCTACGTTAGGGTGAACCTCAAGAACCATTCGACCTTCAAGCGGCTCCGCTTCAAAAATGTTTAATATCGTCATTTTTGGAATTGATCGGATAAATTCGTCATACGGCAATTGTTCGACCTGCACGACGCTGATTTGCACAAAAGTACGTAATTGCGCTGAAAAATACGTCGTCAAATACCGAGCAAAGTTCTCGTGTATTCGCGTCAAACTTCGAATGTGATCCTTGGAGAAACGAACTGCTCTCTTAAAATCGTAAGATCTAATTTTCTTCTGCGATTCTTCTTTCTTCAGTTCCTCTGCATCCATCTCGCCAGAAGATAGTGCCGCAAGCAAGGCATCGATCTCATTTTGTGACAATACATCAACCAATCGTTTCACCCCCTTAAAGGAATCATTCTATGCCATTGCTTCTATTAAATGGACGTCATAATAAAATCAGTAATCCCCATATTGATCAACTTCCCATTGGGTAGTGCATTATTGATAAGATTCGTCAACTTGGCACAGAGTTGATCTTTACCTTTCGCCCCATTAAGTTCTGTCGGTTGCATATCCGCCAGCGTTTTAATGATGATCGGTTTAATATTGATATCTTTGATCTTATCGAATTCCTCTTTCGTCTTCTTACTATCAAGTTGGAAAGAGAAGCCCATCATCACGACATAGCCTGTATCAGCCAAGTTTGTCTTGATATCTGTTATCTGAGAAGAAACCTCAACGATTTGGTCCGCTGTCAATTGTTTCGTTTCTACTTGACTTATTGCACTGTCCACTTTCGAACCTTTGGAATCGTTAGACCAGTAATTATACAAGAGAAATGCTGCAACAATAATTAATGTAATGGCGA
>Ga0209025_1003332_pt1 | contig 15410 bp, 19 predicted proteins | sample AraplaMF_Col_mLB_FD_184256 | JGI IMG/M metagenome (GOLD analysis project Ga0209025, IMG submission 184256) | Arabidopsis root microbial communities from the University of North Carolina, USA - plate scrape MF_Col_mLB (SPAdes) (version 2) | ecosystem: Host-associated > Plants > Roots > Endosphere... | reverse complement strand
TCATATAATTGAGTACATCTAGTTTAAACTGCAAAGTGTAGGCTGTATACTTTTTTTCAAAAGCATTTTCTCCATTAAAATTATATTGTTTTATCCAGGTTCTAAATAAAGAGTAGTTTACTCCAATGTCATCTGCGATAACGCGATGACCTTCGTTACCCTCTAAGTAGCGTTTTACAGCATTCAATTTTTCATCAATTGTGAATTTAGTCATAAGAAAATGCACCTCCAAATGTTAGATGGTGTCTAACATTTGGGGTGCATTACACAATTTACTGAGTGTTTTTTATTATTTGTCGGATTTACGTTGATCAGCATCTTTATGTGCTGCACGGTGTGCTAAACGGCTAGAAGCTGCGGCTGCAATTGCACCAACTATATCGTCGAGAAATGTATTTACTAATCCTGTTGATTTATCATTTAATTTTTCCAAGATACCAGGTTTTAATTTATCGATATAACCATAATTTGTAAATCCAATTGATCCATAAACGTTTACAATCGATAAGGCGATTATTTCATCAATCCCATATAAACCCTCATCTTTTTTAATAATTGCTAATAGAGGTTCTTGCAGCTTATCTTGCTCAGCTAAGATATCTAACTCAATACCAGTAATGACGGCATTTTGTATCTCACGTTTTGTCAAGACTCTCTGAACATTGTGTTTACACTCTTCTAATGACAAATGATCATGGTATTTATGCTGTAAAAAATAAACTAAATCAGCAATATCATCAAGTGTTACACCTCTTTTTTCTAATAATGCCAATGCAGTCTTTTCTAAATCGTGATTTAAATATTCCATTTCATCACCTTTTCCTTATCGATTGATTTATTTAGTGTGAAAAATTAATAAAGTGAATGAACTACCAATTTTGATATAGATTTAATAGGATAATCGCAACATTTGCTTATTAATGGAATGATCATGTGAATTATGAGGTTTTATATATATGATTCTATATCGAGTATAATTACCCTTTAAAAAAAATGGTATTCATATTTACAAAAAATGTCAGTAAGTACACATGCGGCATGTGTTATAACAAGTTTTTCTTTCTAAACAAACGCCTTCACTTTTTTGAATTGTCTATTTCCAGGCGTTTGTCCCTCGAAGTCACAAGCAATGCCGGGAGTCGATTAAAGTACGCAACCTTTATCAATCCTTGTTTTATGCTTGTCGGAGCAGAGCGAACGCCTTCCACCTTTCATATATATATACGTTATTTTCTCCTTTTTTGTGAAGGGTCATTCGGTTTATGTTTTCGTTATTAGAAAGTATGGGTACAGGTTTTGAGATTTGTGACATATATATTAGTAAGTAGCTACAACAGAAGGATGTGAGTGATGGTGTTTAATCGTAATGAGAACATCATTCAAGATTTATTTCATCATTATCAAATTCAACCAGCTGAACTATTAGAAGTTCAGTCATATTACATGTTTTGGCAAAGGAATCGAGTGTATTTTCTTGTGCCAATAGGAAGCTTGAAAGAAGATGATTTGCAGGAAATGAAAAGATTGAGCGATTTTATGAGTTCAACGGGTGACCAAACAGTTGCTACTTTTGTTCAAAATATTCAAGGCTATTATGTAAGTAAAATAGCCGGTAATAATTACTCATTATTTAAAAGTTATAGGCAAAATGAAAGGAGTTCTAATTTTGGAGAAGAAATGGCCATTTTCCATTTAAGGGGGAAAAAGTTTTCGGATGATTTAAAACGTTTAAATAGGATTGGTAAATGGAAAAGTTTGTGGGAAAAACGATTAGAACAGCTAGAGAGGTTTTGGCAAACGAAAGTAAATAATCATCCTGAAAATTACTTTGAACAAATTTTTATTGAATCATTCCCATATTATCTCGGAATGACAGAGAATGCTATTCAATATGTAGTTGATACCGAATTAGACGATATCCCACAAATAGTTGATTCTGCAACAATTTGCCATCAAAAAATTACTGAACGAAAAATGAAAGAGATTCATTTTGCTAAAATACCTTCTGAATGGATATATGATCATCCTAGTAGAGACCTTGCTGAGTGGGTAAGAGATGAATATTTAGAAAACAGCGGAAACTATAAGAAAAAGATTTTATCATTTCTATACGGATATGAGAAGAAAAGTCCTTTATCTACATTTTCTTGGCGTTTACTATATGCAAGACTATTATTTCCGGTTCATTATTTTGAAACAATCGAAGGATACTATTTGTCAAAAAATGATGCAGACAGAAAAAGATATGAACGCAAATTAGTTCAGTATCTTGAAACAACAAATGAATTTGAAGCATTTTTAGGTGGATTTTATGATCTAGTTGGATTACCTACTGCAAAATTGGGAATTAGAGAAATTAACTGGTTAAAATAAAAAGAGAAGGGTTTTTTACCCTTCTCTTTAAAACTTAATTGATTAGAAAACTTGTTCTACTTCAATTACTCCTGGTACCTCTTCTAATAGTGCGCGTTCAATACCAGCTTTTAATGTAATAGTTGAACTTGGGCAGCTTCCACATGCACCTAATAGGCGAAGTTTAACAATGCCATCTTCAATATCAACTAAATCAACGTCTCCGCCATCACGTAGAAGAAACGGTCTTAATTTATCTAATACTTCTTGTACTTGTTCTTTCATGTCCATTCATATCGACTCCTTTCACTAATTTTATTATAATCAGTTAAGAGGAAAAAATCTATTACATAGTACTTTGTGTGTAAGATTATATTTTGGACACACATATTAGTGTATGCTAGGAGGAGAAAATGAGTAATAAAATTTTAGTGGAAGTTTTTGGGGCTGAAGTTATTTGTGCTAGTTGTGTAGGGATGCCATCTTCAATTGAGACATATGAATGGCTTCAAGCTGCGTTACAAAGAAAGTATCCTGACTTAGCGTTTGATTTTCAGTATATTGACATATTTAATGTAGAAAATGAAGAAAAAGAGAACTTTGCTGAAAGAATTAGAAATGACGAGTTTTTCTATCCAGTAGTATTAGTAAATGGGAATGTAGTTGGTGAAGGTAATCCTATGCTTAAAGATGTTTATAACGCAATTGAAAAATAAGACAAAAACTCCTTACAAATTGTAAGGAGTTTTTTTTTATTTCACTCAAATTTATCTTCAAAGGTTAACTGTTGAAAAGAAGTTGATTGGAGCGGAAGGTGCTCGACTCCTGTGGGAGTAACGGGACAGGTGAGACCCCGCAGACGCGAATGCGTCGAGGAGGCTCAGCCCGCCCCACGGAAAGCGAGCATCCTGGAGCGGAAATCAACTAAGAATCATCTTTAATAGTTACAAACTTAACGAAATCAGCAAAACATTAAAGAATTTTAATGAAATTCAAGATTTCTATGTAAAATGGGCTAATTTACATGATAAAATAGATGTGTAAGATAATTTACAAATATTGGCATATATATAGAACTGGGAGGAGGGGTGGTATGGTTGCAATTAGTTTATTCGTAATTGGAGTTTTACTAATCATAATCGAAATGTTTTCATTAACATTTGTATTCCTTTGGATTGGTTTAGCTAGTATTTTAGCATCAATAGTTAGTTACTTAACGGAATCAAACACCTTAACTTTTATCGTCTTTATAGTGGGTGCAATAATTTTATGGCTTTGTACAAAGAAGTTTGCGAAGCGTTTACACCAACAAAAGACGCTAGAAAATGGAGTGAATTCATTAATTGGTAAGGAGATTGTAGTTTCATCAATTGATCTAGAAGAAGAAAATTTAGGGACTTCAAAAGTCTACGGAGATGAATGGACAATCCGTTCAACTGAACCATTAGTTTTAAATGGAAAAGTAGTCGTATCCAAAGTGGAGGGTGCGACATTATACGTAACAAATATTTAAATATGAGGAGTAGTGGATAATGTCTGAGATTATGTATGGTCCAATTATTATAGGTATTATAGTTTTATTTGTTGTATTGTTATTGTTATCGAGTATTCGAATCGTAAGACAATCTGAAGTTTATTTAGTTGAACGACTTGGGAAATTTCATCGCAAATTAGAAAGTGGGATTCATATTGTACTCCCATTTATTGAACGAGTTGCAAGTAAAAAATCGTTAAGAGAAACTGTTGTTGATTTTCCACCACAAGCAATGATCACAAAGGAGAATGTTAGTATCCAAGTAGATTCAGTTGTTTTCTATCAAGTGACAGATGTTGTACGTCATGAGTATGAAATTGCAAATCCGCTAGCTGCTATCTCAAATCTTACGGCGACTACTTTACGTAACCTAATCGGGGAATTAGATTTAGATGAGACTTTAACAAGTCGTGACACGGTTAATAATAAATTACGTGCAGTTCTAGATCAAGCTACTGATAAATGGGGTATGAAAGTTAATCGTGTTGAAATTCGAAATATCATCCCACCACTTGATATTCAAAATGCGATGGAACGTCAAATGCAAGCAGAGCGTACACGTCGAGAAAAAGTATTAATCGCACAAGGTGACAAGGAATCAAAAATTCTTAAAGCTGAAGGTGAAAAACAGTCTAAAATTCTTGAAGCTGAAGGTGAACGATTAAGTCAAGTTGAAAAAGCAAGAGGAGATAAAGATTCCCAGGTATTACGAGCAGAAGGGGAGGCAGAAGCAATCATTAAGTTAGCGGAAGCGAAAGCGGAAAGTGAGCGTTTAGTGTTAGATGTCTGGAGAACAGCTGCACCAACAAAAGAAATGGTCCAATTACGCTCAATGGAAGCTCTAGAAAAAGTGGCATATGGTCCTGCATCAAAACTTGTTATCCCTACTGATGCAACAAAACTATTAGGTATGGTAGAAAGCATAAAAGAAGTTATTCGTACTGACAAACCAGAATAATAAAAATTTTAATTGTTAAATAAAAAAAGACCCTTATGCGATAAGCTAAGGGTCTTTCATTTGTTAAGCGTTATGATATTTATATAACCAAAGAATTCCAGATTTGATAAGTCTAGGTACACGTCCAAGTAATGGTCGGTCGTTAAACACGCCAAAACCATGTTTCTTACCTAAAGAACCCATAATACCTTTTAGTTTAATTTGAGGCATTACTTCTGGAAGTTCATCACCATTCCATTTCTTTTGTAAAATGGTTACAATTTGTTCGGCTTGTGCCTCTGCAAGCTGTGCAGAAGGAGCATATGGTAATGCCGCGCAATCACCTACAACGTAAACATTCTCATCAGTTGGAATATGGTGGTATTTTGTAACAACAACTCGTCCAGTATTGTCTTTTTCAACAGACAAATTACGTACAACTTCTACCGGTTGAATACCAGCAGTCCAGATTACGGCATCACAATGTATTTCATCATCATGATTAAAAAGTGTGTTTTCTTCAACTTTTGTAATGTTTGAATTGCTAATGATTTTTACATCATGCTCATCAAACCAGTTTTGAACATAATAACTTAGTTTTTCAGGGAACATGGATAAGATACGACTTCCGCGATCAAAAAGATAAATCTTCAAATCACTTCTGCTTTCTCTTAATTCACTTGCTACCTCTACTCCACTTAATCCAGCACCAACTACACCGACAACTGAATTTGGAGGTAAACTGTTTACATTTTCGTATGCTACTCTAGTTTTTTCAATTGTTTGAATACTGAACGTATTCTCCTTTGCCCCAGGTACATTGTGATATTTGTCCTCGCAGCCTAGGCCAATAATTAAATCATCATAAGAAACTGATTCTCCATTGCTTAAAAGTACTTTTTTGCTTGTTGTATCAATTGTTGTAATATCCCCATACACAACAGTTAATTTTTCATGAGTTGGAAACGGAATTCGAATATGTTGCTCTGGTACAGTACCTGCAACTAATGCATAATACTCTGTTTTAAAGCAGTGGTAAGAATTTCGATCAATTAATGTGATATGAACATCCTCAGGCAAGGCGGAAGTTAAAAGACGAGATAAAACACGAACATTTCCATATCCGCCACCTAGTAATACGAGGTTTTTCATAGTTGCTGTTCCCCTTTTGTTTTATTAGCGATGAAATAAAAAAAATTTCTAATTTTCGACAATTATATTATATATATTTTATGATGAAATAACAATCAATGTCTACTTAGTAAAATAAAATAGGTTCTACTTAAACTCAAAAAGATTGACCTTTTTCATAAAAAAGAGTAACTTTATGATGAGCAAGGAGTGAAAAAATTGAGACCTTTAGTAGAGTTTTGTATTAAAAACCTAGCGGACGGTGCACAAAAAGCATTGGAACAGCTAGAACGTGACCCTAATCTAGATATATTAGAATATGGATGCCTAGGGTATTGTGGAAAATGTAGTTTATCACTTTTTGCTTTGGTAGAAGGTGAAGTTATTACTGGTGAGAATGCAACTGAGTTAGTTGATAATATATATAAATTCTTGGAAGAAAATATGTTAATATAAAAAGCACTGTTCATGATACAGTGCTTTTTATATATCATTTGCTTCTTCTCTCGTTACTAACCATTGTTCTCTTGCTTTTTCTACAATTCCTTTTTCAATTGGTGCATTTGGATGTGAAACAATTTTGGAAAAATAAGTAATTGCTTCATCATAAAGTCTACATCTCCTTGATAATTCCCCAATTAAATATAAAACCCTAATTTCTGACATTTCGGTTCCAATATAATCTGCGATTTCATAACTATTTTTGTATGTTTCAAGTGCTTTTTTCATAAATCGTTCTTCTTCAACTGAATTATTTAGTTTTCGATATAACCATCCCACTCTAAGTAAAAGACCAGCAAGTATATAATTTTTTTCTCGTTTAATTATTGAGCAGTAAATGGCCAGTTTATAACAGGAAATTGCTTCATCAATTGTTCGAATGTCTCCGTAAGATCTCGGATTCCACTTTTCAGTGATTTCTTTTTTTATCTGCTCTTTTGCCAAATTTGTTAGCGGAATACTATTTTTTGTAAAGGCGTATCCACATTGATCACATACATTAACATAGTAAAGATAAGGTGAATTTTCTTCATCTTGATATGTTACACAGTAATCAGTACTTACTTCAGCGGTTTTTGGGTATGAAATTCGTATATTTACTGTTGTAAATGGTTTTGAACAACAAGGGCATTTTAAATTTCTTGTAAAAGTTGGTGTTATTATAGTCATATTATCCTTCGGCTCCAATATTTGCTGATTTAAATGTTCTATAACTATATATCGGCTAATGAGTAGAAGGAATGTGTATGTAGTACTGAATTATTATAAAATAGGTAAAAAGTAGCGTCTGTTTTATTGGAGCAAATGGTGATAAATTTGAAGAATTCAGCTCAAGTATGCTCATTTACTGTAGGGTGGTCCGGTGCAATTACGCCTGTGAGTTTTCCCCTGCTTAATATTCAACCAGGGGTCTCACACTTTACGCTCCAATTACGATATTAATCAACAGGTTGTTTAACTCAACCTCATTTAAAAACACAAATTTAAAGAAGAGAGCAAAAAGATAATCTTACATCTTCATAACTACAAAAAAAATGAGCATTCACATAAAGTGATTGCTCGAAAAATGTTTCTATATCGAGAAACGGGGGATGTTCTTATTGTGCTCAATTCATTATAAATTTATACTTAAAGTATTATAAAAAGTGAGGAGTCATGAAAATGGATTCTTTTAGATATACAAAAATGCATGGATTAGGGAATAATTATATATATGTAAATATGTTTGAAGAACATTTAAAAGAAGCAGAGCTTTCACAAATTGCGATTGAAGTATCAAACATCAATACGGGTATTGGTAGTGATGGTATGATCTTAATTTGTCCTTCAACTAAAGCTGATGTAAAAATGCGAGTATTTAATAATGATGGATCTGAAGCTAAGAATTGTGGGAATGGTTTGAGATGTGTTGCTAAATACGCTTTTGAACATGGAATTGTAAAAAGTAGTTCCTTTACAATTGAAACAATCAGTACAATCGTTAATGCAAATGTTCATCTTGATGGTGAAATTGTAAATCAAATTACAATTAACATGGGTAAACCAATTTTTAAAAGATCGCAAATACCAATAACTGGTGAAGATCAAGATTATGCAAAAGATCAAATTTTATTTGAGGATGAGTATTATTCATTTAGTGGGGTCTCAATGGGAAATCCGCATGCTATATTTGAGGTAGATGATATAAAAACTGCACCATTAACTACTCTAGGTCCATTTGTTGAAAAACATGAATTATTTCCTGAAAGCGTAAATGTTGAATTTGTTGAATGTTTGCCTCATAATGAGATAAATTTTGTTGTATGGGAGCGTGGCTCCGGAATTACTCAAGCATGTGGTACAGGAGCTTGTGCTGCAGTAGTTGCAATGATTCAAGTAGGTAAGTATAAACGTGACGAGCCAATTACTGTGCATTTACAAGGTGGGGATTTACAAATAACTTGGTCCTCAAAAGGTGATGTATGGATGAAAGGCCCAGCAGTAACGATAACAGAAGGCATATACTATACTCAAAGAGGAGTGAAATCAAATGATTACAGTTACAGAACAAGCGGGCTTAAAAATTAAGGAAATGCTTGAAAATGAAGAAGATCAAAATGTATACGTTCGATTAGGTGTAAAAGGTGGAGGATGTTCAGGTCTTTCATATGGTTTAGGATTTGATCCAGAAAAAAATGAAAACGATACTGTACACGAATTCCAAGGAGTTAAGTTTTTAATTGATAATGAGAGTGCGCCAATATTAAAAGGTATTGTAATTGACTTTAAAGAATCATTACTTGGTGGCGGATTTACAATCGACAATCCAAATGCAATTGCATCATGTGGTTGCGGTTCAAGCTTTAGAACAGCTACGAATGCTGGTTCACCTGAAGAGTGTTAAGAAAATGGGATACGTATGTATCCCTATTTTTTTATAAGTAGCTCTATCAAATAATTTTTATTTAATTTGTTAATATTTTTACAAATTTAGGTCAATTTATAGAATCTTTTTTGAGTTACGATACTATTATATAGTGTAGAAATCATTTTAACCTCGTCTTGATTTTATGTAGTTAGTTGTGAAGAAGTTCACTAACTGTACTGTGTATTGCTCACCATTTCACAAGGAGAGTGATAATAAAAGACTGCCCAAGTAAAGGACAGTCTAACATGTAACTTATTTTGCAATATTTTTTAGAACATTGATGAACTGTGGCCAGGTTGTACTTTAGCACTTGGATCGATGTAAGCTTTTGCATTATTGATTGCAGTTGGAGCCTCACCAAATCCTGAAGCGATTAGTTTTACTTTACCATCGTAAGTACAAATGTCCCCAGCAGCATAGATACCTTGGATATTTGTTTCCATACGAGAGTTAACAACGATGTTATTTTTTTCAATTGTTAAGCCCCAATCTTTAATTGGACCTAATGAAGAAACGAAGCCATAGTTAACAATTACATCATCAATCTCGATTTCTTCACGTTCTTCTGTTTTTGCATTTTGAAGAACAACTTTTTCAATACGTTCATTACCCACAACTTCAACAGGAATCCAAGGAGTTTTTACTTCAACTTTTGAATTCATTAAGTTTTCAACACTATGCTCATGTGCTCTAAATTTATCACGACGGTGAATCAATGTAACTTTTTCAGCAATTGGTTCAAGCATTAGCGACCAGTCAACAGCAGAGTCTCCACCACCGAATACAACGACACGTCTACCAGCGAATTTGTTCATATCATCTACAAAGTAATGTAAATTTGCTTTCTCAAAGCGTTCAGAACCTGGAATTTCAAGTTTACGAGGTTGGAATGCACCGTTTCCTGCAGTAATGATAATTGCTTTAGTATAATGTTCAAACCCATCATTACAAACTAAATGGAAAACACCATCTTCACCTTTTGTAATTTGTTGTACAGATTGTTCTAAACATACTGTTGGATCAAATTTTTTCATTTGTTCTTTTAAGTTATCAACTAATTCTTGTGCACGTACTTTAGGGAAACCTGCAACATCATATATAAATTTTTCAGGGTAAAGTGCAGATAATTGCCCACCAAGTTGTGGTAAGCTTTCAATAATTTTTACACTAGCTTGTCTCATTCCACCATAAAAAGCAGTGAATAAACCTATTGGTCCTCCACCAATAATTGTAATATCATATACTTTTTCGTCTTTCATAATCGGAATATCCCCCTCATGTTTAAATGCTTGGCTCTTATAATAGAATAATATCATATTTTATGCAGTGAAAAGAAAAAAAGCTTATTAAATTGTAGTAGAATATTTTATTTGGTTCAATATAAAAGAAAGAATAAAAAAATAATGCAAATTTACAATGGCAACATAATATTCAGAGAATTCTAGCGTTTAGATTATACTTGAAATCTTAATGAAAAAACTTTAATATTGTTATAGGCTAATTGTTAACAATTTGTGACAATTATTACAAAAAAATTCGACAATATTCGAGCACGATAGTTTGCTCACTAATGAACTTATAGTTTGCTCACTAATGTACTAAGTTATAATTTGAATAAAAATTATAACATTCGAAATTACTTAATATAATTAAAAGGATGGTAAGTATCATGAATAAGCCTAAGATTGTAATCCTTGGAGCTGGGTACGGTGGTATTATTACTGCAACTCGACTTCAAAAAACATTATCTGCAAATGAGGCAGAAATTACGTTAGTAAATAAAAATAGCTACCACTACCAAACTACTTGGTTACATGAAAATGCAGCAGGTACATTACATCACGACCGTACACGACTTGATATTAAAGACGTGATTAACCCAAGTAAAATTAACTTTATCCAAGATACTGTTACTGAAATCAAACCAGAAGATAAGAAAGTTGTTCTTGCTCATGGTGAATTAAATTATGACTACTTAGTAATCGGCCTTGGATTTGAATCTGAGACATTCGGAATTAAAGGATTAAAAGAACATGCTTTCTCAATTGCTAGCATCAATGCGGCTCGTCAAATTCGTGAGCATATTGACTACAGTTTTTCAAAATATCATAACACGCCAGCTGAAAAGCGTGATGAGTTATTAACAATCATCGTCGGTGGTGCTGGATTTACAGGTATCGAATTTGTAGGAGAACTTGCAAACCGTGTACCAGTTTTATGTAAAGAATATGACATCGATCGTGAATTAGTTCGAATTGTTTGTGTAGAAGCAGCTCCAATGGTATTACCTGGTTTCGATCCAGAATTAGTTGACTACGCTGTATCTCAATTAGAGAAAAAAGGCGTTGAATTCAAAATCGGTACTGCAATTAAAGAATGTACTGAAGATGGAATTATCGTTGCTAAAGGTGACGACGTAGAAGAAATCAAGTCTGCTACTGTGGTATGGGCAGCTGGTGTACGTGGAAATGCATTAGTAGAGCAAGCTGGCTTCGAAGCAATGCGCGGACGTGTTAAAGTATCAAAAGATATGCGTGTTCCTGGATATGATGATGTATTTATTGTAGGTGACTCAGCTTTATTAATTGATGAAGTGAATAATCGTCCTTACCCACCAACTGCACAAATTGCTATCCAACAAGGATTTAATGTTGCACACAACTTAGCAGTTTTAGTTCGTGGTAAAGGCGAATTAGAAGAATTTGTTCCAGATATTAAAGGTACAGTATGTTCATTAGGTCATGACGATGCAATCGGTGTAGTGTTCGGTACGAAATTAACTGGTTGGAAAGCGTCATTTATGAAAAAAGTAATTGATAACCGTTACTTATTTGTACTTGGTGGACCAATGTTAGTTCTTAAAAAAGGTAAATTAAACTTACTATAAGCATAATTGCTCGACTTTTGTCGGGCTTTTTCTTTGCCGAAAAAAGGTGGGAATTGTGATGAGCAAAAGAGGAAATGTTTGGTTAGGTGTTGCGGGATTAGTGAAGGATTCTGAAGGTAAGTGGTTAGTTGTTAAGAAGAAATATAGTGGCTTAAAAAATTTATGGTCATTACCTGCTGGCTTTGTAAAGCAAGATGAAACTGTCGATCAAGCAGTTTTAAGAGAAGTTAGAGAAGAAACTGGAATTGACGCTACATTAGTCGGGTTAATCGGCGTAAGAACAGGAGTTATCCGCGAAGAAATAAGTGATAATATGCTCCTTTTTTTATTAGAAGCAATTGATACGACAATTACAATTCAAGAAGAAGAATTATCAGATGCAAGATTCATTTCAGAAAATGAATTACTCAACGATCCGGCTTCTTCTTTGCTTATTAAATATTTAATTGAAAATCCACCTAATGAGCCAATGCTTGTTAAGAAAGGCTTAAATCCTGGCGATCAGTTCCAATATACTACATATCATTTTATCAAATGATTTAGAAGATTGAAAAAATTGACGTTAAGAAAATTAGGTTTTACACTGTATATAGAAAAAATGTGGGGTGTTTTATATGGGGATGAGTATTCCGGTTTTACTAATTTCTATTTTGTTATTTTTTGTCTTAGCATTTGGAATTGGTTTTCTTGCAAACATGCTTTTCCGAACGACATGGTTTATGGTTGTTATCTATCCAATACTGATTGTAATGATAGTGGACAAGATTAGCACAACAAAGTATTTTACCGAGACTTCAATTGCGTTTTCAACTTTAAAAACAAACTTATTATCAGTTGGTATGGGTGACGTGATCATTTTGACAAGCGGTTTAGCTGGAGCAATCATGTCAGGCGTTGTCATACTATCTTTAAGAAAAAACGGATATCAAATGTTTTAACTTTCTCAGATATGGGAAAGTTTTTTTTATATTTTTTTTGTTTTAGGGAATGATGAGAAGATGAAAAGGAGTGAAATGATTCATTGGTTATAAATAAAAAAATGATAAGCAAATTTATATTAACAATATTATTTATCCTTGCGTTGTTATCATCTTTCAAAATACTAACAAATGTAGAATTTTCGACTATTCAACACTGGTTTAGTGACCTTGCTACTTTAAACCGTGTATATGCAGGTGAGATCAAGTCACAAGCAATAAATGAGAAAACTATGTTAACGATAGCGAAAAATATTGAAAAAAATACAAATTGGAGTAACTTTAAGCAGGTTACTGTAACAGCAACTGGTTATACTGCTGGAAAAGAATCAACCGGTAAAAGTCCGAATGATCATTCTTACGGGATTACTTATTCAGGTGTAGAGGTTAAAAGAGATGTATTTTCAACGATTGCGGCAGATTTAACAATTTTTCCAATTGGTACAATTCTATTCATTCCAGGATATGGTTATGGAGTGGTAGCTGATAAGGGAGCAGCTGTAAAAGGGCATCATTTAGACTTGTATTTCCATACTGTCGGAGATGTTTTTGAACACTGGGGAAAAAAGAAATTAAACGTTTATATTGTTAAAAAAGGCTCGGGGAAATTTACAAATGCTGACTTACGAGACTTAAATGAACAAAATTCATTACAAGTATTTAGACAACAAACAAAGGATTAATTGGGGTTTAAAGATATGAAGAAATCAAATTACAGTATAATTATAAATGCACCAATTGGAGCAGTATTTGAAGTTGTGGATTCTGATGATCATGTGAAAAATTGGTTAGAAGGTTTTATCGAGAATATATATGAAGGAGATTTTGATCGAGAAAATCCAGTTGGTAAAAAATTTAAGCAAAGATTAAAAGAGGGGAACAAGATACAAGAATATAATGGTGAAATACTTTCGTATAAACGTCCAAAAGAATTAGGACTGCGATTGATGCATTCTTCATTTACTGTTGACGTATACTATCGTTTTACCTCAGTCGAAAAAAATCAAACCCGTTTGGATTATGAGTGTAAATTAGTATTGCATTCATTTTTAGCTAGAAGTATGGGTTTTATATTTAACTGGTTTTCTAAGCGAATGTTATCGAAACAAATGGACGAGTTAAAGAAATATGCTGAAGCTAGGTTTGATGGAGTAATATAAGAGTTAATCCCTTACATCTGAATATGTGTAAGGGATTTTTTACTGAAAAAATAATATTACGATAAAAATTAACAGGAAATTTTTAAGCTATCTCGAATTTAAAATAAATGTTCTATTTTTACTTAAAAAAGATGAAGTACTATTCTTTTTTATAGAAATTCAGAAATCATTGATTGATTTATTTAAGATAGAAAGGTGGAGAGAGAAATGATTATGCAAGATAAAATGACATTAATGAAGGCGTTAGGTATGACAATTGAATCTGTTGAAGAGGGAAAAGTTGTCATGAAGATGGAAGTAACTGAAAACGTTCATCAACCATTTGGATATTTACACGGAGGTGCTTCAGTTGCATTAGCTGAATCAGTTGCAAGCGTAGGAACATTCTCGATGATTGATCAAGAGAATCAGTTGGCATTTGGACTTGAAATCAATGCGAATCACTTACGATCAGTACGAGAAGGATTTGTTACTGCGGTTGGTACAGCTATTCACACTGGAAAAACCACAATGGTATGGGATATTAAGATCTATTCTGAAGATGAACAACTAATTTGTATCTCAAGATGTACAGTTGCTATTAAAGATAAACGAAAATAATGAATATAAGATGCTATTCACAGTATGTGAAAAAGCATCTTTTTTATTTTTAACTAATTTCAAATAAAAGAAATAAAGAAAACTCATCTAAATTTCATTTAACTTATGGTAAAATAATTAAGTTGTGTAAATAAGATATTGTAACTTAAGTGAGACATCTTTCTATAATTGGACACATTTCCTTTAATAGATATGAAAGGAGACATATGATGAAAAACATATATTACACAAGTTATTTTGCGTTATTATCAATTATTTTGTTTACGGTCGCCATAACATTAAACTTATTTCAAATGACTATAAACTTCCTATCGGTATCAGGAATACTACAACCGCTTACTGATGTACTCCCAGAAAAAGAAATTAGGATCCTAACATTTATTGGAATTTCTTTTGTTATTTATTTAGTTATAAGTGGACTTAAATTATTTTCGGATACGATATGGCAATTTGCATTATTGTTCTTTTCCAAAGATAATGAGGGAGTTGACTTGTTAGCAAGTAAAAAATATTCATTTGTCTTTATTCTAGGTGGATTAATTGCAGTATTTTTAAATAGCTCTTTAATTTATATTGCTATTATTTTTATTGCTACGATCCTATCATTTTTCATTTTATTTCTAATTAAACAAGCTTCAAACTATACAATTATAGGTATAACAGGATTTATTCTATTTCAATTGATTGTTTGGGGTGTAATAGGTAGTGGGGTAGTATACGCATTTTTTACAATCTTCTCGAAGGTTAAAATTTCTATGCCATTCTAAAAAAAGAAGCACTTTTGATAATTTCAAAAGTGTACTAACCTAAATTAGTGAGACAATATAAAACACCTTCGAAATGGTATACTTTACACAAGTACATTAATCGGAGGTGTTTTTGCGTGGGCAAAAACGTATATTCAAGTAAAGTGAAATGGGCAGT
>Ga0209025_1003324_pt1 | contig 15461 bp, 11 predicted proteins | sample AraplaMF_Col_mLB_FD_184256 | JGI IMG/M metagenome (GOLD analysis project Ga0209025, IMG submission 184256) | Arabidopsis root microbial communities from the University of North Carolina, USA - plate scrape MF_Col_mLB (SPAdes) (version 2) | ecosystem: Host-associated > Plants > Roots > Endosphere... | reverse complement strand
AATTTGGACATAAAGGAAGTAAATATTTAAGTAAATCTATTTGTTCATCTAATAGTATTCCATGATGCAGATCCCTAAACTTTCCACGAATAATCTGACACCCTGATAAATGTAATTCAAAGCAATTATCAAGCGGTAGCTTAGAAAGATTTGTATACATTTTTTCATTTGTATTCCCAATAAGCCATTGATAACTCAAGATATGCCCTATATCAATAGTTACTGGGGAATTCGTCTCTTGAACTAGAGTATTAAAATACTCAAAACCATCCATTTCACCGATAAAGAAATTAGTTCCTTCTGTAAAACCAGGAAATTCAATACAAACTGGTACCAGTAGATTTCTCTGATATTCATTTATATTTTCAATGCAAGCTTCTAGCCCTCTTGGCGTCATATATGGTGGTAATGGAAATGGCACAGTTTTTCCCTTAATGGACCATAACCCTAAATCCTCAACAATCCATTTGATGTCATACCTTTCAATTATCTTATTGGTAAATTCTATTATGGAGCTTTTTTCATATTTTTCAGTAGCTCCCATATTTAATATGGTTTGATGGAATGCTCTTGCTTTATAATTAGGAACAGCATTAAATAGCCGATCATACGCTACAAAGTAATCTTCTGCTTTAAGAATACTTCGATTTTTAGGTTGGAATGCGAAAAACATATAATTAAACTCATCTTTATAGTTTTCAAAAAAGATTTTCATTTTGGGAGTAATATCATCTCCATTTTCCGCTGTACAAAATCCAATATCTTCTCCCCAAGGTAAGTCCATTCCAATACCCAGGCCTAACTTATTCTCAACTTTAGGAAAACGTACACTATTTTCTATAAGCTTCATTCAACATTACCTCCTCTTCATTAACAGCAACTAGTATTCCGGCTCCTTTATCACTAAAATGCTGAAGATAAACTTGATGTTCTTCTTCCACTACATATAAATAATCCTGATCACAATATATTGCATTTGGGAGAGGGAAGACTCTTTGCCATAAGAAATCCATTAAAAGTATTCTCTCGCTTTTTACTACTCTCACCCATGGATATAATTGCAACATATATGTATATGAATTTGGATTCAAATTATCTCTAGACTCTGTAGAGCTCCTTTTATCTGGTGGTAGTTCATCATTCTTTTGTGGATTAACATTTTTATAAATTTCAAGAAATCGGTTTAATCTTTCATTAAAGGTATCACCGTCACTATGGTTAAATGTTGCCCCCATTCTACCCATACCATAATTCAGTAACTTATTTCCCCTTAAATTTTCGTCCGATGTTATAGTTATATTATATTTCTCTGGATTTTTTGCTAAATATGTTGTTGGTTCAGCAACAAGCATTTGCATGACATCAATACCTATTTTATCTGCATTTTTTTTCAAAAACTCTTCTGAATTCATAACTTCTTCTTCAGTTTCATTGGGTAATCCACCAATTATTGAAAAACGCAGAGGAATTCCTAATTCATGAAGATTATCTATAATTTGTTGATAATTATTAGCTGTAACCCCCTTATCCAATAGGTCCAAAATTCTTTGCGAATTTGTTTCATACCCTACGGACATCAGTATGCAGCCTCGATCCTTTAGTTCTTTGCAAAATTCCTTCTTTAAAAGTATATCTTCCAATCGATTTCTAGTACTAAAAGATATACGATATCCATTATCATTTAAGATTCTCATTGCGTTTAGTACTAAACGTAGATTAGTATTTTCATCAATAAAGTTTATTCTTGTTGCACCATAATTTTTAATTAGATATTCACATTCATATGCAATTTGTTTAGGGGTTTTCTGTTGATAATTTTTTTCTTGTCTAGATCTATTTCCATATGAACAAAACGCACATCTTCCCCAATAACAACCTACACAAGTAATAATGGACATATGTACTTCTTCATCTAAATAATTTTTATAGGGAAGATCTGAAAAATCAGGAGGTAAAGCGTCTTTTATATGATAATCTGACTTTTTAAAAATCTCTTTTTGTACATTATCTTTTAAAAAAATAAAATCTGGTACATCATGCTTTTCTACTTCCCCGTCCAAATGTTTAGAAAGGAGGTAAAGTGTTTCTTCACCAGCTCCAGTTCCTAAACCATCTACATACTGACTAAGGTCATCTAATTTTAAAAGTTGTTCTTTCCTTAACATTATTTGTTGTCCGCCAAGAGTAACAAAAACTTCTGGCATTAATTCTTTAATCCATTTACATAACAGTAGTGAAGGTAATAACTGACTGTAATATGCAATTGAAATTCCAAGAATTTTGGTGGGATTCTGATTTAAAAATTCAACTAACATTTTTTTTTGAATAACACTACCAATATCTTCTTGATTTTCAATAAACATATTTATCTCAGAAATCATTTGGGGTAATGATGTAACTTCTTTTTTTAAAAAAGAAGCTTCCAATAAAAGCTCTATGCCTTGTCTTACTAATCTAACGTCATTTTTCAATTCATTATCTGATCTTTTATTGATAAACACGTTGTGAAATAGTTCTTCTTGATTTTCATACAAGTATTTTGCAAATTCTAACCTGTAAATGTTCTTAATATTTTGTAGCTCTTTACCTTTATAGCTTTCAATAAATTTTAATAAGTTTGTTTTAGAAAAAATATTATGACAAAGTTCTATATTAAAATCTTTTTGCTCTACCTTTAATTTTTTATTTCTTAAATAACCAGTTATCATTGGTAAGCTCAAATACGGAAAAAGCCTTGCTTCAGTTACTGGTGGGAAAATAATTTTCAAATCCTGAAGTTCCAATAAATCATCTCCCTAAAATAGTAGAAGTGTACAGCTGTTATAAACAGCTGCACACTTCTGCTTTTATGGATTATAATATTATATTTTATTTCTCATCTTCTTTTGCTTCTGGAGCTGCTGAAAAACGGAAAGCATGAAATGCGTTACCTACTTCTAATTCTTTTGCTTCAATTACTTCTAAATCTTCAAGTAATTTTTCATTTTTATTTTCCATGTAAATCACCTCCTTTCAAAGTCATTAACTTTCTACGTTTTCTGTCACATTAGTGTCTTTTTTTAAAAATTTCTTATCAAAATACAAGGTAAATAGTACGATGAAATATAAAACTATACAGACTATAACTAAATATAAGAATCCGTCATTAGACATGCCACCATTAGTACCGGAAAAATTAACTACATGACTAAAGATACCTGCAGCAAATGCTCCTGTTCCAAATTGAACCATTTGAAATAACCCCATATATACTCCTGTTTCTTCTTTGGGTACTGATAACATTGCGATTTTATTTTGGGATGGCATTGTAATAACTCCTGCCAATCCAAAGAATAAAAACATAAAAAGAAACAACAAGATTGAGCTTGAAAATGTCGAAATAGCTAACAATGACATTCCGAATATTGAGAAAAATACACCTATTAATATTAATAGACGATTATCCTTTAAATCAGCTAAACGTCCCATATACCCTGAGAGCATTATCGAAATTACAGAATCAATTACTAATATCCATCCGACTTGCTCAGGAGGTATTCCATGATTTTCTCTCATATATGTTGGTATATATAATGTAATTGCATTTGCAATTAGGAATAATAAAAATACCCTAATTAATGCAGAAATAAAAATTGGATTATGAATGGCTTTTTTAGGTATTAGAGAAGTTTCATTTGTACTCTCCTTTTCAAAGAATACAAATAGCAAGATTGTTATGACAACAAAAACAGCCGCTAAAAGTTTCAAGTAAATACCGACGTTATCAATAAATAAAATCTGTATTGCTAATACAAGTAAAAGTAAACTTATTGAACTTTTGAAAGGTATTAGAACTTTTTTTATACTCTTTTCATAATTATCCTTTTTAATAATCCCTAATACGAGTAATAAAGCAATCGTACTAAAACAACTTAATACTCCAAAGATTGCCTGCCACTGAAAGTATCGCACTATGAGCCCTCCTAAAGCTGGCCCTACAAATGTTGCAACTGCAAGCACTCCAGAAAACCACCCAAATGCCCAACCTATCTTATCTTCCTCAAAATTTGTTCTTATTAATAAAACCTGCGCAGGTACAATCATCGCATCTGCAATAGCTTGTAATGATTGAAATCCTAAAAACAAGTACCAATTAGTAGTCATTCCACTTAAAACGGTCGAGAACGTAAAGAGTAATAGACCTATAATAAGAATCCTTTTTGCTCCAAATATATCAGATATTTTCCCGAAAAGAGGAATCCCTGTTGCAAAAAAAGCAAAGAATAATATATTTCTAATTTGAAGTGTTGAAAAATTTATATCAAAAGTTTTAATGATATCTGGAAAAGCAATGGTTAACATGGACGTGCTCATTACACTTGCAAAAGCACATAATGAAATAGTGAAAATTTTAATTTTATACGTATTCATTAAGGATGTTCTCTCCTTCAGATGTGTTTATTTTTAGATTTTTCTAAAAATTAATCCCGGTGAAATAAATAATAATAGATAAATAACTTATGTACAACTAGAATTTAATATATTTTTGCCAACCTAAGTTGAGAAACTTTTTCTATGGACAAATACAATCTGTTGCAAAGTTTTATAAATTAAGCTATACCTTCGAAAAATGGCGCTACCACTAGAAATAACACTTAAAAATATCAATAAAGAGTTAAACTTTGGTTGAATTTTTGTACTGATTTTCGGCAATAAGTTCATTTTTCAAGTGATAGGTTAACCATGTTAGAACTCTCAATCTATTGATAAATATATCCTTGATTAAAATTCTGGTTTTTCAGTAAGAAATCAGGAGCTATCTATCAAGTTAAGAAAAACAAATACCCCAAAATGAGAATATTGACATCTTCAGTTGAAGATTTTCTCGTTTTGGGGCACTATAAATTTTTTAAGTTAATAGGCATAGGGATAAGAGGTCATAACTTTATTTCACTTACATCTTTAAAAAAGTGAATTATTCCATAATATTAATGTATATACTATTTTTATTATTTGTTTCTCCCATTGTTATTTCACGTTGGTTTTTAACAAATTTATATTTGTTACTTGGATTTTTAACCAATCTATCAATTTCTGCATCTAGATTTAAATCAGGATATATCATGGTAACCCATCTCTTCGTCAATTCAATGGAAACTTTATGATGTTCGAAGAAAATAGTAAAGTTAGGACCCTTATCATTTTGTTCTTCTAAACTTAATGCTCTGCCCCCCATTTTAGCTGAATCTAAATCAATTGAAGGACCTGCCTCTGAATACTTAATATCTAAATTATATTTTGCATTCATCTCATTAATAAGAGATTGCGCTTCTTCAGATATAGATTTAACATATACTGGAATGAAGTCAACCCAAGGTTTAATAAACGTAAAGTCATCAGTCACCATGGATTTAGGTATCCCAAGCGGCATTACTTCCGGATTTCCTGGCTTCTCTAATTTACGAATTGCATTATAGAGAAACTGTGCATACTGATCACGAGTTACAACTTTTTTTGGCTCAAATAAATTGTCCCCTGTACCTACTGCAATTTTATTCTCTTGTAGAGCACTAATCCCCTCAGTAGCCCAATAATTTTTTTCAACATCATTAAATGTAGTAATAGATTTTGCTTTTAAATTAAATGTATTCTGTAAAATTTCTGCCAATTGTTCACGAGTTAGAACATCATCTGGTCCAAACATATTATCTCCATATCCATTCATAAGACCCGAACTTACAACTGCATGTATTTCTTTTTCAAACATAGTACCTTTTACATCTCTAAATTGATCCTCGTAGGGTATAGCTAGATTTAATGGCTGTAGATACACATATAGCAGTCGCGCCGCTTGCCCACGTGTGATATTATCTCCTAATCCGAACATTCCATTTCCATAACCAGCTACAATGTTTTTCTCTTTTAGATGCATGATTGCATCATAAGGCCAGTGATCTGTAGGAACATCTTTAAATGTTGTGTCTGCTTGTACATTCGATAATGATGTAAATATCGTAGTAGCAAGTGTAGCTCCTACTAAAAGCTTTTTTGTTAATTTCATACTGCATCTCCCTGTCTCTATAAATTATTGCTATAAATAATTCTAATTACCTTATATACCATATTTTCCAACTTATTCGTATTACCATATCCTTTATTAATTTATATATATTAATTTAAAAATTAATATTCTATTTTACCCTTAAATCAATCTATTATTAAACCATTTTATAAACAATAAGAATTTATTTCAGACTATCCTTAAAACTATATATCATTATGGTATGTGAAATATTAAACATCGTAATAATCTCATTGAACAAGACCATCGACATGTCAAACATCAGTTTGTGAAATCAGCTGGATTTCAAACTCTTCGTCAGGCCTCACGTACCATCAAAGTAATGGAAACAATTCAGGCTATATATAAATAGATTTCGCCTTTTCAGTGTACAATGCGTTACAACAATTAATGGCCACTGCATAAGGATTTTTCCTTATTCATCCACCCGTTTATGCTTTTTCAAACTTTGCAACAGAACCTGCTCTCCTTTAGATAACTACTACCGTCAAAGTTGCGGTGGCCACTAAAAATAACACCTACAAATATTGTAGGTGTTATTTTTAATCATTTAGGCTTGTAGAATATTCCGTATTTCTTCTATACGGGGTCCCGCCACATATGACGTCAGGATCAATACTCCCTCATGTTGAAGGCATTTATTTTAAAAGTAAGGTTGAGCCATTAACTTTTCATGCAGATTATGACTTTAAACAAAAAGTAATTCAAATGGCTGCCGAATCTGGTATGGGGCAAGAAGAATTTTTATTACAAGCTGTAAAATCATATATTGAAAATTTTTGAAGCTTATTTACATCAACTTCCAACCAGTACATTATTTTATTTCCATCCTACATGTTTTATCTAATCCATATAGTTTATCTTATAAGTTTCTGCTAATTGCTTATCTATATTTTAAAAAAATATCAAATTTCAAATTTGGTATTCATACAATCTTAATCCTGTTCCTTCAATTCAGATTGTACTTCTAAATTTATTGGACTTTGTATCTTTTTTTCATCTGGAATCGGTTTCCACCAATTCCCTGTTAAAAATAACATGGTTAAAAGATTATAACTATCACTGAAATAACTCTCTTTCTTATTCTTCATCCAATCCCAACCACTATTTACCCATTCTTGATTTTTGCTGTTAGTGGTACCAGCGGCAATAAAGGGCGAAACGTATACGGCTGTTGGATAATCACCGATATTTGTTCCATCTAGTTTATAGCCGTCAACAATTTTCGATGGATTACCTTTTGTTTTACCTTTTATCCATGTAGCAACTTTATCAGAAATCACCTTACCTCTCTTTTCTCCATACATTGCATAGTCCATAACAATTCGGAGTGGTACACGACTCGCATTATAGTAATATGAATCAGTATATTTCGATTCATCTAAAAAATCTTTTGGTGCGGGCTGTGGTGGATTTTTTACAACAAAATCAGAAATTAATCCTGTCTTTGGTGAATGTTTATTTGTGAAATTTGTATAAGTATTGTAGAGATTATCAATAACATTAAGCCAAGTTTTATCACCTGTAAATTCGTAGAATGCCCTTAAATGAGACATCATCCAGTCGGATGGTCTAGTATCAAATGTACTTTTGTCTCCCCAATCCCCTAAATTCAAACCATTATTTTTTGTCACATTACTAGCCTTAATACCTTTTGTAATCATATTTTGAGCTTCTTTTAAATAATTGATTTTCCCACTTGATCCCCATTGCTTATGAGCAAGAAGAAGTGAATAAGCAATGTCTAAATCTCCATCTGTTGCAGAATCAAAATGCCCTTGTGCTTTCTTGTCATCTGCTACAACCCACCCCATTAAATTTGGGTTTATGGAACTTTTAAAAGCTCTTGCTGTTTTAAATAAGCCATCATAAATAGTCTGAGCATTTGAATCATGTCCTGCCATTAAAACTGTGATAATCATCCCATATCCTTGTCCTTCTGAAGTTCCTAATGGTCTAAACCCATCTGGATTTCCCGTAATCTCACCCTTAACATAATACCCACCAGGAAGTGAAGATAAATCATTCTTTAGATACTTCTTCTTCCAATCGTTATAATAATTTTTAACTGCATTATTCAAACTTTCCTGTGAAACATGATTCGGTTTTAAAATTCCTGAGTAATTTACTTGTTGAGGAAAAGGTTTCATCTCCTTAGCGACAGCGGATACTTGAGAAGAGTTTGTTATAATAGAAGAATTGATTTTGTGTCCATTATTTATTAATGTATCATTGTCTATAGCTGCTGCTGAAATACAATTAGTATAGCCTGCAAACCCAATCCCACATGCACATATAACGGTGAATATCGTTCTTTTTTGTCTCATTTTTTTGTCTCCCTTAAAATAAATTTTAAAATTCAGATATTTTTTATTTCTATAATAATTACTCCCATAACAAACGTACCCTTTTTTTGAAGGATTTGGAATACATTTAGATATTTTTCAAACTTAGTCTGACTTGGTATATTTTTTATACTTTTCTAATATAAGAGTAATTATCTAAGCATTTTCTATAACTTATGGTAGTTAATACTTGAAATAGTTAACATTAATATTATTATGTAGTGAAGGTAACTCTAAATAATTTTTAATAATTAATAGATAACTAATTTTATTTACATCAAAAACTATATCGTAATAAGAATATTCCCTTATAAATCTTAGATAAAAGGAATAGAAAGTTGCAAAATACCATATTTGAAAAACCTTGTTCAAAATTCGTCTAAATTTACATTTTCAACTATTTTTATAGGGGTATCCCCACATCGCTATCAAGCTAAGCTTATGCAAAGTCAATTTTAGGCGAGATTGTTTCTTTTTCTAAAGGGCAAGTGTAGGTGATTGAAAGATTTGCATACGAAATAAACCCTAACGGGTTTCACTTTTTTGAATTAAGCGGCTTGATTATCAGACATGGTACAATTGTAAACGACACCTAATATATCAAAGACCGTTTTTTTCTCATATCGATGAGATTTCCGCCCGTTTTGCTGTAGGAGATTGAACAGACGAAGTAACACCTTTGATAGCTCTTGGGTATTTTTTTGTATAGTTTGGAATAGAAGAAGAAAATAGTCTTTAATCATATATATGGCTTTATACTCACTAAGCTCTCGTTTTTTCTTCATGAGGAGCAATTGGCACATTTGAAACATGATAGAAGAACAGAGTAGAATGGCAATCAATTGACCATATAAATGGCACTCCAATCGTTCTGGTTTTATCTTTTTACAATGATGGATTTGAAAAAATGACTTCCACGTTTTAAATAAAATTTCGATTTGCCAACGCAAAGAATACTAGTCATGTACCTGTCCCATCGGGACAATATCTGTAGGGGTGTTTGTCATATATACATTAACACCACTGAGTCGTTTACTACGAGGAGAATACTTCATTCCTTTCTTTTTTTCTCTTACAGCTTGATCTTGTAATCGTTTTTGTTGCTGTTGTTTTGTTAATCGATGGACAATTACACGAGCTGGCACTTTATCAACCATTCCTACATAAGCATTAGCTATTTCACATGTTTGTCCTGGTTGAAGGGAGTTCATTACCGTCTCCATCTCTATCTGTATATGCTCTGTACCTTTCTTAATTCTTCCATCTTGAAAATAATCAAGGTTAGGATTTTTTTGATAAATACGTGTATTTGACTTGATACGAGAAATATAGTAGGCTTCTTGATCTTGTATATATTGAAGGTCTTTTAAATGAAAATAACCTAAATCTCGGATACATAAATCATTCGCTGTCACAGTTGGGGCACACAGAGAGCCGTAAGTGCGATCATGTTGTTTTACCTGGACCTGTCTGAATATGTAGGAACTGTCCACTTAGCAAATCATACTCAAGTTGAATTTTTATCCCAGCTGTATGGCTGCAGCCTCCTGCACCTGAATAAACCGATGAAAATACATCTGAGAGTTGAAATGCAGTTGAATCTAAAATACGAATACGCTTGAAAACAGAAGTGTATGGAGAAGAAATCGGCATAGATGCGGCCAATTTTTTGCTTAGTAGTTCGGCTAGTAGGTGTTGTAAAAGTTGGACGGCCGCCTTATTAAATCTTTGATTCAGTCCCTCAGGACTGATGAGTACTGCTGTTGATGCTTCTAAACAGCTAGATAACTGAGTTAAAGAAGTCATAGCTACATTTTGGTTCACCCATACACATAAAGCGACTAAATCCTTCGCTTGATACTTACTAGTTCGTTGTACAAAACCAACATCTCTAGCAAGATCTCGTAAGATATTTGGAGATAAACAGCTTTGAATCTCTTGAGCAAATAGTTGTAATTCATCGGATACAGAAATAGACATACAAAAATTCCATCCTTTCCTATGATTCTACAGAAAGAATAGCGTATTTTTGCATTTTAAGGAAATTTAGTTTTGTTAGCTTGATAGCGATATGGCTGTACCCCAAGCACAAAAGTTCCCGAACCTCGCTTTGGGTGCATTTCCTGTAATTAAAGTGATGAGACAGGTTATTTTAATAAGAGGAAAAATACTTTATAATAAATAATAAATGCAAAAGAGGAACTACTATGGAGATTGAAAAATTTTTTAAGGAAATACCTGTTCTTGAAACAGAACACCTTTTATTTAGAAAGATAGAATTGGATGACGTAGATGATTTATTTGAGATTTTCTCTGACCCAGAAATAACACATTCTATGACTTGGGAAGTCAATAAAACTAAGGAAGACACCTTAAATAAATTTATAAAAATTATTACTGAACGACATGAAAAAGGTCAATCTGTTGATTGGGCAATCGTGCATAAAGAAAGCAAGAAAGTTATTGGGAATTGTGCTTTTATTGGTTGGTCTAATAAACATAGTAAAGCAGAAATTGGCTACGTTTTGAATAAAGCGTATTGGGGACAAGGGTTCGCAACTGAAGCTCTTAATGAATTAATTCGATTCGGCTTTGACGTAATTCATTTAAATCGAATCGAGGGTGGTTGTGACATTGATAATGTTGGTTCAGAGAAAGTAATGCTAAAGGTTGGCATGCAGTTTGAAGGTACTTTGAGAAAGAATGAATTCATAAAAGGTGAATTCCGTGACACTAAGATTTTTGCGATGTTAAAAGAAGATTACTCATAGAACGACGATGTTCTACTTTAATAAAGCGTTAGAATGATTTTCTGCAATTGTAAACTATAATGTAGTAAGATTTTAAGTTATACAAACAAATACGCAATAACGTTCTCAAATGAAAGTTTGGGAACACAAAAAACCTCAAAATGTTGATAGTACAGAGTTTTGAGGTTCTTTGTGTTCGATACGTCCATACAATTTTTTATGCAAAGGCATATGAACGCAGTTACTATAAATTTTTTTAGGATATTGCAGAAAAATGGTGCTGGTGCACCGTCTGTATAAAATCGTGCATATATAGACAATTTCTTAACGTTGTAAATACGCATTTTTATGACGAGACCCCCTGCCCATCAACTTAAGAATTCAGAATTACCCCAAAATGAAAATTTCATCTTTTCCTAGTTATCCATAGAAATTCAGTTCATTTTTTCGTTTTGGGGAAGAATGTACTTTTTAACTTGATACCCCATTTTCAGCTTGTTTTAATTAATTTCTTACTAGATATCTACTCATTTGCATATGTATTGGTGGAAAAATTCTATTTGTTCGTTGTTGAGTATTGTTGCTTCGTCTTTTCTTAAGTCAAGGTGGAATACATGACCGCTCGCTTTGTCATTATGACCATATTCCTTGTAAATATAATGAAGTCCTGCGGATTCTAATTTACTAAGGAAAGCAGGTTGAATCCCAACCAATCCATCATTAACACTGCAAGTCACAAAGGACGGAGGAAAAGATGGTGTAATGTTTGACTGAAAATCCATTTCCTTTTCATATTTATAAATTTCTTTTCCAAGATAGTCCTTCATCAAAGCATTTAAAAGATTCCTATACCATTTTTTCGTTTGTTTGTTTTTTATTCTATCGAGTGGATCATACATTCCGTGGTTTAATCCCATTGCTTTTATTTTAATATCAGGCATTTTAAAGTCAAACAGTTTTGCATACTTTAAATTAGTTAAAATTGCTGCATACTGACTTGCAATCTGTGCCCCCGCTGAATCACCTACAATAAACAAATTATTTAAGTCCATATGAAACTTTGTTGAATTATTCTTCATCCAATGAAAAACCGAATTTACATCTTCCAGAGCCGCTGGAAATTTATATTTTGGTGCAAGGCGGTAGTTGAAGTTTACTACCGTAAACCCATACTGGGCTAACTTCATGCAATAAAATTGATAAGCTTCCTTGTTCCCGTACACCCAGCCACCACCATGAATCGATATAATTACTGGCAAAGGTTTTTCCGTATCTTTTGGATAATACACGTCAAGCAAATGGTCTTCACTTTTATCCCCGTAGTAATTAAGGTTGTCAAACCTTGCGATATTTTCTGGGGTAGTTAACCCTTTATCCCTTTTAGCATCCCCCTTTTCAAATAACACATTTAATAAAACTGATGTTAATGACATCTCTTCACACCTCTTTTTTATAAAATGAGAATTACTTAGTAGATTATTTTATTTTGGGATTATATTTCAATAGAAGAAATAATTTATTCTTGTTCTATTGATTCGTTCATTTAATGGAATAAGGAATGATTATTTGTTCCCTTCCGATAACTTTATATATAATGAAGCTCTAGATACATTTGTAATTTCACAAATTTGATGTACAGTCATATTTCCTTCTTTGTATAACTTTACTACATAATTCATTGCTGTGTGATTTTTATGATATTTCTTTAACCGATCTTTAAATCCCCCTCATTTACTTAACTTTACTAACTATCTATTCGAAAATAATGCTTATTTCCCTTCATAAAAGGCAAATTAAATGTATAGAGGTAACTCTCCCAATGCCCATTAAGCTAAAATTCTATAGTATCCCAGAACGAAATTTTGTACTAACATGTAACAAAAAAGCTCCTTTTTTCGTTTCGGGGTAATTCTGAATTCTTAAGTTGATGGGCATGGGGTAACACCACATCGCTATCAAGCTAAAAAATGTGTCACCTCTAAAATGAAAAAATATATTAAATTCTCACAGATAGCTCTCTTATATTAATTACATAACCTATTTTACGAAATTATCGTTTTACTGCTTGTATTTATCTTTTGAAGAAAATTTATCCATAAAAAATGCACCCCAATTGTTAATTATGTGTCTAACAATTGGGGTGCACTTCATATTTATAAAAGTTACTATGGTCTTTTTTATTACTCTTATTTCTCCTTGCCTTGTTTCTCAATAATAAATTTCGAAACTAACTCTGATAATGCTTCTACTTTTTCTTTTATTTTGTTAGATTGATTCGAGATTTCTTCAATTGAGGCTGCCTGTGATTCGATTGACTGTACTGTTTGAGTTGTTTCTTTAGCTACTTGCGCTGCGGTTTCAGAAACACTCGACATAGAGGCGTTTACTTCTTCTGTGCCGGCAGACATTTCTTCTGTCGCTGCAGATACTTCTTGAATTTGACTAGTAATTTTATTAATAGCTACCATAATAGATGAGAATGCTTGATCCGCTTTATTAGCTGTTTCTTTTCCTTCCGACGCTTTTTGTTGACCTTTTTGCATTGCATCAACTGTATCTTTTGTATCTTGTTGAATGGCTAGTATTAAATGATTGATTTCATCTGCAGATGCTTTAGACTGTTCAGCTAAATTCCCTACTTCCGCTGCTACCACTGCAAATCCTTTTCCATTTTCTCCAGCACGTGCGGCTTCAATTGAAGCGTTTAAAGCAAGAAGGTTTGTTTGTTCAGCAATATTAGTGATTGCATCCAGAGCTTTATCAATTTGCTGTGTACGCATAACAAGTCTCTCTATTACTGTGGATGTTTCTTCAACAACCTCATGAATACTATTCATTTGAAGGATAGATTGTTTAATTACTTCACTACCAGAATTGACTTGTTCTGTTGTTGTGACCGCCACTTCTGTAACCGTTGCTGAAGACTCAGCTACAGTTTGAACGCCAGTCGCAATTTCTTCCATTGATGAAGAGCTTTCTTGAATACTAGTAACTTGTCCTTCTATTTTTTTATCGACCTCGGATATAGTTTGAACTACCTCTCTTGATATATGAGATGCTCTTTTAGTATCTTGCAACATTCCATTGGTAGAAGAAATGACCTCTTGCGTTGTGATTTTTACTTCTCCAATTAATTGTTGTAAGTTATCCAGCATACTATTAAAAGATTTTACAATACTTCCTAATTCATTATCCGATTTATAAGAAGTACGTATCGTTAAATCACCTGCAGATACCTTTTCCATATCTCTTTCTAATAATACAATTGGTTGTCTAATTGCACTTTTAATGATATATCCTATAAAAATAACGATTGCGATTGCTATAATAGAGATACTAACAAACAGCATTATAGTATTTGTTGCACTGGCTGTATTATTTTTTTGTAATTGATCTGCATTATTATTATTAACCTGAATGAGCTCACGAATAGCCTGCACTGCCTTTTTCATATTAGGGTCAACTTCTTTCAGATAATAAGCATATGCTTCTTCATTATTAGATTGTCCCAAATCTTGTACTTTCCTCAGTTGTGTTCTTAATTCATTAAATACCGCATGAAATGTTGTATACAATTCTTTTTCTTTATTAGAACTAACTCTAGACTCAAACTTCTTTATTAACTGATCAGTTTCTGTACGAGCTACATCTATTTCTACCAAAAGTTCCTTTATTCTTTCCTGATCTTTTGATAGAATAGTTTCCTTTACATTCATATTGATTAGATAAAAATTAGACTCTATAGCTCCTATCCACTGAATTGGTAATAAACTATCTTCATACATCGTATTAGATGCATGCTCCCCCTTTTTCAGACCCAAAAATCCTAGTATAGATAATATTATACAAGCTACACTTGCTATAATTACTAATACATTTAATGTTGTACCAATTTTACTGTTTTTAAAAAACGACAATTAACTTCACTCCATTGTTATATTATGATTAAATAATTTTATTTACATAAATAAAGACATTTAATTGTTTATATCTATTAAAAAACGTATAAAGTTTTCTAAAATAAGAAAGTTCATATTTAAATCTAAATTTAAATATAGTCCGGTAAAAAGAGCGTGTTTTCATCTATTTATCTAAACACGCTCCTGCTAATATTTAAACCCTATAGTCATTGCTTATTCCATTCTGATTTCCTTTTTACTAATACATATCTTTTTATATACGATTATCATGCCAAAAGTTTATTGGAAAATGATCATTCTCATTATAAGCTTCAAATTCATAACCTTTTTCTTTTAATCCTTTTATAATTGCTGGAACTGCCGCGACAGATTGGGGATGAATATC
>Ga0209025_1003323_pt1 | contig 15465 bp, 13 predicted proteins | sample AraplaMF_Col_mLB_FD_184256 | JGI IMG/M metagenome (GOLD analysis project Ga0209025, IMG submission 184256) | Arabidopsis root microbial communities from the University of North Carolina, USA - plate scrape MF_Col_mLB (SPAdes) (version 2) | ecosystem: Host-associated > Plants > Roots > Endosphere... | reverse complement strand
CCGGTCTGCCTCGATGTGATGCGCAATGCCGACATCGATTGCATCCTGATGGCCGGGCGTTACACCTTGCTCGACCGGTCGGCGGAAGCAGAGCTTCTGCCGCTCTGCCGGAAGAAGGGAACATCACTCGTCGTCGGCGGCGTCTTCAATTCCGGCATCCTGGCAACAGGACCTGTGGCCGGCTCGCACTTCGACTACATGCCGGCAACAGAGGAGGTACTCGCCAAGGTCGCGAGCATGGAGAGGATCGCCGTCAAGCATGGCGTGCCGTTGGCCGCCCCGGCGCTGCAGTTTCCGCTTCGCGATCCGCTTGTCTCGTCCGTGCTGATCGGCACGGCAAAGGCTTCCAGCCTCACGCGCAATATGGAACTCTTCGAGCCCGCCTTGCCGGGCTCGATCTTCCCCGAATTCGACGCTCTGACGCTCGTCGCGCCGCCGCTCGGCGAAGATGCCGTGCGTGTTTAAGGATCGACCATGCTGAGAGGTATTCACCCCATCCTCAATCCCGACCTGCTGCGCGCGATCGCTCGCATGGGACACGGCGACGACATCGTGATTGCCGACGCCAACTTCCCTTCGAGCACGATGGGGCCGGACGTCATCCGCGCCGACGGCGTCAGCGCGACCGATATGGCCGAGGCAATCCTGACGCATTTTCCACTCGATACCTTCGTGCCGGAAACGGCCTGGCGCATGGAGGTGGTCGGCGATCCGACCGCCGTGCCCGACGTCTGCGCCGAATTTCAGGAAATCGTCTCGAGGCGCGCTGGCGACTTCAAGATCGCCTCTCTGGAGCGGTTCACCTTTTATGAGCGTGCCCGCACGGCCGCCTACATCGTGGCGACGACAGAATTCCGGCTATACGGTAACTTGATTTTGAAGAAAGGTGTCGTTCACCCGCATGAAATCTATCGCGGCTGACGGAACTTTAGGTCAGGGTTGAACATCTGTAAAAACAACTACTTGCGATAGACAAAGAAACGACAATGGAGCCTGCGAAGCTACTTGCAATTTGACTTTGGCTCGGCTAGCTTCTGATGAAACTGTTTTTTATCGATAAAAATCGTCCGCACGCGTTCAGCGGTACGGTTTGCTTGGAGGAGAACGCACTTTGGAGGAGAACCGCATGCGCATGAAATCCATTCTCTCCCGCCGAGCCTTCACGGCTCTTGCGGGCGCCGCTGTCATCGCCACCGCAATGCCGGTGACGTCGTTCGCGGCTGATGTGACGATCCCAATCATCGTCAAGGACACGACGTCCTTCTACTGGCAGATCGTTTTGGCCGGTGCCCGCAAGGCTGGCAAGGATCTCGGCGTCAACGTGCCGGAACTCGGTGCACAGGCCGAATCCGACGTTAACGGCCAGATCAGCATTCTTGAGAACGCCGTCGCCGGCAAGCCGGCTGCAATCGTCATCTCGCCGACTGAATTCAAGGCCCTTGGCAAGCCGATTGATGAAGCCGCCAAGTCCGTTCCGATCATCGGCATCGACTCGGCTGCCGATTCCAAGGCATTCAAGTCGTTCCTGACGACCGACAACGTTCAGGGCGGCCGCATTGCAGCCGACGGCCTTGCCGCAGCCATCAAGGAAATGACCGGCAAGGAAGAAGGCGAAGTCGTCATCCTCACCAACCTGCCTGGCGTCGGCTCGCTCGAGCAGCGCCGCGAAGGTTTCCTCGACCAGGTGAAGACGAAGCATCCCGGCCTCAAGGTCATCGCCGACAAGTACGGTGACGGCCAGGCAACGACCGGTCTCAACATGATGACCGACCTGATCACCGCCAATCCGAACCTTGTGGGCGTCTTCGCCTCGAACCTCATCCTCGGACAGGGCGTCGGCCAGGCGATCGCGGAAAACAAGCTCGGCGACAAGATCAAGGTCATCGCCTTCGACAGCGACGACAAGACGGTCGGCTTCCTCAAGGACGGCTCTCTTGCTGGTCTCGTTGTTCAGGATCCCTACCGCATGGGCTATGACGGCGTGAAGACGGCGCTTGCCGTCTCCAAGGGCGAGAAGGTCGAAGAGAAGGTCGATACCGGCGCCAACCTGGTCACCAAGGCCAACATGAGCGATCCGAAGATCGACGCTCTGCTGAACCCCAAGGTCAAGTAATCATCTGACGATGGCCGCGCGGGAGAATCTCCGCGCGGCCTTTCTGTCACCTGTGTTATCGTTCGCAGAGCGCCGACGGCGGGTGGGAGATGGCAGGCAATTCGCGAGGAGGAGACGCCCATGAGCCTGGAAGAGGTCAGTCATCGACACGATGATAGCGCCACGCTGACGGAGGCAAACCGCATTCCGGCGGGCACACCGATCCTCGAACTCAAGGGATTGCAGAAGAATTACGGCTACGTCCAGGCGCTAAAGCCGGCGACGATGACGTTCCTGGCGGGTGAGATCCACGCGATTGTCGGTGAGAACGGCGCCGGCAAGTCGACGCTGATCAAGCTGCTGACGGGCGTTATCACCAGAACGGCCGGCGAGATACTCTGGTGCGGCCACCCAGTCGCGCTAGCAACGCCCAATGAGGCAATCGCCCGCGGCATCAACGCCGTCCATCAGGAAGTTGTCCTTTGTCCACATCTGACGGTGGCGGCCAACCTCTTTCTCGGCGACGAGGTCAATCAATACGGTCTGATGCGCAAGCGCGAGATGGAGAAGATGGCGCAGGCCGTCCTCGACGATCTCGGCTTCGGACTGCCCGCCGGCGTACCGCTCGCCGACCTGACAATCGGTCAGCAGCAGCTTGTTGCGACGGCACGCGCCGCAATGCGCGGCACCCAGTTTCTGATTTTCGATGAACCGACCGCTTACCTGACCCGCCAGGAATCCGCGCAGCTTTTCAAGCTGATCCGCCGTCTGCAGGGCGAAGGCGTGACGATCGTCTACATCAGCCACCGCATGGAAGAGGTGTTCGAGCTCGCGGATCGCGTTTCGGTGCTGCGTGACGGTACGCATGTCGGCACGCGCACGATCGGCGAGACGAACGAGGCCGAGTTGATCGCCCTGATGATCAACCGCTCAATCGAGCAGATTTATCACAAGGAAGAAATCCCGATCGGAGACACCATCCTCGACGTGCGCGGGCTTTCCGGACCGGGCTTCGAGGATATCTCGCTCTCGGTCAAGGCTGGGCAGATCGTCGGCCTCTATGGCTTGATCGGCGCCGGACGCAGCGAATTCGCGCTTGGCCTCTTCGGCCGGGAAAAGACGACGTCCGGTGAAATCCACTGGATGGGCAAGAAGGTTGATATCAAGGACGAACGTGCCGCGATGGAACTCGGCATCGCGCTTGCGCCGGAGAGCCGTCGCGACCAGGGTCTTTGCCTCAATCTGCCGATCGGGCTCAACATCAATCTTCCGGTCTTCAAGCGGCTGAGCAAGGGTCCCGTCATCAGCCACTCCGAGGAAACGCAGAATGCCGACCAGCAGATCCGTGACCTCGCGATCAAGACGCCCAGCCGGCGCGTTCTGGTTTCGGCCATGTCCGGCGGCAATCAACAGAAAGTCGTCATCGGCAAGTGGCTGAGCTATGGCGCGCGGCTCTTCATCTTCGACGAGCCGACCGTGGGCGTCGATGTTGGCACCAAGGCGGAAATCTACCGGCTGTTCGCCAAGCTTCTGAAACAGGGGGCCGGAATCATCCTGATCTCCTCCTATCTGCCTGAAGTTTATGAACTCGCCGACAGGCTGCACGTATTCCGCCGCGGCCAGCTTGTGGCGAGCCACGACTTCCACGCAGCAACGCATGAAGAAGTGCTGAGCGAAGCGATCGGCGTCTAAAAGAACAAGAGGGAGAGAAAACCAATGACCGCAACCCCCACCGAGATCGCCGCACCGCCCCCGCGCCGGAAAGTGAACATCCTCTTCGGCCTGACCCTTATCGGTCTGCTGGCTTTCCTTTGGATCGTTCTCGGATTCGTCACCGCCAGCTTCTGGACGCCGCTGAATATCTCCAACCTCTTGCGCCAAGGCGCGATGACGGCGATTTTGGCTCTTGGCCAGACCTTCGTGATCATCACAGCCGGCATCGACCTTTCGGTGGGAGCAATTGTCGGCTTCACCAGCGTTATCCTTGCCTGGCTGCTGCAGGCAGGCGTGCCGGTCTGGGCATCCATCCTGATAACGCTGCTGATCGGCGTTGGCATCGGCGTGTTCCATGGCTTCGGCATCGTCAAAATGGGGCTGCCGCCCTTCATCATCACGCTCGCGACGCTGACGTCGCTCCGCGGTATCGGGCTCTTGATCACCAACGGCTCGACTATCAACATCGTCAACGAGCCCTTCACGAACTTTGCCCGCGCCGACTTTCTCGGCGTGCCGAGCCTGTTCTGGATGGTCATTCTCGTCGCGGTCCCGTCCTATGTCTTCCTGCACCTGAGCCGCTGGGGGCGCTACCTCTTCGCTGTCGGTTCGAACCGCGAAGCGGCGCGCCTCTCAGGCGTCCGGGTGAACGGCATCATCTATCTCGCCTACATTCTTTCCGCGACCTTTGCTGCCTTTGTCGGCGTTCTGCTTGCCTCACGTATCGCGATTGGCAACGCCACGCAGGCCGACGGATGGGAACTGCAGGCGATCGCCTCCTCGGTAATCGGTGGCACCAGCCTGTTCGGCGCCGTCGGTTCGGTCCAGGGGCCGCTCATCGGCGCCTTCATTCTGGCGACGATCAACAACGGCGCGAACCTGCTTAACGTCAATTCGTTCTGGCAGCGTATCATCACCGGCCTGCTGATCATCGTGATTGTCTACTTCGACCAGCTGCGCCGCCGCCGCAATCCGTAAGCTGCCAGCGACATATGGAGCCGGCCCCAAGGCCGGCTTCTTCCATTTCAGGAATGCGAGACAATTATGAAAGCAGTGCTCTGCCAAGAACCCGGTGTCCTCGAACTCGTGGAACGCCCTTCCCCCGGCACGCCTAACACCGGCTGGGTACGGCTTGCGGTCAGCCATGTCGGAATCTGCGGCACGGACTACCACATCTTCGAGGGCAAGCATCCGTTCCTCGAATATCCGCGTGTGATGGGGCACGAGATCTCGGCAACGGTTCTGGAAGCAGGTGACGGTGTTGCCATGGCGGTCGGCACGCCCGTCATCGTCAATCCGTATCTTTCGTGTGGCAGCTGTGTTGCGTGCCGCCAGGGCAAACCGAATTGCTGCACCGATATCAAGGTGCTGGGCGTCCATACGGATGGAGCGTTCTGCGACGAGATCAGCGTCCCCGTAGGCAATCTCTACGCTGCAAAGGGCGTGAGCCTGGAGGCTGCGGCCACCACCGAGTTCCTCGCAATCGGCGCCCATGCGGTTCGCCGTTCCATGGCGCCGGCCGGATCACGCTCACTCGTTATCGGCGCCGGTCCAATCGGGCTGGGCGCGGCGATCTTTTCGCGGATTGCCGGGCATGAGGTCACATTGCTAGACACCAGTCAGGAACGACTGCAGATGGCCGCCGATCGGTTTGGTTTCTCCTCGGGCATCGTTGCCGGCGAAGGCGCCTCCGAAGCTGTCAAGGCGAAGACCGACCGCGATGGTTTCGATGTCGTCTTCGATGCCACCGGCTATGGCCCGTCGATGGAGAAGGCTTTCAGCTTCGTCGCCCATGGCGGCGCGCTGGTCCTGGTCAGCGTCGTCAAGGACGACATCCGTTTCTCCGATCCGGAGTTTCATAAGCGCGAAATGATGGTGATCGGCAGCCGCAATGCGACGCGCGTGGATTTCGAGCATGTCGCGGATTCGATCGCCAGAGGGCTCGTGCCCGTCGAGCAATTGATCACCCACCGCACGACGCTCGCCGACGCACCGCGAGACCTGGCACGCTGGGCTCACGAAAAGAGCGGCCTGATCAAGGCGGTCATCGAGGTCAGCGCCTAAAGCGCGTCGATCGCCGCGCGCATTTGACGGACGACGTCGGCATCCGTCCGGTTGGTCGTCGGTGCTTCGAAGCCGAAGGCAACCGCCCGTGGATCGATGCTGTCGATCCGTGAGCTGCAGGAGGCGTGAACCTCTCTTGCGCCTGTAGCCCTCAGTATCTCGCCCACGTTGCCGGGACGCACGCCGCTGCCGGGCATGGTCGAGATGCGGCCGGCCGCCTTGCGGGAGAGACGGCCCAGCGTCTCCAAACCGTCGATCGCTTTCGGCACACAGCCGGACGTCAGAATGCGCTCGCAGCCAAGCTCGATCGCCTGTTCCAGCGCTGCATCGGCATCAGGGACGAGATCGAAGGCGCGGTGAAGGGTCGATCCAAGGCCCTCGGCGCGCGCCTTTAACCGACTGATCAGCGGTACGTCCAGCGCACCATCCAAACGATTGGCACCGATGACAACCCCGGCGAGCCCAAAAGCGCGCGCGGCATCGATATCGGCCATCATCGCCTCTTCGTCAGCCTCATCGAATACGAAGGGGCCCGCGTGCGGCCGGATCATCGCATAGACAGGAATAGGCGCGGCAGCCGCAGCCTTCATCAGGCCAGCAACCGGCGTCAGTCCGCCGAGCTCTAGAGCCGAGCAGAGCTCGATCCGGTTGGCACCGCCGGCGATCGCGGCCGCAAGGCCCTGTGGGCTGTCCACACATACTTCCAGCAAAACACTCACGTTCGAATCTCCCTGTCCGCCGCTGTCTCTTTAAGCGAAGGCGCTCTCTTGCGCGACGGGCCTGGCAATTATTTTGGCAACGGCATCGATGATCATGGCGCTTGCGTCAGCCGAGGCTTTCCGATGGTTGAAGGCAACGTGATAGGACATCGGAATATACTCATCGAGCTCGACGATCCGAACCTTATCGGCAATAGGCATGGCGCTGACGCGGCCAAGAAACGAGATGTAGCCGTGATTGGCCACAAGGTCGACGATGACAGGCAGCGAGTCAGCCGCCGTGATATCCTGGTTCCGGTAGCGGCGATTGTTGGCGCGCTCATGACTCAGCGCCATCGTGGCGTGTCCGAGGCCGGTTCGGGAACTCGGCGTGCAGATCGCGTGACTTTCGACAAGTTCGGTTACGGTCCGCTCGCGGCTCTGCAGTGGTGCGATAAGAACCATGTTCGTCTGCAGCAATTCACGGTGCCTGAAACGCTCGAGCCCGAAGACGGAGTCGAGAATTGCAACATCAATGCGGCCAGCCTTGAGGGCTTCGCGCAAATCATCCGCCGTCATCAACACCAGCGAGATCGCGTTTTTGCTGCGGCTGGCATTCCACTCGGCGACCAGCGTCCCAAGGCATCGCGCCACCCAGCTTTCTGATCCTGTTGGAATGATCGAACCGATGCGTAGCGACCGCGCCGTGCGCTGATAGCGTTCGTCTGCGGATGCCTTCAGGTCATTCCATCCCTGGGTGATGGCCTGGAAGATGGCATAGATTTCACTCCCCCGGTCGGTCAGCGCGGAGCCCTGAGCTTGCCGCTCGAACAGTCGATAACCCACCGCCTTCTCCAACGTCGCGATCTGGAGCGAAAGCTGTGGCTGACCAAGCTTTAGCCGCCGTGCCGCCCGGTTGATGCTGCCCTGGTCCGCGACTTCGAGAAATCGCTCCATCGTGGCGATCTTGAACGGCAGGCGCGATGGTCTGTCGCTTCCCATCCATTCCGCCAATGTCTCGGCCGACCGCACGATCGGCAGGAGCTTTTCACGGACGTCGTCGCTGGCAAGCAGCGTCGCGAGCTCGCCGGAACTACGCTCTGTCAGCTTCAGTGCCAGCTCGGTTTCAAGATTGCGGACTGCCGTCGAAACCGTCGATGCCGCAAGTGAAAGGGCGCGTGCCGTCTCCCTCACCGAGCCTGATGACAGCACCCGACTAGCAACAAACAACGTGCCGAGTTGCAACCGCGTTCTCCGTAACAATATGAAAAATCGAACGATATGACGTGTTCGCTAAAAAAGATATCCCTGCCGCGAAATCGGAAGGCTATCGTTTCTTGTCAAGAACAAAACCGGGCGTGGCAGTAGAACCACGGAAAGAGCACCGGACATCTGCGGAAACGCGCAAGGGAACAAAAACAAATCGCGACGGCGATGGAAAAGGAAATGCATTTTCGCGCAAGCGTTTGTGTTCACCTCCATAATCACGCCGCGACCGCAAAACTGGAGAGGCCTGCATCGATTTTTCGAACGCGAACGCTATTTCCATCACGCACGTATTTCCGGGATGATCGCAGCAACGCTGCTTTCGCCGGTGGTTTCATACGTTGGGGGCCTCCGCCAGGGTCTTCCGCGCAGTCAAACGGTGTAAATCAAGGGGACAATCCATGCTGAAGAAATTCGCTCTTGCCGTTTCGCTTTCCGCTTTTGCGGCAGGCGCGGCCCACGCCGCAGACGTCGTGGTTTCATCGAAGATCGATACGGAAGGCACGCTGCTCGGCAACGTGATCGTGCTGGCGCTCAATGCAAACGGCATCAAGACGCAGGACCGCGTTGCGCTCGGCACGACGCCGGTTCTTCGCAAGGCGATCACCGCCGGCGAAATCGACATCTATCCGGAATACACTGGCAATGCCGGATTCTTCTTCAACAAGGCCGATGACGCCGCCTGGAAGAACCTCCAGCAGGGCTACGATCTCGCCAAGAAGCTCGACTACGATGCCAACAAGATCGTCTGGCTGACGCCATCGCCGGCCAACAACACCTGGGCGCTTGCCGTGCGCAATGATGTCGCCGGCCCGAACAAGCTGAAGACCATGTCGGATTTCGGCAAGTGGGTCGCCGGTGGCGGCGCTGCGAAGCTCGTGGCTTCGGCCGAATTCATCAACTCGGCCGGCGCGCTTCCGGCATTCCAGACGACCTATGGCTTCACGCTGAAGCCGGACCAGGAAATCGTCCTTTCCGGCGGTGATACAGCCGCGACCATCAAGGCCGCCGCCGATCAGACAAACGGCGCCAACACGGCCATGGTCTATGGCACTGACGGTGCGATCCAAGCCGCGGAACTGACCGTTCTCGAGGACGACAAGAACGTCCAGCAGGTCTATGCGCCGACCGCGATCATCCGCGAGGAAGTGCTGAAGGCGAACCCGAAGATCGAGGTCGTGCTCGCACCGATCTTCAAGAGCCTGACCGCCGATGAGCTGCGCAAGCTGAACGGCAAGATCCAGGTCGATGGCGAACCGGCGAAGTCCGTTGCCGAGGGCTACCTGAAGGAAAAGGGCTTCCTGAAGTAGCCTCGTTGCCAGATGCTCCGCCTGCGCGGGCGGAGCATCCTTTGTGACCGGACAGGGATGGATCGATGGAAGAAACCTTAGCGGTCCGTAAGCTGGACCGGCTCGGCGTGGTGCTGGTGACGGCCGGCATTGTCGCAATTGCGCTCCTGCCTTTCATCTACGTGAAGGCAAACCGTATCGCAGCCGGAAAACCGATGCTGCTAACGCAGCTGCTCAATCAACCCTCCGCCATCATCCTGACAATTCTCCTTATCGTCACGGCTGTGGCCGTTCTGTTTCTGCAGAACGCGTTGTTGCGGCTGGTGATTTCGACCCTCTGTTTTGCAGCCCTGCTGGCGACCATTGGTTTTGCGGCCTCGGCCTTCACGCCACCCAACAGCAATGCCGCGCGCATGACGCCGGGCGGTGGGTTCTGGGTCTTGTTTGCCGTGATCGGGCTCATCGTCTCGGATGCGCTTGTGAAAATCGAGCTTACGCCGTGGATGCGCATTGCGGCACTTGTCGTCTACACCGGACTGCTCGGCATCTTCCTTGCATCCGGACTGCTCGACGATCTCTCGATCATGAAGGAATTCGCGACCCGATCCGCTCAGTTCTGGACGGAAGCGCTCGCCCATTTGCTGCTAGCGTTCGGCTCGCTGGCGATCGCCATCGTCATTGGCCTGCCACTCGGCATCCTGTGCTTCTGGGTGCCAAAGTTGCGGGCGGTCGTCCTGCAGGGCCTCAGCCTCATCCAGACGATCCCGAGCCTGGCGCTTTTCGGCATCCTGATGCTGCCGCTCGGCTATCTCGCGACCCATGTTCCAGCCGCTGCCTCGATCGGTATTCGCGGCATCGGGGCGGCACCCGCATTGATCGCCCTCATCCTCTATTCGCTGCTGCCGATCGTCGCCAACACGGTTGTCGGGCTCCAGGGGGTTGATCCCTCAGTACGCGACGCCGCGGCGGGGATGGGCTTGACGCGTCGCCAGATCCTCACGCGCATCGACCTGCCGCTGGCCTTTCCCGTCATTCTCACCGGCATTCGGATCGTCCTCGTGCAGGCGATCGGCCTGGTGACGGTGGCAGCACTGATCGGCGGTGGCGGATTCGGCATCTTCATCTTCCAGGGGCTTGGTCAGACAGCCATGGACCTCGTTCTGCTCGGCGCCGTGCCGACCGTCTTCTTCGCCTTCTCTTCGGCCGTCATCCTCGATGCGGTCATCGACAGCATACGGGGATCCGCTGCATGAGCATGATCGAAATCAGGAACGTCACCAAACGCTACGGCACAGCGACCGTCGTCGACAATGTCTCGATGGATGTCGAGAAGGGCTCGATCACCGTCGTTGTCGGCACCTCGGGCTCGGGCAAATCGACGCTGATGCGGATGATCAACCGTCTCGTGCCGATCACGTCGGGTGAGATCTTTGTCGGTGGCCAGAACATCATGGACGTGCCGGTTACGGAACTGCGCCGCAAGATCGGCTATGCGATTCAGGGGCATGGCCTTTTCCCCCACCGGACCGTTGCGCAGAACATCGCGACGGTGCCACAGCTTCTCGGTTGGGACACGGCGAAAATCAATGGCCGCGTCGAGGAACTGCTCGGCCTGTTCAACCTGGACCCGGCGACCTTTGCCGAGAAATATCCGCATCAACTTTCTGGCGGTCAGCAGCAGCGCGTCGGCGTGGCGCGGGCACTAGCGGCGGAACCGGAACTGCTGCTGATGGATGAGCCGTTCGGGGCGCTCGATCCGGTCATCCGCGGCAAGGCGCAGGACGATCTGCTGGCGATCCAGAAGCAGTTCGGCACGACCGTCGTCCTCGTCACGCACGACATGGACGAAGCATTCCACCTCGGCAACCAGATCGCGGTGATGAGCGCCGGCAAGCTGCTGCAATGCTCGACGCCGGAGAAGATCCTGACCGAGCCGGCCAACCCCTTCGTGCAGCAACTGACCGGCACCTCCGACCGGGCGCTGAAGCTGATGTCGTTGCTGCCGCTGAAGGAGAGCATGGAGCCAGCAAAGTCAGGCCTGACTTACGCATTGCCGCTGACGCTCAGCCTGCGCGACGCGCTGGCTGAAATGATCTGGCAAGGGGTGGGAGAAGCCGCAGTTCAGGACGCCAGCAAGGTACCGGTCGGCTCGATTTCGATGACGCGGCTGCTTCAACTGGGCCGCAAGGCATGAAGCTCGTCTCCGCGAACCTTTTCCGCGTTGCCGCGTTGGTGCTGCTTTTGATCCTCTTGTTCAGAACGGAGTGGCTGTCCTTCCTGCTCGTGCCGTTGACGAGCAACAATGCGCCAGCCGTTTACACCCAGAACAGCCTTCCGCAGCTTGCCGCCTCGCATCTCTTCCTTGTAGCGATCTCTATCGTCGGCAGCGCCGTTCTTGCGATCCTCGGCGGCATTTTCGTTACCCGCAAGAGCGGCGAAGACTTCCTGCCTTTGTCCCGGGCGATCGCCAATGCCGGCCAGACGTTCCCGCCGGTGGCGGTGCTCGCGCTTGCCGTGCCGGCAACCGGCTTCGGCGCCGGACCGACATTGATCGCCCTCTTCCTCTATGGCCTGCTGCCGATTTTCGAGAACACCGTTTCCGGACTCAAGCAGGTCTCTCCCTCCGTGCTCGATGCCGCCGACGGCATGGGCATGAATGGTACGCAGCGGCTGTTTCAGGTGGAACTGCCGCTTGCCCTGCCGCTGATCCTCGAGGGATTGAAGGTTGCGACCGTCATCAACATTGGCACGGCAACGATCGGCTCGACAGTGGCGGCCAAGGGTCTCGGCGAAGTCATCATTGCCGGGCTGATTTCGGACAACACCGCCTTCATCCTGCAGGGCGGCCTGATTGTCGGCCTGATGGCGGTGTTGATCTATGATGCGATGGGGCTGATCGAAAACGTTATCACTGAAAGAATTGGCTTGCGCCCGGCATGAGGCGACGGCTACCAAGGCTGCCGTGATATCGGCAATGGGAGGCAGCCTTGGCCAAGATGATTCACTCCATGATCCGCGTTCTCGACGAGGCGCGATCGGTCGAGTTCTACGGCAAGGTCTTCGGCCTCAAGGTTGCCGATCGCATCGACTTCGACACCTTCACCCTGATCTATATGAGCAATGACGAGACCGGCTTCGAACTGGAGCTGACCGTCAACAAGGGTCGTACCGAGCCCTACGATCTTGGCAATGGCTATGGGCATCTAGCCCTCTCCGTCCAGGAAGTGGAGGTCGAGCACAAGCGCCTGACGGAGGCCGGCCTGAACCCCGGCAAGATCGTCGAGCTCAATCGCGACGGCAAGCTGCTGGCTCTGTTCTTCTTCATCACCGATCCCGACGGCTACAAGATCGAAGTCCTGCAGCGTCACGGCCGTTATCTCTAAGAGTCTCCCATGATCGAAAAGACCGAACTGAACCGGGGCTGGACGCTCTCCTGCAACGTTACAGGTCGAAGCGACCTGCCGGCCGAAATTCCAGCACATGTCCCAGGCTGCGTGCATCTCGACTTGCTCGCCAACCGGCTGATCCCGGATCCCTATCTCGACGTCAACGAGATCACCAACGACTGGATCGGCAAGGAAGACTGGACATATCGCTGCAGCTTCGATGCATCGCCGGACGCCGGCAAAGTCCACGAGCTGGTGTTCGAGGGCCTCGATACGGTCGCGACGATCGTACTGAACGGCGAGGAACTCGGCCGCACCTTCAACATGCACCGCATCTATCGCTTCGACGTGTCGAAGCGGCTGAAGCAAGGTGCGAACGAGCTCGTCGTGACCTTCCGCTCCGCTTATGCCTACGGTGCCGAGATGGAGGCGCATTACGGCTATCGGCCGAACAACTATCCCGGCCCAGGCAACCTGATGCGCAAGATGGCCTGCAACTTCGGCTGGGACTGGGGTCCGACGCTGGTGACGTCGGGGATCTGGAAGCCGGTACGGCTGGAAAGCTGGCAGCGGGCGCGGCTTGCGGAAACGCGGGTTTCGCCGACACTTGCAGGCGGCGACGGGCGTGTGACGGTTCGCGCTAGCGTCGAGCGCCACGACGGCGTTCCGGCAAAGCTCGTCGCAACTATTGCCGGTGTCAGCCATGTGGCCGAGTTTCCGGAAGGAACTGACGAGGTCGAGTTCCAACTGACTGTTCCGACGCCGCAGATCTGGTGGCCGCATCATCTTGGCGCACAACCGCTCTATCCGATACAGATCGAATTGCGGGATGGCGTAAGCGATGACTTACTCGATAGCTACTCGAAGCAGATCGGCTTCCGCTCCGTCAGGCTCGATACCGCACCCGACGAACACGGCTCCGCCTTCACCTTCGTCATCAACGACGTGCCGCTCTTCCTCTGCGGCGCGAACTGGATTCCGGACGACTGCTTTCCGTCGCGGGTGTCGGCAGAGCGCTATATCTCGCGGATCGAGGAAGCGAAGGCGGCGAACATCAATCTGCTGCGCGTCTGGGGTGGCGGCATCTTCGAGCGCGACGAGTTCTACGAGGCCTGCGACCGCGCCGGGATGCTCGTCTGGCAGGACTTCCTGTTCGCCTGCGCCTCCTATCCGGAAGAAGAGCCGTTGCGAAGTGAGGTCGAGGCCGAGGTGCGCGACAATGTCGTGCGACTGATGCCGCATCCGTCGCTGATCGTCTGGAATGGCAACAACGAGAATATCTGGGGCTTCAACGAATGGGGCTGGCGGCCGATCATCAAGCAGGGCGTCAGCTGGGGGCTCGGCTACTATCTCGATGTTCTGCCGAAGCTCTGCTCCGAACTCGACCCGGATCGGCCGTACTATCCCGGCAGCCCCTATTCCGGGACGATGGAGATCGAGCCGAACGCCGATGAACACGGCTGCAAACACATCTGGGACGTCTGGAACGATGTCGGCTACGAGGTCTATCGCAACTACATCCCGCGCTTCTGCTCGGAATTCGGCTGGCAGGCGCCTCCGAATTGGGCGACGATCGAGGAAAGCGTGCATGACACGCCGCTGACGCCCGTTTCGAACGGGGTGTTCCATCATCAGAAGGCGACGCAGGGCAATGACAAGCTGATCCGCGGCCTTGCCGGGCATCTGCCGGTGCCGCAGACGATGGACGACTGGCATTTCGCCACGCAGCTGAACCAGGCGCGCGCTATCCGCCTCGCGATCGAGCACATGCGCTCGCACCGAGATGTCTGCAAGGGCGCCGTCGTCTGGCAGTTCAACGACTGCTGGCCGGTGACGTCCTGGGCGGCACTCGACTCGGCGGGACGGCGCAAACCACTCTGGTATGCGATGCAACAGGCATTCGATCCGAGGCTGCTGACAATCCAGCCGCGCAATGGCGGGCTGGCAGCCGTCGCTGTCAACGAGCGCACGCTGTTCTGGCGGGCGAAGATATCGGGCAAGCGCCTGCGGCTTGACGGAACGGTGCTTGCAGAATTCGAGTTCTGGCGGCTGCTCTGCGACCGCTTCGAGGCGAAGGAGTTTCCGCTACCGGCAGATATCGCAGCGCCGGACGATGCCGGCGACGAGCTCATCGTCGTGCAGATGCTCGACCGGCGCGCGTTCCACTATTTTGTCGAGGACATCGATCTGAAGCTTCCGGCACCCCAGGCATCGATCGAGCTTAGCGCCACGACGGATGGATATGCGGTGAAGGTGACGGCAGAGACCCTGCTGAAGGACCTTTGCCTGATGGCCGACCGGCTCGATCCTGATGTCGTCGTTGATTCCATGCTGGTAACGCTGCTTCCAGGGGAAAGTCACGTCTTCGCGCTACGGACCGCAAAAGCGTTGTCGGTAGGCGACATCAGCATGGGCAGCGTGCTGCGCTCGGCCAACGATCTCGTCGCCAGAAACTGAATAGGCCCCGTCCGCGACGGGGCCTATCCAGGTCGTTTTACCACGCCGAAGCGCAAGGAAGAAACGCTTGCGGCGCAGCGCATATGCGCGCGATCAAAGAACCGCGCGCATGCGGACGACGTTACATCCAGTAGGGAGGCACGCCGTAGTAATCATACACTCGGCGGCCATTATCGTTGTACCAGCTGTCGTCATCATCCGCGTAGCTCGGAGCCCCTTCGATCTGTTCCTTCGTCAGGTCGATGCGGTACCCGTCAAGCTGGGTATCGTAAGTCAGCTTTTCCCACGGCAGCGGATAGTGATCGTGTCCAATGCCCATGAAGCCACCGAAGCTGAGCACGGCGTAGGCAACGCGGCCATCCTGCTTGCCAAGAATCAATCGTTCAATCGAGCCGATGTGCTTGCCATCGGCTCCATAGACGCGGGTGCCTTCCACGCGGTCGCTGGCAATCAGTGTCGGTGTATCCTTCACATTGGGGTCACGGCGGGTTTTGTCAGCG
>Ga0209025_1003319_pt1 | contig 15472 bp, 10 predicted proteins | sample AraplaMF_Col_mLB_FD_184256 | JGI IMG/M metagenome (GOLD analysis project Ga0209025, IMG submission 184256) | Arabidopsis root microbial communities from the University of North Carolina, USA - plate scrape MF_Col_mLB (SPAdes) (version 2) | ecosystem: Host-associated > Plants > Roots > Endosphere... | reverse complement strand
ACGAAAAGCGCGAGAAGTATATACATCAGCCTTTTCAAAATATATTTAATCACATAAAACTCCTCCTTCTACTTGTCAATTGTCTGACAAATAAGTGCCTTCGTATTTTAAAAAGAGCTGACTCGCGCCGAAGTGGCTACGAGGCAGCTCTCAGCTTAGAGCTTAAAAAGAATTATTTTTTCTTTACATATTTAAGATGAATATCACCAGTTGGATTTGGATTTAAGTTTTCGATACCATCTTTAACTACTGACAAGTTAGTGTAGTAGTAAATAGGAGCAACTGGAAGTTCTTTCATAATGACTGCTTCTGCTTGTTTTAAGTAGTCAATACGTTTAGCCTCATCTACTTCAGCGATAGCTTTATCTAAGAAGCCTTTGTATTCTGCGTTTTCCCAACCTGTATCGTTATTACCGTTTTTAGCAGTATCGAACATTTCAAGGAATGTATATGCGTCTAGGTAGTCAGCTACCCAGCCCATACGAGCCACTTGATAGTCACCAGTATTAACTTTCTCTAGATATACTTGCCATTCTGAATTATCTAACTGAGATGTAATACCAAGTTTTGTTTTCCATTCTTCTTGAATAAATTGAGCGATTGCAGCATGCGCTTCAGAAGTGTTAAATGAAATGTTAACTTTAATATCTTTAGGATCTTTAATGCCAAGTTCTTTCATACCAGCTTCAAGAGCAGCTTTTGCTCCATCAACATCGTTATCTTTCATATAACCGCGGTCTTCTTCAAATTTAGGAACTGCAATAGGAACCATACCTGTAGCCGGTTTTTGTTCACCTTTAGTTACGTTGTCAATTAATTTTTGACGATCAATTGCTAGAGTAAGAGCTTTACGGATATTTGCATTAGACATAATTTTGTCTTTTGTATTGAATTTATACCAATAAATACTTGCTGTGTCCTTGATTCTTAAAGTTTTATCTTTTTTGAATTCATCAATTACATTAAGATCTACTGTTTGGAATGGTGCACCGATATAGTCAAGCTCGCCACCTTTATACTTAGTAGCAACAGTTGCTTCTTTTTCAACCATATCAATATTAACAGTATCAAGATCAACATTTGATGCATCCCAATAATCTGCATTTTTTGCAAGAACGATAGATTCAGAATGTTTCCAATCGCTTAATTTAAATGGACCATTTGTTACGAAGTTTTCACCTGCGTCTGTGTACCATTCTTTATTAGCTTCAGTCACTTTTTGGTTAACTGGTAAATAAGTTTTGAATCCTGTTAGTTCTAAGAAATACGGAGTTGGATTTTCTAAAGTTACGACTAAAGTTTTGTCATCTTCAGCTTTGATACCAACAGCATCAATAGAACCGCCTTTTTCGTTGTAAGCTTGGGCCCCTTTAATTGGGTAGAAAATAGAAGCATACTCAGAAAGGTTTTCTGGATTTAACGCCCATTTCCAAGCATATTCGAAGTCACCTGCTACAACTGGATCACCATTTGACCATTTTGCATCACGTAAGTGGAAAGTATAAGTCTTTTTATCAGGACTGATATCCCACTTCTCAGCCATACCTGGAGTAGGCTTTCCATCAGCATCTGAAACAGTTAGACCTTCAAAAACGTTAATTAAGATTGCACTAGATGTAGTATCTGTTGCAAGTTGTGGGTGTAGAGATGGTGGTTCAGAAGCGATTGCTAAGTTAATTTCTTTAGATTTTGAACCAGAATCTTTCGTGCCGTCTGAAGATGAAGAATTATCAGACTTTTCACCACCGAAGCCACATGCAGCTAGTACTAATGAAAATACTGCAAGGACTGTTAGTAATAAAAACTTTTTGTTTTTATTCATGTGAATCCCCCTTATATAATTTTAAGCCTTCTATGAAGCTCTTATTTAATATACCAAAAAATCATTGTGTACAAAATAAAAAAGATTCAAATTTATATAGTATTATCTGACATTTAGGAAGATAATAAATTTTTTCGATTCATCACATTAAAGAATGAAAGCGCTTTCGTAATAAAAAAATGATATTTATTGTTCTGAATATCAAAAATAAAACAAAAATAAAAAAATAACTTATTATACCGAAAATTCATATTCTTTAGATAATATTAACAATATTTAAAAAATGAGTCGAAAGTCATGTGTGCGATACTATAAGATATTTGTATAGATTTGTAGAAAATCAATGTAAAACTGAGTGATTTAGATTCTTGGTCGGGTATTTTTTTGTGATTTATAATCTCAAAGAATGAATATTTTTATCTATTAATGATATATAAGAAACTTATTTTGTATTTATTTAAGATTAGCCAGTATAAAAGAGAAGAAAGAAGAATTAGAGTAAAATGTGCTTTTTTTAAAGAATAAATAAGCGGTATTTTAGTAAAATAAGTTTTTTTGAAATAATTTACACATTACTTGAATATATAATGATGTATAAAAAACGGTGCATTAACTTAATTATATGAATGCAGGATTTGGCATATGATAAATTGAAAAACATATTTGTTACTTGATATTGTTTTATGGAGAAATCCATTTGTCTCGCTTAGGAGGAAGGCTCCTACATAAAATTACTAAAACTTTGTGTAAGTAGAACTTAATGAGTAGAGAATTACTTAAATTCTTCATGTGGTTTATTTTACCATATAAGGTTATTTGGGTGTTAGTCTTCCTAAAAATAAACAGCGAGTAGTAGCTACATAGGGCATCATGAGTAGTCTCGACTGCTGTGCTCTACTAAACTCACGCTTTCACTATCAAAAATGTTGAAAAAATAAAGCAGAGCATTTCGATTAAAGAAATGCTCTGCTTAAATGTTTAAAGTTTGAATTGATTAATTTGGGTTTGTAAGTCCGAGGATTTTTCGCTTAAATCTGTAGCAACATGATTTACTTGTTGCATTGTCGCAGCTTGTTCTTTGCTAGCTTCGGCAATGATCTGTGTACTTGCTGCACTAGAAGAAGCACCATGAGCAATTTCCGCAACGGAGGCTGCTACTTGTTCAGCGCTTGCGGAGATCTCTTCAGAAGTAGATGAAATGTCTTCTATTTGATCTGTCATCGTATTGATCGCTTTTACGATCGCTTCGAAAGAGTTGCCAGCATCGCCAATGATTTTCACACCATCTGTGACAGATTGGAGCCCATCTTCGACAGCCTTTTCTACATTTTGCGTATCTTCTTGGATTTCTTGTGTTAACGTAACGATTTGATTTGCTGATTGCTTTGATTCTTCTGCTAGTTTACGAACTTCGTCAGCTACGACAGCAAAGCCTTTGCCGTGTTCACCTGCACGTGCAGCTTCGATTGCAGCGTTGAGCGCTAATAAATTTGTTTGATCTGTGATGGCTGTAATTACTGTAGTTATATTACCTATTTCTTCTGATTGCTTACTTAATTTTTGAACGAGATTGTTAATTGTTTGAGTAGAATCATAAATCACGTTCATTTGTTGTTGAGCCTCATCGACTGTACTATTACCGTTATTCGCCAATTCAGTTGTTGTCACTGCGCTTTGGTGAAGTTGTTGAGTTGCTTCTGCGATACGTTGTACACCTATTGCTGTTTCATCCATCGCATGTGCACTTTCATTGGCAGCAATCGTAGCGGTAGATGCCGCATTCGCTGTCTCGTTAATACGTACAGTAACCTCATCAGCAGAAGCTGAAATCTCTTCGATAGAGGCAGATAGCTCTTCAGCAGAAGCAGATAAATGTTCTGCATTGCCTTGAATATGTGTTAATAAACCTCTCAAGCTACTTTTCATTACGTTAAATGCTGTAGAAAGCTGGCCGATTTCATCTTTAGATTGATGAGAGATATCTTGATGATATAATTCACCATTAGCAATATTATTGGCAGCGATAACTACGGATTTTAAAGGTCGGGAAATTGTACGCTGTACATAATACATCAGTGATATACCAAGTATTACACCAATAATGATAGCAATGATTGAGATGATTTGAGAATATGATACTGCTTGTTTAGATTCTTTCGTGACAATATCAAGTTGATTTTTTTGATAACTTACAATTTTCTCTGATACTGTTAACAAATCTGTATTTGCTTTTTGAACATCGCCATTAACTTTTTGTATCGCTTCTTCTAATTTTCCAGCATCATGAAGTGCTAGTGCTTCTTCAGCCACTTTGTTAAAAGCTTCATTATATGTATTTAGATCTTTTGCGTAAGTCTCCATTTCGGAGGAATCAGATTTTTCCATGATCTCTATTACATGCTCATCTAACATTTTTGCTGCCTTTGTAAAGTTATCTTTATTAGTTGCTGTGTCTTCGAGGAGTATTGCTCGAATGTAAAGACCTTGCATTGCTCGTTCAGTTTGAATATTATTAGCTAATTCTACTAGTGCTACACGGTTATCTAGTGCATTTTCTACTTTCTTGTTAATGTTTGAGAATTGGATAAACATAATGACCAATGAAATAATTAAGGTCAGAATGATGGTTAAAAAACCAAAGCTTAATTTTTTGCCTACAGACATAAAGATACGTCCTTTCTGGAATTCCATTTACTTCTTATTTAAATTTAGCCATTTAGAAGAGGGGAAGTCAATAACCTCGTAATAATCAGGTCGGATTATTCATGGGTTTATTAGCGTTATTATAAAAAGGAACAATAGATACAAAAATCAATCAAATTAAAGGGGAATATAATAGATGTATAGTACAGATTTCGTGGTAATGCCATATAAAAACGTTACCATCATCAAGATAAGCTCACCATGAAGATGCCGAGTCGTATCGAAGCTCCCCACAAAATACAAAATGTTGGAGTGTTAACGATTAAATCGCTAAATAATTTAACAATTAAAAAATCACATCAAAAAAGCGCGAGAAATCAACATTTCTAAAATTGATTTCTCGCGCTTTTAAGGTTTTGATTAGTTTTGTCTCAGCCTCAATCTTAAGATTGGTTTTTTAATTGTAAAATGACAGCTTCATCTGGATCGATGTATAAAGTCTTTTGTTCAAAGTAAATAACAAAACCAGGCTTAGAGCCATTTGGTTTTTTTACCTGGCGTATTTCTGTGTAATCTACTGGAACAGAGGAAGATTCTCTTGCTTTTGAAAAATAGGCAGCAAGTGTTGCGGCTTCTCGTAATGTTGTTTCATCAGGTTCACTTGAATGGATGACAACATGTGAGCCTGGAATATCTTTCGTATGCAGCCAGGTATCTGTGCGTTTAGCCAATTTAAATGTAAGCATGTCATTTTGTTTGTTATTTTTCCCAACAGAGATCGCTACACCAGTAGAAGAGACGTAACGTTCAGGCTCAGGTTTCATTTGTTTTTTCTTTTTTCGTGCATGACGTAATTTCAAATAACCCTGTTCTGCTAATTCTTCTCGAATTTCTTCTATATCTCCAGGAGCAGCTTGTTGTACCTGCTGAGCAAGCATTTCAAAATAGGCTATTTCTTCTTTTGTTTTTTCTAACTGTTCTTGAACCATTATAAGGGCATTTTTTGCCTTTGTGTATTTTGTGTAATAGCTTTGAGCATTTTCAATAGGTGTTTTACGTTCGCTTACTGGAATGGTGATTTCTTCATCTCCAGTTTCACTATAATAGTTAGTGACAGTTACTTCCTTTACACCTTTTTCAAACGTGTAAATATTCGCCATCAGTAATTCCCCGTATAATTGGAACTGATCTAGCTTAGATGCACGTTCGTAGTCTTTATTTAACTTTTTAGTTTTTAATATAAGCTTATCAATTTCATTTTGCAGCCATCGTTCCAAATCACCTGCCTGCTGTTTGACACGATCACGCTCAGCTCGAGCAAAGAATACGCGGTCAAGTAGCTCATGGACATTTGGATAAATCGTTACATCTCCTTGTAAATGCGTTAGAGCGATTGGAGAGAAGTAAGTTTTATTATTTGCGATGACAAACATCGGCTTTGTTCCACCATTATTAAATGAAGCTATAAAATTTTTAAAGCAATTTACACGATCAACTGTGTCTGTTAATCGGAATAATAATTCCTCTGCATGTATAGGAGAGAAACCAATAAATTGCGATACAACTTCCTTAGCCGTTTTTGGTTCAGAGAAAAAAACTGTAAGCTGTTCATCGGTTACTGCTAGAGGGTGCCATTTATTCTGTGCGGGCGGTGCGATATAAGGCTGACCAGGTAAAACTGTACGGAAACTATTCACGGAAGGTGGCAAATGCTTTAAGCTGTCGACTATTTTTCCTTGTTCTTTATCTATTAACAACAGGTTACTGTGACGGCCCATAATTTCAGCATGTAGCTCCCTTACAATAGGGTCACCAATTTCATTTTTACTTTCAATTTCTACTATTATTATTCGATCAAAATCGTGCTGTTTAATAGAAGAAATAAAACCACCCTCTATATGTTTTCTCAACAGCATACAAAACATAGGGGGTTCTGCTGGATTTTCTATAGATTGCTCAGTAAGGTGAACACGTGCGTAAGAAGGATGAATCGAATAAAGTAATTTATGATTGCTTCCGTTCGCACGGATATGTAGAACAACTTCCTGAGCGTTTGGTTGATGTATTTTAGTAATTCGACCTGTTACTAATTGTTGTAGGTCGAGTGTCATTGAGTAAGTAAATAAGCCATCAAATGCCATATGAATTCCTCTTTCCAAAGATATAAGCATCTTGGTACTTTCGTATTTATTTTTTAATGGTGCATTAGCTCCATACTCTAAAATTTGTGTAGTAGTTATCACTATAGAGTGGCTAATGTACTTTTCCGCCATAGTGTGTGGTTGATTTCCGTTCTGGCTAGGCGCTTTCCTGGGGGCGTCCGATGAGCCGCTTCGCTTCGCTGCAGGGTCTCGGGCCAACACGATGTTGGTCACGAAGGCGTTATCACAGGACGTGATGGTTTTAGCCTTCGTTCCTTTATCGCTGATCCCCAAGGAGTCGCCCAGCCTCCACTCCAATCAACTTATATGCATGACATACGTTTAAACAAGACGTCATCCCATACTCTCTATGAAGGATTAATTTATTAGAAATCATTTGTATGGCACTTTACCATAATGTGTGGTGGATTTCTATTCCGACTGGGCAACAGCTGATGTTGGTCACGAAGGCGTTATCACAGGACGTGATGGTTTTAGCCTTCGTTCCTTTATGATCCCCAAGGAGTCGCCTAGCCTCCACTCCAATCAACTTGTATGCATGACATTTTAGCAAAGTGTCACCCCTAAAATCCGATGATGAATCAATTTATTAAAAATCATTTGTATTGCGCATCACCATAATATGAGTTGATTTTCGTTCCGACTGGGCGCTTTTCTTGGGCGCCTGTTGAGTCGTTAAGGTCTCAATTGTGACCTTAAAGTGGCCCAGTCTTCACTCCAATAAACTTCTAGATATGGCATACAATTATAACGACCGTCATCTCTTTCTTTTGGTGATGAGTTTTTTCTTATGTTTATCATAGCATTTTTTAGGTGAATATTAAAATATAGCTTCAATTGTGGTAGAATTAGCTTTTGCTCTATCTTCATTCAGTGGGTGATTGGACACCCACTGAATGAAGATAGAGGCCTCCGGCGGATGTCACGGATTTTGAAAGGAATGAATTGTGCGGGCACAATTCAAAATCCGGATGCAATTACGCCAAGGCGAAATTGATCTATTTTTTACATCATAAATGACAGAGCTTATGTTATAATAATCCCAGTATGCAAAGAAAGGTGTGACGAACCTTGGTGCGTAGTATGACTGGTTTTGGCAGAGGTGTCACAACAACAAGAGACTTTCAATTAACTGTAGAAATGCGCTCGGTCAACCATCGATTTTTAGAAATTAATGCAAAATTCCCGAAAGAATGGCTTGAAGCAGAAATTTTTGCAAAGAAATTAATTTCGCAAGCTTTGTCACGTGGCAAAATTGATGTGATGGTTAATGTTAAGGATTTAGAAAACGTCGAGCAATCTATTGAAATTAATTGGTCATTAATTGAAGCGTATCGTAAGGCAAAAGAGCAATTAGCAAGTAAAGTACCACTAGAAGAAAAATGGACAATGCAAGAGTTACTATCACTTGAACAAGCGCTTGTACAGGAAAAGCCACAGCTTACACCTGAGGATTTACTCTGTGCTGTTGAAAAGGCTATTTCACAAGCACTTGAACAGCTCATTCAAATGCGTGAGCGTGAAGGGCAAGAATTGCATGATGTTGTTGTACAATATAAAGAACAGTTAATGGAACAAGTGAACCAGATTCGTTCATGTGCCTCACTTGCTGTAGAAAAATATCGTACACGATTATTGGAAAGAATTTATCAAGTGGCGGATGGAGCGTTGTTAGAAGATCGCCTACTTGCTGAAGTAGCGATATTTGCAGAACGTGTGGACATCACTGAAGAATTGGACCGATTAGATAGTCACTTTAATCAACTGGAAGAAACATTACAAGAAACAATTTCAGTTGGCCGTAAATTAGACTTTTTAATGCAGGAAATACACCGCGAAATCAATACGATTGGTTCTAAAAATCAATCGACAGAGGCGGCTGTTGCAGTAGTTCAGGCGAAAACAATTTTAGAAAAGATGCGTGAGCAAGTTCAAAATATCGAATAGCTTGCCTGTATCTGTTATAAATTAAGGGAGATATAGAGAATAAATGATAAAAGAACGTGGATTATTAATTGTTCTGTCTGGCCCCTCTGGTGTAGGTAAAGGGACAGTGCGAAAAGAATTATTTTCTCAGCCGAATACGAATTATGAGTATTCCATCTCGATGACAACACGAAATCCTCGCGAAGGTGAAGTAGATGGTGTAGACTATTTTTTCAAGACGCGTGAAGAATTTGAAACGTTGATTGAACAGGGTGGCTTATTGGAGCATGCTGAATTTGTAGGGAATTATTACGGAACACCGTTAGCCTACGTAAATGAAACACTTGATGCAGGGCGTGATGTGTTTTTAGAAATCGAAGTGCAAGGTGCTGCACAAATCCGCCAAAAGGCACCAGATGCATTATTTATTTTCTTAGCCCCACCAAGCTTAACGGAATTAAAGGATCGTTTAGTTGGTCGAGGGACGGAAACAGCAGAGGTTATTGCAAAACGTATAGCAACTGCAAGTGAAGAGCTTGAAATGATGAGCCTTTATGATTACGTAGTTGAAAATGATGAAGTGACAAATGCTTGTGATCGTATAAATGCGATTATTAAAGCCGAGCATTGTCGTAGAGAACGTGTTGAAAAAAGATATTTGTCAATGTTGAGAGGAGAATAAATCTATGTTATACCCATCAGTAGATACATTAAAAAAAGAAATCGATTCAAAATACTCTTTAGTAAGTTTAGCATCTAAACGTGCTCGTCAAATGCAAGAGGAACAAGACACTGAACGCTTACACAAGTATGTTTCTCATAAGTACGTAGGGAAAGCACTTGAAGAAGTAGCGGCAGGTGTACTTACGAAGGTATCACAGGATGAGTCAACTGTGTACGAAGACGAAATCTAACATTAATGTAAAAAGCTTTTGCGAAAATGTTAACGTCTGCAGTGGATTTTTGATTATACAGAATGCCGAGAGCTCCCGAGGAATTTTCCTTTGGGAGCTTATCATTTGAAAGGACGATTGTGCATGAATAAAAATATTTTACTTTGTGTTTCAGGTGGTATAGCGGTTTATAAGGCTGTCGCTCTAGTTAGCAAGCTATCTCAGGCTGGGGCAAATGTAAAGGTCATCATGACAGCATCAGCAAGACAATTTGTGAATCCATTGAGCTTTCAAGTGATGTCCAAAAATGATGTTTTTTTCGATACTTTTGATGAAAAGGATTCAAGTGTTATTGCCCATATTGATTTGGCGGATTGGGCAGATTTAATTTTAGTTGCACCAGCTACCGCGAATGTCATAGGGAAGCTGGCGAATGGAATTGCGGACGATATGGTAACGACGACCTTGCTTGCAGCAACTGCCCCTGTATGGCTTGCACCAGCGATGAATGTACATATGTATGACCATCCAGCGGTAAAACGAAATTTGGCTCAGCTACAATCTGATGGTTATCAGTTTATTGAGCCTTCAGAAGGATTTTTGGCATGTGGCTATGTTGGTAAAGGACGTTTAGAAGAGCCGGAAAAAATAACAGCAATCGTGCAAGAATTTTTTTCAGAGAAGGCAAAGCCATTAGCTAGTAAAACAGTAGTGATTACAGCTGGAGCGTTTTATGTACCATTAGACGAGCACCATGTGATTAGTACACAATCGAATAGTAGAATTGGTCAGGCAATAGCAAAAGAGGCACAAGCACTTGGGGCAAATGTAATCCTTATAGATGAGAAAGAAACAAGCGTGTATAAGCTTTTTGAACAGCTCGAGGATTATAAAAAACAATTTCCATCGGCATTTTTTATCCATGCAGCAAATACGCCTACAACTGAAGAGGCACCGATATTATCTGTAGAAGGAATGACCGCAATAACTTTTGGACAGAAGGTTATAGGTAAACCAATGATAACCATCATTTCAGACAAGTGGATTGATTTTAGTGACACTGCAAAAATAAATGGTCAAATATGGGATACGACAGATGCCAAGCATTTTGCACAAGCATTTTGGACATATATATTACAGGGTGAAAAGCAATGAGCTTTTTAATTGCTGAGGTTATAGTGGATGTTTCAACTTACCATGTAGATCGTCCATTTGACTATGAAGTTCCTACAGAATGGGCACATGTTATAGAGATGGGCTGTCGTGTAAAAGTGCCGTTTGGGCCAAGAAATGTTCTCGGCTTTGTGGTCGGATTAAAAAATGAAACAGATGTACCATCCAATAAATTAAAGTCTATTGCACAAATTTTAGATATTGAGCCTGTATTAACCGAAGAAATGCTGTTAATGGCTAAATGGTTGAAAAACGAAACGATTTGCTATGAAATTGATGCCCTACAGGTTATGCTTCCATCAGCGCTTCGAGCGAAGTATGAAAAAATCATAACGCTACAAGTGGATAAAGATGTTTTACCAGATGAGGCTAAAGTTATTTTTGGCAAGCGACAACAGGTTAATTTCAAAGAATTCGAGCGAGCTGAATTACTTCCTTTATTAAAGCAATTTATAACTGATAAAATCGTAAAAATTGAAAATGTTGTGAAGCAGCAAGGGAATGTAAAAGAAATACGTATGGTCAAAATTTCCGATCATCGGCAAGATATCGACAAGGCTATGGAAGGTGCCGCGAGAGCAGCCAAACAGCGCCAGCTGATTGAATGGATGGGCAGTCACCTTGGAGAGATTCTTTTGCCGCAGAAAATTTATGAGGAAACAGGTGCATCTTCCGCGGTATTACAGTCAGTTATCGAAAAAGGAGCAGCTCACTTTATACAAGAAGAGGTGTATCGAGATCCCTTTACGAAGGAGGTTTCCCGTACTCAATCTTTACAATTGACGGATGAGCAGCATTTAGCATTAATGGCTATTACTAGATCGATGGAAGAACAGTCTGCGAAAACTTTTTTACTACACGGCGTTACTGGGAGTGGTAAAACGGAGATCTATTTGCAAGCAATTCAAAAGGTGTTAGATGAAGGTAAGGAAGCCATTATGCTAGTACCTGAAATATCATTAACACCTCAAATGACAGAGCGTTTTCGTAGTCGTTTTGGTGAGATGGTTGCTGTCATGCATAGTGGCTTATCTGTCGGTGAAAAGTATGATGAATGGCGTAAAATTCAACAAGGTAAGGTGAGTGTTGTTGTTGGAGCTCGTTCGGCAATTTTCGCCCCTTTTACAAATATAGGTCTTATTATTTTAGATGAAGAGCATGAATCAACATACAAGCAAGAAGATTCACCACGTTATCACGCTAGAGATGTGGCAATATGGCGAAGTGAATTTTATAAATGTCCTGTAATATTAGGCAGTGCAACGCCTGCGCTGGAATCATTTGCGAGAGCTAAGAAGGGCGTGTATGGTTTGCTATCATTAAAACAACGTGCTTTGCATCAAGCATTACCGACAGTTTTTATTGCGGATATGCGAGAGGAGCTTCAAAATGGAAATCGTTCCATGTTTTCCGAACAGCTTGTTGATGCAATACGTGTAAGACTAGAGAAAAAAGAACAGATGGTCATGTTTTTAAATCGTCGTGGCTATTCTTCTTTTGTGCTTTGTCGTGATTGTGGAACAGTTGTACAATGTCCAAACTGCGACATCTCGCTAACATATCATCGAACAACAGAGAAATTAAAATGTCATTATTGCGGTTATGACGAGCGTGTTCCTCAAATATGTCCACAATGTCAGAGTGAGCATATACGTTATTTTGGTACGGGAACGCAAAAAGTCGAGGAAGAAATTTATAAGCTGTTCCCTGAAGCAAGGGTTCTCCGAATGGATGTTGATACAACAAAGCAAAAAGGTGCACATGAAGAAATTTTGCAGGCATTTGGGGAAGGACAGGCAGATATTTTGCTAGGTACGCAAATGATTGCTAAAGGTCTTGATTTTCCTAATATTACGCTTGTTGGTGTACTTAGTGCTGATACATCTCTGCATCTACCCGATTACCGTGCAGCGGAGCGTACATTCCAGTTATTAACGCAGGTTAGTGGTAGGGCTGGACGTCATGATAAGCATGGTGAGGTTATTATTCAATCATATACACCAGAGCATTATGCAATTGAATTGGCAAAAATTCAAGATTACGAGCCGTTTTACGAACGTGAAATGTTTTTACGCCGTCGCTCTAGCTATCCACCGTATTATTATGTAGCACTTATTCAAATATCCCATGAAGATGTCATGATGGCGGCAGAATATGCTGGACGTGCGGCAGATTGGCTAAAGGGGAATTTATCAGACCGAGTTGCTATTATTGGTCCAACAACTGCAAGCATTAGCCGTCTCCAAAATAGATATCGCTATCAATGTTTGATAAAATATAAAATTGAACCAAATCTGATTCCAGTATTACAGCGCCTTCTTGCGATGTATCGTGCGGAATGGATTAAACAGGGTATTTTAATGACGGTAGATTTAGATCCGTCAACTATATAAAATGATTCATCACCAGATTAGACATGACATTTTGTTAAAACGTATGTCATGTGGATAGGTTGATTGTAGTGTGGGCTGGCGACTCCTTGGGGGTCAGCAATCAGCCCGTAGCGGAAATCAGAGCATCCAAAATAATTAGAATGGATAAAAATAGCTAATCAACACTTGACCTTAAATATAGAAATGAGGAACATAACATGGCAATTAAAAAAGTTGTAGAACATCCAGCAAAGGTATTATCAACACCATGCGCGGAAGTAACAGAAATTAATGAAGAAATTATTACATTACTAGATGATTTATATGACACAATGGTTGAATACGATGGCGTTGGTATTGCAGCACCTCAAATAAATGTAGGATTACGTGTTGCAATTGTCGAGCTTGGCGAAGAACGAGATGTTTTAGAAATGATTAATCCAACTGTTATTGAAACGGATGGAGCTGAAGTAGATATTGAAGGCTGCTTAAGCTTCCCGGGATTATACGGTGAAGTTGAAAGACCTGATTATGTGAAGATTGAAGCATGTGACCGTGAAGGGCGTGTATATGAGCTAGAAGCTGGAGGCTTTGATGCACGAGCAATTTTACATGAAATCGACCATTTAGATGGCGTGCTATTTGATTCGAAAATCAAACGCATTTTAACTGAAGAAGAGCTTGAAGCAATGTACGCTGAAGAGGAGGAATAATATGACTTCAATAATTTTTATGGGGACACCTGATTTCTCTGTGCCAATTTTGCGTATGCTACATCATGAAGGTTATGATATTAAAGCTGTAGTTACACAACCAGATCGTCCAGTTGGGCGTAAGCGTGTGTTAACACCACCACCTGTTAAAGCAGCAGCGATGGAGTTAGGTTTACCTGTTATTCAACCTGAAAAGCTACGCGGTTCTGAGGAATTACAGCAAATTATTGATTTACAGCCTGACCTAGTCATAACGGCTGCTTTTGGGCAAATTTTGCCGAAAGAATTGCTAGATGCACCACCGCTTGGGTGTATTAACGTCCATGCGTCACTTTTACCGAAGTATCGTGGTGGGGCACCGATTCACCAAGCGGTTATTGATGGTGAAAAAGAGACGGGTGTAACGATTATGTATATGGCGCAAAAGCTAGATGCTGGTGATATCATTTCTCAAAAGGGAATCCCAATTGAAAGCGATGATTATACGGGTAGACTATTTGATAAGCTGAGTGCTGTGGGCAGCGAATTATTAAAAGATACACTTCCTTCTATTATAAATGGAACAAATAATCGTACCGTTCAGGATGAAGCACAAGTAACCTTTGCAAGCAATATTTCACGTGAGCAAGAACGTATCGATTGGACAAAAGATGCTACAACTTTATACAATCAAGTGCGTGGTCTTCATCCATGGCCAGTTGCCTATACAACATTTGAAGATGGCAACTTTAAAATTTGGTGGGCACAGGTTGGTAACACAAAGCATGATACTGTTCTTGGGACAGTCGTTTCGATTTCAAAGGATCATTTTGAAGTTGCTTCAGGAAATGGTACAACACTTGCCTTGTATGATGTACAACCAGCTGGTAAAAAACGCATGACAGCAGAGGAATATTTGCGTGGTACAGGTTCTAAATTACAGATTGGGGACCAATTTAAATGAGTAAAAAAAGTGTAGTAATTTGGGATGGAAATGTACGTGACGCCGCACTTTCTATTCTGTTAGCAGTAGATAAAAATCAAGCCTATAGTAATTTGCTTTTAAATGAAACGATAAAGCGACATAAAATTGAAGCGAAAGATCGTGCTCTTTTAACAGAAATTACGTATGGCACTCTCCAATATAAAATGACACTTGACTACTATTTAGAGCCATTTATTCGTGGCTCAGTAGATCATTGGGTGCGCTGGCTTTTACGTTTATCTTTATATCAAATGCATTATTTAACGCGTATACCACCTCATGCAGCGGTGAACGAAGCTGTAGAAATTGCTAAGCGTCGAGGTCACCAAGGTATAGCTTCGATGGTCAATGGTATTTTACGATCTATTTTACGTCAGGGTGTAGCTTCTACGGATGACATTAAAGATCCGATTGAGCGCCTGGCTATTGAAACGAGTCACCCGGAGTGGTTAGTACAACGCTTTGTCAATAACTATGGTATTGAAGTAGCGGCTGAAATGTTACGAGAAAATAATGTACCTCCAGTGCAAACTGTACGTGTAAATAAGACGAAAGCAAGCGTCGAGCAAGCAATTGCTAGCATTGAGGCGGAAGGTTTATCAGTAAAAAGAAGCGATTTAATGCCTGAATGTTTACACGTAACAAATGGTCAGCCAGCTCGAACAAAGGCTTTCCAAGAAGGGCTTATTACTATTCAGGATGAAAGCTCCATGATTCCAGCAAATGTGTTGAATCCATCTCCTGGCATGCGCGTCTTAGATATGTGTGCAGCTCCAGGTGGAAAAACTACACATATAGCTGAGA
>Ga0209025_1003318_pt1 | contig 15473 bp, 19 predicted proteins | sample AraplaMF_Col_mLB_FD_184256 | JGI IMG/M metagenome (GOLD analysis project Ga0209025, IMG submission 184256) | Arabidopsis root microbial communities from the University of North Carolina, USA - plate scrape MF_Col_mLB (SPAdes) (version 2) | ecosystem: Host-associated > Plants > Roots > Endosphere... | reverse complement strand
GGTGCGGGACGAGCAGGCCACCATCGCCGCGATCCTCGCGGGTACATACTCGTCGGCCTGGGTGGATGCCACCCTGAGCCAGAAAGGCGTTTGACACCATGGACAAGCCGACTTTGCAGCGCCTCGCGGCGCTGGACAGCAACACCGTTTCCGACGCACTGGATTTCCTGGGGCTGCCCGGCGCCACCTATGGGCTGAGGCCGCTCTGGGACTGCCCCAAGGTCGTGGGCCGGGCCAGCACCGTCCTGCTGGGGCCCAAGACCGAAGCCAAACCCACGGTCCACCTGATCTCGCCCGTGATAGACGCGGTCACGACGGACGACAGGGTGCTCGTAATCTCGGGTGGCATAGATGGCATTTCGTGCTGGGGCGACATTCTGGCCAACGCCGCCGTAGCCAAGAAAATCCGCGGCACCGTCATTGACGGCTGCAGCCGCGACATCGAAGGCAGCGAGTCCATCGCCTACCCGGTGTACGGCAAGGGCATCACCATGGTCAGCGCGCGCAACCGCGTGGTCCAGCTCGACGCCGGCAAGCCGGTACAAATGGCCGGCGTGACCGTGCACGAAAACGACTACGTGATTGCGGACCGTTGCGGCACCGTCTTTATCCCGCAAGAAAAGATCGAAGAAGTGCTGGCCCTGGGGGAAAAGATCAACCGCCGCCAGGAGGGTATGGTCGCCGCGGTCAGGGCAGGGCGCTCCGTCGCCGACGTGATGCACGACAAGGAGTTTGAAGCCATTGCCGCGGAGCGCAAATGACGCGCGCCCACAGCCTGCTGAACACCCGCCTCGCCGCCGCGCAGCCCTCCGCAACCTATCGCATGATGGACCGCGCCGCGCTGCGCAAGGCGACCGGATACCCGGTGATCTCGCTGACTGCGGGAGAGCCCGACTTCGACACGCCGCCCCATGTGCGCGAGGCGGGCATCGCCGCCATTGGGGCGGGGCACACGCGCTACACACCGGTGGCCGGCTTGCGGGCCTTGCGCGAGGCGGTGGCCGCGAAGTACCAGCGCGAGAACGGGCTGGATGTCGCCTGGCTGGACACCATCGTCTGCTCGGGCGGCAAGCAGGTGCTGTACAACGCCTTGGCCGCCACGCTCAACGAGGGCGACGAGGTGATCATTCCGTCGCCATACTGGGTCAGCTACCCGGAGATGGTCCAGATCTGCGGCGGCCTGTCGGTCATCGTGCCGTGCACCGCGGCAACCGGCTTCAAGCTGACGCCCGCCGCCCTCGAAGCCGCGATCACGCCCAGGACCAAGTGGCTGATCCTGAATTCCCCGTCAAATCCCACCGGTGCGGTTTATACCCGCGAGGAACTCGTGGAACTCGGGCGCGCGCTGCTGGCGCACGCGCACGTACTCATCCTGTCCGACGACATTTACGAGCACCTGATCTTCGACGGCGCGGCGTTTTGCACCCTGGCCCAGGCCGTTCCGGCACTGCAGGAGCGAACGCTGACCATGAACGGTGTGTCCAAGGCCTACGCGATGACGGGCTGGCGCATAGGCTTCGGCACCGGGCCCCGCTGGCTGCTGGAGGCCATGGAAAAACTGCAAGGGCAGCAGACCTCGGGTGCCTGCTCGATCTCGCAACACGCCGCCCTCGCGGCACTCAACGGCCCCAAGGATTTCATCGCGCAAAGCCGCGCCCAGTTCCAGCGGCGGCGCGACCTGCTGGTCGCGCAGCTGAACCAGACCCCGGGGCTGCGCTGCGAGACGCCCGCCGGCGCGTTCTATGCATTTGTTTCTTGTGCCGGCCTGATAGGCAGGCGCAGCGCGGGCGGCGTTCTGCTCGATTCCGATGAAGCCGTGGCGGTCGCGCTGCTCGAGGAGGCGAACGTGGGTGTGGTGCACGGTTCCGCTTTCGGCCTGGCGCATCACCTGCGCTTCGCCTATGCGATCGGTGAGGCGTCACTGCAACAGGCTGGCGCCGCGGTCCGGGACTTCTGCGCCTTGGCCGGCCCGGCCTGAATCCCCCGAATTCGTAAGCTGGCGTTTCCAGCCATCTCCTCCAATTGGGGGATGCGCTATAGCCCAAAAGGTAGCAAAGTCATGTAGCAGGATGTATCCGGGCCCGGGAACAGCCCGGGCATCTTCCTGTTCCATGAAATGTCCCACCTGAAGGGAGAACCATGATGGCTTCGCGAGCTCCCCCAAGCGCCGCGGCGGTTGACCGCATCACCTTGCTTGACCCCCAGGTCGTGCAGGCCTGGTGCGCTGAATTGCACTGTACCGAGCACGAACTGCGCGCGGCCGTTTACGCCGTGGGGAGCGAACCCGAGCAGGTCAGGCGCTATTTCGGCCGTCGCAGGGAAACGTCGGAAATGTTTGAGGACTGAGGGTGTCCCTGTAGGTTTTCCACCGAGTCCGAGACAGCGCATCACCCGACCCCATGAATGATTTTGTTTGCGGATGATGCTGCATGAACACTTTAATCCATCCCCGCGTGATCGAGGCCCCCACGCCAGGGGAAGAGCAAGAAAAAGCGTCCAGCACCGGCGAGCTCCTGCTCGGGCTGGCGCTCGGCATCTGCGCGCTCGCGGCGGTACATCTGGCGGGCTACGCGGTGCTTCTCATCGCGCCTGTGCTGAGGCGGCTTTTCGATCAGGCTTGAAACAGGGGCCCCGCACGGGCGGCTAGGCCGGCAAGGGCGCAATGGCCTTCCGCAGGTGTTTTTGCAGGGTCAACACAACAGGCTGCCGCGAACCCAGGCCTTTGCGCAGGATGCCGATCTCGCGGTAAAAAGTCTTGTCGCCCAGGTCAATCGCGCGCACGCCCGGCGGCAGGGGCAGGTAGGCCTCGACCATGGGCACCAGCGCGACGCCCAAGCCTTCGGCGACCAGCTTCATGAGGCCCGCGATCTCGTCGAGTTCGATGGCGTCCTGCACGCTGAGCTTGTTGTCGCGCAGGAAGCGCGTCACCAGGCGCCCGCCGAAAGAGGTGCGCTCGTAGCGCAAAAAGGGCTGGGACTCGAGCAGCTTGCGCCAGTCTCGGCCTTTGCTGTCTTTGGGGGCCAGCAACTTGAAGGGTTCCTGCATCAAGGGCTGCCAGCTCATCTCGGGCAGGATGCCGAAGGGCGGCCGGATCATGACGGCCGCGTCGATCTCGGCGCTGTCGAGCTGGTCCATCAGCTTCATTGAAACACCGGGAATGATGTTGACGAGCAGCCTGGGATTGTCTTTGCGCAGCGAAGCCAGCGCGCGCGGCAACACCGAGGACTGCACCGAGGCAATGGCGCCTATGCGCAAGGTGCCGGCAAGCTCCTCATCACCGCCCGCGTCGCCCAGTTTTGAATACAGCGTCACAATTTCCTCGGCGCGCGCGAGCACTCTTGCGCCGGCTTCGTTGAGCACTGCGGAGCGCCGCGTACGGTCGAAAAGCGCCATCCCCAGCGATTCCTCGAGCCGCTGGATCTGGCTGCTCACGGCGGACTGGGTCAGGCCAATCTGTTCGCCGGCCGCGGAAAAGCCGCCGTAACGCACAACCGCGATCAGGGTTTTGAGCTCGGTGATCATGGGGGGAGGGCTTTAATTCATCGAAATTATTGATTCTCAGTTTGAATATATATCGTTTTTCAAACTTCATGAATCGCCCTAAAGTAAGGCTTTCACGATTTCACAAGGCTCACGATGACCGCACATAACACCGCCACCCCCGCCAAAGCCCTCCCACCTTTCCACCTGGCATTCCCCGTCCACGACCTGGCCGTGGCGCGCCAGTTTTATGGCGAACTGCTGGGCTGCTCCGAAGGACGCAGCTCCAATGAATGGGTGGATTTCAACTTCTACGGCCACCAAATCGTGGCCCACCTGGCGCCCGAAGAATGCGGCCATCGCCAGACCAGCGCGGTGGACGGCCACAACGTTCCGGTCCGCCATTTCGGCGCGATTTTGTCCCTGCCCGAGTGGGATGCGCTGGCGGCGCGCCTGAAGGCGGCCGGCACGAAATTCGTCATCGAGCCTTATGTCCGCTTCAAGGGCGAGCCGGGCGAGCAGGCCACCATGTTTTTCCTGGATCCCTCCGGAAACGCCATTGAGTTCAAGGCCTTCGCCTCGCTCGATAACCTGTTTGCCAAGTAAACATGACGCATTTCAGGGAGGTAGATCTCCAGCACGCAAGCCGCCTGATCAACCACGGCCCCACGGTCCTGGTGACCAGTGCGCACGGTGCGGTGCGCAACGTGATGGCGGCGGCCTGGTCCATGCCGGTGGAGTTCGTGCCGCCGCGGATCGCGGTGGTGATCGACAAGAAAACCTACACGCGCGAGCTCATCATGGCCGGCGGTGGCTTTGGCATCTGCATCCCGGGCACCACGCTTGCTGCCTTGACGCATGCGGTCGGCAGCGAGTCCGGCCGCATGGTCGACAAGTTCGCGCAGCACGGCCTGAAGGCGCGCAGCGGCCCGGTACTTGGTATGCCCTTGCTGGAGGAGGGCTGCGCGACATGGCTGGAGTGCCGGCTGATCCGCGAGCCGCACACGGAGGACGCCTATGACACCTGTTTTGCCGAAGTTGTGGCCGCAGCCGCTGATGAGCGCGTGTTCAACAACGGACACTGGCGCTTTACCGACGACAACCGCGAGCTGCAGACGCTCCACCATCTGGGCGGCGGCAATTTTGTGCGGCCAGGCGGCATGTTTTATGCCGGTGATGCCGGATGAAAGCAGGGTCTTCCGGCGCGCGGTGACAGCACCCGCAGAAGGCGTGACAAACTGAGCCAGGGACACGGCTCGCTGCTATACGCCTATGCGGCCGACGAGCTGTTCGCGACGGCGCGCAGCGTTGGCTTGCAGCCGCACAGCCTGGAGCAACCGGGCGTTGCGCAAGTGATCCGCCCGTGGGGGGCGTTATGTGGAGCCTGTGCCTGATGGGCCGCCGGGTGCTGGCGCTCGAGCATCCGCAGGCCGGCGATTTAAAAGGCGGCGGCGTACCGGGGCCCTGGCCCCGGAAACCCGAGACTTAAAAACTCAGGTCTTTCTCGATGTCCTGCATCTTGCGCCGGGCGATGGCCAGGTTGGACTTGGCCTTGTCCAGCACGAAGTAGATGAACACGCCTTCCTTGCGCGACAGCGGGCGGATCAGGTGGTATTGCTTGCCCAGCGTGATGAGGATGTCTTCGATCACGTCGTTCAGGCCCAGCGAGCGCATGGTCTTGAGTTTGGCGCGCATGACTTCGGTGTTGCCGGCGGCAGCCACTTCGAGGTCCACACCGGTGCCTGCGGAGCCCAGCATCATGCCGCTGGAGGAGTCAACGACGGCGGCACAGAGCGCACCGTCCAGGGTAAGAAGTTCATCGAGAGATTGTTTGATGGTGGCCATTTTTTGAAGTCCTAGCGCGCATGCTCTTTGAGGGGATACGGGGAAGGCATGCGCGCCACCTTCCCTGCATCCATGAAATCATCCCTGCCGTATCAGCTGGCCCAGGCGGGCAACTTTCTGGAACCAGGCACCCATGTCCAGCGCCATGCGTCCCGACAAGGTGGCCATCACAATGCCCTCGGTGCACGGCATCAGGCTCAACACGCCGTCGCGATGGATCATGGAGATGGCCTGCAACGGCCCCAGGTCGGCGAACGCCGTGCCGCCGCGTGCGTACAGGCGCCAGTAGTCGCTGGCCGCCTCTGCGATCGAATCAATGCTGGGGTGGTCGCCGGCTGTCAGGTAAACCATGCCCGTGACCGGATCCACCAGCGCGCAGGCGCCCACGCCCGGTGTCAAGGCCATGTTGGCCAGTTCGGCGGACACGTGCTGCGTGTTCAAACCGCCTCCAGTGCCTTGACGCACGCGTTCGAACGGTAGGCCACCTGCCCGAGGATGGCGTGTTCATTCGCGATCACGTTCACCACGAGGTTGACGTCCGTGCGGTTGATCGCGCTCAGGAAGGCAAAGCCCGCGTCCGTGTTGATGGTGACACTGCGGCTGCGGCCCAGCTGGGCTTCCTGTGACACCACGGCCCCGATGGCGGAGATCGAACTCGCCAGCGCGGCCACCCGGACCGGGTCGATATCGCGTGTGACGGCGCTGGCGATGTCAAAGCCGTCGGTCGTGGCGACGACCACGGCCATGACGCCGCTGACTTCTTCAAGCATCCTGCGCGCCTCGTCCTGGGCCGCCTTGCGCACCGCTTCGTTGACCATGGTCATGTTGTTTCGCTCCCTGTCATGAAAGATTCCATCTGCGACAGCAAGGTGTCGATCAGCAAGGCCACGTCCTCGCGCAAGCGAACGTCCACGGCCAGGACCGGCAGCACCAGGCCGTGTTGTTCCAACCGGGCCGAATAGGCATCCAGGCCGGGCTGCGTGTGCGTATCCATTCGCCCGACGCCGACAGTGCAGGGGGTATGCGCCAGCACCTCGGAAAAACCCTGGAGGTAGGCATCCAGGTCGGCCAGGGGATCGGGCCTGGAGTTGTCCACCAGAATGATGATGCCCAGCGCGTTCTGCGCCAGGATGCGCCACATGAAATCAAAGCGCGCCTGGCCCGGCGTACCGAACAGGCGCAGCCGGTCTCCGGTGTCCAGCGTCAATTGCCCGAAATCCAGCCCGACCGTCGTTCTTGCCTTGGCGAGCGATGCATCGTTGTTGGCCACGTCGGTGACCACGGGGGGCGTTTCGCTGATCGCCGCGATCGCCGTGGTCTTGCCCGCACCCATGGTGCCGGTAAAAACAATCTTGTATTCCCTCATCCCGCGCTCCGGCTGTTCCAGCTCAGGCCCAAACGGCGGCGGATGCTGCCCAGCAAACCAGGTGCGCTGGGGCGCTCGCCGGCATTGGTGGAGGCGGGCAGGGTAGGGGCCGGTTGCTGGATCTGTTCCGGCCGGCCGGGCATTTCCCAGCTCAGCAAGTCGTGCTTTTCCAGTTCCTGCATGAAGGCGCTGCACTGCGATTCGGGATAACCGGCCACCGCGCTCAGCTCGCTGGCTGATCGGGAGCGCCGCGACAGCAGGGTCGCCAGCTGAAGGCGTTCGCGGCTGGATCCCATCAGTTGGGAAGGCGGCCAGCGCTTCAAACGGCCGCGCCTGTCAGCCGGGGCCTGGGCCGCTTCGATCGGGCTTGCCGCAGGTGCTCCCACATTCAATGCCGGCGTAAGGCGGCCCAGCAGGGCGACGAAATCCTCGGCCCTGAAAGGCCGCTCGAGAAACTCTCCGCCTGTGCTGTCCCCGCGTCGCACGACAGGCACAACGATTCGGGCCTGGAGGCCTTCATGAATGCCGTCGGGCTTGCCGGCGTTCGCAGTCAACAGAACGTCGCACGGACCTTGTTCGTTCAGCGTCCAGTCGACCACCAGTTTCGTACTGAGTTTCAGGATGGTCCGCAGCAAATTCACTTCCGCCGCAGATAAGCCCTCAACACCAACCACCCTGGACAGAAGAGCTGGATGTGTGGGTGATTCGCTGAGAGTCGTCATACTTGTAAAAATGTGTTTCAAACACTGTAGTGGAATTTGTTTCCACCCCGAATAAGTAGCTACTTATTCTTATTTATTCCGTGAAATAGATCACAAAGAATTACTGTCCGCTTACAAGCCCAGATGAAGACAGTGTTGGAAATGGCCCCAATCGTCTGGTCCACTTGGCCAGCCGAAAAGCCTGCCGGCAGACCTTGGTGCTTGTGATGTCGGGGCCTGCGCCTGATGGGCCGCAGGGCAGGGAGGGTCTAGCCCAATAGCTTCACCAGGGCCCGTACCCCGGCGGCCACTTCGTCATCCCTGATCAAGCCCAGCCCAAAGGTCAGGCCGTTGTAGCGCAGCCGCCGCTGGCCGGACCGGTCCAGCGCCTCCACCGCTATCCCCGCTTCGGTGGCCGCTCGCGCCACGGCGTAGGCTTCGAACTGAGGCGCCAGCATGGCGCTCACGTGCAGCCCGGCCTCCGACGGCAGCGGTATCAGGAGGCCCTCCGCATGCTGCTCGATCGCCTGCAGGAGGGCGTCGCGGCGACCCGCGTAAACGCGGCGCACGCGCCGCACGTGCCGTGCCAGATGCCCCTCACGAATAAAGGCGGCCAGGGCCAATTGAGTGAGCAAAGGCGGTGCGCCATGGGTGGCGAGCAGCACAGCCGCGAGCCGCTCCCGCGCCCAAGCCGGCGCCACTACAAAGCCGGTGCGCAGGGCAGGGAACATCACCTTCGAGAAGGTGCCTACATAAAACACCAGGCCGCTGTCGTCCAGGGAATGAAGCGCATCAAGCGCTCGCCCGCCGAAACGAAACTCCCCGTCGTAGTCGTCTTCAATGACCACGGCCTGGTGTTGCCGCGCGAATTCGAGCAGCTGAGCGCGGCGGTTCAGGGACATCGCGGTGCCGACCGGAAACTGGTGCGAGGGCGTCACGCAGATGACCTTGGCCTGCGGCGGCAGGCGGTCGACGCGCAGGCCTTCCTTGTCCAGCGGCACGCGATGCAGCTGCGCGCCGCGAAACGCCATGGCCGCGTGCAGGGGCGCATAACCCGGGTCCTCGACGGCCACCACCGTGGCTTGCGGCGTGACCAGCAGGTCGGCCAGCAGGGCGAAGGCATGCTGCGCGCCCGAGGTGATGAACACGTCGTCAGCACTGCAGGCCACCGCGCGCGACAGGGACACATGGCCGGCAATCGCTTCGCGCAGCAGGGGGTCGCCGGCGGGATCGGTATAGGCCCTGGGTGCGCGCGCGAAGTCGTGCTGGGCGCGGGCGCACAGGCGCCGCCAGGCATCCCAGGGAAACTGCGCGTGGTCCGGCAGGCCCACGCGGAAGTCAAAACGCGGCCCAGGTGGCATGGCCTCGGCGGACCACGGCGCCACGCGCCGCCAGGCGTCGGGCAGTTCGGCCAGCGATGGGCCGGATGGGGATGATGGCGTCGTCACGGGGCCGCGCGGCGGTATCGCCCCCGCAACAAAAGTGCCCGCGCGCTGGCGCGGCAGCAGATAGCCTTCGGCCGCCAGGTGGTCATACGCGGCCAGCACGGTGTTGCGCGAGACGCCCAGGCGGTCCGCAAGTTCACGCGTGGTCGGCAGGCGCACTCCCGCGGCCAGGCGCCCGTCGATGATCGCCGCCCGGATCTGGCGGTGCAGGGCGGCGAAGCGCTCCCGCGAGCCGGCCGCGGGCATATCGATGTGAAATTCCATGCCGGTTCTGGCCCTTATGAATTAGCAAATTGTGGAGCTTCAAAGGTACCAGATGGCATGCCATCCTGCGGGCCGGAAACATGAAATAAAACCTGAAACAAAGGGTGATGCCTAGATGGATACCGCACTCGTCCTGCTCTCGCTGTTCCTGATCGACAGCCTGGCCATCGTCAGCCCGGGCCCCAACATCCTGCTGGTCGTGCATGCGGCCGCCGAGCGCGACCGGCGAGGCGCCTTGCTGATTGCCGTGGGGCTGGCCGCCGCCGGCGCCATGTGGGCGCTGATCGCGGTCACCGGCCTGACGGCGGTTTTTGAGCTGATGCCCTCGCTGCAGACGGCGATCCGCATCGCAGGCGCGGCCTATCTTTTGTACATTGCCCTGCGCCTGTGGCGCTCGCACGCCGGGCCCAAGCCCACGGTAGCCGTCTCTGAAAATGAAAGGGCGGCGCAGCCGGCGCGCCAGGCGCTGCTGCGCGGCCTGGCCACCGGCCTGCTGAACCCCAAGTCGCTGGCTTACTTCGGAAGCATCTTTGTGCTGCTGGTGCCGGCCGACGCCGGCTGGCCGCTTCGCGCCGCGGCGGTCGGTCTGGTGCTCTTCGACGCGCTGCTCTGGTACAGCCTGGCCGCCTGCCTGTTCTCGACGCCGCGCGTGATCGAAGGCTATATGACGCTGCGCCGGCCTATAGACCGGGCTTGTGCGGCGCTGATGGCGGCGTTTGGTGTCAAGCTGATGCTGTGAGTGCGGGGAGAAGAGGCTTTGCGCCTAGGGGGATGGATCACTGGAGGGTTCTGGGCCGACGCAAACATTACTTAACATAATACATATCGTGGAATGCAAGTCTATTTACCACGTTGGCCTGAGTTACATTCGGCCTGCACATCCTCTGTCGGCCGTTTGAAATGGGATCACTGAATGAAAGCTTTTGTCTTTATCGTAGGCTTTGTTGTCTGGGCCCCGACAATCCTTCTTGGCATGCTTTCACCTGCTCCTCGGTTTACCGGCACCGGCTTCATTGGTGCCTTGTCGCCTCTGGTATTTCTGGGGATCTCTGCGGTAGCGCGCGAGGCTAAGGGCGGCTCTTTCATTGCTCTTATGTGGATAGTTGCCTTGGCTCCGTTGCTCATGGTGGCGGGCATGCTTTTGACCAGCCTCATCAGACACGCAGTCTTCAGTAGTGCCTATAGCCCGACCGATGAGCTCTGGAGCTCGGCTCTTGCTTCTCTTGTCTGGGTAGCAATAGGTGCAATTCAATACGCGGCTTCCAGTTCAGACAACGGCAAGCAGAGGAGTGATCAGGTTTAACAAAGGGCTCAGGTATCGACGCTGCTTGTACAGAAAAGCGGCTAAGCTTGATCGCTCTACCCTTTTTTGAGTTCACTCGGGCAATAAAGAACCCTCCGATTAGGGGAGGGTTTGCTTAACATCACAAAGATCGTGGTGTTATGACAACGGGACTCTAACTACATAGTTGTAATAACGAGTCCGGAATATACATCGTGGAATGTATATGAAATCGAGAAGACCAGGTCAGGGACCTGATGGGCGCTCGGGTCTGGCTGGCTGGGCGCTGGCTCGACTGGCCGCACGAATCGCCGCAATCCGCTTACGTATGGAATGCCGGCATGCCAAAACGCCCAGCACGGCGAGAATGAACTGAAACCAGAAAGCGAACCAGAACCAGTTGGGGTCGTCGGCGAGCCGGACGACCCTGGTAGCGCGGCCAAAACGGATCTCCGCGGTCAGCAGCGAGTTCAGGCATGCGTGGCCCAACCCGAGCACCAATGCAAGCGCGAGCAGATCGCCCAGCATTGCCAGGAACTGCCGCCACCTCACCGGATGCTTACCATTGCCCAGCCGGCCGCTTCTTCCGGATCGCGGCGGCGATGGCTTCAACGGCGTCCGGGCGACTGGCTTGCTCGGCGAATTGCAAGGCGGTCAGGCCTTGCTGGTTCTTGAGCTGGGGGTCGGCGCCTTCTTCCAGCAGCAGCTTGACGGCCGCCGGCGTGCCGTACATGGCGGCCATCATCAGCGGCGTCGTGCCGTTGGGCGACTCGGCGTCGATATAGGCGTTGTTCTCCAGCAGCAGGCTGATGATGGCCACGTTGCCGTTGCTGGCGGCATAGTGCAGCGGCGCCCAGCCGGTCTTGTTGACGTCTGCGCCCCTTTTGATCAGCTTTTCGGCCAGTGCCTGGTGGTCCTTGAGCGCGGCCAGCATGAGGGCGCTTTCATCCTTGCTGTTGAGGATGTTGACGTCGGTCTTGGGCCAGGCGATCAGTGCTTCGGCGACCTTGGGTGAAGGCTCGCGCAAGGCCAGGTACAAACCGGTCTGGCCCGTCGGGTCCAGGGTGTTGGGGTCGAAGCCGCGCTGCAGCAGGTTCTGGATGACGGCGGGATTGTCTTGCCGGATGGCCATGAAGAAGTCTTCATAGGAGCCGGCATTCGCCAAAGAAAACCCAGCAATGACAATAAGATAAATTGCCTTTTTAAAGTATTGGATGAAGTTTTTCATCAGGCTTTGACCCCACTGAAAAGCTGCTCGAAGTTGCGGCTGGTCGCCTCGGCGATGGTTTGCAGCGGTTGCTGCGTCAGCTCCGCGATCTGCTTGGCCACGAAGGGGACGTAAGACGGGTTGTTGGTTTTGCCGCGGTAAGGCATGGGCGCCAGGTACGGGCTGTCGGTCTCTATCAGCATGCGGTCCAGTGGCACGAATTGCGCCACTTCGCGCAAATCGGCCGCATTCTTGAAGGTCAGGATGCCGGAAAACGAGATGTAAAACCCCAGGTCCAGCGCCGCGCGGGCCACGGCCAGGGTTTCAGTAAAGCAGTGGAAAACACCGGTGGCGGCACCTGGCTGCCCTACGCTGCCGCCCTCCTCCTTGAGGATGGCAATCGTGTCGTCGGAGGCGCTACGGGTGTGGATGACCAGCGGCTTGCCGGTTCGGCGGGCCGCGCGTATGTGCACCCGGAAGCGCTCGCGCTGCCATTCCATGTCGGCCACGGTGCGCTCGCCCAGGCGGTAGTAGTCCAGCCCGGTTTCGCCTATGCCAACCACTTTCGGCAGCGCGGCTCGCTGCAGCAGGTCGTCCAGGCTGGGCTCGCGCACGTCCTCGTTGTCGGGATGCACACCCACGGTGGCCCAGAAATTGTCGTAGCCCATGGCCAGGGCGTGGACGGTTTCGAATTCTTCCAGGGTGGTGCAAATGCACAGCGCCCGGTCGACCTGGGCGTCCCGCATGGCCTGGCGGATTTGCGGCAGCTGGGCCTGGAGCTCGGGAAAGCTTAAGTGGCAATGGGAGTCGGTAAACATGGCGCAATGGCTCTGGATGGGTGCCGCTGTCCCACTATATATAGAGGGACAGGGCGAAAGACATGGGAAGCGAAGCGGCCGGCGTGGCCGCCGGTTCGCTTAAATCGTCTGGGTGGGCCGGTCGGAGGCCAGGTGCGCGCCCAGGATTTCTTCGATCTTGATCTTGAGCAGGCGGGATTTCTCGTCGGACGGGAAACGCACGCCCACGCCCTGGGTGCGGTTGCCGGCCGCCCTGCCCGGCGTGACCCAAGCCACCTTGCCGGCCACCGGGTAGCGCTGCGTGTCTTCGGGCAGCGTCAGCAGCACGTAGACATCGTCGCCGAGCTTGTAGTCGCGTGCCGTGGGAATGAAGACGCCGCCTTCCTTGAACAGCGGGATGTAGGCGGCGTACAAAGCCGCTTTTTCCTTGATGGCCAGCTGGACGACGCTGGGCCGGGCGCCGGCGGCTGCGGGGGAACTGGCGGGGGGCGTTGTGCTCATGGCGCTAGTTTATCGGTTTGAAGGCGGCGGTGTCCGCAAAATTGCGGGATGAATGGCGGGCTTTATTTGGCATTGAGCGCGAGCCGGGCGCGGCTGACCAGCGACTCCAGCATCAAGCCGGGGTTGTAAGGGTGCTCCACGGTGCGGGCGATGGCCGCCAGCTCGCGCGACCAGCTGGCCAGCGCATACAGCCCGGCGCCTGCCTTGCCGGTCGCGGCGGACAGGTCGGCCGCGCTGAAAAACCGCGGCGCGGCGCCCATGCGCACGGCCAGCACGTCGTGGCAAAGCTTTTGCAGCGCGTCGACCGCCTGCGCTGGCGCCCAGTCCGACAGGGCGCTCACGTCGCCGCGCGCCATGGCTTTGGGCAGGGCCTGCCAGTGCTGGGCCGCTTCGCCGGGCGGTGCATCCTGGGCCCAGGCCAGCGCATCGGCCGGGCGCCCGCCCGAGGCTACCAGCAGGGTTTGCAGGTCGGCCGGTTTGGGCGCGGGCGCGGCTTTTTTGCCGCCGCCCTCGCCCGCCTGGCTGATTTCCCGCTGCAGCCAGCCCAGCGCGAGCTCAAAATCCGGCCAGACCATGGTGTGGCCCAGGCAGCGGCTGCGTATGGTGGGCAGCAGCTGGTGGGCCGCATCGGTGGCCAGAATGAATTTGACGGCCCCGGGCGGTTCTTCGAGCGTCTTCAGCAGGGTGTTGGCCGTCACGTTGTTCATGCGCTCGGCCGGGAACACCAGTACCACCTTGGTCGTGCCGCGCGAGCGCGTGAACTGGGTGAAGGACACGGCTTCGCGCGCCGCGTCGACCTTGATTTCCTTGCTGGGCTTGCGCTTTTTGCTGTCGAGCTCGTCCTGGGTTTTTTCGTCCAGCGGCCAGCCGAGCGCCAGCGACAAGGTCTCGGGCATCAGCATGCAAAGGTCGGCATGGGTGTGCACGTCCACCGCATGGCAACTGCCGCAATGGCCGCAGGCGCCTTGCGGCGTGGGCTCTTCGCAAAGCCAGGCGCGGGCCAGCGCCAGCGCCAACTCGAACTGGCCCAGGCCTGACGGCCCGCTGAGCAGCCAGGCGTGGCCGCGCTGTACCAGCAGGCTTTCCAGCTGGGTTTGCAGCCAGGGTGCCAGCGGCGGGTTGTTGGATACGGCTGCGCTGTCCACGGTTTCGGTGTCGCTCATGGCAACCAGCCTTTGGCCTCGAACACCTGGCGCACCGCCTGCCAGACCGCGTCGCGGCTCTGGGCGGCATTGATGCGGGCAAAACGTTCGGGGTGGTTTTTCTGCCTGTCGGCATAACCCTGCGCCACGCGGCGGAAAAACTCCACGGGCTGAGCTTCAAACTTGTCGGGCACACGCGCGCCAGCCAGGCGCAAGGCGGCCTCCTCGGGCGCCAGATCGAACCAGACCGTCAAATGCGGCTCGATCACGGTTTCGACCTCGGGCTTCATGGGTGTGTTGCCGGCCGGGTCGCCCAGCAAGCCTTCGTCGGACTGCACCCATTGCTCCAGCGTGGCCAGCAGCTTCAGGTCAAAGCCGCGGCCCGCGCCCTGGTAGGCAAAAGTAGCGTCGGTGAAACGGTCGCACAGCACCACCTCGCCGCGCAGCAGTGCCGGGGCGATCACGTTCACGATGTGGTCGCGCCGCGCCGCGAAGATCAGCAGCGCCTCGGTCAGCGGATCCATGGCGTCGTTGAGCACCATGGCGCGCAGTTTTTCAGCCAGTGGCGTGCCGCCGGGTTCGCGCGTCAAGGTCACCGCCCTGCCCTGGTCTTTGAAAGCCTCGGCCAGGCCGGCGATATGCGTGGACTTGCCGGCGCCGTCTATGCCTTCGAAGCTGATGAAGAGGCCGCTCAGAGGTCTGGTGCTCATGGTTCACTGGCCTCGGATGTATTTGTTCACCGCACGGTTGTGCTCATCGAGGCTGCTGCTGAACTGGCTGCTGCCGTCGCCGCGCGCCACAAAGTAGATGGCCTTGGTGGGTGCAGGCTGCACCGCCGCGAGCAAGGCGGCCCGGCCCGGCATGGCAATCGGCGTGGGCGGCAGGCCGGCGCGGGTGTAGGTGTTGTAGGGGGTGTCGGCCAGCAAGTCGCGCTTGCGCAGGTTGCCGTCGAACTTGCTCCCCAGGCCGTAGATCACCGTCGGGTCGGTTTGCAGCAGCATGCCCAGGCGCAGCCGGTTGCTGAAAACGCCGCCTATCTGTGGCCGGTCCGAGGGCTTGCCGGTTTCTTTTTCGACGATGCTGGCCAGGATCAGTGCCTCATCCGGGGTTTTGAGCGGGGTGTCCGGGCTGCGCAGGGACCAGGCGGCGTCCAGGCGCTTGTCCATGGCGCGTGCCGCGCGTTTGAGCACGGCCAGGTCGCTGGAGCCCTTGGCGTAGGTATAGGTGTCGGGGAAAAAGCGGCCCTCGGGGTGCACGCCCGGCTTGCCCAGCTTTTCCATGATGGCTTCGGGCGCCAGGTTCAGCGTGTCGGGCGACAGCTGCTCGGCTTTTTGCAGGGCCGCGCGCACCTGGTTGAAGGTCCAGCCTTCGACCAGCGTCACGCTTTTGAGGGCTTGATCACCCCGCACCAGCATGCTGAGCAGCTTTTGCGGCGTGGTGCCG
>Ga0209025_1003315_pt1 | contig 15484 bp, 8 predicted proteins | sample AraplaMF_Col_mLB_FD_184256 | JGI IMG/M metagenome (GOLD analysis project Ga0209025, IMG submission 184256) | Arabidopsis root microbial communities from the University of North Carolina, USA - plate scrape MF_Col_mLB (SPAdes) (version 2) | ecosystem: Host-associated > Plants > Roots > Endosphere ... | reverse complement strand
CGCTGCTGAACGTGCTCGACCACGCCGGCATCGGCGTGCTGTGGCGCGACAACCAGACCGGCTGCAAGGGCGTGTGCGAAGGCCTGCCGTTCGAGTCGTTCGAACACGCCAAGGACCCGCAGGCGTGCACGGCCGATGGTTGCCTGGACGAAGTGATGCTGCACGGCCTCGCGGACGAGATCGCGCGCCGCCCGGGCGATCAGGTCATCGTGATGCACCAGCTGGGCAGCCACGGCCCGAGTTATTCCAAGCGCTATCCCGCGCGCCTGCGCCACTTCACGCCGACGTGCGAGACGGCGGACCTGGGCGACTGCACGCGCGAGGAGATCGTCAACGCGTACGACAACTCGGTGATGGGCACCGACGATTTCCTTGCGCGCACGATCCGCTTCCTCGCCGAGCAGTCCTCGCGCGAGACGGCGATGATCTACCTGTCCGACCACGGCGAATCGCTGGGCGAGAACGGCCTGTACCTGCATGGCGTGCCGTACGCCATCGCGCCGGACACGCAGACGCACGTGCCGATGGTGATGTGGTTCTCGCCGACCTTCGCGGCCGACCGCAACCTCGACATCGATTGCATGAAGCGCGAAAGCCATGCGCCGGCGAGCCAGGACAACCTGTTCCACTCCGTCCTGGGCCTGATGCAGGTGCAGACGCCGGAGTACGACCGCAAGCTGGACCTGTTCGACCGCTGCATCGCGCCGGGCTGAGGCCGGGCGCACAGCCCACGGCGTGACGCCGCCGGCAAGTGTCGGCAGTGGGCGGTCGCATGGCAGGCGTGTTGCAGTGCACGCCTGCGGCATCCTGCGGACTTTCCTGCCGGCTCCGTTCCGCCGGCATGCGGAGGTCCCGATGTCGAAATCCTTCTGGTGGGCCGGCTGGCTGGCGGTCGCCATGGCAACTTCGCCCGCTGCCGCTGCCGAACTGGGCGTGCTGGCGCCGGTCCTCGCGAACGGGCAGCCGCAGGTGCAGGCCGATCCCGCCGGCCATCCCGCGCCGGTCGTGACGCGCGTTCATGCGGGCGAGCTGTTCGAACAGGTGCAGCGCGAAGCACGTGACGGCTTCATCGCCACCGTGCTCGCACTGGACGAAAGCGCCCAACGCATCGCGGGCGCGAAGACGCCGACGCCAACGTGGCTGTACCTCTCGGCCGAAGACGGCGGCTTCGCACGACGTGGCTTCTGGCTGGAAGAAAGCGGCCGTCGTCGTTTCGTCGATGAGCTGTTCGTCGACCTGGTCGTCGATGTGGACACGATTGCCGACGGTGGCTTCGAGGAAATCTTCAGCCACGAGATGGGGCACGTCTTCCTTCGCCGGCTGATGCCGGGCCTGCCGTACGGCTGGTCGCGCACGCCGCACAGCAGTATGAGCGTGACCGATTACCCCACCGCATTCGACGAGGGATTCGCCACGCATTTCCAGAGCCTGGTGCGTCGTCACTCGCGCAATCCGCGCCTGGACGAACTCACGCTCGGCCTGAACGCCAAGCCTTTCCTGCCGTACTGGCTGAGCAATCTTGATCGCGCCGGTCGTATCGATGGCGTGCGACGCAACCTTTTCGTGCAGCAGCAGTTCGTGCCGGCGGGCAGCGATGGCGAAGCGTGGTCGCGCGCGAACGAAAGCACGGCCTTCGACATGGCGCGGCTGAAGAACGGCCAGCAGATGCTGTCGTCCGAAGGCGTGATCGCCACGCTGTTCCATCGCTGGCTGGTGCCGGGCGAGCGCGTGCCTGAGGAGCGCGCGCGAGAGGCGATCGTGGCGCGCTATTCGCAACTGTTCCGCACGATGGCGGCGGCCAGTGCGCGCGGCTGGACGATGACGTCCGACACGCCGATGTTCCTCGACCTGGTGGACCGGTATTGCGGCGACGTTCCGGACGATTGCACGCGCATCCGCAACCTCGTGCTCGACACCACCTATGGCGCGACCGCCGATGCCACGCTCCCGCGCACGACCGAAGCGATGGCCGAACGCGGGCGCATCGGCGACATGGCCGGCTTCGTTGCAGGTTTGAAGCAGGCGCGCGCGCAGATGGCACAGCTGCAGGCGGCGGTCGCACAGAGTCCCAAGCGCCTGCGCGCGATGCTGGGGCCGGATCTGTGGCTGCTGGGCCACACGCCGGCGACGCCACCGGGATTGCCCTCGAACGAGGTCGCGGTGAACCTCAACACGGCGGAGATCGAACAGCTGCGCACGTTGCCTGGTGTCGATGCGGCGATCGCGGAGCGTGCGTTGCGCAGTCGTCGCGATGGCGGTGCGTTCGCAGATATCGCGGATTTTGCGCGGCGGAGCGGGTTGGGTGTTTCGCAGGTGAGCGCATTGCAGGCATCGGCGGCGGACTTGCAGAAGGCGGGCTTGAACGAACGCCGCTGACGTCCATGTAGCCCGGGTAAGGCCGAAGGCCGCACCCGGGATCGGCGAAGTGGCTGCGTCCCCGGTGCGCTACGCTTACCCGGGCTACGACGCTGTCAATCGATCGCGTCGCGTTCGAACAGATCGCTCTGCGCCACGGGCACCTCATCGCGATCGATGAACCCCGACAGCCCCACGCCTACCAGCCGGTACAGCGTGTCCTCCGGCAGCGGCACGCGCGTGCGCAGGTCGCGGGCGATGCGGGAGAGCTGTTCCAGCGTCGTCGGACGCTCCATCGGCGTGAGGCTGCGCGTAAGGATGCGGAAGTCGGCGGTCTTCAACTTCAGCACGACGGTGCGCGCGACGCGTTCGGGATCGCGTTCGAGTTCGCGCCCATAGCCTTCCCACGTTTTCTCCGCGAGCCGATGGATATGCGGCTCCAGCTCGTCCAGCGGCAGGTCGCGTTCGAAGGTGTCTTCGGAGGAAATCTGCAGCGTGGGGCGTTCGGGTTCGACGGGATTATGGTCGATGCCCAGCGACAGCTCGTACAGACGGCGGCCCCATCGACCGAAGCGCAGTTCCAGTTCTGCCGCGCCCAATTCGCGCAGGTGCGCGACGGTTTCGATGCCGAGCTCCTGCAGCTTGCCTTCCATCACCTTGCCCACGCCGGGCAAGCGGCCGACGGGCAACGGCGCGAGGAAGGCCTCGATCTGGTGCGGGCGGATGACGAACAGGCCATCGGGCTTGCGCCAGTCGGAGGCGATCTTCGCCAGGAATTTGTTCGGCGCCACGCCCGCCGAAGCCGTGAGCTGCGTTTCCTCGCGGATCGCCTCGCGGATGGCCTGCGCGGTGGCGGTGGCGGTGGGCAGGCCGGTCTTGGTCGTGCTGACGTCGAGGTAGGCCTCGTCCAGCGACAGCGGTTCGATCAGGTCGGTGTGGCGCTGGAAGATCTCGCGCACCTGCCGCGAGACGGCCTTGTAACGCACGAAGTCCGGCGGCACGAACACCGCCTGCGGGCACAGGCGCTCGGCGCGTATGGCGGGCATCGCCGAACGCACGCCGAAGGTGCGGGCCTCGTAGCTCGCCGCGCACACCACCGACCGCGCCCCGCGCCAGGCGACGACCACAGGCCGTCCGCGCAGGGACGGGTCGTCGCGCTGTTCGACCGACGCGTAGAACGCGTCCATGTCGACGTGGAGGATCTTGCGGGGCAGGGCGGACACGGGCTGGCGGGACGGTGCGGTGCGTTGTTAGTCAAAATGCTAACAACTGCGGGCCGTGGGGTCACGTGCCGAACCGCTTGAGCCCCTCTCCCTGCGGGAGAGGGGGTGGGGTGAGGGTCGGGACGGGATCACGCTCGCGCTCGCCGTGCGTGCTTTCGTAGCCCGGGTAAGCGAAGCGCACCCGGGTTGGGCGTGACAGACCCCGGGTGCGCTTCGCTTACCCGGGCTACGGGCTCGCGCGCTACGACATCCGGGGATGGTCTATGCCGCATCCTCGCGCAACGTCACCCCCCGCTTCCCGCCCTCCCGCGCGCTGCGCACATGCTCCGACACCTGCCGCTGCATGGCGTCGAACGCGTCGCGCACGGCGATATAGGCATCCTCGTGCGAATGATCCTTCGTCGGCGTGCGGCCGGCTTCGAACGTGGCGCCGCGCATCATCGCGTGGACGTGGACGAGGTAACGGTTGCCATGCTGGTGGCGATGTTCGGCATGGCGGACCGCGACATCGCACGAGATCAGCTGCGGCGCGACCTGCCACAGCTTGTGCGCATGGCGGAGGATGTCCTCGCGCAGCGCCTCGGATACGGGCAGGCCTTCGAAGCGGATCGTGACGTCGTGTTGCATGGGGGCTCCGTTACGGTGGGACAGGCCTCCATTTGCGGACCGGAACAATGCGATGTCAGCTTGAAACTTGGACATGGCCGCATGCATGGTGGAGGCGCATGATGTCCGACTGGCAGCGCGCCCCATGAGCACCTGGTCCCTCCCATCGCTGTTCTCGCCCGCTTCGGTCGCCGTGATCGGCGGCAGCCCGCGCGAGCGCTCGATCGGACGCGCGCTGCTGCGCAATCTGCAATCGGGCGGCTTCGCCGGCAGCATCGGGCTGGTGAATCCGCGTCATCGCGAGATCGAGGGCGTCGCCGCCGTCGCACGCGTCGCGGATCTTTCGTTCGTGCCGGAACTGGTGCTGATCGCCACGCCCGCCGCGATGGTGCCCAAATACGCGAAGGCCGCCGCCGAACATGGCGCGTCCGCGGCCGTCGTGCTGAGCACCGGCCTGGAGCAGGGCGAAGGCTCGTTCGCCGCGGAACTGCGGGACATCGCGCGCGCCCACGGCATGCGTCTGGTCGGGCCCAACAGCCTGGGCGTGATCGCGCCGCACGCACGGCTCAACGCCAGTTTCGCCGCGCACACGCCGTTGCCGGGCGACATCGCGCTGGTGTCGCAATCGGCCGCGATCGCCGCCGCGCTCACCGAATGGGGCACGAGTCGCGGCATCGGCTTTTCCGCCGTCGCCGCGCTGGGCGATGCGCTCGACGTCGACTTCGCCGACCTGCTGGACTACTTCGCGCGCGATCGCCATTCGCGCGCGATCCTGCTGTACGTCGAATCCATCCGCGATGCGCGCAAGTTCATGTCCGCGGCACGCGCGGCCGCGCGATTGAAACCGGTGGTGGTGGTGAAGTCCGGCCGCCACGCGCCGCGCACGGTCGATCCGCACACGCACGCAGCCGCGCTCGCATCGCCTGACGCGGTGTACGCGGCGGCATTCCATCGCGCCGGCATGCTGCGCGTGCGCGCGTTGAACGAGCTGTTTTCCGCGGCCGAAGCGCTCAGCCGCGTCGATACGCTGCCGGGCCGGCGCCTGGCCATCTTCGCCAACGGGCGTGGCACGGGTGCGCTCGCCGCCGATCGCCTGCTCGACATGGGCGGCACGCTGGCCTCGATCTCCGATTCCGTGCGCGAGGCCATCCAGCCCATCGCGTCGTCCGCGTGGCCGGGCACGAATCCGGTCGATTTCTACGGCGATGTCGATCACGCGTCGTACTCGGAAGCCTTCCGCGCGCTGGCATCGGACGAGGCCAACGACGCGCTGCTCGTGCTCAACACGCCCACCGCGCTCATGGATGCGCATAGCCGCGCCGATGCGCTCGCGCAGGCGCGCGAATCGCTGCCGTGGCACACGCGCAAGAAGCCGGTGTTTGCGGTGTGGCTCGGCGCGGACGACGCGGCCGCCGACCGGCTCAACGCCGCGCGCATTCCGAATTACCCGACTGAAGCCGATGCTGTGCGCGGCTTCATGTACCTGGTGCGGCATCGCGAAGCGCAGATGACGCTGATGGAGACGCCGCCGAGTTTGCCGGACGACCTGGTCGTCGAGACCGACACCGCGCGCGGCATCGTGGGTGCGGCGATCAAGGCGGGGCGACGCTGGCTGGATCCCATCGAAGTCACGCGCGTGCTCGGCGCCTACGGGATTCCGATCACACCGGTGGCGCATGCGCGCGACGCGGACGAAGCGGCGCACGCGGCCGCGCCGTGGTTCGCGCAGGGATTGCAGGTCACGGTGAAGGTGCTGTCGCCCGACATCGAGCACAAGTCCGATGTCGACGGCGTGCGCCTCAACCTCTTCAGCGAACAGGCGGTGCGCGAGGCGACCGCCTCGATCCTGCAACGCGCACGCGACCTGCGGCCCGAGGCGCGCATCGAAGGCGTGACCGTGCATCCGATGATCGTGCGCCCCAAAGCGCGCGAACTGATCGCGGGCGTCGCGGACGATGAAACCTTCGGGCCGGCGATCGTTTTCGGGCGTGGTGGCACGGCGGTGGAAGTGATCGACGACAAGGTGCTCGCGCTGCCGCCGCTGGATCTGCGGCTCGCGCACGAGATGATCGGCCGCACGCGTGTGTCGCGCATCCTCAAGGCGTATCGCGACGTGCCCGCCGCCGACGAACGCGCCGTCGCGCTGGTGCTGGTGAAACTGGCGCAGCTCGTGGTCGACGTGCCGGACATCCGCGAGGTCGACATCAACCCGCTGCTGGCCGACAAGGACGGCCTGATCGCCGTGGACGCGCGTATCGGCGTCTCGCCTTCGCGCCTGCTGCATAAGGGGCCGGGACATCCGCGCCTGGCGGTCCGACCGTATCCGAAGGAATGGGAGCGCGAGATCGTGCTGTCCGACGGTGCGCACGCGTTCGTGCGCCCGGTGCGGGCGGAGGACGACGCGATGTTCCGCGAGTTCTTCGGCCGCGTTTCGGATGAAGACCTGCGCATGCGCTTCTTCCAGACCGTAAAGCACTTCAGTCACGAGTTCATCGCGCAGCTGACGCAACTGGATTACGCGCGTTCGATCGCGCTGGTCGCGATCGACCCGCCGACCGGAGAGATGCTGGGCGCGGTGCGACTGCTGGCCGATGCGAACTACGATCGCGGCGAGTACGGGATCCTGGTGCGCTCGGACCTCAAGGGACACGGGCTGGGCTGGCGGCTGATGCAGATCATGATCGAGTACGCGCGCTGGCTGGGGCTGCGCTCGATCCAGGGCGAGGTGCTGCAGGAAAACCGCACGATGATCGAGATGTGCCGCGCGCTGGGCTTCTCGGTGGTCACCCATCCGGAGGATGCGAGTCTGGTGACGGTGTCGTTGATGGTGGGCGACGCGTAGCCCGTTGTCGCGCCGGTAGCCCGGGTAAGCGAAGCGCACCCGGGGTTGGGCGTGACAGGTCCCGGGTGCGCTTCGCTTACCCGGGCTACAAGAGCGACTTCCTAGACCCAACCGGTCGCGTAGAACACCCCGATCACCACGAACACGGCGATCGTCTTGATCACCGTGATCGCGAAGATGTCCTTGTAGGCCTGGCGATGCGAGAGGCCCGTCACCGCCAGCAGCGTGATCACCGCGCCGTTATGGGGCAGGGTGTCCATGCCGCCGGAGGCCATCGAGGCCACGCGGTGCAGCACTTCCATCGGGATGCCGGCGGCATTCGCGTTGGCGATGAACGTCTCGGCCATCGCGGCCAGCGCGATGCTCATCCCGCCCGACGCCGAACCGGTGATGCCCGCCAGCGCCGTCACCGTCACGGCCTGGTTGACCAGCGGATTCGGAATGGCGCCCAGCGCGTTGGCGACGACCAGGAAGCCCGGCAGCGCCGCGATCACGGCGCCGAAACCGTATTCGGACGCGGTGTTCATGGCCGCCAGCAACGCGCCGCCAACGGCCGATTTCGTGCCTTCGGCGAAGCTGGCCATCACCGGCTTCCACGCGAACACCAGCACGGTCGCGATGCCCATCAGCAACGCGCCCTGCACGGCCCAGATCGCGGCGACCTTCGCTACTTCCTGCACCACCGGCGCCGCGTTGCCGATCACCGCCGGATCGAAGCTGTGGCTTTCGCCGTAGAAGCGCGGGATCGCCGAGGTCAGCAGCTTGTTCGCCACGCCGACCAGGACGAGCGGCGCGATGGCGATCAGCGGATGCGCGAGCGTCTGCCCCGCGAACGGCGCCGGCTCGTTGACCAGCGCGGTGCCGTAGCCTTCGCCGTTCGCGCGCGCCTTGCGGCGGCGCCAGTCCAGGTAGGTCAGGCCGACGATGAGGATGAAGACGCCGCCGATCGTGCCCAGCACCGGGGCGGCCCAGGTGTTCGTGCCGAAGAACGTGGTCGGGATGATGTTCTGGATCTGCGGCGTGCCGGGCAGCGCATCCATGGTGAAGGTGAACGCGCCCAGCGCGATCGTGCCCGGAATCAGGCGTTTGGGGATGTCGCTCTGACGGAACAGCTCGGCGGCGAACGGATACACCGCGAACACCACCACGAACAGCGACACGCCGCCGTAGGTCAGCAGCGCGCACACGACCACGATCGAGAGCATCGCGCGTTGCGCGCCGAACAGGCCGATGGTGGCGGTGACGATCGACTTGGAGAACCCCGACAGCTCGATCAGCTTTCCGAAGATCGCGCCCAGCAGGAAAACAGGGAAATACAGCTTCAAAAAGCCGACCATCTTGTCCATGAACAGGCCGGTGAACATCGGCGCGACCAGCGAGGGGTCGGTCAGCAGCACCGCGCCCAGCGCCGCCACCGGCGCGAACAGGATCACGCTGTAGCCGCGATAGGCGACGAACATCAGGAAGCACAGCGCGGCCAGCACGATCAGAAATGCCATGGATGTCCCCGGAAACCGATCCAAACAAGGGCCTGCGTCGTCTTCGCGGAACGACGGGGCAGGCGGCCTTCGACGTCCCGGTCCTCGGGACGACGCATGCAGTCTCATTGGCGCGGGGAGCGCCCGGCATTGTCCGAAAGTACAGCAGCGACTTTTTCACGTTGAGCCCTAGTCTGGCGTCCAGACGGGGGAGGGCCCGTTGTCCATTCGCGCCGGTCGCAAGCCGGCATGCGCACAACGTTGGGGAAGGAGCGTCCAGATGAAGCATCGCAGCACCCGTAACGGCCTGAGCCTCGCGATCGCAATGGCGCTCGTCGCGCCGCTCGCGCACGCACAGGACACCACCGCCGCCGCACAGGGCGAGGAAACCACCACGCTCGGCAGCGTCACCGTCACCGCGCGAAAGCGCGAGGAGACGCTGCAGGAAGTGCCGGTCGCGGTCACGGCCTTCACCGCCGACGCGCTCGACCAGCTCAACGTCGAGGACCTCAGCGACCTCGACGCGCAGGTGCCGAACCTCACCATCTACGCCGCGCGCGGTTCGTCCAGCACGATCACCGCCTACATCCGCGGCGTCGGCCAGTCCGATCCGCTGTGGGGCGTGGACCCGGGCGTGGGCATCTACATGGACGATGTCTACATCGCCCGTCCGCAAGGCGCGCTGCTCGACGTGTTCGACGTGGAGCGCGTGGAAGTGCTGCGCGGCCCGCAGGGCACGCTGTACGGAAAGAACACCATCGGCGGCGCGATCAAGTACATCTCGCGCGGCCTGAGCGTCGAACCCGATGGACAGGTGTCGGTCACGGTCGGCAACTACAACCAGCTCGACGTGCGCGCAGCAGCCAGTGGGTCGGTCGGCGATGGCGCGCTGCGCGGGCGCCTTGCGGTGGCGAGCCTGAACCGCGACGGTTTCGGCGAGAACCTCACCAACGACCAGCCCGTCAGCGACAAGGAAATCCTCGCCGCGCGCGGCCAGCTCGGCGCGTACGTCAACGAGAACCTCGACATCCAGTTCGCCTTCGACTGGATGGACGACCAGTCCGGCGTTCGCGGCGCGAAGATGCTCGCGCCCAACCGCTTCGCACCGGGCTTCGCGCCGCTGGATTCGCGTTACGACATCCGCAGCGGCATGCCCAACGTCAACGACACCGACATGAAGGGCCTCTCGGCGACCGTCAACTGGCGCGTCAACGACGACTGGGCGGTGAAGTACGTCCTCGCCAAGCGCGAGTCCGACACCGAAACCAACATCGACTTCGACACGCTGCCCAACAAGATCGCCGACGTGAAGGCGTTCTACAGCGACGAGCAGGTGACGAACGAATTGCAGGTGAACTACGACGCGGGCGGCCGCAGCCGTGGCGTGGTCGGCCTGTACTTCTTCGACGGCTGGGCCGGCGGCCAGGTGCTGAACAATTTCTTCAACGCATCCTTCGGCGATACGCAGGGCACGGTCTACACCGACCAGTGGGCGCTGTACGCGGACTGGACGTTCGACCTGACGGAGAAGCTCAAGCTCGACGTCGGCGCGCGTTACACCGACGAACGCAAGCACGCCGTGGTGCTCAACCGCTGCTACACCGATGCGACCTTCAGCACGCCGGCCGTGCGTTGCGCGGCGAACAACCCGACGCCGATCGCGGCGAACTTCGACAAGCGCATCGGTTTCCAGAACACCTCGCCGAAGATTTCGCTGGATTACCAGATCACGCCGGACATCATGGTCTACGGCCTGGCTTCGCGCGGCTTCAAGTCGGGCGGTTACAACATCCGCGCGCAGGCGACCGCCGTGCCGCGTTCGGCCGAGCCGTTCGACGACGAGTCGGTCGACAGCTATGAAATCGGTACAAAGATGGCGTTCGCGGAACAGACGGTGTTCCTGAACCTCGCCGCGTTCCACAACAAGTACAAGGACATCCAGCTGTCGGTGTTCACCTCCTACGACAGCAATGGCGATGGCGTGAACGACGCGTTCTTCGGCGATTTCACCAACGCCGGCTCCGGCACGGTGGAAGGCGTGGAAGTCGAATACCAGTGGCTGCCGACGAAGCACTGGCTGATCAGCGGCAACCTGGCGTGGCTGGATGCGAAGTACGACGAGTTCATGTACGCCGGCGTCAACATCGCCGACGAGCAGGAATTCACCAATGCACCGGAGTTCTCCGGCGCGCTGAACGTGGAGTGGCGTACGCCGCTGTCCAACGGCGGCGATATCTCCGCGCGCGTGGGCTACAGCTACCAGAGCGAGGTCGTGGCGACGACGGAAATCGTCCGCACCGGCGCGCAGCCGATCACCCAGGACGGCTATGGGCTGGTCAACGCGGGCGTGATCTGGCGCCTGGACGACAACTGGTCGTTCTCGCTGCAGGGCACGAACCTGGCCGACAAGGAGTACCGCACGACGGGCTACAACCTCAACGCCGCGCTGGGCGTGCTGACGGGGTTCTATGGCGCGCCGCGGCAGTACAGCCTGGCGGTGCGGTACGACTTCTGAGTCGGATCTGCTCCCTCCCTGCGAAAGCAGGTGAGGGTTGGGGAGGGGTGAAGTCGCTCGCGATGCTGCTTCGTAGGATGGGTTTCGCATGGCGAAACCCATCGCCCCGCCGCGCCCATGATGGGTTTCAAGTTGCGAAACCCATCCTGCATAGACCCGTTTCGGGCTACCGGATCGGGCATCGCAAACGCGGGCGTGATCGCATGCGCCGGCCCTTACCCCAACCCCTCTCCCGGTGGGAGAGGGGCTTGGCTATCCTCAGCCCATGAGCCCCGCCGCATGCCCATGCTGAGTTTCACCACCGTCGCCATCGCCAGCCTCGCGTGGCTCGCGCTGATGTTCGGCACGGCGCTGTACGCCGAACGGCGGCCGACGGTGCTCGCGCGGCAATGGCGCCATGTCTACGCGCTCTCGCTGGCGGTGCACTGCACGTCGTGGACGTTCTACGGCACCGTCACGCAGGCGGCGCGCTACGGCTGGCCGCTGCCGCCGACCTTCCTCGGCGCGATCGTCCTGTACGGCCTGGCCATCGCCTTCATGGTGAAACTCGTGCGGCTCTCGCGCGAGACCAACGCGACCTCGCTCGCCGACCTCATCGCCACGCGCCTGGGCAAGGACGCATGGCTCGCGGCGACGGTCACGCTCATCGCCGCGCTCGGACTGATCCCGTACATCGCGCTGCAGCTCAAGGCGGTCGCGATGAGTTTCGCGATGCTCACCACGCGCAGTGCGCACGGCGCTGCCGGGCCCGCGTGGCAGGACAGCGCGTTGTACGTCGCGCTGGCGATGGCGTTGTTCGCGATGCTGTTCGGCACGCGTCGCGCCAGCGCCGCCGAACACAATCGCGGCCTCGTGCTCGCGATGGCGTTCGAGTCGGTGTTCAAGCTCGCCGCGATGCTCGCGCTGGGCGCGTTCGTGTGGTTCGGTCTGGGCGATCTTCCCCAAGCCGCCGCGCCACCGCCGCCACCCCGCGCGGCCGACGGCTTCGCGCCGCTGGTGCTGCTGGGTGCGCTGGCGATGTTCGTGCTGCCGCACCAGTTCCACGTCGGCGTGGTCGAATGCCGCGACGAACGCGACGTGCGCACCGCACGCTGGCAGTTCCCGCTGTACCTGGTGCTGATCGCGCTACCGGTGCTGCCGCTTGCCACTGCAGGGCAGGCGCTGCTCGCGGGCACTGGCGTCCCATCGGACCTGTACGTGCTGGCGTTGCCCCTGTCGCACGGTCAGGAAGGGCTCGCGTTGTTCGCGTTCCTCGGCGGACTGAGCGCGGCGACCGGCATGGTCGTGGTCAGCACGCTCACCCTGAGCCTGATGATCGGCAACCACTGGTTCGCGCCCGGCCTGCTGCGCGGCGCGTGGTCGCGCAACGACGGCAGCGACCTGCGCGGCAGCGTGCTCGCGCTGCGCCGCAGCGGCATCGTCGCGATCATGCTGCTGGCGTGGGCCTACAGCCGCCTGCTGGCCGGTAGCGATGCGCTGGCCGACGTGGGCGCGGTGTCGTTCTCGGCGCTGGCGACGCTCGCGCCAGCCTTGTTCTTCGCCGTGTGGCGACCGCAGACGCCGCCCCGCGCGGCGGTGGTCGGCATCGTCGCGGGATTCGCCGCGTGGGCGTGGGTGCTGTTGTTGCCGATGACGTATGAAGCCCGCGGCTCCGTGCCCTCGTGGGTCGTCGCCGGCCCCTTCGGCCTGGGATGGCTCGCGCCGGACGGCCTGTTCGGGCTGACCGGCTGGAGCCGCCTCGGCCGCGCGGTGGGCGCGAGTCTGTTCGTAGGGACGATGGGCACGGTGATCGCGGCCCTGTGGCGACGCGAAGCCCCGCGTCGCGCGCAACGCGGCCTGGACCTGCGCACGCTGCGCGACGCCGGCCTGCGTTTCCTGCCGCGCGAACGTGTCGCGCAACTGTTGCACGGCGTCCCGGCGGTAGGCGCGGTGCCGGCCACGGTGGAGGCGGGCGTCGAACGCGAACTCGCGGCGGTGCTGGGTTCGGCTTCGGCGCGCGTGCTGCTGGATGCGGCGCGGCGCGCGGGCAGCCAGGAACTCGATACGGTTGCCGCCATCGTCGGCGAAGCATCGGCCGACCTGCGCTTCAACCAGCGCGTGCTGGAAGCGGCGCTGCACAACATGAGCCAGGGCATCAGCGTGGTCGATGCCGAACTGCGCCTGGTCGCATGGAATCGCCGCTACATCGAACTGTTCGGCTTTCCGCCCGAATTGCTGACGGTGGGGCGCCCCATCGCCGAACTCTCGCGCTGGGCGCTGCAACGCCTGCCTTCACGCGGATGGAGCGAACGCGAACTGGAACGCGCGCTCGAACGACGCCTCGCGTTCATGCGCGCCGGCACGCCGCACCTTTCCGAACGCGTGCTGCCCGACGGCTCCATCGTCGAGATCCGCGGCAACCCGATGCCCGGAGGCGGCTTCGTCGCGACCTTCACCGACGTCACCGCGTTCCGTCGCGCCGAAGCCGGATTGATCATGGCGAACGAAACGCTGGAGCTGCGCGTGATCGAACGCACGACGGACCTGGAAGTCGCCAAGCGAGAAGCCGAGCGCGCGAATGAAGCCAAGAGCCGTTTCCTTGCCGCCATCGGTCACGACCTGATGCAGCCGCTGCACGCCGCGCAGCTGTTCGCCGACTCGCTGGCGCAGCAGCCGCTGGACCGACGCCAGCGCGAAACGGTGGCACAGATCGGCGGCGCGCTGGATTCGACCAACGACCTGCTCACCGGACTGCTCGACATGTCGCGCCTTGAGGCGGGAGGCTTGCAGCCGCAGCCCCGCGCGTTCCCGCTGGCGGACGTGCTCGAACCGCTCGCGTCGGAATTCCGCGCGATCGCCACCGCACAGGGCCTGCGGTTCCGTTTCGTCGCGACGCGTGCGTGGACGCATAGCGATCCGCAACTGCTGCGCCGCGTGCTGCAGAACTTCCTCGCCAACGCGGTGCGGTACACGCCGCAAGGCAGCGTGCTGCTGGGCGTGCGCCGCGATGGCGACGGCCTTCGCATCGAAGTGCACGACACCGGGCCGGGCATCGCACTGGCGCAGCAGGCGGCGATCTTCGAGGAATTCCGACGCGGCGAAGATGCGCCGGGGCAGGGGCTGGGCCTGGGTTTGTCGATCGCCGAGCGCATCGCACAATTGCTCGACGCGCCGCTGACGCTCCGAAGCGAAACCGGTGCGGGCACGGTGTTCTCGGTGCGCGTCGCGCAGACGCCGCGTGCGGCGACGGCCGCGCACGCGATCGCGCGCGAAGGCCAGCCGCTGCGGGTGCTGCTGGTCGACAACGATCCCGTCGCGATGGACGCGCTGGCCGGCGTGCTGCAACGCTGGGGATACGAGGTGGTGTCCGCGCTCGACGGCATCGGTGCCGAAGCCGCGTTGCGCCACGCGCCCGCGGCGCTGTGGCTGTTCGATTACCACCTCGACGACGGCGACACCGGCGCGTTGCTGGCGCAGCGGCTTGCCGCGCGGTTCGGCGCCCGGCCGACGCTGATCCTCAGCGCCGATCGCGGGGAGGAGGTCCGTCGCGCCGTGCATGAGGCCGGTCTGTCGCTGCTGGCCAAGCCGGTCAAACCGCTCGCCCTGAAGTCCATGCTCGACCGGGCGCTGGCTTCGCGCGAAGTGGCCCTGTCGTGAAAGATCTTCACGCCTGAGTCCGGTTCTGCACGGGAGAAAGGATGACAGCGGCTTCGTCACACGCCCCATAGGCTGCGGCGGCGGGGGCTGGTGCCTGCGGGATGTGCCTGCCGCCGGTCATTGCGCTGAAGCAATTTCATCCGCGCCTGCATCGGCATGCTTCGCGGCATTGCCGTCGGTCGGCCGCACGCCATGGCATGGAAATTGCGCCTTTTCTCGATGCAGGCAGGTTCCGGGGCCTGCGCCACCCCACTCGAGAGGACGCAACGATGGCCAGCGAACACGTACAGGAGCGTCGACAGGGCAAAAGCGAGCGCGGTTTCGCGTCGATGGATGCCGGCCGGCAGCGCGAGATCGCCAGCAAGGGCGGCAAGGCCGCGCATGAAAGCGGCCGCGCCCATGAGTTCAGTCCAGACGAAGCGCGCATCGCCGGTCGCAAGGGCGGCGAGGCGGTGAGCCGCGACCGCGAACACATGTCCGCGATCGGCCGCAAGGGCGGCGAAGCCAGCGGCAACAACCGCGCCGCGCGCAACGGCAATGGCAACGGCCAAATCGACGGGAACGGCGGCGCGTTCTGATGTCGCTCGGATCGAGGCACCAACGCAGCGTGCGATGAGCGCATCGCACCGGTTGGAGCGACTTGTTAGGTCAGTTGCCGCGCCGGATCGGCCAGTTCCAGTTCGCGCAGCACCACGCTCGCCTGCGTGCGGTTGCGCACATGCAGCCGTTCGAAGATCGCCGAAAGGTGCGCCTTCACCGTGCGTTCCTGCACGTCGAGGCGATCGGCGATCTGCTTGTTGAGCAGGCCCTGCGCCACCAGCGTCAGCAC
>Ga0209025_1003311_pt1 | contig 15493 bp, 15 predicted proteins | sample AraplaMF_Col_mLB_FD_184256 | JGI IMG/M metagenome (GOLD analysis project Ga0209025, IMG submission 184256) | Arabidopsis root microbial communities from the University of North Carolina, USA - plate scrape MF_Col_mLB (SPAdes) (version 2) | ecosystem: Host-associated > Plants > Roots > Endosphere... | reverse complement strand
AGATTGATGAAGCAATTATCCACTATCAGCAGCAGCTCGCCAAGAAAGCCCCATTCCAGCAATGGGAGCATGCAGATACAGAACGCTTCCCTCTTGGCCCTGGCATGCATGGGTGGTTCATCCGCGTCATGGACAAGCAAAAGCAAATTGGATATATGATTCTACAAGCAGATGCCGATGGTCGAATACGACTGTCGGAATATGGGCTTGGCGAACAGCAGCCCTTCGATGAATCAACCTTACAGGATGCATTGTTAGATCGACAGCAGCAGCTTGCTGAGGAACATAATAAGGAAGTTCATGTAACGAGCATTTACCCGTACCAGCTAGCCCCGCTGCTTACCGTATGGCGAGTGGAATGGCACAACGGGAACGTTGATTGGCTTGATGCGCAAAGTGGAGAATGGCTCCCGCTGCCGAAGCAGTATGCACCAGCGCCAACAAAGCGAGATGCAAATGATAGCCCGACCTTGTTGAGTCAGCCCTCAGCGAGTCAATCTAAACGCATGGACAGCAAGGAACGATTGCTTCCGATACAATTGCTATCCTCTCATGCCGCCGCCTCCTCGCAGAGCTACAGCGAGGTTGCCTCTTCAAGCAGTTTGATTGCACCATTTGATCCCTATGAGAAAGTGAACTGGATGACTAAGCTATCTATAAATAGCTCTAAGGAGCTTCCTCTTACTTATCGTGATCAAAATTGGGTTTATGTACAGCGCATAAGTGGCGGGGCTGTTAATCAACCTTTTTCGTATATCGGGATTCAGAGATGGATGTTTGGAGGAGGAAATAGAGATGGTCAGAGCAATTCAAGCGATTTGACAAAGACAGGAGACAATGTGTATGTAATTGTCGCTTCTCCTGACATGAAATCCGTGCGCTGGCTCCCCTCCTCAGATGCACTGCAGGCGGGGGCATTTATTCCACAGTCATAAAAATATGTTCATAGCTTGATCCTTGCAAAGAGGCACGACCTTCAAAGGCGTGCCCCTTTTTTTGCCTAAGGTTGAGAAGGCGTCCCAGATCCTGATGATGGAGAATTTGAGGCTGTTTTGACTTGTTTGCGCAATAGTCGGAGCACATTTAGTTCTCTGGCCCGCTTGAGCAGAGGCTTGCTTGCACTCCCCCATTGGCCAGCCCACATTTTGACTCCGAATGGCACCATTCCGAACCACTTTGTTTGCCACGATTCCTTTGCACGATTTTTCCGCTCCATTTGACGCTCCCGACGCGCTTCAACCGGCGTATCCATATAGGTGACAACGCGTTGTGTAATGTATTTAATCAAGTCTTCTCCTTTTCCTGCTTTAGCCATAACGGTTCTCAATCCTCTCGTCGTTATCTCTTGGCTGCCTCGCCCCGTCATTCTTAGGATACCCAGATCTACGGCGCACCAACCCAAATTGGCAGGAATGAGGTTGGGCTTCGCTGTACACGATAAAGATGGAGTGATTATGTTGACCATGTGACAGAAAGAAGGGATTGCTTCATGCTACATCAACCGTCATGTGCATCGCGATTGCGCCGAATGGTCGCTGGCATTATAGCTATTGTCATCGGGTGTACCGCTAATATTGGGGTCGGACATGCTGGACGTGCTGCCGCCACAAATGAGACAGCCGTATATCAGGAGTTAGCCGTGGACGCAATCCCTGAACCTATTGCAGCATCTGTTCCACCCAATACAGAACCAATTGGATCACTTCCGAGTCTTCCCTTCTCTAAGCTGGTCTTAATTGATGCAGGACATGGGGGAATTGATGGAGGAACAACTCACGGCAATATCTTGGAGAAGGACATTAATTTAGCTATCGCTCAGAAGTTGTATCTTATGCTGAAATCGAGGGGCATTCCGGTCATTGTCAACCGAACCGGTGATTATGCGCTTAGCGATGATAACCGATGGTCGGCCACCCGCTCTAGACATCGCAAGGATCTTGCACAGCGTCGGCAGCTAAGTCAAGAACTCCCCGTATCCGTATTCATCAGCATTCATGTCAATTGGAACAAAAACAAAGCTGCACGCGGCCCGATTGTGCTGCATCAGAAGGAAGGGCGAAGCCGAATGCTAGCTTGGTTTATTCAACAATCATTGAATCCAATCTTTGCATCGCATAAGCAGCCAGAGCTCGGACCTACTTACTATTTGCTCAAGCGGGTAGAGCAGCCAGCAGTGATTGTTGAGGCTGGGTTTATTAGCAATGATCGGGATCGCAAGCTGTTGACTGAATCACGAACACAGACGCTCATTGCATCACGCATCTGTGATGCAGTTATGTTCTATCAATCCATGTTCTAACTGGAAGGAGCGCTCTCTTCATCTGTTCAAGCAAGGGGGCGCATTCCTGCGTCATATTACAATTAGGCTATGCTTAGGGTCTTTAGGCTAAGGCGAGGGGCTTCGGGGATTGTTTTAATAAGTTAATTGATTAATTTGCTAAAGTGATTGGAAATAAATAAACCTCTTAAGTTTTTATCCTTAAGAGGCTGTTAACGTTCCATACTTTCCAAAAACATATGCTCACCCAATCGTTTAAAATGAGATGCAATATGAGATGCTAAAGCGGACGAGAACTGTCCGTGAGATGACAGTTTATTTGATAAAATCCGTGGTCGCATCCTATACACTTACGCTGTGCGCTGTTGTACAAAATTCATAATCACATAGCCTTCAACAATACGATACTGAATCGCTCCGTACTTCTCCATCAACTGCAATGCCGCAGTAAGAGCATCAATCGCTTCGGAAATGAAACCAGGTTCGATCCCTCGTTGATTGTGCATGTAACGCGTATTCAATGCTTCGCGATGTACGGCATCAATCTTCGAGCACGCAGCATGGAAAATCATTTCTTGTTCCTTCGCACGTGTAATGGCATGACGCAACTTGTCTTGTTCACGACGCGCACCCACCATGTTCATCTTCATATCTTGTACATAAGACATGCGATAAGTCAATCTACGCTCATTCAATGCACGGCTTGCACGGTAATCACCCATGTGATTCAACCAATTGTTTACTAGTATTGTATTCATTTGTATTCCTCCAACTTCTTAAGAAAAAACCTCCTAGCTCTATTTTCAATGAGTCAGGTTTCTTAAAATTCTCTTTCTTTAATATGATTAAACATTTCACAACATGTTCAAACATCATCCCAGCATAGGATGATCAATCCTCAAAAACATTTCACAACTAAAATATAGCCAAATAAACATAAAGCAACTTCACTACCAATTACAATTCCAATCTTAAAAAGGGACAAAACAACAGTGAGTAACGAACCAATGGACAGACAGGTGGTTGGCGAAATGGATGGTGAAATGACGGTTGAGGGAGTGTGTTGCGCTATTGAATATTTATTATACACTCGCTCCTCCAACATGTCAACACCTTTTTTTTCAAAAGTCAGATCATTTACGCCTCTTACTCCTTTATCATAATCGAAATTCTTCCACATACAAGTTAAATAATTGTATACAAGTTCTCAAGCGCAGTCGCAAACCGCTTACCCGAGCATAAAATAATGGTAAAAGGATATGATTATTCAAGGTGTAGCTTCTACTCAACTGTGCTCTCTATTCTTAATTTACCACAGTAAAGCAACTATGCACTTAAGCGTATAAGCGTTAAATGACAAAAGATTTTCACATTTACATAGCAGGATTGGGTAGTATCTTGTAGTAATATAAAGATACGGGATCAGACTTTAGGACGGAGAAGCCCAAAACTGTCAGCCGTGAATATACGAATTATGAAGGGAGCAAGTAAAATGAACGAACAACACGTTGCACTGTGGTTGTACAACAAGATTAAAAGAGATATCGTCGTAAACTTGGCTGATGCAGTTCAAAGCATTGAAGAAACATTCGGCAAGCGCTTCACTTTTGCCTTTGACAACGGGATGAAAGCAGTCAACAAAACAGTTGCTATGGAATTTGGAAAATTGAACAAGGATGGAAAGATCGAATGGAATCCTGCAGAATATAAATGGGTTTTTAAAATGTAAAACAGCATCTATAAGAAAATGACGAGCCGCTGGCCATCAAGCCAAGCGGCTCTTTTGTATTAAATCATTCCGACGACACTCCAATTCTCGACAATAGAACCTCCGCTTGGTCATATCCAGCAGGCATACTGAGATATATGCCATAATCATAGTAGGAAGCATCGTAGCTTTGAACCGATTTTGTCGTTCCATCAGCCTTCATTCCCTTAACACCCAAGATATGCGCATTCTTCTTGTTCCAGGTTGAATTCGGATAAAATACGTCAGCTGCATGATTTTGATTTAAATTAACGGTAATGGCTTGAGTTAGCGGGACATCATATCCGTGGACTTTCGCGTTCCCGCTGCTCGTTATTTGCACAAGATACTCCCAATTTTCGATCTGAGCAGATTTCCCTCCTGGCAATTTCATGACGACCACTTCCGCTTTGTCCATGTCCGCCTTGTTGGAATCCGGGTTGAATGAGCCATCAGCCTTATCATTGTAGTTGATTGGTGCTGCCAAGCCATAGAAGAGGCCGCTCTGTTCTCCGATATCTTTGTTCCACAGCCCATGTTGAACATTCCAGCACATTCCGTTATAGGCAAACACATAGTCTTGGATAGGACGCTGCGGCACTAAGCTTCCACCGCTGAATTTACCTAGTGAAAGCCTACTGAGCGGAGATATGCCTGAGCCGTCAATTTCAATGCCTGAGCCTCCGATCGTCACTCCTCCATATGAGTCACACATAAACAGATTGTTCCATCCCAGCATGATTCCGAACTCACGCCAGCTTCCATCCGGTTGCAGAGCCCCAATATCTCCACCGGTTTGGTCACGTGCCGGATCCCCTACACTGTATGCCTTTTTCCCGTTAGCCTTCCATAAATTCATTCCCTGATTGTCTAAATCTCCGATGTTCTCTTCACCCGGATACGTGCCGCAAGCCTGCATTTGCCAACCGAAGCTAAAATTGTCGACATTGATCCGCTTGAATCGCTTGGCGGTCTCATCGTAGCGTGCGTTGATAAGCAGCCACAACTCATGCACTTCGACACCGTTGCGAATCGTATGAATCGTGGCTGTATTAAAAAATGGATCCTGCAATCGCATCCCCTCCTATACTATAGTATCGATTGAGGTAGCTGATTGTTACGGATGCTTATTATTGATGGGTTTGAGTCGTTTGCCCCGCCAGTTTCATAAAGTTCTCCGCAGCTAGGCGGATAGCCAGAACGCTGCCTGAATTCAGAGAATTATCGTAGTATAGTACATGATTCTCCTTCACAGCCTTCAATGATTTCCATACTGCCAAATCTGACTTCGCCTGAACTGCTGCCTTCGCTTGATCCATATTATGCTGAATGATGAGGTAATCCGGGTTCATTTCCGATAAAGCCTCCATAGACAGCACACTTCCGTCTTCCGGATACCCATTCGGCTTCATCAGTCCGAAACCTGCAGCCTCGTTATAGTACATTGTATTTTTCGTTCCCTGAGCTGTAAAATTGGATTTGCCGTCCACTCTTAGCAGGGCATATCTTTTCTGAGTGAGATCTCCCAGCTTTTCCTTCGTTTCTTGAATCAGTTCCTTGGTGTCCTTAATTAGCTGCTCAGCTAATGCCTCTTTACCGATAATTTGGGCGCATATCATCGTTGCCTGCTCCCACGTATCTTGGTAATCAATTTGGATGACAGGAGCGATCTTGCTTAGCTCCTCGTAATTCGCATCGATATGACCTTTGAAGGTAACAATGACATCTGGATTCGAAGCAATAACCGCTTCCAAGTTTAAATCCCTTCCCGTACCCAAATCTGCAATTTCAGCAGTTCCGACGTAAGGCTGCAACGTTGCGAATTCCTTCATCGCGCTCACTGCATTGCCCGAGGCAATCGGAGGCGTGTCCAACGCGAAAAAATAATCCAAATACAAGGGATGAAGAACCGCAATCCGCTCAGGACGTTCTTTCAATATGATCTCATGTCCAGCAGAATCCGTTATCGTTCTCGGCCACACACCATTATCGAAAGTACCCGCTTTACCCTTTTGTCTTACACTTGGCTGTCCAAATTGTTGTCCGCTCACGGCGTTTGTGGAAGACTTGTTCCCATCAGGTGTCTTTTCCGAACATCCGACCAGCGCTCCTGCCGCAATGACTAGCAGTGCAATTAAGCATATTCCCCACCGTTTCATTTTCTTCCCCCAGCATTGTCACTGTATTAGTCTACTTCCGATTTCTCATCAATTCGAAGCATGATCGCCATAGCGATTGGATCTTAGATTTGCAAATGCTCCCTTAATGTCGAACCCGTATATTCGCTTCTGAATGCACCCCGATCCACTAGCTGCGGCATCAGCTCTTCGAAAAATATCTCCAGCGACCTCTCTGAACCGCCCGGAAGTGCGATAAATCCATCGATCGCACCTGCATCGAACCGCTGCAAAATATCTTCCAGCACGTCTTCAACCGTTCCAACGGAAACCCAATGCGCAGATCCAATGACCTCAGGCCTTGCCAACACCTCTGCTACCGTAGGCTGATAATTCATTATGTATCTACGAAGCAATTCGGCATGCGTTCGGCTGCGTACCGGTTGATTCGGATCTGGAAGCATATTTACGGTCACGCGATCATTCAATTCATAACTGCTTAGATCAACACCCAGCACAGATTTGAGCGCTGCATGTCTACGTTCTGTACTTAAGTGCGCATTCGCAGCTTCGAATAATAACTGTGCCTCCTCACGGGTATCTGCTAGGAAGAAATACAATCCTGGTAGAATTTTGATCCCATTCGGATTACGTCCATGTTCCTCCGCTCTTCTTCTCAGATCTTTACGCAGCTCTACACCGGACTCCATATCCGGCATCGCCGCAAAAATAGCATCCGCGACCGAAGAAGCAAAATCTCGTCCAATATCAGAAGCGCCTGCTTGAAATAATGGAATGGTTCCCGACGCATGAGCAGGCATCGTAAGCGGTCCCTTCACTTGAAAGAACTCCCCTGAATGATGAATCGGGGTCACATGATTGGGTTCTGAAAATGTTCCCGACTCTCGATCTACAAGAATCGCCTCACGGGGGAAGCTTGCCCACAGCTCGCGTACTACATCCGTAAATTCCCTGGCTCTTGCATACCTGATCTCAGGAGATGGCATAGGGGAATCACCAAAATTGTCTGCTCCTTCTATTGAAGTTACTATGTTCCATCCAGCACGTCCGTTACTCAACCAATGCAGAGACTGCAGCTGCCTAGCTACAACATATGGTGGATTGAAGGTAGTGGAGACCGTCGTAACCAGTCCGATCCGTTCCGTCTCACGAGCAATCGCCGCAAACATAACCGTCGGATCAGGGCTTCCAAAATTAGCGGAATCGCCAAGCATTTGCGGACTTATGTATAAATAATCTGCTCTGAATAGAAAATCGAGCTTAGCTTTCTCCGCCAGCTTGGCCAAGTCAATATAATAATCAATCGAATCCATCTTCTCCACGCCGCTATCAGGATGCCGCCATCCATGTCCCTTCATCCAGGTTGCCGATAATGATAATCCAATGCATAGTTGCCGATTTGCTATCACCTGCTGCTACCATCCTTCCTACCTATAGTCTTGTAGTCATCCTCTTAGGACTCACCTGTCGGATGCACCTTCATCAAGAACGAATATTGTTCTTCCTCGAAAAATAATAACGATAATCATTCTCAATTAATAGTGTAGCAAGGACTCCTCTACATGCAAATACATAAAAAGCAAATGCGACATGCACAATTATCAAAATGGATTGGGGATTTCATGAAATTCAAAGCTCTTCTTTATCGCCACGACGATTTCGCTTACTAACGTATGCGGAAGGAGACACACCGAACTTCTTTTTAAATGCCCTGCTGAAATAGAGCGGATTTACGTATCCGACACTAGCCGCTATATCACTGACAGAAAAACTTCCGATTGTAAGCAGCTCACAAGCTCTCTCCATTCGATAATGAATGGCAAAGTCGATGGGACGATATCCAGTATATTTATGGAAGTAATAAGAGAAGCGTTTGGCATTCATGGCATGTATGACTGCTAATTCGTCCAGTGTTAGCGGATTCATATAATTTCTTTTGATGTATAAGATAGCCGCCTCTATCACTTCTTCATTCGGAGAACTACTATATTCTCGATTTTTATATCCCATAAGTACTTGATGCATCATTCGCAAAAATGTTACCTTTACCCGGAGCTTGCCGATTCCATCCAACATATGTACGCTCTGATGCAGAATAGTCAGCATTTCAAAGACTTCGGGGATCACATCGAGCTCAAGTTCGAAATGTACATTGCACGCATGATTGTGGCTGTCGGTACTTTCCTTGTTCAGTCGATAGAACACAGAATAATACTCCAATCCGGATTCACTTGTTACTTTCGCTTCCATCCGCATGCCTGGAGCCGCATGAAACACCGAGCCAGACCGCAAATCGTATATCGTCCCATTTATACTGATCCTCACAGTTCCACGGATAATAAAGAGAAAACCATGCTTCTCCGTGATGAATTCACGATGTATGCTTTTGGGTTGAATGACTAAACGGTACACATTCTCTATTTCATAGGAATCATTTGCATATACTTCTGCTAACCTGTCCACATCTGCTTTATTCCGCATGTGCTCTCCTTTATGTGATTTTCCATCCCTATCATAAGGAACGTATAATAAAACTACATGCTATTACTTGAAACCAGCAACTTTATCGTCATTGTAGCAAAAGCAGGATGTGAATCAAACCTGTCGCAACCAAAAAAGACCCACAATGAATGTGAGTTTTTCGATCATTGTCGTAAAGATAATAGGATCTCCAAAAACCCAGGTCATCTTTTTAAGTCGACCTGGGTTTCTGTTCGTCTGATCAGAAAATGAATCGCTTATTGGCTGCTTGCTGCATGAATGGAGGGACGCTTATGATTCCATGGCCGGGCGGCTTCCAATTGGGCGGAGAGCCGCAGCAGTGTAGCTTCGTCGGCGAATCGCCCAGCAAATTGCATCCCGATCGGCAGGCCGTCCGCGCTCCAACCAAGCGGAAGTGATACAGCAGGCTGGCCTGTCGTATTAAAGAGACTAGTGAACGGAGCGCGGGTGAATACTTGTTCTGTCCAGCTTCTTAGATCGATATCCGGATTGTTGGCATTTAGCTCGCCCAACTTAAACGGCAAAGACGCGATCGTTGGGGAAAGCAGCACGTCGTACTGTTCAAAGAAACGACCGACGGATCGAGACGCATGTGCACTGATATCGAGGGCATTAAGCAGATCATGGGCGGTTAAGGTAGCCCCGTATTGGTAAGCTTTCAGTATCGTTGCTTCCAAATTATGTTCCGAGGGCTTCCGATTCAGGGCCTTGGCTAGCCGCTCAATTCCATGATACGTGTTGGCCGCCCATATGTGCATCGTCGCCACGAACAATGCTTCATAATCCACTTCTGGCAATACCTCCACTAATTCATGTCCGAGTTCCTCACATAAGCCGACGGTCTCATGCAAGACCCGCAAGCACTCCGCATCAACGGGGGTGCCTGAAAACGGCTTGCCTGTCCAGGCTATCCGCAGCCTCCCCGGCTCCTCAGCAAGTTCTGCTGAGAAGGGACGGCTCGGCCGCTCGGCCCAAGCATAGGCCCCCGGATCTGGCCCCGCAACCGCATCCAGCAATGCAGCCGCATCGCGCACCGTCTTGGTCACGGCAAATTGTATACCGAGTCCGCTCAGTACTTCTCCGTTGTCAGGACCGTTGGGTGTTCGTCCGCGCGTCGGCTTCAAGCCGACCAGACCACTGCAAGCCGCAGGAATGCGGATAGAGCCGCCACCGTCATTGGCATGTGCAATAGGCACAATACCTGCCGCGACCGCCGCAGCAGAGCCGCCGCTTGAGCCGCCTGGACTCCTATCCGGATTCCAAGGGTTTCTCGTCGTCCCATACAGAACCGCTTCCGTTGTTACATTGAAGCCAAATTCGGGCGCTGTGGTGGATCCGAGTGTCACCAGACCGGCCTGTCGGAACCGCCTCATCATCTCGGAGTCATACGGGTAAATCATTCCTTCCCCCAGTCGGCTCCCGCTATTTAGAGGCACTCCAGCCGCATGCAAAGTTGAATCCTTGACCAAGAATGGAATTCCAGTAAACGGGCCTTTCGGCAAAGCAGACTTGCTTTCTTTTTCTGCTTGCTCCTGCATCGAGACGGCCATCACATTTAGTTGCGGATTCACCAGCTGAATAGCTTCGCAAGCTAACGCTGTCAGTTCCTGTGGCGTAACTTCGCCGCGCTTGACCAGCTCAGCAAGCCCCAGGCCGTCATAACTCGCATATTCGGATAACTTCATTCGTAATCACCTCTTTCTTCGTTATGCGCTTATCTTAAGAGATGGAGCGTACTTGAGATCAATCCTGCAATACATCTCATTTTCCAAAAAAATCTGGAGTGCCCCCGTAATTTTAGTATATTATTAGATTAAGGTAAATATGGGAGGTGCTTACATGAAGATTGGAGCATTCGCCAAGAGATTTGACGTGTCCGTCGATACGGTACGCTACTACATTGAAATCGAACTGCTGCTTCCGGATAAAAAGGCAAGCGCCCACTATGAATTTACTCCTTCATGCGTTGAAGATATGGCCTTTATCAGTGAAATGAAGCAGTTTCATTTTACACTTCAAGAAATCCGGCAAATGCTTTTGAGGAAGCGGATCTCTGATTTTACCGTCTTCGAAGATATCCGCTGGCATTATCTACGTATGATGAACGAAAAGAAACAGCGGCTGATGAAGGATAAAGAGCAACTGGAAAACGCTCTTCATCGGCTTGAAAATAAATTAATCTCTTTACAGGACGAGCCTAGGACGGAAGCAGAGACCGGAGTGCCTTACTCCTTTTTGCCCCTGCTTTACTGCCCCTCCTGCCGCATTCCACTGCAAATACGAAACGCCTGCCTTCAGGGAAAATATATGCTTAGCGCACAATTACACTGCTCCTGCTCTTATCAGGCGGAAATCAAGGAAGGCATTCTGCTTACCTCGGATAAAGAAAACGCTCGTTCCTCATATACCTATGGCTATGAGCACGAGCGTTTTCAATTGCTTTCATCTGCTTTTATCAACCTGACAGAAAAGGGCAACCAATGGTTGACCGACCGACTTAGAAGCGAACCTGCCAAGCATCAGCTGATTGTGGAAGCCAACGCTGATGTGTACACGGTTCTACCTAGATACATCTCGTCTCTCCCACGGGAGACGATGTACATCTTTTGCGGTACGTCGAGCGAACTGCTTATCAGGCTTAAAGAGAAGCTTTCACAGAACCATACTGATTTGCAGGCGCTTTATATCGAGAGCAGTGATTGGCAGCTTCCGCTAGCACCCGTTACCGTTGATTTGATCGTCGACAGCTTTTCGTTCAACGACTTTTCGTTACACAATCGGATCTTCCCGCTTTTCCCGATGCTGACTTATCTCAAGCCGGACGCTCGTGTCCTGGGGCACTATTTGTATTATCAGCCACCCGCTGCTTCACTATCGCAAATTTGTCATCTGTTTCCGCAAGCTCATGAGCGAACCTATCATCCAGATTATTTGGATGAAAACTTCTCCCGTGTCGGTATGGAGTTAACCGAGCGCGAACTGCTTGGTTACACAAAGGAACCAGGAAGCTATTTACGCTATCATGTCCCTAACGAAAAGCTTCATCTGTTGGCCTACTTGGCTGAGCATCGTGGCAGCGATGATCGTCCAAATCTTTTTGTCAGTGATGTGGATACGGATTAAGACGGCGGTTGCGTGGGTATAAGACCCGTCACATGGACAATGATTGCTAGGCCCGGGTTGACACCCAAGCATCAATCAGATAAACGCCAAAATAAGAAGAAACCTGCTCGAAGCCCGCCTCTCTCAACAGTTCCTGAACCTGTATCGCAGGGATCCGATCGTACGCAGTACCAATAGATTCCGCAAACCTTGCAGTCTCCTCCCTGGATACGCCGTTGTCGTGCATATGCTTCACCCAAGTTCGCATTTGCAGGTCAAAAGCAGTCGTGCCCGGTTCCCCGTTAATCGAGGAAAGGAACAACGGCGCTCCCGGTTTCAGCCGTCCTGCAATCCCGCGCAGCAGCTGTAACTTAGCAGACAGTCCTTGTATGAAATGCAGCACAAGCATGCAGGTCGCTGCATCGTAAAGTTGGCCGGGCGGCAGATCCTCGATCGATCCCTGAATGAGCCTCACCCGCTGTTTCAATCCAACTGCCTCCACCCGCCGAGCTGCAATCTCCAGCATGCGTTCGGAAGGATCGATTCCCGTAAATGTCCTGTCCTCATGTTCCGCGCCAAGCGCTACGCACTCCTGACCGCCGCCAGCGCCAACGACAAGAATGTCGGCTGTGCTCTTGACCCCTTCAATACTTTGCGCCTTCAGCAAGCGACTCGTGATCTCGTACAGACTCGCATAGCCTGGGATTTTCAGAGGTATCGTTTGTTCGTAATGATACACGGCCGGATGCTCCCAATTTAGTGGCTTCCGTTCGTCTTTGTGTCCCATCTTCAGATCTCCTTCCTAACCTCTTTCCAATTCTCTGTTCTTCCACTATAATGATAATCATTATCAATTATAGAAGGAAACAATGAAACTACCATCCCTGAAATCTGGGATTAATATAAGGAAAACGGAGAAGTTGGAGGCTTGAGGAGAACAAATATGCATACAAACATAGAAGCCGTCAGAGCCGAACTATTGAAGCTTGCCGAGAGCACAAATTGTTCACAAACTTATAGAAGAAGGCTCATGAAGCTGCTGCAGAAGGCTGTCCCCTTCGATGCTGCATGCTGTACTTCTGTCGATCCCGAAACATTGCTCTCTACGGGCTCTGTAACCGATGCGGAAGTGGAGCTCATGCACGACAGCATATTCGAATACGAATATTTACGGACTGATTACATTCCCTATCATCAATTAGTGAAGGCTGACGATCCGATTGCAACACTAAGCTCCGCGACGAAAGGCGACTTGACGAGAAGCGCACGATACAGGAATGTACTGTCTCCTGCTGGCTTCTGTGATGAACTAAGAGCAGCATTGATGTATAGAGAAACTTGCTGGGGATATTTAACCTTGTTTCGCCGATTTGGACGCCCACTGTTTACAGAAGAAGAGCGAGCCTTTATCTCCTCCCTATCATCATCCATTGCTTTGCGTTTGCGCAAATCCAGCTTCGCTATACCTACCGAGGTGAAACCCGATCCAGAGTTGGAGCCCGGCATTCTGATTCTGAATAAGAAGCTCGGTGCAATTGCGGCCAACGAAGCAGCTGACCGCTGGTTGTCTCGGATTCGCAAATGGGAAGACATTGATGGTGCGGCGCTGCCTAGGCCTGTTAGAACTGCATGCTTCCGGGCCTTGTCCGCATTGCCTACAGCGGCTTCATCGGCAAAATCTTGCGTCCATCTTCCCGGTTATCCGTATCTGAACATTCGCGCAAGCAAACTTCACGGATCGAATAATGGCATCCAATTGGCCGTATCATTTGAACCAACCGGGCCGGCAGACACAATGCGGTTAATGGCCGAGGCCTGTGAATTGAGCGACCGCGAGAAACAAATACTGGGCGCACTCGTCCGGGGAATGTCCACCAAGGAGCTTGCGCTTTCCTTGCATATTTCCCCTTATACAGTGCAGGATCATATGAAATCAATCTTTGCAAAGACAGGAGTTTCCAGCCGCAGAGAGCTCATCTGGCATTTGTTTTCACGATTCAGCATCGCATGACTTGGAAATCGTGAGAGTATCGATAGGTTAGCTGAAGAAATATAGTAAAATGAATGATACGCTATCTTCCCTAAACGGGGATGATCATAAGATCCCTGTTACCTGGGTACATAGCGTTTTACATGAGTTTGGAGGATACCTACATGTGGATGATTTATGCTTTTGGTGCGGCGATATTTGCAGGTTTAACTTCTATTCTTGCTAAAATCGGAATTCAGCGTACGGATTCCAATCTAGCTACCGCCCTTAGAACCGGAATTGTTGTCATTTTTGCGTGGGCTATCGTGTTTGCAGGAAATTTACATACGAACCTGTTCGACATCAGCTCGAAGTCTCTCTTCTATCTCGTATTATCAGGACTGACGACCGGCGCTTCTTGGATCTTCTATTTCAGAGCGCTGCAGCTAGGCAATGTAAATGTCGTCGTTCCCATTGATAAATCAAGCACGATTATTACAATACTTTTTGCAATTATCTTACTGGGGGAACCAGTTACCTTACTGAAAATCATTAGTATGGCGTTGATTGGAATCGGAACGTATATGATGATACAAAGAAAACAAGATGCTGGACAATCCTCTGACAGAAGCGGGAAATGGGTTTGGTATGCCGTACTTTCCGCTTTTTTTGCAGCAATTACAGCAATCTTAGGCAAAGTCGGCATTGAAGATGTTGATTCCAATCTAGGCACCGCCATACGAACAATCGTTGTGCTGATCATGGCGTGGTTGATTGTTTTTGCAACTAAGAAACAGGGCGGCATCAAAGAAATTGACAAAAAGAGTTGGATTTTCCTTACCTTATCAGGTTTGGCCACCGGCATGTCATGGCTGCTCTACTTCAAGGCATTGCAAGAAGGGCCCGCAAGTATCGTAGTCCCTATCGATAAATTAAGCATACTCGTGACGATTATCTTCGCTTACATTGTGTTTAAGGAAAAATTGTCTATGAAAGCTTTTGTCGGTCTTCTCCTGCTTGTTGGCGGAACCTTTATGCTTCTGTTATAACTACCACTTTCTGCGCACATGGTTGATTTGAATAATGATAAGGGAATTTCATAAACTCAAGAGACTCCGGCTGTTTTTTAGCCTGGAGTCTTTTGAGCATGTATCTAACTAGATGTTGAATGACTGTCGATCTTGCACTAACGATCTCACTTTGATAGTCAAGATCGTGACTTCCCTGTAATGGGTATACAAAAAAAGCCCGTAAATCATCATGCATCCGATTTACGAGCCTGCTCAAAGCTGCTATGATAAAAAATCTTATCGAAGAAATAACAGACAAATAAAAAAATCCTTAATGACGTAAGGATTCTGCTAATTAGAGTATGGTGCGGTCAAGAGGACTCGAACCTCCACGATATTGCTACCACTAGAACCTGAATCTAGCGCGTCTGCCAATTCCGCCATGACCGCATATAAGATGCTGCGTTTGAAACCGATAATAATTCGGAATCAGTAATCATTACTATACACGGTTGGAACCATTGTGTCAAGCACCGTCATAGCAAAAATGAAACGATTGTGATTAACGCATATAATCTGATGGAAAATTGATAATTCTTAAAGGGTGAAACGTAAAAAACACCCCGCTGCCGAAAATCATCGACGACGGGGTTGTTAGATCGTTTAGATATAAAAAAACCTCATAAGCATGAGGATTCATTGATGAAAGTATGGTGCGGTCGAGAGGACTCGAACCTCCACGATATT
>Ga0209025_1003310_pt1 | contig 15493 bp, 14 predicted proteins | sample AraplaMF_Col_mLB_FD_184256 | JGI IMG/M metagenome (GOLD analysis project Ga0209025, IMG submission 184256) | Arabidopsis root microbial communities from the University of North Carolina, USA - plate scrape MF_Col_mLB (SPAdes) (version 2) | ecosystem: Host-associated > Plants > Roots > Endosphere... | reverse complement strand
GCCGTGGATGCATTCGCGCTGCGACTGTACGAACGCGATCGGCAGGTCGGCGTTCGCGCCGGGGCCGATCACGATGGAATTGCGGCCGTCATGGTCGACGTAGATGCCTGCCGTACCGGTCGGCGCCTGACTTGCGTGATCGCGAAGGTCGAGGCCGTCGGCGGCGGCGAGCGCGCACGCGAGCTGCCCGCCCAGATCTTCGCCGAGCGCGCATACGAACGTCGTGGACGCGCCGGCCCGTACTGCGGCGGTGGCCTGGTTGAAGCCCTTGCCGCCGGGGCCGGTCTGGTAGTGGCCGCTGAGCGTCTCGCCCGGCCGCGGCAGCGCCGCGACCGTCCACACGTGGTCGACGTTGAACGAACCGACGACGACGACCTGACGGCCGGGATTCGTGATTCGTGATTCGTGATTCGTGGAAGCGGTCTTCGTGGCCATTCGATCTTCCCGATCAATTCGCAGCGTCGGGGATTTGCCTTTGCAAATCCCCAATCTCGAATCCCGAATCCCGGCGCTTAGCTGCCGAACCAGGTCAGCACGCCGGCGATCGTCGCGGTCATGAAGGTGGCGATCGAGCCGCCGAGCACCGCGCGCAGGCCGAAGCGCGCCAGGTCCTGGCGACGTTCCGGTGCAAGGCCGCCGATGCCGCCGATCTGGATCGCGATCGACGAGAAGTTGGCGAAGCCGCACAGCGCGTAGGTGGCGATCAGGCGGCCCTGGTCGGTCAGCGTCACGCCGGCCACCTTGCCGTTGACGATGTCGGCCAGCTGCAGGTACGCCACGAATTCGTTGATGACGACCTTCTGGCCGATCAGGCTGCCCACCGTCGGTGCGTCCTGCCACGGGGTGCCGATCACCCACGCCAGCGGCGCGAGCACGTAGCCGAAGATGGTCGCCAGGTCGAACGGCTTGCCGATGGCGGCCGAGATGCCGGTGACTTCGCCGAACCACGACAGCGGCCAGTTCACCAGCGCGATGAGTGCGATGAAGGCCAGCAGCATCGCGCCGATGTTCAGCGCCAGTCGCAGGCCATCGCCCGCACCGGCCGCTGCGGCGTCGATGATGTTGGCGGTGTTCTTCTCCACTTCCATCTTCACCGTGCCGCGCGTGAGCGGCTCGCCGGTTTCCGGGATGAGGATCTTGGCGATGACCAGCGTGGCCGGCGCGGCCATGATGGACGCGGCCAGAAGGTGCTTGGCGTAGAAGGCCTGCTGCTCCGGATCGCCGCCGCCGAGCATGCCCACGTACGCGGCGAGCACGCCGCCGGCGATGTGCGCCATGCCGCCGATCATCATCGTGATCAGCTCCGACTCGGTCATCTTCGGGATGTACGGGCGCACGGTCAGCGGCGCCTCGGTCTGGCCGATGAAGACGCTGGCGCAGACGCTGGTGGTTTCCGCGCCCGACACGCGCATCACCTTCGTGATCACCCACGCCATGCCGCGCACGACCGCCTGCATCACGCCCAGGTGGTAGAGCACGCCCATCAGCGCGGCGAAGAAGATGATCGTGGGCAGCACCTGGAAGGCGAAGATGAAGCCGTAGGTGTTCACGTCCATCAGGTTGCCGAAGATGAACTTCGAACCTTCGCCGACGAAGCTGAGCACCTTCACGAAGCCGTGGCCGATGGCGTCGAACACGTCCTTGCCGCCCGGGACCAGCAGCACCAGCGCGGCGAAGGCGACCTGCAGGCTCACGCCGGTGATGACCAGCTTCCAGTCCACGCGACGCTTGTTGTTCGAGAACAGCCAGGCGATGCCGATGAGCACCGCAAGACCAAACAGGCCAAAGGCCACCCGGGTAATGGCTTCCACTCAGTTTCTCCCCTGCAACCGGCGGCCGGCAGCGAGTCGTTGTCGTTCAGGAATGATGCGGCCTGAGCCCTCGCGGGGGCGGGTCACGGCAGCGGCGGCGCGTAGTCTACGACGAGGCCGGGGCCCCGCGGCGGTGGGCGCGTCCAGAAGGCCTCGCCGCGTGGGGCTGTCAGGAAAATGCGCGCGTGCGGGTCAGGTGTCGCGCGCGACGACCTTGTTCCGGCCCTGGAGTTTGGCCTGCTGGAGGCGGCCATCGGCGCGGCGCAGCAGACGCGAGAGGTCCGAGCCTTCGTGCGGGAACCCGGCCAGCCCGGCGCTGAAGCTCAACGCGACGGTATCGGCGCCGCGCTCGGGTTCGAACGGCCGCTCGCCGAGCGCGCGCCGGATCGCGTCCACGCGTTCCCACGCGGTGCCGATGGGCTTGCGCAGCAGCAGCACGAATTCCTCGCCGCCGATGCGCACCAGCCATTCGCCCGGTTCGGCCAACTCGCGCAGGACCGCCACGACGTGCCGGAGCGCGCGGTCGCCGGCCGGGTGGCCGTGGGCGTCGTTGATGCGCTTGAAGTGATCCAGGTCGATCAGCGCCAGGGTGAGGCTGTCGCCGTCGTGGCGGACGCTGTCGAACAGGCGCGGCACGCGGTACATCAGCCAGGTGCGGTTGGGCAGGCGGGTCAGGCCGTCGGTGCCGGACATCTCCACCAGCCGCTGCATGCGGTAGACGACCATCGCGGTGATCAGCGTGAACACACCCAGCAGCAACACACGCTGCAACTGGCCGGGCAGGGTGATCGCGCCGTAGTCGCTGGAGATCAGCTGTTCCGGCGAAGCGGCCGTGGCGAACGCCCACAGCGCCAACAGGCTGTACTGCGCGATGGCCAGCGCGCCTGCGAACAGGGCGATGCGGCCGTCGCTGCGTGGCGCGGTCAGCACGATCGCGACCACGTAGCCGCACCATGCCGTGAGGTTGTTCAGGCCGGCCGGCAGATGATCGGCGGCCAGGATGATCAGCAGCACGGTCGTCGCGGTGACGTCGAACGCGGACGATGCGAACGGCAGCCAGCGGAACAGCCGACGGCGCCGCGCGAGCGCCAGCCAAAGGTGCGCGAAGATATTGACGATGATCGCGCCGGTGAGGCCGACCAGGGTGTCTTTCACGCTGCCGCCGCCGAGCGCGTTCGTCACCGGCAACACGAGCAGCGTCGCGGCGATGACCACGCGCAGGCGCGCGACCATCAGCTCGCCGCCGGCGCCGATCTCCAACATGATTTCGTCGGGCCGCGCCAGCAGCGCGGCGACGACATCGCGGACTCTTCCGCCGGTTCCGAGCATGCGCTTCCCCCGCTTGCCGGCCCTCCCGGGGCCGCGCCGAGCATAACGCGGCCGGGCGCTTGTCCGTGTGGCGCCGCTCCTTCTCCTTTACTGGAGAAGGAGCGGACCGGTCCCGCGATCAGGAAATCCCGCGCACCGCCGCCCAGATCGCCAGCAGCAGGAACACGACCGCGGCCGTGTAACGCGCGGCCTTCAGCGGCAGGCGGTCGGCGAGCTTGCTGCCCAGCAGCACCACCGGCACGTTCGCCAGCAGCATGCCGACGGTGGTGCCGACGACGACTTCCCACAGCGGCGGGTACTTGGCGGCGAGCAGGACGGTGGCGACCTGGGTCTTGTCGCCGATCTCGGCCAGGAAGAAGGCAAACGTCGTTGCGATGAACGCGCCGCGCGCCGGCAGCGATTCCTCGTCTTCGTCGAGCTTGTCGGGCTTGAGCGTCCACAGCGCGACGGCGAAGAAGCTCGCCGCGACGACCCAGCGCAACACCTCCGGCGTGAGCCACTGCGCCACCAGCGTGCCGAACCAGGCGGCGAGCGCGTGGTTGAGCAGGGTGGCGACCAGGATGCCGGCGATGATCGGCAGCGGCTTGCGGAAACGCGCGGCCAGCAACAGCGCCAGCAGCTGCGTCTTGTCGCCGATTTCGGCGAGCGCGACGGTGCCGGCGGAAATCGCCGCGGTCATCATCGGAAAGTGATCCATGCAAAGAACTCCGGGGTCGGGCTTTCGCGTGGACGCGAAAGGCAGCCGTCACACGGCCCGACCCGGCTCATTGCCAGTTGCGCGTGCGACGCCTGCCTTCGGTCTTGCCCGTGGTCGCTGGCCAACGCTCAAGGCATCGGCTGGCTGCCATTCCCGCGCCATGGCCTGTGGGCCAAGTGTGTTGACGCGGGTCTCCGCCGGCATGGTGCGGGCGGAGGGGCTACTCCCCGGAGGAGGAAGTGCGCGCATTGTACCGACCGGGCGCGCACAGCGGCAGGGCTAAACTGAATGAGCCCGCTTTCCGGCCCCTTGTCGGAGCCGACCCCACTCAGGAGCGTCCCCATGCAATACCGCCGCCTCGGTTCCTCCGGCCTGCAACTGTCGGCCCTGTCCTTCGGCGCCTGGCTCACGTTCGGTGCCCAGATCGGTCGTTCCACTGCGCGCGATCTCATCGCCGCGGCCTGGGACAACGGCGTCAACTTCTTCGACAACGCCGAGACCTATGCGAACGGCGAGGCCGAAAAGGTGATGGGCGACGTGATCGCCGACCTGCGCCTGCCGCGCGACGGCTTCTGCGTTTCGAGCAAGGTGTTCTTCGGCGCCGTCGACGCACCCGGGCCGACCCAGCGCGGCCTCTCGCGCAAGCACGTCACCGACGCCTGCCACGCCGCGCTCAAGCGCCTGCGCGTGGAGACGCTGGATCTGTACTACTGCCACCGTCCCGATCCGGATACGCCGATCGAGGAAACCGTCGGCGCGATGGACGCGCTGATCCGCCAGGGCAAGGTGCTGTATTGGGGCACGTCGGAATGGACCGCGGCGCAGATCCGCGACGCGCACCGCATCGCGCATGCACGCAACTGGTATGCGCCGACGATGGAGCAGCCGCAATACAACCTGCTGCACCGCGAGCGCGTCGAACTGGAATACGCGCCGCTCTACGCCGAATACGGACTGGGCACGACGATCTGGTCGCCGCTTGCGTCGGGTCTGCTGACCGGCAAGTACAACGCCGGTGTGCCGACCGAAGCGCGACTGGGCCGCGAAGGCCTCGGCTGGCTGCAGCGTTCGGTGCTGGGCGAGGAGGGCGCGCGCGTCGAACGTGCGCGGCGTTTCGTCGCGGCCGCGCAGGAGCTGGGCATCGCGCCGGCACCGCTGGCGATCGCGTGGTGCCTGCGCAATCCGCATGTCTCCAGCGTGATCCTCGGCGCGAGCCGGCCGGAGCAGCTGATCCAGAACCTGGAAGCGCTGGAGCTGTCGGAACGTCTGTCCGAAGGCGACTGGCAGCGCGTCGAGGCCGCCGTCGGATAAGCGGTCGCAGGGCGGGTTGACTGTCAAATGAGAATCATTATCATCCGTGGCGAGCCCTCGAACGAGCCACGCCCATGTCGACGCGCCCCACGCTGCTGCAGCTCAAGCCCCGGACCGAACAACGCCTGTCCTCGCCCATCGCCGCCGTAGCCGCGGCGGTGCCGGCCACCCCGTTCGGTCACGGTCTTCTCGATAGCGACGACCTGCTGCGCGGCGGCCGCGAAGTGCTGATCCGCCACGGCGGCGAGGTCTACCGTCTGCGCCACACGCGCAACGACAAGCTGATCCTCACCAAGTAATCCTTCCCTGATCGCGACGGCCGCACGCGCCGTCGCGATGTTTCATCGCGCGGCGGCCTTGGGGAAGGACGCCGCGCACGGCTGCACATCGCAGCCCGTCGGTTCCAACCCCTCTCTCTTCAACCTCTCTCTCCCAAGGCAAGCCCGCCCGCCGGTCACCGGCTGCCAGCCCGCCTCGGAATCACTCCGAGACCGCGCATGCAACCTGTCCGCAACACCCTGGCCCTTGCCCTCCTGCTTGCCATTCCCGCCGTCGCGCTGGCCGATGACGCGATGCCCGGCAGCGATCCCTCGCTTGCCGCTGCCGCCACCGGCGCCGTCGCCGCGAACGAATTCGACCGCATCGTCGTCACCGCCACGCTCACCGAGCGCGCGCTGGACGATTTGCCGAACGTCGTCACCGCGATCGACCGCGACGAGATGGATCGCAACCTGGTGCGCGACCTCAAGGACCTGTTCCGCTACGAACCCGGCATCACCGTGTCCGGCGGTTCGGGCCGATTCGGCGGGCTCGGCGACATCCGCATCCGCGGCCTCGGCGGAAACCGTGTTCGCATCGAAACCGACGGCATCGCCGTACCCGACGCGTTCTCCATCGGCAGCTTCTCCAGTGCAAACCGCAACTTCGTCGACCTCGACACGCTCAAGGCAGTCGAAGTCGTGCGCGGCCCCGGCAGCGCGCTGTACGGCTCCGATGCGCTGGGCGGTGTCGTCTCGTTCGTCACGAAGGACCCGTCGGACTATCTGACGGAAGGCAAGGACGCCTACTTCGGTCTGAAGTTCGGTTACTTCGGCGAAGACAACGGCCTGTTCGGCGGCGCAACGGCGGCCTTCGGCGGCGAGCGCTGGTCGGGCCTGGTCGCGGTCGGCCACCACCAGGGGCAGGAGCGCGAGAACATGGGCGAGAACCGCAGCACCGGTTCCTCGCGCACGGCGCCCAACCCGCAGGACTACGACGGCCGCAGCCTGCTCGCCAAGCTCGTCTTCGCCACCAGCGAGAACCAGCGCTTCAAGCTCACGGTGGAAGGCAACGAGGACAACGTCGAGACCGACGTGCTCAACGCGCTGGGCGACACCTCGACGATTCCCGGTACGCCACCATCGGTGCGCGTGGCCTCGCAGACCGGCGACGACAAGCAGACGCGTGCGCGCATCGCGTTCTCGCATGAAGTCGAGGCGCTCGATGCGGCGTTGGCCGATTCGTTGCAATGGCAGCTCTATCGGCAGGACAGCGAAACCACGCAACGAACGCGCGAGGAACGCGCGACGCTGCGCAATGGCGTGGCCATCAATCCGGTGCTGCGCGAACGCGAGTTCAACTTCGACCAGCGCCTCAAGGGCTTCGACGCGGTGCTGCACAAGGACGTGACGAGCGGTCCGGTCGACCACGCCATCACCTACGGCGTGGAGCTCACCCGCACCGAGTTCAGGCAGAAGCGCGATGGACGCGCGACCAACCTGCTGACCGGCACGGTGACCAACGTGATCTCGCCCGACACCTTCCCGGTGCGCGATTTCCCCGTCAGCGACACCACGCAGGCGGCGGTATTCATGCAGGACGAGATGTCGTTCGCCGAGGGTACCTTCCGTCTGATTCCCGCGGTGCGCGTGGATTACTACAAGCTGGAACCCAAACCCGATTCGATCTTCGCCGACGACAACCCCGGTGTCGAAGTGGCGAAGGTGAGCGAAACCAGCGTCTCGCCGAAGCTCGGCGCGGTGTGGCACTTCACGCAGGACTGGTCGCTGTTCGGCGGCTACCAGCACGGTTTTCGCGCGCCGCCCTACAGCGACGTCAACCTGGGCTTCACCAACCTGCAGTTCGGCTACACCGCGATCCCCAACCCCGACCTCAAGCCCGAGACCAGCAACGGCGTCGAGCTGGGCCTGCGTTTTTCGAACGACGCGGTGTACGCCGAAGTGTCCGGTTACTACAACCGCTACGACGACTTCATCGAGTCGTCCGTGCAGGTGAGCGCGCCGCCGCAGACGCCGCTGATCGTGTTCCAGTCGCAGAACATCGAGGACGCGCAGATCTACGGTGTCGAGGCACGCGCGGGCGTCGATCTGGGCGCTTTGAGCGACGCGCTGACGGGCTGGTCCATCCGCGGCGCTGCCGCGTGGTCGAAGGGCGAGGACCGTACGACGAACGATCCGCTGCCCTCGATCGACCCGCTGCGCGCGACGCTCGGCGTGGCGTACGACGCGGACGCGTGGGGCGTCGAACTTGCCGGACGCTTCGCCGGACGCAAGGACGATCTGCCGGCCGCCAACCAGTTCGAAGTGCCGGGCTATGGCGTGTTCGACCTGCTCGCGCACTGGCACTTCGCACCGGGCGCCGTGTTCGACGCGGGCGTGTTCAACCTCGCAGACCGCAAGTACTGGGACGCGGCGGACGTGCCGTCCGGAACGCTTGCCTCCAGCGCGGTGCTCGACCGCTACACCAGCTCGGGCCGCAATGTCGGCGTGAGCCTGTCGGTGAGCTGGTGAAGCCGATCTCCTTCCTTCCACACTTCCCTATAGAGCCAGCCATGAATACCCGCACGCTCGCCTTCCAGTTGGGCCTTCTTGTCGCCGCCGTGTCGCCGGCCGCCTTCGCCGACACCACGCGCGACCACGATTCGATCCTTGCGATGAAGGGCGAATACATCGTCGATTTCGCCTTCGACGAAACCGTCCTGCTGCAACCGGGCTACGAACGCCATCCGGCGATGCGCAGCGGCGGCAACGAGACGGTGATCGTGGTCGAGGACACGCCGACACGGATCGTGCTGCAGCACATCCTCGTCGACGGGAAGAGCGGCCATGTGACCAAGCACTGGCGGCAGGACTGGACGTACGAGGCGCCGACGCGTTTCGAATTCAGCGACGACCAGACCTGGCAGGTTCGGGCGATTCCGGCCGAACTCACGCGCGGCGCTTGGACGCAGTGCGTGTACGAGGTGAGCGATGCGCCGCGTTATTGCGGTACGGGCCGCTGGACCTACGACAACAATGTCGCCACCTGGACCAGCGACGTGAGCTGGCGTCCGCTGCCGCGTCGCGAATACACCAAGCGCAGCGATTACAACGCCATCAGCGCGGTGAACCGCCACACGTTGACGCCCAACGGCTGGACGCACGAGCAGTTCAACACGAAGGTGCTGCGCAAGCCGGACGGCACGCAGGTCGAGCTGGCGCGCGAGTTCGGCTTCAACGATTACCAGAAGACCACCGAGGTCGACTTCAAGCCGGCCTACACCTACTGGACGGCGACGAAGGAATACTGGGCGAAGGTGCGCGCGCGCTGGGATCGTTTCCTCGTCCAGCCGCCGGGCGTGCGCCTGAAGACGAAGGTCGACGGCATGGCGATGATCATTCCGCTGTTCGAGCAGGCGGGGTCGCTCGAGAAGGGCAAGAAGGTGCGCGATGCGCAGATCGACGCGGTGTTCGACAAATGGGTCGAGCGGGCGCCGGTGGAAGCTGCGGCGTCGCGGTGATCGTTCATCGACGCGAAGGGACCGTCATCTATCGCTGACCGTCATCCCGGCGAACGCCGGGACCCAGGCTGTCACTGCCTGGGCGCTTTCGGGAATGCGTCGCTTCAGGAAACTTTACGGGCTTCCTCCCTCACCCCAACCCCTCTCCCGCACGTGGGAGAGGCTTTCTATTGCTTCCTTCCCGTTCGCGTCAAAGCGAATAGACGTGGCCGATCAAACCTTCCGGCGGCTCCGGCGCCTTCGGTACGGCCGGCGGTGCGGGAGGCGTCATCGCCTGCGGCGGTTTCGCGGGCAATGCCGGCGGCGCGGCGGGTGCAGCGGGCGGCGCGGGCACGGCCGGCGCGCCCGGCGCCTTCGGCGCGACCGGCGGCGCGGGCGGTGCCGGCGGACGCGGAATGCGCAGCATCGCGGTCTTTGGCACGGTGATCTGCGTCGTCGCGCTCTTGCGATCGCGCAGGTAGGTCACCGCGACGCGGCTGTCGGCCGGCTTGTCGCGCAATGCGGCCATCGCCTCGCGCGGCGAATTCACCGGCTTGCCTGCGATGCGCTGGATCACGTCGCCGGTCTGCAGGCCAGACAGCTCCGGTCCCGTGCTCAGCACCAATACGCCGCGATCGGTGCCGAAGTACCGTCCCAGCTGCGCATCGACGGTCGCGAGGTTCAGGCCGTTCCAGCGGAAGGCTTCCGACAGCAGCGGCATGCGGCAATCGCTGTCGTCGTCCTCGCAATCCAGGCGGATGAGTTCGTTGCGCACCTGCGGCGCGACGATCGGCATCGGGCGCGCCAGCGGATTGCCTTCGGCATCGCGCGCGACCAGCAAACGGTCGCCGAGCTTGGGCGTGGCACGCGCCGTCACGGTGCGGCCGTCGCGCGTGTAGGTCAGCGCGACCGGCTTGTCGACCTGGATCGTGCGCAGCTGCGCGCGCGCCTTCCCCAGACGTTCTTCCGGCTCGGTCTGGTCGAACTTCACGCCATTGATGGACGTGAGGACGTCCCCGGCGCGCAGTCCTGCCGTGGCCGCCGCGCTGTCGGGCGTGATCGCCGCGATGCGGACGCCGGACTTCGAGTCGGGCGAGAGCACCACGCCCAGCACCGGCTGGCGCGCGAAGCGTTTCTCGAATTCGCGTTCGAAATGCGCGCGGTCGAAGTTGGAGTTCTCGCGCGTGACTTCGGCGTAACGCGCGGCCGCACGGTTGAGGTCGGCGCGCGCGGCTTCGATGCGGCGCTCGCGTTCGGCGTCCTGTCGCGATTTCTGCGCGTCCAGCCGGGCGCGCTCGGCGTCCTGCCGGGCGTCCTTCTGCGCTTGCTGCCGTGCGCGTTCCGCTTCGGCCTTGGGCGTCTGCGCGCCGGCGCCCATGCTGATTGCGAGCAGGGCGATCGTCGCGGTCAGTCGCGTGTTGCGGGTAAGGATCATGGGCGTGGGTCCTGCGGGTGATAGGGGTCAGTCGACGCTCACGAGCGCGCCGTCGTAGCGCTCGCCGCTGGAAAGCAGCCAGCGCTGGGTGGTTTCGATGCCGGCCAGTTCGCGCATCGTCGATACGCGCGCCTGCCACAGTTCGGCGCGGTCGACATCGGCCAGTCCCGGCTGAGAGAGCGAGGCGTCGATGCGGCCGATGCGGCGATCCAGTTCCACCGCGAGCGCCGCACCGCTGGCCGAGGCGACGCGGTCGTCGCGCGCGATGGCGAGCAGCGCTTCCAGCTGCGCCGATTCGGCCTGCAGGGCGGCGACCTGGCCGCGCAGCTCGGCCGCCTGCGGATCGGGCGCGGTGTCGTTCACGGCGACGCGCGGCGTTGCTTGCGTGCGCGTCGTCGGCGATGTGGTTTCGGCGGGCTTCGCGGGTTCGGTGGTCGTCGCCACGCGCGTGTCGGGCCGCTTCGACGCCGAGAGCGGAGGCCGTGAGGTGTCGACCGGCGTGCGCTTGCGAGCGGCCAACTCGTTCGATGTGGGCGTCGCGTTTTCATCGCCGGTGCGATGCAACACTGGCACCAGCACGACGGCACCGATCGCCGCTGCGGCCAGCCATACCGGCCATTGGCGACGCGAGCGGTGCGCGGGCGTCGCATCGAGCGCGCGCTGCATGCGCTGCCATCCGCCGTCCGGCGGCGTTTCCATCGGCAGGGCGGCGAACGCGCCGCTCCAGTCGGCGGGGGAATCGTTGCGGTCGGTGTCAGGCATGGGCCTTCTCCGGTTTTGGGAGCCTGTCTACGAGCTTTCCGCGGGACCGCGTTGCTTCGCAGTGCGCGCCAGGTGGTGTTGCGCGCCGCTGCGCCTTGCTCATTGCAAGGTCAAGGCGTGCGGCGCCGCATGGCGCGCACTGCGAAGCAACCCGAAGGGCAGGACCTGTGAGCCCGCATGGCGGCGTCATCGGTCGGTCGTGTATCGACATACACTCCCTCCCTCTTCCTTGCCCTGCGGGCTCACAGGTCCTGCGCGGCCCACGGAAAGCTCGTAGACAGGCTCCAAGAGTTCTCGCAGGCGGCGACCGCCGCGTGCGAGCTGGGACTTGGAGAAACTCGGCGTGCGCTGCATCAGCGACGCGATTTCCTCGTGCGTGTAACCCTCGGCGTGGTACAGCCACAGCACGCTGCGCGTGGCCGTAGGCAGGCGGGCGAGGGCGCGGTTCAACGCGGCGGCATCGGCGGCGGCGCTCGGCAGCGGGCCGGTATCGACGGCGAACTCGTCGTCCTCCAGCGCCACGTCGTGCAGGTGCCGGCGCTGCCCGCGCAGGCGCATCAACGTCTCGTTCACGGCGATCTGCCGCACCCAGCCCCAGAACGGGCTGGCGCCATCGCCATTGCCGGCACCGCTGCCGGTGCCCGCGACGCCGCGGAAATCGCCGATCTTGTTGAACACCTTGAGCATGGTTTCCTGGAGCACGTCTGAGGCTTCCTCGACCCCGTCCGGCCCGTGGGCGCCGCCGAGCATGCGCAGCGCCAGGTTGAACACGGGCCGCTCGAAGCGGCGGTAGATCTGTTCGAATGCCGCCCGCTCGCCCGCGCGAACGCGGGCCAGCAACGCCTCCGGGACGTCGATGGCGAAGCTGCTCCGGGGCGCTTCCGTGTGGGTGGGCACGCTGGTGGGCAAGGGCTCGCGTCCTGCGTTTGTTGGATCGTCTTCCCCCTAGATGCGGGGGGCGCGGAAAGCGTCGCAGCCGGGGTGCGGAAACCGTCGTAGCCGGGGGCCTATACTCGGGGCGACTATCAGGAGGGGATCATGGGACTGAGTGCATTGCTGACCGTCGCCCTGCTGTTCGCGGGCGTGATCATGGTGTTGAAGGCCGTGCGGATGGTGCCGCAGGGCTATCAATGGACGGTGGAGCGGTTCGGCCGCTACACCCACACCATGGAGCCCGGCCTGCATTTCCTGATTCCGATCGTCTACGGCGTGGGCCGCAAGATCAACATGATGGAGCAGGTGATGGACGTCCCCAGCCAGGACGTGATCACCAAGGACAACGCCGTGGTGAAGGTCGACGGCGTCGTCTACTTCCAGGTGCTCGACGCCGCCAAGGCCGCCTACGAGGTCGCCCAGCTGGAAGTCGCCATCCTCAACCTGGTGATGACCAACATCCGCACCGCGATCGGTTCGCTGGACCTGGACGAATCGCTGTCCAAGCGCGACGAGATCAACGCCAAGGTGCTGGTCGCGGTGGACCAGGCCACGCATCCGTGGGGGTTGAAGGTCAACCGCATCGAGCTCAAGGACATCCAGCCGCCGCGCGACCTGGTCGATTCGATGGCGCGCCAGATGAAGGCCGAGCGCGAGAAGCGCGCCAACATCCTGGAAGCCGAGGGCCACCGGCAGTCGGAAATCCTGCGCGCCGAAGGCGACAAGCAGGCGGCGATCCTGGAAGCCGAAGGCAAGCGCGAAGCCGCCTTCCGCGAAGCCGAGGCGCGCGAGCGACTGGCCGAAGCCGAAGCCAAGGCGACGCAGCTGGTGTCGGACGCCATCGCCAACGGCAACGTCAACGCCATCAATTACTTCGTGGCGCAGAAGTACATCGAGGCATTCAAGGCGCTGGCCGAGGCGCCTAACCAGAAGTTCGTGATGATGCCGATGGAAGCCACCGGCGTGATCGGTTCGATCGCCGGCATCGCCGAGCTGGCGAAGAACGCGCTGGGGAGCGATGCGCTGGCCGCGTCGGGCACGCGCACGCCGCCGCCCGCACCGCGCATCGGAGGCTGACCGATGCAATGGAACGCCGAAACGATGACGTGGGCGGTGGTGGCGGTGCTGCTGTTCGCCGCCGAGGCGATGGCGCCGGGTGCGTTCATGCTGTGGCTGGGCTTCGCCGCCGCGGCGGTGTTCGCGATCGTGCTGGTGGTTCCGCACGTGCCGGTGCTGGCGCAGGTCGCGGCGTTCGTCGTGCTGAGCTTCGTGTCGATCCAGGTCTACCGCAGCTGGTTTCGTGGGCGTGAACCCACCAGCGACAAGCCCACGCTCAACCGCCGCACCGAGGCGCTGATCGGGCGCGTGGTGCCGCTGGAGAGCGCCATCGTCAACGGGCACGGTCGCGTGCAGATCGCCGACGCGTTCTGGGATGTCGTCGGCCCCGAACTTCCGGCCGGCACGGTAGTGCGCATCGTCTCCAGCCGCGGCATGAGCCTGATGGTCGAGCCGGCGGTATGAGACGACGACGTTCCGCCGCGCGTTGGCTGCTCACGGCGGCGCTGTGCGTCGCGTGCGTGGGCACGGCGACCGCGGGCGGAAACCCGATGCTGATCGGCAAGGTCGTGCCGCCGTATCCACAGGGCTTCCGTTCCAACACCGGCAGTTGCGTCGGCGTCGGCACCGGGATCGACCAGTTGTGCGCGCGCAGCATCGCCACGCTCGACGACGACGAAGACCGGACGGTACAGCTGCTCGCCGCGCAGTTCGTCGAGCGCGTCGGCGATCAGCCGCGCTGGCGCATCACCGATTCGGTGCCGTATCCGGCGTTGCGTCGCGACGAGCTGGTCGCCATCGCCACCTGCCAGCGCAATGGCGTGGACGACACCGGTGTCGTGGCGGTCATCGATACAGGCGCCGAAGGCGCTTCGGAACTGGACATGCTACCGGCCGTGCGCTGGGCGGTTCGGCTGGATCGCGGCACCGGCAAGTTCCTGCGCGTGCCGCCGTCTAGCGTGCGCTGCTACAACGAAGGCACGAACGAGTAACAGTCCCCCGTTCGTAACCATGCGCCACCGTAGGCGCCGGGGGAAAACCCCGCGTCGCGTGTTCTGGGATAATCGCGGGCTCGCTCCCGTAGACAGGTTTCCCAGCGCCATGACCCAGAAGACCATCCTCAACCAGACCCACCGCGACCTTGGCGCCAAGATGGTCGACTTCGGTGGCTGGGACATGCCGATCCATTACGGCTCGCAGATCGAGGAGCACCACCAGGTGCGCCGCGACGCCGGCATGTTCGACGTGAGCCACATGACCGTGGTCGACCTGAAGGGCGCGAAGGTGCGCGACTTCCTGCGCCGCCTGGTCGCCAACTCCGTCGACAAGCTCAAGGTGCCGGGCAAGGCGCTGTACACCTGCATGCTCAACCCGCAGGGCGGCGTGATCGACGACCTCATCATTTACTACCGCGCCGAAGACTTCTTCCGCCTGGTCGTCAACGCCGCCACGCGCGAGAAGGACCTGGAGTGGATCGCCGAACAGGCCAAGGCGTTCGACGTGACCGTCACCGAGCGTCCCGACTTCGGCATGATCGCCGTGCAGGGCCCCAACGCCCGCGCGAAGGTGCTGGGCCTGTTGCGCGGGGAAGACCAGGACGCGATCGGCAAGCTCGGCAAGTTCGCCGCCGGGGAAGCGAAGACGACCGGCGGCATCGACGTGTTCGTCGCGCGCACCGGCTACACGGGCGAGGACGGTTTCGAGGTCGTCGTGCCGGAAGCGCAGACGGTCGCGTTCTGGAACGCGCTGCTCGAAGCCGGCGTGAAGCCGGCGGGCCTGGGTGCACGCGACACGCTGCGCCTGGAGGCGGGCATGAATCTTTACGGCCAGGACATGGACGACACCGTGTCGCCGTACGAAGCCGCGCTCGCCTGGACGGTCGCGCTGGATGAAGGGCGCGACTTCATCGGCCGGGACGTGCTCGAGAAGCAGAAGGCCACCGGCGCGCCGCGCCAGATGATCGCGCTGGTGATGGACGAGAAGGGCGTGCTGCGCCACGGGCAGAAGGTCGTCACCGAACACGGCGACGGCGAGATCCTCTCCGGCACGTTCTCGCCGACGCTCGGCAAGGCCATCGCCTTCGCCCGCGTGCCGGCGGGGAAGATCGCGCTGGGCGCCGGCAGCAACGTCCGCGTCGACATCCGCGGCAAGGAAGTGCCGGTGCGCGTGGTGAAGTTCCCGTTCGTGCGCGATGGCCAGCCGCAGGAAGGCGTGCTGGGCTGAGCGTGACGCCCGCGATCATTCCCCTGTCGCACGCCCCAGTCGGCGCCGTTAGACTAGGCGCCGACATCCGCTGTTCCGCTGCCCCCGCAAACGTTTCGAGGCTCCCGTCATGAGTGAAATTCCCGGCGATCTGAAGTTCATGAAGTCCCATGAGTGGGCTCGCATCGATGGCGACGGCA
>Ga0209025_1003309_pt1 | contig 15504 bp, 19 predicted proteins | sample AraplaMF_Col_mLB_FD_184256 | JGI IMG/M metagenome (GOLD analysis project Ga0209025, IMG submission 184256) | Arabidopsis root microbial communities from the University of North Carolina, USA - plate scrape MF_Col_mLB (SPAdes) (version 2) | ecosystem: Host-associated > Plants > Roots > Endosphere... | reverse complement strand
GAGATTAACATTAGTACAATGAGTGTTTCTCGTAAAGAAAAAGGAAGAAGAGCGCTTATGGTCATTGAAACAGATGAATTATTAGCAGATGAAGTAATCGCGGAAATAAATGGGCAACAAAATATTTGTCAAGTAACTATTATGGATTAATTGCAGGGGGGACACACCATGTTTCGGAACGCAGCGGAACTAGTGGCGCAAGCTAAAGAGCAAAATGTAAAAATCGCAGAAATTATGATTCAATGTGAAATGGAAACAAGAAGTATCACACGTGAAGAAGTAATTGCTGGAATGGAAAAGAACTTAGTCGTGATGGAACAAGCAGTAGAACGCGGTATTCGTGGTGTAAAATCACCAACTGGTTTAACTGGCGGGGATGCTGTGAAAGTCCAAGCGTATAGGCAGAGTGGAAAAGGCTTATCTGGAGATACGATTTTGGACGCAGTGAGTAAAGCTGTCGCAACAAATGAAGTAAATGCGGCGATGGGAATCATTTGTGCAACACCAACAGCAGGATCTGCTGGAACAGTGCCAGGTGTACTGTTTGCACTGCGAGAAAAATTACAGCCGACACGCGAAGAAATGATTGAATTTTTATTTACAGCAGGAGCTTTCGGTATGGTTGTTGCGAATAATGCTTGTATTTCCGGCGCGGCTGGAGGTTGCCAAGCTGAAGTAGGTTCAGCAAGTGGAATGGCAGCAGCGGCAGCAGTTGAGATGGCTGGTGGAACACAAGATCAAGCAGCTACAGCGATGGCGATTTCATTAAAGAATATGCTTGGTTTAGTATGTGATCCTGTTGCAGGGCTTGTAGAAGTACCTTGTGTAAAACGTAATGCAGCAGGAGCTGCGAATGCCATGATTTCAGCTGATTTATCATTAGCTGGTGTAACTAGTACAATTCCATGTGATGAAGTCATTGAGGCGATGTTTAGAATTGGACAATCGATGCCAGTAGCACTTCGTGAAACAGCAGAAGGTGGACTTGCAGCAACACCGACAGGTCGTCGTTTGCAAGAAGAGATTTTTGGTAAGAGTAATAAATAAAAGCATATCATATGATTAAAGTAAAAACGGAGCTCAAATAAAGTTGAGCTCCGTTTTTTATTTTTCTTTTGCTATTTTTTCTAATGTTTTTCCGAGATCGTGTGATCGTTTCGTTGCTTGTGTAATACAGGAAATTAATGTTTGTTGAAAATCATGCTCCTGTAACACTTCAATACCTGCTTCAGTTGTTCCACCAGGAGAAGTAATTTCTTTTCGCAAAATAGAAGGATGTTTTTCGCTTGCTTTTAGCATTTCAGCAGCGCCAATCATCGTCTGAAGAATAAGTGATTTTGCGACATCTTCCTTTAAACCAATTTTTTTTGCGGCCTCTTCCATCGCCTCTACTACGTAATAAATATAAGCTGGTCCACTCCCGGATAATGCAGTGACAGCATGCATATCTTCTTCTTCTACAACAGAGACGAGACCAATCGTTTCAAATAACGATGTTGCAATGCGAATATGTTCCTCCGTTGTGTGTTCTGAAGGTGAGATAGCGGTAGCGGATTTTAAAATGGCCGCAGATGTATTTGGCATTGCACGAATAATCGGAACGTCTTTTTGAAGTAGGTTTCTAATTGAATGAGTAGAAACACCTGCTAATAACGAAATAATAAGCAAGTCATTATGTATGTATTCTTTAAGAGGAATCATCGCTTCTGCGACATCTTTTGGCTTCATAGCTAGAAAAAGAATATTTGCATCAGCAAGTAATTCCTTTTTATTATGTGTACCTTTAACACCGTATTTTGTATGTAACTCCTGTAATCTGGTCTCGTTAGAACGATTACTTACAGTAATATGTTCCCCTTTAACAACATTTGCGTTTAATAAACCACCAATAATCGCTTCGGCAATAGAGCCTGCACCGAGAAAGGAAATGTTTTGAATAGACATGATGTTCCTCCTTTAAATTTGGTTAGAAATGCTTATAAATGTACATACATTCGTTTTTTTACGGAAAACACCTCTTTTTATCTGAAAATAATGACAAATTTATAGGGAAGTTGTAAACTGAAGAGGTATTCATTTTTGAACCGGAAAAAGACAGGGGGGCTAAGCATGACGGCGATTCATCGAATGGAGATTCCTGTTCCATTTGCAGTTGAGACAGTGAACGTGTTTTTAGTTGAGGGAGAAACATTAACGTTAATTGATACAGGGACAAATACAGAAGAAGCAAAGCAGGCACTAGAAAGTCAATTAGGTGCATTAGGGTATAAGATAGAAGATATTAAAACAGTAGTGATTACGCATCACCATGCGGATCATTGTGGACTTTTAAATACATTTTCTGAAAAAACAAAGATTATTGGACATCCTTGGAATGAACCGTGGATCACGCAGAATGCCGAATTTTTAAAGAGGTATCATGAATTTTTTAAAGAGACGGCCTTGCAGTTCGGCGTTCCAGCAGCATTTTTGAATGGTGAGGCGTTATTGACGACGAAGACACTTAAATATTCTTGTAATAGGTCGTTAACACATACTGTGAGAGAGGGAGATCGTATAGATTCGTTACCTGGATTTACAGTGATTGAAACCCCAGGTCATGCTTCCACTCATATTTCATTATATAGAGAATCAGATGGAATATTAATTGGTGGGGATGCTCTCATTAGTCATATTTCTTCAAATCCAATATTAGAACCACCATATGAAGGTCAAACAGAAAGAGCGCGTCCTTTATTGCAGTACAATCAAACGTTAAAACGTTTAAGTGAAATGAATATTTCACGTATTTTATCCGGGCATGGGGAAGATGTTCTGAATGTGAAACAACTTATTGAAACAAGATTACAAAAGCAAGAGACACGAGCTTTTAAAGTGCTGGAGCTATTAAAGGAAAAGCCAATGACAGCATTTGAAGTATGTGTAAAATTATTTCCGGTATTATATAAAGAGCAATTGCCACTTACTATCTCAGAAACTGTTGGACAATTAGACTTTTTAGCATATAATCAACAAGTGATGATTGATGAATCTTCACAACAATGGATTTATTATGCAAAGTAGGTGACAGCAATGACTGGACGTTTACAAGAAAAGGTAATCGTCATTACAGGTGCTTCTAGTGGAATTGGGGAGCAAGTTGCAATGCAGGTTGCGGAGCAAGGGGCGACGCCGGTATTAATGGCTCGAACAGAAGAGAAGCTACAAGCATTAGCAGACAAAATTAAAGCAACTTATAATACGCCTTGCTATTACTATGTATTAGATGTAAGTGAAGAAACGAAAGTACAATCTGTTTTTTCAAAGGTATTACAAGAAGTAGGACGTATTGATATATTGGTAAACAATGCGGGATTTGGTATTTTTAAAACGTTTGAAGATGCATCAATGGATGAAGTAAAGGATATGTTTCAAGTAAACGTATTTGGATTAGTAGCTTGTACGAAAGCGGTATTACCTTATATGGTAAAAAAGAACGAAGGGCAAATTATTAACATTGCTTCATTAGCTGGAAAAATTGCAACTCCGAAGTCGAGTGCTTATGCAGCAACAAAACACGCTGTATTAGGATTTACGAATAGTTTACGCATGGAGCTATCTAATACGAATGTTTTTGTAACAGCAATTAATCCAGGACCGATAGATACGAACTTTTTTGAAATAGCCGATCAATCAGGTACATACGTAAAAAATATGGGACGTTACATGTTAAAACCAACATATGTAGCAGAACAAATCGTAAAGGCGATGCAAACGAAAAAACGTGAAGTGAATTTGCCGAAGTGGATGGGAATGGGGCCAAAGCTCTACGCATTATTCCCAGGTTTATTTGAACGCGTTGCAGGCAAATCATTAAGTAAAAAATAGGAGATTTCCATATGGAAATCTCCTATTTTTTATTTTCCAGTCACATAATCGTAAACGATATCCTCAACAGCCTCGTATACATCAATTTCAGTATTTGAATGAATTATCATTTGAATATGTTTAATTAGCATTTCCTGATCCTCTTTTGAAACATGGTTACATTGATATTGCCGAAAACTTTTTATAATCATTTTCTCAATTAATTTTTTATTCATGTTTTTCCCCGCCTGTATGTATACATGTATTGTTTTATTGTACTTGAAGTGAAATGAAAATACTAATATGCACTGTTTTTGTATAAAAATCCACTCGTATATATTGCTTTCGTAGTGGAATTAATATTTCGAAGTTTTTAAAAATTATAAATATTTAATTGACTTTATAATTATGCAATATTATAATCATACTTAATTTAAAGAATAGATATGAGGAGGAGCTTATGAAAGTCGCAATTATTGGAGCAACTGGATATGGAGGTATTGAATTAATTCGGTTATTAGAGCAACATCCATATTTTTCGATAGCATCTCTCCATTCTTTTTCACAAGTTGGTGAATTTATAACAAATGTATACCCGCATTTTCGAAATATTCTTGTCCATACGTTACAAGAAATTGATGCGGAGAAGATAGAGAAGGAAGCTGAAATTGTATTTTTAGCAACCCCAGCAGGAGTATCCGCAGAGTTAACTCCGAAATTATTAGCAGTAGGTTTAAAAGTAATTGACCTATCTGGAGACTTTCGTATGAAAGATCCTTTGACATATGAACAGTGGTATAAAAGGGCAGCTGCAAAAGAAGAAGTTCTTAGGAAAGCAGTATATGGGTTAAGTGAATGGAAAAGGTCCGAGATTCAAAATGCTAATTTAATTGCAAACCCAGGATGCTTTGCTACAGCTGCATTATTAGCGATATTGCCGTTAGTACGTAGCGGCATGATTGAAGAAGATTCAATTATTATTGATGCGAAATCAGGAGTATCTGGAGCGGGAAAAACGCCAACAACAATGACTCACTTTCCCGAGTTATACGATAACTTGCACATTTATAAAGTAAATGAGCATCAACACGTTCCTGAGATTGAGCAAATGCTTGCAGAGTGGAATAGGGAAACGAAGCCAATCACGTTTAGTACACATTTAATACCGATATCACGGGGGATTATGGTTACACTTTATGCGAAAGTAAAACGAGAAATGGAAATAGAACAACTTCAAAAATTATATGAAGAAACGTATGAACGATCGACTTTCATTCGAATTCGCGCACAAGGAGAGTTTCCAAGTCCGAAAGAAGTGAGGGGCTCAAATTATTGTGATATGGGGATAGCTTACGATGAAAGAACAGGAAGAGTGACGGTCGTTTCTGTTATAGACAATATGATGAAAGGTGCGGCTGGGCAAGCGATTCAAAATGCAAACATAGTAGCGGGACTAGAAGAAACAACGGGTTTACAACATATGCCGCTTTATCTATAAGGGGGACATGATGATTAAAGTAGAGTCTATTACAAAATTAGAAAATGGTTCAATTGTAATGCCAAAAGGCTTTTCGGCAATCGGTACTGCAAATGGTTTGAAAAAAGAAAAAAGGGATTTAGGTGTAATCATTTGTGAAGTGCCAGCATCATGCGCCGCCGTCTATACAACAAATCAAATACAAGCAGCACCCCTGCAAGTAACGAAAGATAGTATAGCGGCTGAGGGGAAATTACAAGCAATTATCGTCAATAGTGGAAATGCAAATGCTTGTACGGGAACGAAAGGATTACAAGATGCATACGAGATGCGCGCATTAGGGGCGGAACATTTTGGAGTGAAAGAAAACTACGTTGCAGTAGCTTCAACAGGTGTAATTGGTGTGCCTTTACCGATGGATATAATCCGAAAGGGAATTTCGACTCTTACACCGGCGAAGGCAGTAAGTGAAGCACATTCTTTTTCTGAAGCGATTTTAACGACGGATCTTATAACGAAAGAAACTTGCTATGAGATGATCATTGATGGGAAGAAAGTGACGATTGCGGGTGTCGCAAAAGGTTCAGGGATGATTCATCCAAATATGGCAACGATGCTAAGTTTTATTACAACAGATATCAACATAGAGCATGAAGTATTGCAAACAGCATTATCACAAATAACGAATCATACATTTAATCAAATTACGGTGGATGGAGATACTTCTACAAATGATATGGTCATCGTAATGGCAAGTGGATTATCAGAAACGAAACCAATAACTATGGAACATAAAGATTGGGAAACTTTCGTATTTACTTTACAGAAGGTATGTGAAGATTTAGCCAAAAAAATTGCGCAAGATGGTGAAGGGGCTACGAAGTTAATAGAAGTAAATGTGCTAGGAGCTCTAACAAATGAAGAGGCAAAGAAAATTGCAAAGCAAATAGTCGGTTCGAGTCTTGTGAAAACAGCGATATATGGTGAAGACCCAAATTGGGGGCGAATTATTAGCAGTATTGGACAAAGTGAAGTAGAGATTAATCCGAATACAATTGATATTACTCTTCAATCTATCGCAGTGTTAAAAAATAGTGAGCCTCAAATGTTTTCTGAAGAGGAAATGAAAAAGAAATTACAAGAACATGAAATTATTATTGATGTGTATTTACATTTAGGAGAAGAGAACGGATCTGCTTGGGGCTGTGACTTAAGCTATGAATATGTGAAAATAAACGCTTGTTATCGTACATAAGGAGAGGGAAGATGAGCGATTATATTGTAGTGAAATGCGGCGGTAGTATGTTGGATCAATTAAATGATGTGTTTTTTGATTGTATAAAGAAATTGCAACAAAAGTATAAGGTAGTGATTGTTCATGGTGGTGGTCCAGAAATTGATGCCAAATTAAAAGATTGTAACATCAAAGTAGAGAAAAGAGATGGGTTACGAGTAACACCAAGAGAAGTTATGGATATTGTTCAAATGGTGCTATGTGGAAGTACGAATAAAAAACTCGTAATGAATTTACAAAAGCATAATTTACTTGCGGTAGGTTGTTCAGGATGTGACGGCAATTTACTTCAAGTTCAACCTGTCAGCAAGGAGATAGGATATGTGGGAGAAGTAAGTTATGTCGAAACAGCCTTACTAAAAGGGTTAATAAATATGAATTATATTCCTGTTATTGCTCCAATCGGGATAAATGAAAATGAGATTTATAACATAAATGCAGATAATGCTGCAGCTGGAATTGCGGCAGCATTATCTGCAAAGGAACTCATTTTTATTACAGATGTAGATGGAATATTACATGAAGGAAAATTAGTAAAGAAAACGGACGAATTTGAAATTGATACTTTTATTGAAAAAGGGGTTATTACAGGCGGGATGATTCCGAAAGTACAGGCGGCACTAGCGTCATTAAAAATGGGAGTGCAAAAGGTAAGTGTCGTGAATGGTACAAAAGACTTTGCTGAAGTTACCGGAGAGTGTATTGGAACGACGGTAACGAAAGGAGTGAGTATTGTATGACAAGTCATCTTTTTCAAACGTATGGGAGAAGAACTATTGAGTTTGTAAAGGGAAATGGAACGAAAGTTATTGATACAAATGGTAAGCAATATTTAGATTTCACTTCCGGTATTGGAGTATGTAATGTAGGACATTGTCATCCTACTGTGATGAAAGCTGTACAAGAGCAACTTGATGATATATGGCATATATCTAACCTGTTTACAAACAGCTTACAAGAAGAAGTCGCGTTATTATTAACAGAAAATATAGCATTAGATCATGTATTCTTTTGTAATAGCGGGGCAGAGGCGAATGAAGCAGCTTTGAAGCTAGCCCGTAAGCATACTGGAAAATCTCTCGTCGTAACATGTGAGCAGTCTTTTCACGGGAGAACATTCGGAACGATGAGTGCGACGGGGCAAAATAAAGTGAAAGAAGGATTTGGTCCGCTCCTTCCGTCTTTTTTACATATCCCTTTTAACGATATAAAGGCGTTAGAGGAAGTAATGAATGAAGAAGTTGCGGCGATAATGGTAGAAGTTGTTCAAGGAGAGGGAGGAGTCATACCTGCTGATTTATCTTTTTTGAAAGCAATTGAAGCATTATGTAATAAGTTTGGCTCCTTATTTATTATAGACGAAGTACAAACGGGGATAGGAAGAACAGGAACACTATTCGCTTACGAACAAATGGGAATAAAACCTGATATCGTTACCGTTGCAAAGGCACTAGGAAATGGTATTCCTGTTGGAGCGATGATTGGCCGGAAAGAACTCGAAACGTCGTTCACTGCAGGATCACACGGTTCAACTTTTGGCGGGAATTATATTGCGATGGCTGCAGCGAAAGAAGTATTACAAGTAAGTAAAAGACCATCGTTTTTAAAAGAAGTACAAGAAAAGGGCGAGTACGTATTAGAGAAGTTGCAAGAGGAATTACAACATGTCGAATATATTCAAAATATACGTGGTAAGGGGCTTATGATTGGAATTGAGTGTAAGCATGAAGTTTCAAGTTTTATAGAACAACTAGAAAAATCAGGACTTCTCGTATTACAAGCAGGGCCTAATGTTATAAGACTATTACCGCCACTCATTGTAACGAATGAAGAGCTGGAACAGGCAGTATATATGATAAAAAAAGTGGTTTGTACAAAAAATGCATCAATCATATAAGGGGGAAATTTCATGTCAACTGTACAAGTACCGAAATTAAATACGAAAGATCTTTTAACACTAGAAGAATTGACGCAAGAAGAAATCATTTCTTTAATTGAGTTTGCTATATATTTAAAAAAGAATAAGCAGGAGCCTTTATTACAAGGAAAAATATTAGGGCTCATTTTTGATAAACATTCAACTCGTACTCGCGTATCTTTTGAAGCAGGAATGGTACAGCTCGGAGGACATGGCATGTTTTTAAGTGGGAAAGAGATGCAAATTGGAAGAGGGGAGAGCGTTTCAGATACTGCGAAAGTATTGTCTCATTACATTGACGGGATTATGATACGTACATTTTCACATGCCGATGTAGAAGAGCTTGCAAAAGAATCGAGCATACCTGTAATTAATGGATTAACGGATGATCATCATCCATGTCAAGCGTTGGCAGATTTAATGACGATTTATGAAGAAGTAAAGACATTTAAAAGAATTAAATTGGCTTACGTAGGTGATGGGAATAACGTATGTCATTCATTGTTGTTAGCGAGTGCGAAAGTCGGAATGAATATGACTGTTGCAACGCCTGTAGGGTATGAACCGAATGAGGAAATTGTAAAAAAAGCGTTAGCGATTGCTGAAGAAACAGGGGCTGAAATTGAAATTTTGCATAACCCTAAATTAGCGGTAAACGAAGCAGACTTTATTTATACTGACGTTTGGATGAGCATGGGGCAAGAGGGAGAAGAAGAGAAATATACATTATTTCAACCTTACCAAATTAATAAAGAACTTGTTATGCATGCGAAGCAAACGTATCGTTTCTTACACTGTTTACCTGCCCATCGTGAAGAGGAAGTAACAGGAGAAATTATAGATGGACCGCAGTCTATCGTCTTTGAGCAAGCTGGTAACCGATTGCATGCGCAAAAAGCATTATTAGTAAGTTTATTTAAAAATATAGAAGAGCCTTCCTAAATGATGTGCACCCCAATTGTTAGACACGAATAACAATTGGAGGTGTATTTTTTTATGGTTAAATTCTTACTAGAAGAAAAGTAAATGAAATAAAAACATATTCCCTTCAGTATACACTGAATGTACTTAATTATATGGATAGACGAGGGATATCCATTAGAGAAATAGCTACTTAATTTTTTGTCTAACCTTTTGGGCCTTGTTCACCAGGAAGGCCCTTTACTTCACATAAACATAGGCTTCATTCACTTGTAAAAGTAGAAGAAGATTTGAAACGAATTGCTGAGAAATTCCGCAATACAGATAATCAAGATGTTACAATGGAAAAAGGTGCAATGTGTGGACCACTATCATCAGAAAAAGAGGGTTTTGATGGTAAAAAACTAGCTAGGGATATAGCGGGTGAAATAAGTGGGGAGTATGATGTTCGTCGTGTTTGGGATGGTATTGATCCATCTACTGGCGAAAAACTTTCGGGGTGGGAACGTGCTGGGGCAGGTGTCATGGCTGTAGCCGGCCTTACACCCTTTGGAAAGATAGCTAAAGTAGGTAAAGGAGTTAAAATGACTGCTAAGGCTGCTGAGGCTGCTGAGGCTGTGAATAAAGCTAAAAAAGTACCTGTGGAGAAAGTCAATGGAGTTAAGAATACTGTAAAAGCTACAGAGGATGGTATCGCTACTAAAAAACCATATAGTAAAAGCAGGCCTAGTTATGGAAAAGGTCAGGTTGAACAAGTGTGGGAAAATGCGAAAGATTCTATCGATGGGAAAGTTTATGATCCATCAGGTGTAGAAATAATTTGGGATAAATCTAAACGAAGAAGTGGTCAATGGGATATGGGGCATATACCAGGAGAGAAATATTCTGATATGCATGAATTATATATGAACGAGATTATTACAAAAAAAGAGTTCTTAAAGTGGTATAGAAAGCCTGAAAACTATCGACCGGAATTGCCAAGTACTAACCGAAGCCATAAGTATGAATGAGAGGGGGATAGTATAAATGGATATTAATAAAGCTGATTATGGGACTATTATAAAGCTCGGGAATCTTGAATTATTTTTAGAGAAGCTAAGAATTGAGGGAAACTGTATTGAAGAGATTGTAAATTCAATTGATAAAAATGGTATTAGTTTACTTGAAAAATCATTAATTAGTAGAAAGTTTGATATAGCAAACTTTCTATTGGACAATGGTGCAAAGGTTAATATAATTTCTAATGATGAATGTAATGAATTGCACTATTTAGCAGCAAATATTAATTGTCCAGGTGCGGTTGAAGTAGCTTGTAGGCTGGTTGATATGGGGGTAGATTTGAATTTGAAAGATGAAAAATTTGGTAATTCTGCAATATGGTCTTTATGTCAAGAAGTATTAAAAAAAAGAACAAAGGAAGGAAATGATTTAATTGTAAAATGTTTAGGAAAACGACCGAATACTAATGATGAAAATAAATCTGGAAATTCATTAAGGTATTTAATTGAAGAACGTGGAACAGATGATATGAAAAAAGTTCTGGAGATGATTATTTGAAAAAGAGTAGTGGATTAGGTGGTAGCGTTGTATCTAAGAATATTTTACAAAATAAAGGGAATGTGAAATGGTGTATTAAAGAACAACCAGTTAATGCTATCGACAATGGATGGAGATTTTTGTCAGAAATAGATACAGATGAATATCTTGCTGATGCATCAAATATGTCAATTTGTGATTGGGGAACTATTATTGAAATAGAACCAGCGGTAATGAATATTTTTAATATGCCAATTGGCACAGATATTACTTTACTAAATGAAAATAATAAAAAGTATTTTGTTTATACTGATTCGGGAGAAAAAGTAGATTTTTAAGAAGGTATTTTAGTGATTAGTACAGCTATATATCTACTAGCATAAAACTTTATGCATATAAGTATATGCTTCAAAAAAATAAAGGAATAGATAATCTATACTATGGGATTGGGTAAAATACTATTGAAACCTTGATTGGCTATATGTCTTTCAAGGTTTTTTAGTAATATAAAAAATTACATAAAAATTTATGGATTTGAATTAATATTCAAATTTAACGACAACGCTTTGATAAATATGGATTTGAAGGTGTTGTATAAGAATTACCCGCCCCCATTAGTCGATAGTTGGTATATTATTAAAAAACGCTAAACTTATTAAGTAAGAGAGGATAACTAATTAAATGATTAAGTCTTTATATGCAGAAATTATTATAGTAGGTGTAAAATATAAAAATAAATTTAATTGGTATATAACTGAATCGGATTTATGGTATTTAGATTATAATCAAGCTGGGTACGCTCCTAGTGAATATCGAGAAGAAAGAAAAGGCATTTGTATTTTAAATGAGACTACAATAGCTGATTTTTTAGAAAGGATAGAAAAATATGAAAAATTTACAGAAGATATTAGGTTTGAATTTTTAAGGGAATTAAGAGCTAATAGAGAAGAAGCCTATTATGATTATAACCCATGTTTTTTAATAGATTTTGATCGTTTAATTTTTTATTCTAATTATCCGGAATCAATATCTTTTGAAGAATATATTCCGAATAACTGGGAAGATAAGAATAAAAGCTATTTAGTTCGAGAGGATTAAGTTATGCAAAAAAATAAATGAACTATGATAAAAGAAACATTTTAAAATGAAGAAACCGGTGGGAGACATCGTGAAATATATATATGGTCTATCAGGAGAAAATCAAAGGAGTATTTAAACCTTAGCTCATGATAGTTTGGATGCTCGAAGAATTTATATAAAAGATGGTTTGTATACTGAGGATATAAGAGAGGGTTTACGAGGAGTTATTAAAAGAAACAAAGAGCTGTATCTGCATTTATTTGATAAATAAAATATGGAAAGGGTGATTATCTTTGGATATAAAGAGTCATTTAAAAAGATTATACGATAATCGTTTATTAGAAAGTGAGAATGAGATACGAGATTTTAATGAGTCATTAATGGAAGTAATAGCGTATAACGACGTCTCTGTTATTGCAGAGTTATGTTTAGTTCTGGATGATGAGACCGAGCAATTTGAGGTTATGTTTGGTTTGATTCATGGAATAGAGAGCTTATATAAAAATAACATAGAAGAAGGACTTGTATGTATTGTTAAAGCTTTTCCAAAGATGATTAACTCAGCTAAAGAATGGGTAGAAATTTTACATTATAGAATTCTTAATTACCCTCAAGTAAGATTATCATATGGAAAAGTACTTTCGGGATTTGATCCATCAATTACGATTAGTATTAAAGAATTATTGATTGATATAAAAAATGAAGACCCTGATATGTTTAGTGAATCTGTTAATGAGGTAATTAAGAGCATCTAACCATCTAATGTTTAAAGTTGAAACGATATATAAGCACATAAGGCAAGCTAACAGAAAAGAATTTATTATTGGAGTGGAAAGAAAAAGAATAAGAATAAGCTATTAAAAAGTACATACTCCATGATGGTTGTACCATCATGGAGTACTGTGTGCAATGATAGAATAGAAAAACGAAGTACGAGCTTAGGCGAGATGACATTTTACTGGATGATGAAAAACACATGGAATGGACATAAAACTAATGAACTCGTACAAACTCGTAAGTTTTAACGTAGTAGTTGTCACAACATATAAAGGCTGTCAAACTGTTACTACAAAACTTAGAAATCTATGCTACTTAAAAACAGATGAACTTAAAGCACTGGGTTGTCGATTAAAGGCAACAAGTGCTTTTTTCGTCTTGATATAAAAATAAATGACATGGGACAAACATTAGGAGAATAAATAAGAAAAAAGCCGTCCAACTAAAGTGCACCTCAAATTTTTAGACACGAATAACAATTAGAGGTGTGCTTTTTTATATTGAAATGTCGTATGTATATTTGGTTAACCATCTCTATATCATTTATAATAAAAAGAGTAAACTACATTTGTTTTTCATATCATGTAAGGACATACTAGATAGAAAAAATATAGTTAAAGAGATGATGAATTTGAAAACAACTAAGAAAACATATTCGTTTTTTCAGCGGATGTGGAGAATATTAAAGTTTCAATATTATAAGTTGCTTCGATCACCAGAAGGAGCAAAGAAAGTGTCGTTAGGTTTTGCGATTGGATTTGGTTTAGAAATGTTGGTAATTTATACGGCATCGCTCGTATATTTAATATTTTATCCAATTGTCAGGTTAGCAAAAGGATCTTTTCCAGCCGCAGTCATTGGTAATATTATTGGGAAAATATCGTTTCTCCCAGTATTTTTATTTCCGTTTGCTTATGCGTTAGGGAAAATGATTTATCCATTTGATGTACAGAAAATACATCATGAACCATTTACGATATCAGATTTGTTTTCGAGCCATATTTTTACGATGTTAAAGAGCTTATTACAGAGTGAAGTATATGTATTAATTGGTATGACGATAATAGGAATTGTGTTTGGGGTAATTTCATATTTCGTTGTGCATTATTTATATGAAAAGAATCGTAAGTTACGTTTGAAGAAAAGAAAGAAACAAGTTAGAGAACCACTTGTGCAAATATAAAGAATGTCACATTCATTTTCCCCTTTGAATATGTTTAAGGAAAAGGGGGAGAGAATGAATGTATTATTACTATGTACCGCAAGTATATCCATATATAAATTATTATCCTGTAAATGATATGAGGCAGCAATTCGGCGTATATCCGCAGCAACAAATACAGCAAATGCAACAGCCGCAGCCTCAACAGCCCGAGCAGCAACCTGTTCAAGAACGAAAGCCGTATTTAATGACATGGCCATATTCAAATGTGTACTATGGTAATTATTACGAATCATAAAGCTGCTTCTATTTAGAAGCAGCTTTATGCGTTTGTTTTCAAAATTAAATTTTGAATGGTTTGAAGAGAATGAATGAGCTTTTCGCGCTCTTCCTCAGATAATGTTTGAAAATTTTCTTTTAGTTTGTCTAAAATGAATTGTTGATACTGATTTACTAGTAATTTCCCTTCAGTTGTTAGGGAAATTAAAATGACACGTCGATCTTTTTCGCTATAATGACGCTCTATTAGTTCTTCTTGAATAAGTTTGTTTAATAGAGGGGTCATGTTAGGCCGTGAAATCGCTAGCCGCTTGCCAATTTCTGAAACTGCTAATGTACCATTTTCATGCAAAAGCAGTAACACTTGCGTATGTGATGGCGGCATATGTCTTTGAGAAGAAAACTCTCCAGGAAGCATAAATTTGCGATAAAAAAGAGGCACTAGCGAAAGAAGATGATCAACAATACGTTCCCACTCGCGTGATTCCATATAACGGCCCCCTTCCACTATCATTGTAACAAAAAAGACAAGGTATAAAAATAGAATTGTTTCACGGTAACCTTAATATTTGTAGGATAACACTTGTTTTGTAAATGTATTGGCAATTATCGCATAACCGTTATCATTTGGGTGTACTTGGTCAAATAGTAATTCTTTTTTATCATTCGATATTAATTTGCGAATTGGTAAAACGATCGACGGTTGATTTGCTTTTGAAATAGAATAAACAGAATCATTCCAACCATCTAAAAACATATCTGCATAACTTGAGATGGAGTCATCTAGTTGTAAAGGGTTATAGAGTTCAGAGAGAATGAGTAAAGCATTCGGATTTTGATCTCGAACGGTCTTTACAATATTTTTTACATCCGTTTCAAAACGGGCTTTTTCCTTATTTAAAATTTTAATACCATCTATAACACCTACATCACGATTTAAGCGGAATAAATTATTTCCTCCAATATTAATAGTAATTATATTTGCTTCCCTAATCTTTTGTTGAACTTCTTCTGACTGGACTTTTTTAGCGAGACGATCTGTAGTGAGACCATTTACACCGAGGTTTTCTACCGTAATTGGTTTATGAATTTGTCCTTCTAGTTGTCTAGAGGCTAATTCGGCAAATCCCCCTTGTGTTGAGCCATATCCTTTTGCGAGTGAATCACCTAATACGAGGTGATAAAAGGAGTCATTCGTTTGCTTATCAATCCAA
>Ga0209025_1003308_pt1 | contig 15505 bp, 14 predicted proteins | sample AraplaMF_Col_mLB_FD_184256 | JGI IMG/M metagenome (GOLD analysis project Ga0209025, IMG submission 184256) | Arabidopsis root microbial communities from the University of North Carolina, USA - plate scrape MF_Col_mLB (SPAdes) (version 2) | ecosystem: Host-associated > Plants > Roots > Endosphere... | reverse complement strand
TGAGCGGTGGTGGTCTTCCGCAGCCATTGCAACGCCAGCTGCAATCGCCTCTGCCGGTGATTGCGGCGCATGCGGTTGCCCGTCGAGCAACATCTTGCCGCCTGCCAGCCGGCTCACGCCGAAGATGGCCGACAGCAGCCGGCTCTTGCCGACACCGAGTGCGCCGGTGACCGCGACAACCTCTCCTTCCCGGATCGTCAGATCGAAGGATTGGCTTGTCGCCAGGAGCCGTGCGTTGCGCATCTCAAGGACCACCGGTCCAGCCTGGCCGCGTGCATCCGGACGTGCCGCTGCCAGCCGACGGCCGATCATTGCTTCGATGGCGCTCGAGAAGTCGATCGGTCGGCGAAAGCTGCGGACCACCCGACCGCCGCGCATGACAAGGGCTCGATCTGCGACGGCTTTAAGGTCGGCGGTGCGATGGGATATGTAGAGGATCGCAAGGCCCTTTGCGCGCAGTTGCAGAAGTATATCGAATAGTCGGCGGCTTTCGTCGCCGGAAAGGCTGGCAGTCGGCTCGTCGAGGATCAGCAGATCAGCCCTGTCTGCGAGCGCGCGAGCGATGGCCACAAGCTGGCGGTCCGCCGCAGCGAGGTCGCCGAAGTCGCGATCGAGCGGCAGGGAAAAGCCCGCAGCATCGAGCATTGCCTGCGCCTGGCGACGAAGGCTGCTGCGCGAGACGAAGAACGGTGTGCGGCGCGCGGCGAAGCGATGCAGGAGCAGTGCGTCCGCAACCGTGAGCCCTGAGGCGCCGATGATATCCGTCGATTGATGAACGGTCGCTATACCGGCATCGCTGGCCTTAAAGGGCGTACGGGGAGCGAAGGCGTGTCCGTTGAGGCGGATCTTGCCGCCGTCTGCGGCAAGCACCCCCGACAGGATTTTAACCAGGGTAGACTTTCCCGCACCGTTGGCGCCCATCAGTGCCACGATCTCTCCCCGGTCGATGGAAAGATCGATCCCCGTCAGCGCGCGCGTTGCGCCGAAACTGCGGGTCAGGTTTTCTATGTGAAGAAGTGGCATCGCTTGTCGTCCGATCAGCCTTGAGCGCGCTGATATTGGCCTGGAGGATGGGCGAACTTCCAGGCAAGCCTTTGCCGGGCAGGCCTTGCGAGCGAAACAAGGAATCTCTGCGTGCTCGCAAAATCGGATGATTTAATCTACTAAAAGCATAGAGTTTATATTTAATAGATCGAGCGTCGCCGGAACCGGCCTTCCGTCAGACGACGCTTTCGATTGTTTAAAGGATGCGACGATGAAACTTCTTGCCCGGCTGGCCCTGAGCGCTGCCATCCCCCTTTGCGTCTCCGAGGCGGCCCTTGCCGGAGGCCTCGCCGGTGCGCCGGCTCCCTTCGACAAGGGTGGCGTCAAGATTGCACTGATCAGCTACATTTCCGCTGGCGACTTCTTCCAGGCCTATCAGGCTGGCGCCGAAGCGCAGGCGAAGTCGCTCGATGTCGATCTGCGTGTCTTCCCGGGCCGCCAGGACGCAGCTGAACAGCGCGAACAGGTGTTGCAGGCGATCAACCTTGGCGTATCCGCCATCGTGATCGATCACGGCCTGCCGGAATCCTTGGGGGACGTCACCCAAAAAGCGCTGGACAAGGGCATCAAGGTCGTCGCGTTCGACGTAAACCTCAATAATCCAAAAATCCCTGAGGTCGAGCAGAGCGATCACGAGCTTGCGCAACTGGCCCTCGATCAGGCAGCGAAGGACAATGGCAAGAGTTTCAATGCCGGCTACGCCTATGTCGCCGGCTTCGCGCCGCTCGACCGCCGCAACGAGGTTTGGGAGAAGTTCAGATCGGAAAATTCCGGCGTCGTGGAGAAGGCGCGGTTTGGTGTCGTCAACGATACGACAGCAAGCTCGACAGCGGATCAGGCGAAGGCCGTTCTTTCGGCCAATCCCGATATCAAAGTCGTCTTCGCGCCTTATGACGAATTTGCGCGCGGCGTGAAGTTGGCGGCAAACGATCTCGGCATTGCCAAGACGCTCAAGATCTATTCCGCCGATGTTTCGACTGCAGACATTCAGGAGATCACGGAAGAGGGCAGCCCCTGGGTGGCAACCGTTGCGACCAATCCGGCAGTCGTCGGGGCCGTGTCCGTTCGTGCGGCGGCGCTGCAGGTCGCGGGCCAGGAAATTCCCCATCAGATCACCGTCAAGCCGACATTGCTGACACAGGAAAGCTTGCGCGCGGCCGGCGTCAAGACGATCGAGGAGCTGGCTGCGAAGGTGCCGGCCTTCAGCACGAGTGACGCTGCGACCGCAAGCTGGATTCCCGACAAGCTTTTCTAAGCTGTCTGCCTCGATCCTTCGGCGGGGCAACGGTGCCCTGCCGGTGTCATGTCAAGAATCGGAGTCCGATCCCATGAGCCAGCCCAACGTGCTCTTTGCCACCAATCGCAATACCAGCCGAGAGGATCTATTCTCCCGCGCCGAGATCATTTCCGCCGATCTCTCCAGTCGCGCTGCCGACCTTGATCGTGAGGGGCGCCCACCGCTTGCCGAGATCGTCAAACTCAAGAGTTCTGGCCTTTTGAATGCCCTCCATGCGCCAGAGATCGGCGGCGGCGGACTGGACTGGGTGGACGGTTTGAGGCTTACGCGCATTCTCGCACGCGGCGAAAGCTCAATCGGCCAGCTGCTCGGCTATCACTTCGTCAACAGCCAGTACGTCTACTGGGCATTCGACCAGGCCCGCGCCCGCATTCTAGGGGCGGAGACGGCCGCCAAGAGCTTCTATTGGGGAGCCGCCGTCAATCCGCGCGATCCCGGCCTTGTCCTGACGCGTCGCGGCAGTGGTTATGTGCTCAACGGTCGCAAGTCCTTCTCTACGGCGGCGCACGTCTCCGATTACATCAACGCCAATGCGAGCCTGGACGACAAGATCGTTGGCTTTGCGGTCCCGACAAGCCGCCCAGGCTATACCGCCAATGACGACTGGGACAATTTCGGCCAGCGCCTGTCCGACAGCGGCAGTGTCGAGTTTCACGACTTCCCCGTCTATGAGGAGGATTTCGTCGATGCGCCCGATGCAGCGCCGCCCGTGCTCGCCACTTTCAATACGCCGCTGATCCAGCTTGTCTTCGTCAATTTCTATCTCGGTACGGCCGAAGGAGCGCTGCAGGCAGCGATCGACTACGTCAAAACGACGACCCGACCGTGGGTGACGTCAGGCGTCGAGCGCGCTGCCGACGACCCCTACATTCTCGAGCGCATCGGCGAGTTCACGGCAGCGCTGAAAGCATCGGCGGCACTGGCGGACGCCGCCGCGGCAGCCGTGCAGGCGGGCCTCGCCAGAGGGCATCATGTGACGGAGCGCGAGCGTGGCGAAGCCGCCGCTGAGGCCTATGCCGCCAAGGTCCATGCGACCCATGTCTCGCTCGACATCACGTCGCGCATCTTCGAGCTGACAGGTGCGCGCTCGACGGCGGAGCGATATCGGTTCGATCGTTTCTGGCGAAATGTGCGCACGCACACCCTGCATGACCCGGTCTTCTACAAGGCCAAGGAAGTCGGTGAATTCGTTCTGAACGACAAGATTCCTGAGGTCAGCCTCTACAGTTGAAGCGCGTCATCCTGATTAAGCAAAGCCCCATTCCCGCGGCGGGAATGGGGCTTTGTTCTGGTTGATCCTTTTACAAGGCGCCACTCTTGGGCGGTATGACGCAGTTCAGGTGATAATTGCCGACGACGTGGTTCTTCCAACGCACTGGATCGTGCAGCGTGTGGGTTCGAGCATTGCGCCAGTGCCGATCGAGATTGAGATCGAGTTTCACGGATGCTGTGCCGGAAAGTTCGAAGAGGGTATTGGTGGCTTCAAGGGCGATCTCGGTCGTCAAAACCTTTGCGGCCGCCACCGCAAGCGTCGCCGCCACGACCTTCTCCTCCGTCATGTCGATCTGTGCTGCATCCACTTTGCGGCCGGCCCGCTCGATCGTCGCCGCTGCAGCCTCCAGCCGAATGGCAATCTGGCCGATCCTGGCGACCGTCAATGGATCGTCCGAGGCGCGGTCGACGCCGCTATTCGTCCAGGGGCGCGACCTGGTCCGCACGAAGTCGAGTGTTTCGTTGAAGGCAGCGCGGGCTATACCGAGATCGATGCCGGCATGAATGATCTGCCCGACAGAGCCGATGGTCGTCGGACGCTCAAACCCTTTTTGATGCTGCACGACGGAATCTGCGTGGACGTAGACATTGTTGAGAACCGTCGTGCCGCTGCCGGTGACGCGCTGACCAAAGCCGTCCCAGTCGTCGACGATCTCCACGCCCTCGGTGCCTTTCGGCACGAAGGCCATGACCAGCCGCTCTTCCTCATTGAGTGCGAAGATCGTGATCCAGTCGGCAAACAGGACGCCCGTCGAGTAGTATTTCTGCCCGTTGATGCGGTAGCCGATCCCATCGCGCTTGATGCGGGTATTGTAGTGGCCGACGGTCTTTGTGCCACTCTCCGAAAGAGCATTGCCGAAGCGGTCGCCGGCAAGCGCGCGACCGAAATAAAACTGCTTCTGCTCTTCCGTTCCGTCGGTGCGCAGCGCCTCCAGGATGTAGAAATGGTTTTGCGGAATCTGACCAATCGAGCCATCTGCTTCGGAAAGAATTGCAGTGATCTCGGCGAGCACCGAATTGGACACGTCGAGCCCGCCATACTGCTCGGGAACCGTGATACCAAGCAGGCCGGATTGCGACAGGGCGTCGAGCTCGGCGAAGGGGAGCAGCCTCTCACGGTCTCGCCTTGATGCGCTTGTCTCAAACCGCTTGGCAAGCTCCTGCGCGACAGCAATCGCCTGCTGTTCATTCTCAAGAGAATTCGCTGCGGATCGGTCCGCTACGAGGTGGTGCAGTTGCGCGTTCATGGCTGACTCCCGTTCTGTTTGGCGTCACCATGCAGCATCCGGGGAGGGGCTTCGAGGTAAGACTTTTCCAATTTGCCGGCCGTGGCAGCTGTGTATTTCTTAGTCCATAGAATTAATAGATTGTTGCCTTGAATGCGGTCCCTGGACCAGGCGATCTTGGTCCCGCACCAATCACCAATGCCGTTGTCTAGAGGATGTAGCTGATCGGGTCGTTGCTGACCGGATGCGCAAAGACGCCCATCTCCAAATCGAAGACCGATTTCAGGACATCGGAATTCACGATCCTGGCAGGCGCGCCGTGTGCCAAGACGCGGCCATTCTTCAGGGCCACAATTTCATCGCTGTAGCGGGCGGCCAGATTGATATCGTGGAGGACGACGACGATTGTCAGCCGGCGCTCGTGGCTGAGTTCGCAAAGCAGCGCCAGAACCCCGTCCTGGTGCAGAAGGTCCAGCGCAGAGGTCGGCTCATCGAGAAGCAGGCATTGCGCATTCTGCGCCAGCATCATCGCAATCCAGGCGCGCTGCCTTTCGCCGCCGGACAGGTGGGCGAGCGAGCTCAATGCAAAACGCTCGAGATCGGTGCGCTCGATGGCTTCGTCGACCAGTTTGTGATCTTCGCTGGTAAAACCTTCGCGCTGGAAATTCTTTCTGAATGAAATCACCTGCCTTGCGGCCTTCAGTCGTGTCGTTTCTGACAGCTTGGGCCTCTTTGAGATCCCTTGGCGCGACCGAAGGAGCCGTTGCAGGCCGCCTTCGCCGGCTAGCAGGGGGATGCACCAAGGCAGCCTGTCATTTCAAATTGCTTCGGCCTCAATAAATCCTTGCCAAGCTATCTTGATTGGGCTTCCCCGTCCCCTAGCTCAATTACACAGGGCGTACGCGAACGGGGCTACGCAGATTTCAGCCGAATGGAGCCCGCCATGAAACATCAGACATTGGAGCAACTGCAGAATATTGCGGATATCGACCAGACATATCCGCACCGCATCATGTCGCGAACCGAACGTCTCGAGCGCTGGGTGGAGCTTCTCGAGCTTAGTCCGCATCGACGACTGGCGACCCTCTACCAGACGGAGCATCAGCCGACATCAGTCCTATCGCTCCTGCGTAGTGATAACTCGCCGATTTCGGTCGCCTTCGAGGATCCGATCCTGCGGGCTGCCGGATTGGAAGATGACACGTACGGTCAGGCCAGAAAATTCTTCAGTCTCACCGACGGTGAACTACACAATATTCTTTGCTATTGCCATTTCGGCGCGACGGTCAACGCCGCAACGGCAGCCCATCATGTGCGGGGAATTCTCGGCGCTGAACGGCCGGGATTGTTCTCTCGCTTGCGGGCACTGTTCATATCCTGACCAGAAACGCGGTCGGGCTCGATCGGACGCCTGAGCTGTTTTACCTTGGGCCGCCGGCTGGCGGCCTTCTGTTTGAAATCTTCAGCCAGCACCAGTCATTCTACATCGTTGCCGGATAGCCCCGTCTGCTGCTCAAGATTGCTGAGGCACGCATCGTTGTGGGCGAAGCGGAGAATGCTGTAGACGGCCAATCCCGCGTCCTCGCTGCCGGAAATGGTCACGCTGGCAGATTGGGCATTTTGAAACTTTGTGCTCAGGTTGTCCCATTGCTCGAAGATCTGTCGCTCCTGGGCAATGACCGCTTCCTTGAACATTCCGTCCTTTTCGAACTTGGACGCAGCGACATGGTCGATCTTCTCGTCTGCGGGACCAAATTGGGAGGCGAGCAAGGAAGCCGCTTCCTTGTAGACTTGGCGCGTCGTGGTGCCACGCTGATCATCGTCGATGTAGCGAGAAACGGCAACGACGTTGCAGATTCCCATCCCGCTGACATAGGCGAGCACATACTGGTCGTAGAGGTCATTTCCGTCCGGCAAGCTGCTGCACGAATATTGTCCTGTCGTATCCGGCTGATTGCCGTAGATCGGCTTGCAACCGAGCGCGGAGGGCAGGGCATCCTGTGAAACGCCAAATGGACGGAAGGCAGGAGTTGACGTCTGAGCCGGCGATATGGACGCGGTGACAGTTGCAGTCGCCGCGAGAGCCACGGACGTCAGAATATCGATCAAGGCCATCGAATCTCTCCCGAATAAGATCGGGCAATATCACAGCATCGGGTATCGGAAACCCGGCATAGATGTAGATAGGGTGTGGCAGGGTGACTTTCCACAGCCTTTCGCCTTGGCCCGATGGTCGGCACCATCGCAATTCCTTTGCGACGCGCAGCGTCGTTCGGATCCAGGAGAAGCTCCCACACGAGCCCCGATGGGTTTTTCGGGGCCGGTAGGCCCTGGCCTGCAGATATCGCCACCGCACTCTTTAAGGCGAAGGCATCGGCCATGCCACTCCTGGCGCGACCGGCCGTCGGTCGATGAAGAGGGATCAGATACAAGCGATCTTGCGCAGATCGTCGATCGCACCGGGCGCGGCAGCAAGCGCGGGTGCGCCCTTCGTCAGCCCTTCCCCTGCTGTTGGAAAAGGATGGTACCAACCGCCTGCTTCCTTCACGAGGCAGTACCCGGCGATGCAATCCCAGGCATGCATGTACGGCTCGTAATAGCCGACGAGACGGCCTGCTGCGACATAGGCAAGCATCAGGGCGCCCGATCCATTGCGGATGAAATTGCCGCCCGCCTCCAAAAGGCGTTCCACGATCCCAGCCACAAGAGCCGGCGTGACATGGTTGTTGGCGCCGATGCCGGTGACGGCGTTTCGAACAGTCCGCGACGCATCCAGCGACAGCTTCTGGCCGTTCAGCCTTGCGCCCTTGCCCAGTGCTGCAGCATAAAGCTCGTCGTGGCATGGTGCGCAGATGACACCGACAACCGGCACGCCGTCATGCAACAGGCCGATGGAGACACACCAGTTCGGCATGCCGTTGACGAACGGGCTTGTGCCGTCGATCGGATCGACGACCCAGGTAAACCCGGAGCTGCCTTGTTCAAGTCCATGCTCCTCGCCGAGCACGCCATCGGTAGGGAAGGCTTCCTTGAACCGGGCGCGGATCAGGTTTTCGACATCCCGATCGGCGATCGAGACGACATCCTGCGGATCGCGTTTGGTTTCGACGACCAGTGTGTCGCGGCGTTTGAAGAAATCGAGCGCCATTGCTCCTGCTTCGCGGGCCACAGCTTCGGCAAGCCCAAAACGTGCTTCGAGCCCGGGTACGACATGGAATGTCATAAAAATCTTTCCTTGATGAAATGCGGCCGCTCAGCCGCCAGTGATGGCAATCTTGCGATCCTTGAAGCCAATTTCCAAGTCTGTCAAAGGCGTCAGGTGCCCTTTCTACCGAGGAAAGATGACAACCAAGCCGTTGCTGGTTCTGATTTCATACTCCACGTGATCGCCAAGATCGGCAGCGTCAGCATTCTGGCTGAAGGTGCCGCCGCTTAAGCGGTGAGATCCGGCTCTCAGGGCCAGGCCGCATAGCTTGTTTCTGCGTTCGGCTTTTTTCAGAAATGGCGCCGGCGCGATGCGCGCGCGGGGAGATGTCGGTAAGGCGTTTGAAGAAGCCGCTGAAATACGCCGGATCGGAAAAGCTGAGCGCTTCGGCAACTGCGGCGACCTGTAGTCCCGAGCCGTCCAGCATGATTGACGGCTCGGAGACGGGGCGGCCCCGTCAGTATCTATCCTGATGGCTATGGCGCCAAAGCCAACCGGTTGCCGCTGACGTCGCTTTCGCCAATCCCTGACCTTCCAGGACTGCGCAGGCGAGCCGGGCGTACGCCGAAAGGGTTGAACGCGGGCAGCGCGTCGTTCCGGTTTCCATCCGGCCAAGGCCGTGGACATGGCGAGCACCGCCAGCGTTGTCGCAGCCGCTGGTTTGTAGAGAAAAACACTGGCGTTGATGCGCGCGGGTCCCAATCAGTCGTCGGTTGCACCTGAAAGCGGGACGAAGAGCCCAAGCTTTACGTCGCGAAGTACCACATTGGTATGCATGCGCCGGATCTGAGGGTTTTCCGCCATGATCAGGGCTGCGATGTCGTCATAGTGCTCGACGTCACGGGCGGTGACGATGGCAATGAGATCCACGGCCCCCGTAACATAGTAGACCTGCTGGATGTGATCCTGCTTTTCCGCCCAGAGCCGGAATTTCGCCAGTGCATCGTAATTGTCCCGCTCAATTTCCATGCCGACGATAAACACCATGGGCGTGCCGGTTGTCTTGCGCTCGACAATCGCCACCTCCGCCTTGATGATCCCCTCTTCGCGCAGGCGCTTCAGACGGCGTTGAACCGCCGAGGTGGAAAGACCGACGTCGTCGGCAATGCTCTCGGCGGTGAGCTGGCAGTTACGCTGCACGAGTTGCAGAATGTCGCGGTCAAAGTGATCCAGTTTTTCCATTTTTGTCTCCTTCGACGCACCAGCGGCAAACTGCTTCGTTCATTCTATCCGAAAACACGCAATGAGAAGAGATTTTTGCACATATTATGCATTTTGGTTTGCCTTTGCGCGCAAAATTCGCGCATGTTCGCGATATTCTGCCCAAATTGCTTCTACGGAATTGTGAATGCCAGAACCGTCCTCCCAGGCACTCCGTGTCGATGATCTACACAAGAGCTTTGGCTCGCACGAAGTCCTCAAGGGCGTTTCCGCAACGGCCCGTCAGGGCGACGTGATTTCGATCATTGGTTCATCCGGCTCTGGAAAGAGCACCTTTCTGCGCTGCATCAATCTGTTGGAGGTTCCTGACCGCGGTCGTATCATCATCAATGGCGAGGAAGTCGCCTGGAAGCGGACGCACCGGGGGCAATTGCAGCCAAAGAGCTGGCGACAGATCGAGCGGATGCGCGCCGGCCTCGGCATGGTCTTCCAGAGTTTCAATCTGTGGGCACACAAGACAGTGCTCGAGAACATTATCGAGGCCCCGGTTCACGTCCTTCGTGTTCCGCGCCTGGAGGCGATCGAGAAGGCAGAAGCGCTCCTTGCCAAGGTCGGCCTTTACGACAAGCGCGACGCTTATCCCGCTTTTCTCTCCGGCGGCCAGCAGCAAAGAGCGGCGATCGCCCGCGCGCTTTGTATCGAGCCGTCCGTGATGCTCTTCGACGAGCCGACGTCGGCACTTGACCCGGAGCTGGTCGGCGAAGTGCTCAAGGTCATACGCGACCTCGCCGAGGAGGGGCGAACCATGCTCATCGTTACCCACGAGATGCGTTTTGCGCGCGATGTCTCAAGCCGCATCCTCTTCCTGCACCAGGGGCGGATCGAGGAAGAGGGGCGCCCGGAACAGATCTTCGACGCTCCCCTTAGCGCGCGCTGCCGCGAATTTACCGGCATGCTGACGCGCTGACACTTGGCGCTTTCACATACAACCACATCAGGAGAATCTTGAAACATGAAACTGCTCCCCATGCTTCTTGCCGGCGCGGCGCTGGCTTTTTCGACCATCACCGCTCAGGCTGAGGTTCGTTTCGGCATCATGAACGAATCTTATCCGCCGTTCTTCGCCAAGGATGCCTCCGGCCAATGGCAAGGCTGGGAAATCGATCTGATGAATGCCGTATGCGAAGAGATGAAGGAGCAATGCTCAATTGTAGAGCTGTCCTGGGATGGCCTCATTCCTGCCCTGCAGAGCAAGAAGTTCGACGTTATCTGGTCGTCCATGTCGAATACGCCCGAGCGTTCGAAGGTCATCGATTTCACAGACAAATATTACAACACTCCCAGCACGCTGATCGGGCCGAAGGATGAAAAGCTCGGCGCAACTGCGCAGGATGTGAAGGGCAAGACCATCGGGATCCAGGTCTCCACCATTCAGTCGGACTACTTCAAGAAGTACTTTGCCGGGGTCGCGGACGAGAAGACCTATCAGACGCTCGATGAGGCATTCCAGGACCTCGCTGCCGGACGCATCGACTACGTGTTCGGGGATTCACTTGCCCTTGATGCCTTCCTGAAAAGCGATAGCGGCAAGGATTGCTGCACCAAGGCCGGTGACGTTGCAGATGACAAGGAGATACTCGGGGCAGGGGTGTCCGGCGGCCTGCGCAAGGAAGATGCCGAGCTAAAGGCGAAGCTCAACGCCGCGATCGCCGCAGTACGCGCCAGCGGAAAGTACGACGAAATCACCAGGAAGTACTTCGACTTCGACATCTACGGCGCAAACTAGGCGGTCCCGACGATGGCGGCGGCCCGACAAGGGATCTTCGAGCTTCTTTCACCCTATCCACCTGGATGGGGCGGAACGTTGCTCGTGGGTGCCGTCTCGACGATTGCGATTTCTGCCGGCGCCTTCCTGATCGGGATTCTGCTTGGGACGGGAGGCGCTCTTGGCAAGCTTTCTGGCAACCGGCCGCTTCGCCTGCTGCTCGATCTCTATACAACGGCTGTTCGCGCCATTCCGGAACTGATTTTGATCGTCGGGCTCTATTATGCCGGCATGGACGGCCTTAATCGGCTCCTGGCAACGTTTCGTCTGCCGCATATAGAGGTGAATGGCTTCGTCGTCGCCGTTGCCGTGCTCGGCTTCGTGCAGGGTGCCTACATGACGGAGGTGTTGCGGGGAGCAATACTTGCCATTCCCGCAGGCGAAATCGAGGCGGCGAAGGCCTTCGGCATGGGACCGCAATTGCGTTTTCGGCGCATCATCCTGCCGGCGCTCTTGCCGAACGCGTTGCCGGGACTTGCCAATCTGTGGATGTCGATTACCAAGGACAGCGCGCTGGTAGCCGTCGTCGGTTACCAAGAGCTCGCGCTCGCCACTCGCCTGGCCGGTGCCAGCACCAAGCACTACTTCATCTTCTTCCTGGCGGCAGCGCTTCTCTACCTCGCCATCACGCTTGTCTCCAACGTCGTCTTCAGTCTGATCGAGCGTCATGTGCGGCGCGGCCAACCGAAGCCAGCCTAGGGAGTGCACCGCCATGACCTTCACATGGATGGCCTCCTATTGGCCGCTTCTTCTGGCAGGTGCCGCACAGACCGTTCTGCTCCTGGTGATCTCGGTTGTTTTCGGCTTTGCACTTGCAATCGGCCTTGCATTTGCGCAGATAAGCGGCGGCCCCGTCATCAAATATTTCGCTAAGGGCTATTGCACCTTCTTCCGTGGCACGCCCCTGCTTATCCAGCTCTGGCTTCTCTACTATGGTGTCGGTTCGCTGCTCCCGATGATCCCCGGTATCCGCCAGAGCCTGTTCTGGCCCGTGCTGCGCGAGGGCTTCTTCTTTGCGGCCGTGAGTTTCACCCTGAACTACGCCGCCTACGAGGCGGAAGTATTGCGCGGCGCGCTGCTTGCTGTACCGAAAGGTGAATTGGAAGCAGGCCGCGCATTCGGAATGTCGCGGTTCATGCTGACCCGGCGCATCTGGCTGCCCAGGGCCATCCGCATCGCATTGCCAACGATTGGTGGTGAAATCGTCATGCAGTTGAAAGCGACCCCACTCGCCTTCACAGTCACCGTAATGGATCTCTATGCAGTCGCAAGCAAAGTCCGCCAGGACACATTGCTCGTCTATGAGCCACTGATCGTGGTGACCGTGTTCTATCTCATTCTCACCGCCACGATTGCCCGTGTCTTCAGCCGCCTTGAGGCGGAGGTGCCAGTGCGACGGTAACAAGAGGAACATGTCTTTTCGACGTCCAGCGGCCGCAACGATGATTGCCGCTCTCTGGCTCCTGATAACCCCTGATCCAAGTTCGGAATGCTCCCATGAATAAAGTCTGCATCCTCGACGGCGGCATGAGCCGCGAACTTCTGCGGCTAGGCGCCGAGCTGAAGCAACCGGAGTGGTCGGCTCTGGCACTAATCAATTCGCCAGACATTGTTCGCAAGGTCCACGACGAATTCGTTGCCGCCGGCTCCGACGTCATTACGACCAACAGCTATGCTGTCGTGCCATTTCACATTGGAGAGGACCGATTTTGGAAGGAAGGCGCTGCATTGCTCGCCCGCTCGGGGAAGCTTGCCCGTGACGCAGCCTACGCCTGCAGCGATCGCAAGGTCCTGGTTGCCGGATCGCTACCGCCCATTTTCGGTTCCTACGAACCGCAGAAGTTTGATCCTTTGCGGGTACAGGACTATCTCACTGTATTCGTGCAGAATCTCGCTCCCTATGTCGATGTCTGGCTGGGTGAAACGCTGAGCCTCATTGCCGAGGGGGATGCCGTTCGTGCCGCGGTCGCCCAGACCGGCAAGCCGTTCTGGATCTCATTCACCCTGGCCGACGATGCTGCACAGACAAGGGGCGCGGCACCAAAGCTGCGCTCGGGCGAGCTGGTCGAGCAGGCTGCGCTATGGGCGGCGCAATCGCGTGCAGACGCGCTTTTGTTCAATTGCAGCAAGCCGGAAGTCATGCGCGCAGCCGTTGGTGCTGCCGGCCAGATCTTCAAGGAACGTGCCTCGCCCATCAAGATTGGCGTATATGCGAACGCCTTTGAGGGCGAGCAAGCAGATGCTGCGGCCAACCAAGGCCTCCACGAGACGCGCAGCGACCTCGATGATGACATCTATTCGCGCTTTGCCTGTTCATGGGTGGAGGCCGGCGCAACCATGGTCGGCGGTTGTTGTGGGATCGGCGCCAAACATATTCACCGTCTGCGTGGCGCGCTCAGAGACTGATGGTTGCAGCAAGCGGCGAAGGCGATTGGTCGTCAATGCACAGGGCCGTGTTGTTCCAGCCCTTGGGAAGGGGATCCGGCCGCTGGACGTCAACGCCGTCAAGCATGAGGTCTGCGGTATTGTGGGCAAAGACGGCCGGCATGCCTCCCGGATAATCGACAAGGCCGATGATCTTGCCATCGGCGCCGCGCAGCCAGGCATTGCCGCGACCCTCCACGTCCTTGGGCGGGGACAGGTCGACATTCGTGGGGCGCAGGTCATATTGCTTGGCTGTTCCCAAGGGACCGTCCTGCATCGTCAATTGCACGTTGCGGAGGGTTATTCCGGCGATCCCACCGCTTCGCTCCGCGAAGAGGTTGACAGGGCCGTGGCTACGACCGGTGACGTTCTCGACGCGGACATTGCTGACGACGCCAGCGGGTATCTCCGGGCGACGATCAAGCTGGGTAATCGTCAGCGGTTCGCCCGAGCCCCAGAAGCCGTCGGCTGTCTCGTGGCAGTCGATCTCGATATCCGAGAAGACGACACTATCGATGGTTCCGCCGTCGCGCGAGAAAATACCCAGGGCTCGATTTGAGTCCCGCACTTTGGAGCGCATAAACCGAACATTGCGGAAGTCGCCAAAACTCTCAGTGCCGATCTTCAACGCACAGCTGTTGCTCTCGACGAGGCAATCCGAGACGTCGATATTCTCGCAACGTCCGATGCCCTTTTCGCTCCGACTGGTCTTGAGGCAGATGCCGTCGTCAGCCGTGCTGATGACGATTTCGCTCACCTTAACGTCTATGCAGCTGTCGATAACGATTCCATCCGTGTTCGGAAGTTGCCGATTGTTGAGTACTTTAATGCCGCTGACGATGACCGCGTTGCAGCGGACGAGGTGAACGGTCCACATCGGGGATTCCTCGATGGTAACGCCTTCGAGCCTGACGTTGCTGCAATCCTCGAACACGATGACCCTCGGGCGCTTCTCGTTCGGCGTGTAGGTGCCGACAGTCTCGTCGAAGCCGGTGTTGAAGGCGTATGCCGAACCGACAATCTTGCCTTTGCCGATGATCGCAATGTTATTTACGTCATGTGCCACGATATAGGCGCGATCGGATCCCTCCGCGACTACACTTACCGAATTTCGCGCATAAAGCTCATAGTCGGGGACGAACTCGAGCGTCGCGCCCTCCTCAATCGACAAAGTTACATCGCTGCGAAGCCGGATCGGACCCGATACGTGACGTCCCGCCTGCAACAGAAGCGTTCCCCCGCCGGCGGCAGCCAGCCTGTCGATGAACTGCTGTAGATCAGCACCATTTGGTTCGACAAAAATGTCCATTGCGGTTCCTCTCATTCCCCCAATAGTTAGGCCAGACGAGTTTATTCGTCAACAGGACGAACTAATTGATATGGCCGCTCTTGTTTATGTTGACTCCGTCGAAAACTCGTATTTAATTCGTCATGGTTACGAACAAACGTCCGCCCAAGGGAGTGAATAGTGGGCCGATCGTTCGCAGAGTTCTTGAAAAATGAGGAGCCAAGAAGGGGAACCCTATGAAACCGCTCAAGACATTAATGATGACAGCAGCTGCAATGGCGATGACGATGTCGCTGGCGGCAGCATCCGAACTAAAAATCGTCTGGTACGTGGACAACGATCAGGAAGAGGCGAACACGCGCGCCCTGCTCGATCAGTATACGAAGCTGCATCCCGACACGACCTTCGATCTCGAAATCACCCCTTATGACGGGATGGTCCAGAAATTCCAGCAGTATGCAGCCTCCGGCATCATGCCGGATTTGTCGCTTACCTCATCGATGGAACCGGTCATCCGCCCCTTCCTCGTCGATCTCAACAAGGAGATCGGCCCTGAATGGATCAATGACTTCGTCAAGGGCTGGGGCGACGGTGCCAAGCTCGGCGACAAGGTTATCGCCGCGCCGCTGCGCGTGACCTCGACCGGCATCTTTCTGAACGCCGATGCCTTCAAGAAGGCCGGCGTTGCGATCCCGGATCAGGCGACCGGCTGGACGTGGGATGAATTCATTCCGAAGATCAAGGAAGTCGCCGAAAAGTCGGG
>Ga0209025_1003305_pt1 | contig 15509 bp, 26 predicted proteins | sample AraplaMF_Col_mLB_FD_184256 | JGI IMG/M metagenome (GOLD analysis project Ga0209025, IMG submission 184256) | Arabidopsis root microbial communities from the University of North Carolina, USA - plate scrape MF_Col_mLB (SPAdes) (version 2) | ecosystem: Host-associated > Plants > Roots > Endosphere... | reverse complement strand
TTTTATCGAATATCTAAAATATCAAAGTGTTCTTCAGGTGCCCAACTATTTCTACCAACATCGATCCATCCTTCTTTACGAGCATAAATCATGACAGGCGCTTTTGAAGAAATTGTACCTTTATATGGACCATCAATACCATCGTAATAATTTACTCCCCATCCTTCTGGATACTTTGATACTGCTTTGAAAGGCCAGTAATTATAATGTTCAGCCTTTACCCAACGACTTCTACCTAAATCTAACCAAACATCACCATCTGCTCCCCAGTAGGCACCCCAATATAATACTTCCGCTGCTGTTGTAAAACGTCCTTGAAAAGAACCGTGTGGTTTATCATGATAGTTAACACCAAACCCTTCTGGATACTTTGATTTGGCAAACCCAATACCCTCTGGTTGCGACACACCGCCACCAGTTCCTCCATCAAAATCTACATATTGCTTAACAATCTCAGCGTAGAAGAAATTCCCACCATTTTTATATCGATAGCCACCGTTGTATGCGACAGCAATTGGGTTACTATATTTCACCATAGCACCAGTTGTATTTCCAAGCGATGGCGCAACAACTGTTTTAGAATACAGATCTGCCACCGGTAATGAATGTTGTTTATTGTTAGAAGCTAACCAACGAAGGTAAGCTCGTCCAAAATTATATGATTGAACAATAGCACTTAAATCCGTAATACCATTCTTCTTTGCATCATCAAAGGCTCCTTTTAAATGCTTCACTCCGTAATAAATTGAATCTTTAGGATTTTTAATTGTATTCATTGGCCATCCTTGGGATTCACTTGACTGCATAATATCAGGTGTTGTTTCAGAATTCCCGTCACTTTCTACCATAATAATTCCAAGTACGTAAGGAACTAACTCAGATACACCTTGTGCAGCACATTCACTTTCTACCATTGATTGCCATCGTAACACTTGTTGTGGCAGATTCTTTGTTTTAACTGAAGCAGCTAATATACTCATTACTAAACATCTCCTTATTTCCCTATTATATTTGTCTAAAAAACTACTATTTGACTAAGTACATCTAACAGCTATATGCCCCTTATTTTTTAACATCGCTTCATGTTGCTCACCTTCTTTCACAACAAAAAGAGCAACCATAAAAATAGTTGCCCTTTCATCAAAATCTTATATTACTAATATAAATCATTTTTTCAATGGTTTCTGTACACCACATATAACCTACATAAAGGTAACATTAAAATTCATCTAGAAACTTGACAATCTTTCTTATTTCAGCATGCTTACGTCGAATATATCCTGAACTATAATGTAAATCATACGAAATTTGTTCTAAGGTCATTCCATCGATATATTTCATTCTAAGTATTTGATGATCCAATCCTGTAAACTTATTAATCAAACACTTTAAATCATATACTTCATTCATCTTATGAGCTAATTCATATTCAATTGCTTCAATATTCTCTTCTACTTTCGCACCGTCCGATTCAGCAGTTAAACGAACATCCCGTAAATCACCACTAATCCAGCGTTTTAATTCAGCTTTTGTTTTATCTAAATTGTAGTCCAAATAAGCAATGTCTTCTTCTAATTTCTGATAGTCTTTCAGCCAGTTAAACAAATGATGATTCACCTACTTTCTATGTAAAAAACAATAAATCTCATAAACATGTTTATTTTTTTCGTTCTAAAACGTTTTACCACCCTCAAGACCAATGGCATTTCCAGCTTGATTGTATAGTTGCTCCTTTGAACATACTTGTTGAGCAGCTTCAAAAGCTTCATCAGGAAAACCTTGCAATCGCCAAGCCTCGTTAGGTGTAATTCCCCTTAATTCCAGGTCGTCAGTTACAATAGCAGTACTACAACTCTTCAACAAAGTTTGTGAATACTTGTTAACTCTTCCCGTTCCCGTCATATCGATTCCCTTGCCTCCCTGGTAGCTTCGTTGCTGCTAGATGATAAGACCAACCACACTTTAATCGACTATAAAATGTGTAACGTGATATACCGTTATGTTCCGCCATATGCATCCATTCACCATGTTTTCTATCGAAATCCATTTTCTTTTTCCCAATCCGTTGCGTTACCGCTCTTTCAATATCCCAGTCATAGCGGTATACTCTCTCCTGAAGTCTTTGTCTGCTGATACCATTCGCTTTGGCTTGCTCATAATGTTTATCTAAGATAAAGAAGTTCATTGCCATGCCCCTTTCTTAATCCAATGCCATAATTTCAGCTAACGTTCTATCTGAAATGTAAGTGTTGATAATCTGAATCCCCCCATATTTATCTTTAGCCATTCCTACAGCTTCGCTTTCTGATTTTGCTTCAAACCAACGAATTTTCCATTTATCATCTTTGTCGTAAAACTCTACTGAGTACGTTATGACGCTTGTGTCACGCTGCAAAAACTTTTCAGCTGTACTCTTTGCTGCATACTCAATACTTCCAATGACATCCTCAAGTGTTAATTGCTTCATGCTACTGTCTCGGCTTTCTCACGCATTTGTAGTTGATGGATTGCTTTTAACCTCGTCATAACGGCATGACGTCTTCTATCCACTTCTTCAGGTGTCCGATTCCCCGCTTCGCAAATACATGGTGCGAATTGGTACATACCCGTTCCCATATCGTTTCTAATTACTCCAGTTCCTTCACATGCACACATCTTAATTCCCCCTTAAAATGGTAATGCTTTTCTTCTATAATCCTTTGTATCTTTAAAAACAATTGCTCTAAAGTTATTGAATATACGTGATACAATCCGTTCGTCATATGCACTCTCTAAACGCTCTCCAGTAAGGTTTGTCGTGAAGATAGTAGATTTACCTTGCCTTCCATCGAAAACATCGAATAACACTCTATTAATGAAGTTTGTAGCTTTTGTATTAGCATCTAACGCGCCTAGCTCTGCCCCTAAATCATCAACTATCAATACATCTGCTCTTACTAACGTCCGAATGATTGAATCCTCAGTTAAGGAGGAATCTTTATTGAACGTACTTTTAATCTTCCTTAGTAATTCGCCAACTGTAACGAAGACCACTGATATTCCTGCTCCTGCAAGCTGATCTGCGATGGCATAAGCAAGATGTGTTTTCCCCGCTCCGCAATTACCGGCCATAATTGTATTGAACACTTTCCTATTGAGATAATCCGTTGCGATGATCTTTGCAAGTTCAAGGTTCTTCGCTCCTTCCTCGCTAGTAGGTTGGTAGTTATCAAAATTAGCTTTCTTAATATCGCTATCAGCAATCATGCTTTGTTGATGGAATAAGAATTTCTTCTCGTTCGCTTTATCCGCATCGTATTTCGCTTGTTCTTGTTCTTGGAGCTTCTTACTATCGTTTTCAAGGAAGCAACGAGGGCAAACAACTTGTCCACCGAACTTCATCTTATTCATGCCATGCGTATCACAAACATCAGAATCCATAGTTATATTCACCTTTTTGGCTATATCGGTTGGTATTACTGCCGCCGCTCTCTGCATTGTTCTTCGCTCCTTTTTTAGAATTCATTTGAATTGTTAACTGATCGAACTTTTCACGTAGCTTTTTAGGAGATAAGATATTCCCTTGCCAAAACGGATCTGCTTGGCACCAATCAATAACATCTTTAATCTCTTGTAATTCACGGTTATCTTTTTCACGCATCAGCCTAAAATCATTAGACCAAGTATCGAAATTAGGCTCTTTTTGTTTAGGATTGTTACCTTTAATTTTTTCAAACAAATACTTAGCCCCGTTGGTGTCGCAAGTTTCAAACTTGTGACGAGAAGTCTTTTCTGTCTTCTTATCTTTTTCTTTATCTATATCTAATTCTTTATCTTCTTCTATATCTGTTGCGTGACTACCGTGACGTGTCACGTGACCTGTCACAGGACGTAAAAATTTCCCGCCTTGATAGTCAACTAAACTCATGATTTTCTTGTTATTTAAAACCAACTTCAAATCCAACACTGGGGTTCCTAACAGTAAACATTCATTAAGGAAGACTTCTAAAGGACGATTTGTTTTCATTTCATTACATCGTTTGCAACACGCTACGCAATTTTCTTGAGTATCCAATCCCCCATGCGATTTAGGAATCAGATGGTCTAGCGTGTTTGCTGATTCTCCGCAATAAGTACATGTCCCAACATCATTCCCTAATAGAAACTGTTTTTCTTTTTCTCTTTGTTTTTGCTTACGTAATCGGTTTTGTTCACGGATTTTATCTAACCCATCGATGTTCTGATGTTTCTCCCAATTCGAGATGCATATGTACTGATCATCAGTGACATCAATCATTCCAAACTGTTTAAATGTTTGTAGTGCAAGTCTCACAGTTGCTATCGGTCTATTAAAAAGCGTTGAAAGCATTTCTTCTGTGAAAGGAATGTTTTCACTCAAGAAAATGTAACCATTGGCATTTGTTCTGCCCGCTTGAGACAACAATTTAATCCAAATGATTAGTAGTGTGTCTGCATCTGGTAAGCTTTCAATCAATCGAATTTTTTCATCCTCAAACATGTTGGTAGAGAGTTTTATCCATTTAACATCTGCCATTTAGTTCACGTCCCTTTCGCATACCGCTATGCCGCCTTTAACACTCAATATTTTGTAACCTGGATAGCGATCGGGAGTGATGTACTCAACCGCTTTCGTTTTTGCCTCTTGTTCGTTTCGTGCGCCCTTCCACACCCACGCCGGAAGGACGACTTTCGATTGATTTTTATCTAACATGGTTTCATCTCCTTAGTTTGTTTGTTCTATTTTTTCATCCTGCTCTTCTTCAGTTTCAGCAGTTTCTTTTTCGGCTTGTTTAACCCACTTTGTCGATTGCTTAAGTACTTCCTCAGCTTGTTTTAATGTCAATCCGCCGACTTCCTTGATACTTAAGTGGCCTTTGATCATATCTTCATCTACTTTTCGAAGAGCAGCTAACTTTTTAATGTTTAATTTAATTGCACCGACTTGTTGAGAAGTAATCATTTCCTCTTGAATCTCCGGTAAATCTTCACCTGCATAGATGTATAATCCCAAACTGTGAAGCTCAATCGCTTTTACTAAGCAACGTTGGATACTCGTATTAATATCGAAACTATTTGGCTCCGCAATCGGTTTATTTTGATTGTTAATTATTGGATGAATCTGACTTAGTGGTAATCCCTGTACGGTTACCTCAACTTCTACAAAGTAACCACAATCCGTTTTAAGGTAAGGAACGCCATCGAATCGCTTAACTTCCCATGTAGCTGCTGGATCTACTTCACGTAGCTTTTTTACCGCCCATGCCCATGATAAGTAGCTAAAGCGTCCTTTCTTTTCAACGTGTTCCGAACAATCTATTTGAGCTAATTTAGAAAAGTAATTTTCAGCTGTCATATCAATCTCCCTCTCTTTTTAAAATGGTGCTACTTCTGCTTGTTTACTAACTTCATATACTTCCATAAGTGCCTGTAATCCGTATTCATAAGCCACAACCATTGATGCAGCATTAGGTTCTTTACTTTGCTTATATTTTTCAACTAAACTCTTCATAATTTGAATTTCAGCTTCAATTTTATTTTGTAGGCCCATCTTATTCACCCGCTACTTTCTTTGTAGAATGAGACTCTACATATTGTTTGATGCATTCGGTTTCAGTGTGTAAGTAATCCCCATCGAAATCTAAGCAACTTTCTCCAAAATAGATTTCTCCATTACAACCGCAACAAGTTTCAATGAAGTCTCTAGCTGATGAATCATGATGATTTCCCATTAACATGCCGTTTTCAATCATTTCCACATTCCTCCTTATTTACTGTAGGAGAAAACATCTGGTATAATGTAAGTAAGTTAATAAGTGTGTTTTCTCCAAACCGTCTTAGGGGTAAGGCGGTTTTTTATTTTGTTTTAATGCTTTTGAGCATCAGAATATCCAGGAGCCCATTTGCTAGGTGGGGGCTATCGTTAGATTCCTGAATATTCCGATAAAAAAGAGCTTGTCTGTGTTCATAAATTTGTAACATCTGTATATAAAGTTCATATAAATTACGTGTTACACTATGTACATTCCAAAAAGTTCTTATAGAACTGACAACTCGATGATCTTAGTACTGCCCTGCACGCCCTGCAGGGCTTCCCTCATTTAGCTAGAGTTATATACTTGTATGTTTCCTCAACCTTATCTGCGCTGTTATGTACCTCTCTATCTCTTAAATCCTTTATGATCCACAATATTTTCTTTCGTTCGTATTCATCACGCTGCTGTTTATTTGTCATCTTCAATCCATCCTGCTTTTTTTGCTGCAACATCTACTCGGTGCACTAAGTATGTCGATAAACATATAGCTATCGCGACAATTATCAAGGATAGTGGGCTTTCCATCTCTAAACCGCCTCCTGATTAAGAAACTTATTAATGAAATAAAGCTGACCTTTCCCTGTAACTTTTGGTGTGAATGATGTTACGAATTCACCTTCGCTATTTGTTCTTACGAATTCTTGTGACTCGAATAGTCCTAAATCCATTGAATACTGAGTAGGCGTGTTGTACATGCTTCCTCTTTTCTTGCAAAGATAGCCGTTTTCTCTCAACCATTCGAAGAGTCTGTTTTGACCTATGTCTATTCCTTTTTGCTTCATTAGAATTGCTAACTGCTTTATGCTGATTAGATTCGTTGAAACTTGGATTGCTTGAGCGAATGTTACTAAAGATTGTTGCTGCAATACTTTGCGTTCAGCTTCAATACGCTTCGCTTGTTCTTCTTTTAAGTTAGTGAGAAGACCGATCATGAAGTCTGGATTAGTTACCACTTGTTCTAGTACTTGATCTGTCATGTATGCACCATGCTTACGGATTATTGGGAGAACTTCTATTGCTAACCAATCTTGGAAAACCTCTGCGATTTCGTTACTAGCTTTAAAAGTTAGCTTGTAAACTAACGATTCAGGTATTAAATCGCCTTTCCCCACAAGCGGGGAATTTTTAGGAAGATAAGAATTCACCCTATCCCATCTGATATACGTTTTTCCATTTTTCTTTTGCGTGAATCCTAAGCTTTGGGAAACCTGTTCTACATCGAATAATACTTCGCCATTTTCGAATTTTGCAGATACCTCGAAAATTTTATTTTTAAAAGTTTTTAATGCATTCATCTCTTTAACTCCTTTAAATTAGTTCGAAAAAATCGAACTTGATATTTAAAAAAAATCTTTAAATGCTATTACATTCGATTTATTCAACTTTTTTAAACAGTTCTTCAACTGGTATAGAAAATACTCTTGAAATTGCAAATGTAGCTTCTTTACCGGGTGATTTCGTACCTTTAACATATTCACAAACTGTACTCTTAGAGCGTTTTATCTCCTTAGCAAGTTGCACTTGTCTCATTTCATTTTCATCAAGCAGAGCCGACAATTTTTTGTTATCAAAAATCATTTTCCTGTTCACCTCGCTTACAAATACTATTATAACAAAAAGTTCGAAAAAAGGGAACTATTTTTCCGAACTTTTTTATTTATTTTTCATTTATAAATTTACCTATAACAACTTGCAACACTATAAAAGTTTGCCCAGAGCGAACTTTTATACTAAAATGAACTTAATTACTGTTACAGTGTGTTAGCAACACACTTAATAATAAATTATTGCACATTATTTTAATTTATATAAAAGGGGGAATTATTTATGCGTGGGGATAGAGTAAAACAATTACGAAAAGAAATGAAATGGACTCAAGAAGAGTTGGGGAATCATGTTGATCTAAAGAAATCTACTATATCCGAAATTGAAAACAATAAAAAAGATGCTGGAAGAAAAGCAATTACGAGAATTGCTACCGTATTGAACTGCACTACAGATTATCTACTAGGATTATCTGACGATCCAGAGCTTAGCCAAGAAGAAAACAAGATTGTTACCGAAGAAGGAAAGAACATAATGGCTTTAATTGAAAGTCTTCCAGAAGATGAGAGAAAGAAAGCTTGGGAACAATTAGAGATGTATGTGACTTATATGCAAAATAAAAAGAATGGCTAATCAAAGAAGACTACTGATGTGACAGTCTTCTTTTTTATGTATTTGATTTTCCTTATAAGATTCATCTAGACATATTTTAAAAATATCTTCTGCTTTAATCGGAGCCTCATGTTTCAAACCCAATTTTACCGCTTCCCTAACTAATTGCTCTTTTTTCATATCTACTTCCCCCTATATTCTCTTTAATATATGTAGACTTTCTTAAAATGAAGAGCTTTTGTCGCTTTGGGTCAAAAACTCCCCACTTCCTTTAGAGCAGAATTGACACTATCAAGTTGATAGTGTCAATTGGAAAGCGGTGATAGAAAAACAAACTACAGTAGCAATTGTCAAAATAGCTTTACTAAACTTACCTTTCAAGTGCTTCACCAACTTTTATGTATAATTTATCTATAACGTTTTAAGGTTATTTTCGGTAGAATACTGCGGAAAACTCTTGATTGATTGTTCGATATATTCTCTTCCCTCTTTTCCACCTTTCGCTATCTCCATGTAATATAGTTGAAAACTACTTAATCTACCATTTTTGAAGAATTTTAAAAATCCTTATATAACAGTTTTTCTTGAATTTCATAGAAAGAAGTGTGCATTTTTACAGTCTTTCTTTTAAAACCCTCTATATGAATATTTTACCACAAAAACCGAACTTTTGTTCCTTTTATTTTTAATAAACAGAAATACGACCTAAATATAACAAAAAAGGTCAGAATAACTACCAATTATAGTATAGTAATAGAGTGATTATTATACTCAAACTATGAAAACTATGAAAACTACAGTCGGTCAAAACATTAAAAATTTCAGAAAGTCTTTCGGTTTAACGCAAGAACAATTATCTGATAGAACAGGGTTGTCACGTGGGCAAATCAAAAATTGGGAAGTAGATCGCCATGAACCTGATCTTGAAAGTTTGAAAGTACTTGCATCGTTTTTTAATACCTCCATAGACCGTCTTCTTAGCTTCGAAGACGTGAAGGAAGATGCATTACTAGAGTTACTATTTAATGATGTCCAAAGGGCTTATGAGGAGCTTGATGGACTTCAACAAGGGCGCTTTGCTAAGCAGGTATCTTTGTATGTCAAAATGTTACGCGATAACAAAGACATACTATGATTTAATTTTAGAAGAAATCATTTCCATTTGCTAGAGGCAAAATTTTACCATTCCTTCCAGTGAGAGCTTTGGCTCTCTTTTTTTATTTTCATTCGACATGATATGACAATATAATAATTAATAATTTGTTATTATCATTTGGAAATCTTACATTTAACAACAAATTATTGCTTTATTTTTAATTTTTTTTGAATGTGAAATATTTCAATGTAACTACATATCATTTGGGAAGAGGGAGAAATTCATGAAAAAACTATTAGCTTCAGCAACAGCGTTCACACTATTAACAGTTGGGTACAGTTCTGCTGCATTTGCAGAAAAAAATCCAAACGACAAGAATTGCGGTCACTTTAAAAACAAACAAGAGGTTATGGAATTCTGGCACAGCAATGGCTACAGCGCAACTAACGATCCTCATGATTTAGATCGTGACAATGATGGCTTACCTTGTGAAGTGAAAAAAGGAGATTACGATCAATTTTTAGCTAGTAAACAAACTACTAAAAAAGATGAAAACAAACCACAAGAACAAGTTAAACAGGAAGATACTAAAAAAGAACCTGTAAAACAAGAGAATTCAAATCAAAACAACCAAGCAACAAACAATAAACAAGAACAAACTAAGCCACAAACAACTGCAAAAGAAACAAAGAAAAATACTAATACAGTTGTGAAAAAAGAAACTAAAAAACAAGGTGAAAAATTACCTAATACAGCATCAAACGGTGTTACAATGATGTTAGCAAGCTTAGGCTTAGCATTAGCTGGATCTGTATTAATGTTCCGTCGTAAAAAGACAAACGCATAAAATAGTTCCTTAAAACGGCAGGAGAAATCCTGTCGTTTTCAAATGGAGTGATAAAAATGAATAAAAAGCAATGGATAGGTTTATGTTTAGTTGTCATTGGACTTACTATCTTTTCCTATTATTTTCTAGAATGGTATGGAGCTAGACAATCAGCAGAGTCGCTAACGACTAACGAAGCGAAACACTATGAGACCTCCACACCTTCTAAAGAAAATGAAACAGCAAACATCAATCAAATAGAGACTGAGACTTCATTACAACCTGAAGAACCTGTACAAATTCCCTCTTCAAAGGTAAACCATCAATTAGGAGATAAAGTGGCATATTTAATTATCCCTAAAATACAAAAGAAATACTCTGTATATTGGGGAGCTGATGATAAAGTACTGAAAAAGGGGGTAGGTATGTTTGTTAGTGATTTAACTACTACACCATCTGGAAATGGGCATACAGTTTTAAGTGGGCATAGAGATACTGTTTTTACCGAGCTTGGTCAACTAAAGGAAAATGACCAACTTATCGTGGAATATGAAAATAAAACATATACATATAGAATTAACAAGCATTGGATAACAGATTCAGAAGATCGAACAGTTATTGTAGACAAAAGTGAGCCAACATTAACATTAACAACTTGTTATCCTTTTGACTATATAGGAGACGCTCCAGATCGGTACATAATTGAATCATCTCTACTTTCCATTCGTTGAAGATGGGCGTCCAATACATATTATTAAAATTAAGATGGTTCAAGTCGGAGGAATGCACCTTAGGGTGTCTTTTCTTTATAAAATTTACATTAAATTAATTAAATTTTATAAACAGATGTAGTAAAATAAGATTGGGTGGGAACCCAGATATATTTGTGCTGTAAGAAAAGTCTTATGTAAATCAAGTAGAGAGAGGCACTTTGAAGGCGGTGCCTTTTCTTTATTTTCAAAAGGACCTGCTCAATTCATACGTAAAAACATAAAGTAAAATGAATCCGTTAAAATACATGAGTGCCCCTTGTTTTCCCCTCCTATCTAAAGGAGGAACTATTATGGGCTTTGGTGGTAGTTGTGGTGGCGGCTGTGGCTTTGCTGGAGGATTTGCGTTATTAGTTGTATTATTTATTTTATTAATCATAGTCGGGGCTTCTTGCTTCTGCTAAAAAAACTATCGGAAAAGACACTCTTATATGAGTGTCTTTTCTTTATGGGGTACTGACACATGCCCATCAACTTAAGAATTTTCACTACCCCTAAGTACAAAAAAACATTATTCTTTCTCAACACTCTAAGAAAAAACACCTATAAATAAAATTTAATTAATTGGTATATACTTCTTGAAACCCTTACTTATGGTTCCATTGTATCCATTTTTAGTGAAGAAATTATGTGCTTTTATTCTAGTTGCACTACTTAATAAGATAATTCTTGTGGATCCCCTTGCAATTGATATCTGTTCTACATGTTTCAATAACTTTTCTCCTATCCCATTACCTCGAAAATCTTCATTTACAATCACATACTCTAAAACAGTATACGGTCTAAATTGATATCCAGGATCAAGGCAAAACGTCATAAATATACTTCCTTTGACGTTACCACTTTCCTCATAGACAAACAAAAAATTATTAGAATCATCCCTTATCTGCTCAATTCTTTCTGGTAAAACCTTAATATTTTTGCTATGTGGTGCTAATTTTTTATATAGATTTTCAATTACATTACTGTCCTTTGGTTCAGCTTCACGAATCATATAATTACCTACCTTTTGCATTTAATATATCGATGACTTAAATTATCTTAACATTACGATTAAATTATATATTAAAACAAGACTTTTTTGGTATAATTTAGGTGAGGAGAGGATAAAAATGAAAAGAATTGGAATAATTGCAGCTTGGCAACCTGAACTGAATTATTTACACGAAGAATACCCGAGTAGAAAAGTTCGCAAAATTGCCGCATGGGAATTCCATTATCATAGTATTAACAATTTAGAGATTATATCTGTTATAAGTGGTGTTGGAAAAACAAACTGTTCTAGTTGTACACAATTACTTATATCAGAGTTTCGTCCTGATGAAATATATATGACAGGAATTTGTGGAAGTTTGCCAGATAGCATAAAGGGTGGCGAAATTGTCATTGCAAGACAAATGCTCCAACATGACGTTACGAATGCTGGAAAAGGCGATGATGTGTGGGACCTGTATACTGGTAGAACATCGATTATTGATGGCGATAATTCTATATTTAGTGATTTTCTTAATTTTGCTATCAATACCAGTGAACATAAAATCAACAACGGGATGGTTATATCGGGAGATCAGCGTATTAGAGAAGATGTTTTGAGATTATCATTAAGTAGTACTCATAATGCTATTGCTGTTGACCAAGAGATAGCATCTTTTTCATACGTTTCTTATGTTAATAAAATACCATTCCTATGTGTGAAGTCTGTATCCGACCAAGCAGATAATAAAACTATTGAAGACCAAAAAAGGTTTAAGCTTTTGGCATGTAAAAATTCATGTAAATTATTAATTGAATTTCTATTAAGATAGAATTCGATAAGATGATTGTTTGTTCAACTAACTGGTGCGTTATTTGTGAGAAATGTTTCTAACTAAAATTGAGAATGGTGAGCTTCTCTTGGAACTGAGGGATTACTTTTATAAAAAGTCTAAGTTGTCCAAGAAATCTTTTATATAGAGACTGCCGCTTCGCTATCAAGCTAACAAAAAATATCCCAAAGTGGAAAAATACGCTATCATTTTTGTAGAAATATACAGAAGGGATGGCGTTTTCTTGTATTTGAAGGTATTAAAATCTCTTAAGTTAAGGCATGTATGGTGACCCCTATATGGATGAGATAATAAAAAAGCTAGCATTTTGCTAGCTTTCACATTATTTTGAAGTAAGTGCAACTAAAACATCTACTGGATAGTCAACGGAGGTTTTCACTTTATATTCTGTCGGACTTGTAAGACCCTTAAATTCCTCACCAAGTTGACCAAAAAGATTATCCCAAACACCATTTTGTTCAGACATCCATTTTTGTAGTTTTTCCCCTGGAAGAACTGAATATGTTGCTACCTGTTGATATAATGCAGTTCTATATTGATCATATGCATAATCAGTCTTTGGATTAAAGTCAAACGTTTTTGTAACTGTACTTTCTGAATTTAAAGTAACACCATAACCAAAACTTGCAGTTAATGATTGATTTACTTTTGCAACCCCCTCAAGGCCTACTTCCATCCCAATTGTATAAGATAATCCTACAGTTACATTATGCGAAATACCACTTGTAACCGCTTTGCTCCAATGATAACCTGAATTTTTATCTACTATATTTGAATCAATTAATTTCCAATTTACTTCTTTTTTCAATTTAGTATCTTCTAAAATTGGATCAGTTTTAGGAATTGCTATTGTATATAATACGTCTCCTTTGTTACCTGTTTTTTCATATTCTTCTCCAACATTAAGCCAAGTACCATCAGCTTTTAAAATCTTATGTTTAGAATTAGTATCTATTTTTAATCCATAAACTCTTGCTCCATTACTTTTAGCAACAACATCTACATATACATAATCAATTAACTTTCCATCCTCTGTAGACACATGCCATTCATTAGGGAATTCTTCATAAGGACCTGTAGGAATGTAAGGAAGTTGCGTACCATTTTTAGCAACCTGAGCTGCTGTCATAGGTGCTTTTCCTTCTTGAGCACTAATTACTACTGGAGCACTTCCTACGTTTGTGGTATTAGTATCCGCTGAAGAAAATCCTGGTGCTACAAATAAAGCTGTACTTAATACAAATGCTGCGGGAATTATTTTTTTTATACGATTCATGATATATCTCCTATTCTTTCAGTGTTTCTATAAGATTACAAAAATGAAATTATACTGTACATTGCTTATACTTTTACTGTGAAATAAAGTTAAATTACCTTTGATATATTCATCTTATTATAAATATCTTTCAAATTACTTTCATAAATGTTACAAAAGTCTTTCATTGATTTTAAAAGCATTGAAATTTCTAAAATACACTTACCAAACTCAAATTATAGTATTTACTCCCAGGGTGATTCACATATGCATCAAACCATAAGTGACTATATCCAGCTGTAATATGTTGTTCTAACAAGCTTTTCTAAAAATGAAGGAGTAAGCAGCAAATCATTGTAGTTCACTTTGAATCGAAAGATTCAAAAAAAACGTCACCTTTTCTAAACAAGATAAGTAATTAGAAAAGATAACGTTTTTTGTATTTAGGGGTATTAAAATCTCTTAAGTTGATGGGCATGTGGCGGTACCCTATGCCCATCAACTTAAGAAAACAAGTTACCCCCAAAACGATAAAAATAAATTTCAGGTCTATAAAAACACAAAATTTCCATTTAGAGGGTACTTTAAAATCTTAGCTTGATGGACAAGGGTATTCACTAAAATAGGTCGCCAGTCGTTACAGTCATAAACTCCTTAAAAAACTGTTCATAATTCATTTGTATTGCAATCCTATGTTTTGGGCGATTACCGAATGTTTCTGGTTCAAAAGTAGATCTAAAATCTCCTATACTTTGCCCTCGTACAGTATCAAGTACATTAACCGTCACTGCTGATTGATGGTACGTAAAAATATCATCACGATTAATCGCAATCAAAGTGAGCGCATCATGAACCGGGCTACCTTGTATTCCAGGAACTTTTTTTTGATAAAATTGATAATAGTAATAGTCTAAAAGAGGTTTTAAAAACTTAGTTTTTCCTTTAGAGTGAATATAATTGACCATTTCTGGTGTTACGATAGCCGATTGTGTAACATTCAAAGGATAAATTGATAGATTCTTTGCGTATCTCATTACAATATTGGCTGCTACAGGATCGCCATAAAAGTTAGCTTCGGCAATGGGAGTAACATTTCCTGGATATAGAAAAGCTCCTCCCATAATATAATAAGAATGTACATATTCCATCACATCTCCATAAAGGAGAAATAAAGTTGCAAGTGAAGTTAGCCTCCCGGTATTCACGATAATAAGTTCATTTTTATACTGCTTAATAAGTGCGAGAACCTCAAAAAAATTCTCAAATGTTTGAAGCTCTAGTCCTGGGTGAATGGGCCCTATCCCAAATTTACCGTGAACTTCTGGATAAAAAGTTTCAGCTTCTGAAGACATGGAATGCTCCGCCCCACCAAAAACTTTTATATATTCTTTTCCTACACTTTTAAGTAAAAAGCGAACATTTCTAACAACTTCAGCTTGAGGTACGTTCCCATAGTCTGCAACAATTCCTATAACATCAATTTTATCTGTTAAATGTGCATATATGATAGCTATCGTATCGTCAATTCCAAAATCTCCAAAGAACAATACTTTTTTCCCCATACAATGTTTCTCCTTAATTTTACTAGCTTCTTAAACGGATTATAATTATGTATCGTGATATAAGATTGTCCCCATGTCTTTTTGTAGTACTGTGTATGAATGAATTCATTTAGTTAACATACACTTTCGTTAATAATGAACAAATTCCTTTTGTATGAAACGAAATAGTATATAAATACTGATTTTAACGCGTTTTTTCTGATA
>Ga0209025_1003304_pt1 | contig 15513 bp, 19 predicted proteins | sample AraplaMF_Col_mLB_FD_184256 | JGI IMG/M metagenome (GOLD analysis project Ga0209025, IMG submission 184256) | Arabidopsis root microbial communities from the University of North Carolina, USA - plate scrape MF_Col_mLB (SPAdes) (version 2) | ecosystem: Host-associated > Plants > Roots > Endosphere... | reverse complement strand
ATACGCATCCGCAAGGTTGCGAACAGACGACTGAATCGCAATACTATCCACTTCTTTTAGCCAAACAAACTCTTTCTTCATGGCAGGAAGTTTGGCAGAGCATGTACCATATGTTAAACCTTTTCCAGTTTCTTTATATGCGTGATTCCATAGGGATAGGAAATGATTGAATACAAAGCGAGAACAACCTATCGTTTTATTAATTAGAATTGCTTGTGCTTGATTTGGATAGATACGAAACTTAAAGGCTTTATTAATTATCATTTGATTCACCTCCATTTCGGTATATGACTATTATACACCAAACGTATATTCGATGGATAGTGAAGTAACACTTTATGTATGTTGAACAATTAAGATGGCTTCCTGCCATCCCTTGTTCGAAGCCAATTCATCTCCCACCTACTCACTTCGCGTTCCTTGAGAAAGGAGTCTTCTTGGCTAAAATGATAAAAAAACAGGTAATTGTTTGTAGTAACAATTACCTGTTTTTTACCCCTTATATCTATTCTTTATTTTTTTAAATTTCATTAACCTCTTCCACACTTAATTCAGTAGCTTTTGATATCTTCTCTATAGGTACACCAACTTTAATTAAATTGCGAATCATCTCTATCTTAGTGGCTGTTCTAGCTTTTTTTCGCGGCTTTCTCTTCTGCCGTCTCTATTTCTGATATTCTATCTTTGATTGCCTTCTCTCTCGCCTCATATAAGCGTAAAAAGTCCTTATCACTACTTAAACGCTCCCAATCCTCTATTGCCTTTTTCAAAACTGGATCTTTTTCCATCGCGATTCCCTCCAGGATTGTTGTTAATTTCTCATCTTCATATGCAGGAAATAGTAATAGCCAACGTGCTAATATATCATCCCATGGATCCATTCGATTTTCTTGCCATTCTCGAATTACTTTTGGAATCTCAAGAAAGTGCAATTGCATATTCTCTGAAATTATGTGCTCTGATTTTTTGTTCATGACTACACCGACATTATGAAAGTCTTCTTCTTCTGGAAACAGAATAAAATCCACTATATTAATACAAATGGTTGGTCTTAATTCTATGTACTTCATTCCCTGAATCATTTGAGAATAATACATGCCAGCCCAGTAGAACAAAGATCGCTCGATTATGTCTTTTTTGTCGCGAACCTGTATCTCTATATTTAATTTTATACCATTATTAAGAGTAGCTCGCAAATCTAAAATAGACAATTTATCATCCTTTTGCTCCCTTGGGAGATGTGGATCATCTAAATGTAACGAAATGATTTCCTCATCTAAATAGGATTGTAATACCGCATTAAGAAAACCAATGAGTATATCTTCATTTCCCTCTACTCCAAACAACCGCTTGAAAGCAAAATCAACTCGTAAATTTACTAGATTTTTTTTCATAGATGTATTCATATTCTCTTCTACCTTTCTTTTTGTTAATTTAAAACCTTTGTAGTAACTGAATATAAAAAAAGATAGAATTACAAACTCTATCTTTTTTAACCTACTTATTTAACGTATTCCCCGAAAGAATTCTCCTTCCTCAAGCGTGTGAAGGGCGTAGCCCAACGATAGATGGGAGATGAATTTCGGTTTGGCATAGCCAAAAACTTTTGATAAACTAGCTATATGAAGTTCTTTGATAACTTGATATAGAAGGTTGCAGGAAGAAAATAGAGTGCGAAAACCAAGCCATCCGGTTCCTGCGTAAAATATCAACCGTACCAAAAGAGCATCCATTCGTTGGACATCTAGGGGTGGAACACCCCGAAGTAACGCTCAGGGAGACGAAAGGTTACTTTCGTCGTGGAACTGAGAAGCTCCCACTTCAAGCTTTGCTAAGTGGCGAGTAGTTCACGAAAATATCAACCTAATTTATGACTATTACAGTCCCTTAAACACAGGTTTAAATCCCGCTTGCATTGTATCATCCAGACCTTTTCCTTGTGCTGGGTTCCATGCTGCAATAATTACGTTATAACCCTCTTGCTTTAACTTTGTCGCAAAGTCTATAAGAGCTTTTCTTACTTTCTTATTCTCTACTAAATCAGCATCAAACGCTAAATAGACATTTTCTACCCCCATATCCTTTAATACAGGCATAGTAATTCTCCAAGCATTTACACCAGGAATCGCAAGAACCGTTGTTCCTACTTCAGAAAGTTCCACTTTATTAAATCTCTCTGGAATCAAATCAGCAATCAGATCTGCTTTTATAGCCCCCTCTGTTATCATCACTGATTTAGTTTGATGAAGTGTACCAGAATTCCAATGTTTCAAATGAGAACTCGGTACCGCTACATGCACAGGCAGTGGATTTTCACTACCTCCTGCACCAGTTCCTTGATTTTTGTTTGCTGATGAGATCCATAAATATTTTTGCCCTTTATGAATTTTTACAACAATTCGTTCCTCTTGAGATGGAATTTCTACCTTTTTGCTCACTTCTAGTTCACCTTCAAATATACAATCACCATTCTTAGTTATCTTTACAACATTAGGTTGTTCAATTAATTCTGCTTGAACTCCAGTAGGTGCCGATTTCACATGAACTGAGTTTTTCACTTCATCCACACGAACCTGCCATCCAACAATTTGATTATACTGGTTTCGAAAAGGAATCAATATACCAGGGAAGCCTGACATTAAACGAAGAGAAAGCTGACTTTTCTTCATCTCATAAAATCCTGGAATGCCCTGCCAGCAACTTTTTCTCCCAATCTGTTCAAATAGTTTCTCCCAAACGGTCGTATACGTATTATCCTCTTCTAACACAATTTGTTGCTTTAAGAAAGAACGATATTGACGTACTTGTATTTGTTCCTCGCTCATTTTTCTATCTCTTATTAAATGTGCATGATGATGCACTTGCAATGGTATGAAATCTATTAACTTACGATTAAACACATTTAATTCCTCATTGCTTTTCTTAGCATGGATCTGAACTTCATCCACCTCAGGCAATTGATACTTATCTTTTCCATTTATGTAGTGAATGTAGCTTGGATTGCCCGTGTTTTTTCCATAGATCCATTTACTTTCTACACGCGTACACGCTACTTTCTCTTGCGAAACATGCAGCATGCAATTGCCTGTATCATAACAAATTGGACACGGAACACGATAAAACTCCCACCACCTACCTCTTGGATAAGCACTTGTTAAACGGAACTGTCCTTTTTGAATGTTATAATGCATAATCCCCCACCCCTTATATATTTTTTATTATGTATAGAACAACTACCTCCATTAAACTCCTTATACTTCTATTTAGATGCTTTCTTTGTTCTCCTAACAGATATACAAAAGAATATATTTCACAAACTAAATAATCGTTTTTATGTTCTTGTTCTAGCAAAGCGGGTACTATATATACTTCAAATGCTCTAGCAAACATCTCGTGATTTGTAGACCAATATTTTTTGATTCTCTTTTTATCTAATTTGATTGTTGTATCAAAGTATAGATACCCCAAAACTAGTATTCATTTTATATCTGCCTAATTAATAATTTTTGCCTCATGTAATAATGGGTTTTACCAGTCAAACAGACTTTAAAACAACAAAAAAAGGGATTCTTCAAGTCGATTAAAAATGTGCACAGCTAATTAAATAAGCTTTATATACACTAATCGGCTCAAAGAAGCCCTTTCAGAATTGAAACAAGACGTAAATTGCTTCTACAACTCAACCACAACGCATAAGGTGTGGGAATAAACGGAATCAAATAAACAATAAATATAGTTCCATGTTAATAAATTCATACAAAAATTTCAACAACTTTATGTTTCCTTCATCCACTCCATTCTACCTTTCAGTGAATATTTTTGTACAACCATATGTTTCTACCGTTTCAAATTGCAATCCTAGATCTTGCTCTCTTATAATAGCTCGTGCATATCCCACCAATCCCACTAATTCTCCCCTTGATACTATCTAAAAGTTATCATTTATATATATCAGGCTAACTTTTAGACAGACAAAAAGAACCTTTCTCTTTCGGTGTGTACATTAGTTTAAATGGGCTAATCTATTAATTTTATTAAATTCATTAATCCGACTATTACATATTATCGTTTCATCCATATACTATATTAGATTGCTAGAAAGGAGGCGTAACCATGGATAGTTGCGTTGTGTTTGTAAATGGACAACCTTTTTTAGTTCTTTCAGTCGCTGGTATCGAAATTGCTAGATTAGAGATTTCCCTCCAAGTAGCATTAGCTTTAAGAGTGCTCGGAATACCAATCTGCGATTAATTAACGTACCGCTAAAGAAGAGGGCATTAGCTCTCTTTTTTTATTTTCCCCTTATCTTTCTTTTCTTAACAATAAACAAGACGCCACCCAGATCACCGCAGCGCCTACAATAATTGCAATAAACTTAATCAAACTTATTTATCCTCACACTATTTATTTTTTTGCTTCCATACCCCATTCTCTTTATAATAAGTATTCTTGCCATCCATAAAGTCAGCTGTTTTACCAGGAATGCTATATTTCTTATTCTTTTTCTTAGCCTTCTTCTTCAGCCTTTTCTCTTCTTGAATAGCTTGCAAATCCGCCTTCCATTGTTTCAACAAATCCTTTTCACGTCGCATAGAATTTGTACCTCTTGGATTAAAATGTGTAACAAATAACTAGATTCTACCTATTTATATAGATATCCTCTAGTCCAAATATTCATTTTGTTCAAATTCAAGTTTAACCTTCACCAATTTGTGGTATCCTTCTAAATAGACCAACAATATATTAAAATTCCTTATATACCCTTAGGAGGTCTAAAATGCTCAACTTTCGTGCAATACTACTCATCTTAGGATTCTTTTTGTTTTTATATGGATTCATCGCTCTAGCGTTATTCTTTACGGCGTAATAGCAATTCAAAAAATGTGCCCATCTTATTCAACAAAAAAGAGCATCCACGTCAGTAGATGCTAGAATATGTTAAGGGAAATTCCCCAATGAGCATTGAATAGGATATAAGCGGTTAGCTTGTCCTACACTATACTATATGATTTCTATATTAAAATGGTTCATCAAAAAGGCACCTTATACAGGTACCCTTTCATGAATGCAGGGGTAACACTAAAACGCTACAATACACTAGAAGAGATGATTGTTTGGTTATATCATTTCTATGCCCCCCCTAATATTTAATGTGTGATTTCTACATAACAAAGAAAAAGGCATCCGTATTGGATGCTTAATGTATACTAATATTAATATTGAATAACTTCATTGATAGGCTTTCTACAACAATAAATATACTAGCTGAAACTGATCTATATCCGATATTCTTTCCTGTAACATTAATAGTAATCTCCTCTAAATGGGTTTTCACATCATCTTTTTCAAAAATTTTGTCTTCAACCTTTTCAACTATTGCTACATTATCGACTTCTTTAAAAGTTTTCAGTAATTTTGCTTCTAATAAAATAAAATCAAAATTTTCATCTTTAACCACATTAAATTTAATTTTCATTTTTCTTTCCCCATTTTTAACTAGTTAATATATTAACATCGATATAATTATATATATTTGTATTAAATAATTCAAAAGATATGTTTTATTAACTTACTCATTGTTTTCCTATCTAATAGAGAGAGAGAAAAATAAAAACAATCGGAAAAACCTCTTCTTCCAAGGTCACTCGCAACCTTCTCCAAACCACCGCATCATGTAATTTTTCAACTCATATTAGCTACGCGCTTTACGTTCGGTACTTGGGAAAAGACTAAGAATCTTCTCGTTTATATTCTGTAGAGTCGGTCAATACTTCAGCTGGCCGATCTTGTACTGACCAATCACGTTTGCATAATGTTTAATTTATATCCAAGAGGTATATCTTTCTTCCGATGCCTTATTTGAAGCAATACACATGGAGAACTGAGGGAACTTTGTCTATATTAGCTCAAACAAAGAGCGACACCCCTTGCCCAACGAAAAATGTGAGTAACTCATTAAAAGTGTAAATCACATCGTCCAAATTGATGAAATGAAGCCTATTTTAATATTTGTTTATTATCCAGAAACGCGTAACCATTCAATCATGAACGACCACCCCATTCCATTTCCAGAAACAAATGACAAAGAATAATAGAATTGTATTCACTTAAAAGGATTATTTCATTAAGTTTCTATAAAACGGTAATTAATATATAATTAAATTATTCAAATATTAGGTGGTGATGCAAATGATTGAAACAATCCGAATTGCTCTTTTCACTCTTGTAGGAATAAGTGCCATATTTTCTGTAATCAAAGAATTTCAAAAACCAGAAAAAAAAGTTTTGGATTACATTCGAAACTTTAATTCTGATCGAGGCAGCCTGGATGTTAATAGGACTTCTCGTGTAACCTACATAATTAGTACACCCCCTTGAATAAAGCTTAACATTCCGTCAATACTATATATGACATTAGATTTTCTCCTTGTTCCCCCTTGGAGAACCAGCCGAGCAGTTGGTTTTTTAGCTGCTCTTTTATTTATGAAAAAAGATAAAATCCTTTATAATGATTCTTCTTTATTTCTCAATATAAAGCTCTTTGGATTTTTGTTAACAATCTTGTAGTGTATGAACAAAGAGTAAGGCAAGAGTTACTCTTTGCCATTTTAGGAAAGGTCCTGTTGTAGACAACGGGGCCTTTTTACATATATAGATAGTTTTTTTAAATTTTTCACCATTAACCACAAAAATATCTTATAATCGTTATATACTGAATTAATTAACGGATTAGGAGTAGATCAAATGCCAGTTACACTAGAACTTATTCTTTTCATTCTTCTAGCAATTAGTGCTGTTGGCTATTTAGTAAAAGAATTTCAAAAAACTAGGAAAAGAACACTTGGAATTTCACTAGAATTCTTGGTCCTTTTCTGGTCAATATGGAGAATTTCGACTATCATAATCTGATTTGTAAAACATGAATTCCTTCGAATAAAAATCAATATTATGTCCATAATGTTGATAGGCTTGTATGCCAAAATCCATTTAGTTTTCTCTGTATCTCCTTGTATTGAGCAGTTAGTTTTTGCTAGCTGCTCTTTTACTTATGAAAAAAGATAAATTTTTTATAATGATTCTTCTTTATTTCTCAATATAAAGAGTCTTGGATTCTCGTTAACAATCTTATAGTATATAAATAGAGAGTAAGGTAAGAGTTACTCTTTGCCATTTTAGAAAAGGTTCTGTAGGAAACAGCAGAACCTTTTTTCGTGATTTAAAGGTACTAAGGCAAAATGAAATTTTTACCATAAAGATAATTATTAAATATTTTACGCCCATACATTATAATGGAATAGTTATTGTATATTGGCATTAAGAGGAGCGACCTGATTAAGGGCTTCTCTTTTTTTATAAAATAGCATTATTGCAATCTCCCTCTGTATATCTTCTTGATCTGCGTTTCAGTGAATTCCTCGTACACAGCAAATACTTCAGGGAGCTGACTCAAACACATATCAATAATTATGTCATCTGTAATTCTAATACAGAACTACTTAACTTCACCCATGTAATCGTTGTGTAGGTAATAACTCCTAATCTCGCAATGGCAAGCGTTTGCTTTTAAGACTTCATACAGCTTGATTTTTATTTCATCTATATCAAATATTGATAACTGCCCTTCGATTTCAACCTGTTCAATCATTTTCCCATTCCCCTTTCAAATCAAATGACATTTTGTTAGTCCTACTACGCTATTTTTTTATATATAACTATATATAAAGATAATAGAATATTATTGTGATTCTTATATAGTCCATATACGACTTTTTCTTTGTTCATGGGGCTCTTACGTAGTAGTAAGAGCCCTTTTTTATATAAATAGTTTCTTAATGTATTCATTCGAATATACCGTTGTAAAATTATTAGTTAAGTGCTAAAATTCCTTATATACTCCTTAGGGAGTTAGCATGTAATTAACAAGAGTTTAAAAATTCTCGAATCTTAGCCCCTTAGAGCGCCCTCTAAGGGGCTGCAACAATTAAAATAATGTTTTTATTTATGAGACATTCATGTGTTATCTTCAATACGTTTTATTCTTTTTTTATGTCGTGTGAGAGATATATACCAATCCTAGAAGCCCTAGCCCCCTTATCTTAGTTCTTCTCCATTTCAATAATAGTTTTATACATTTTTATTCTTTTCAAAAACTGTATATTAGTTATACTTAATATTCAAATTATGTTATAATATTTTTGTGAAACATCACGTGTTTCAAATACAACATTTTTTGATGGCCTCTTATCTTTCCGTAAGAGGTCCTTTTTTCAAATAAAGCTTTTGTTTAATGTATATTATAAAAATTCATTTTCATAAGAGCTTCCCTTATATGCTATACTCATTCATAAATAATTGTATAAGGAATGTTAAAAATGAATGATAGATCGTCAAGACAATGGAAAATGCGACAAAAGTTAAGAGAACTGAAAACCAAAAACAGAAATGATACAAACCCTCTGTTTAATGAATGCCTTGAATCCCTAGGAAACGAAACGCTCATTTTCTCTCAGAAAAAAAGCCAACAGATTGCTACTACTTTAATAGATTTATTTCCTATAACGGTCTCTGGAAGAATTAATTGGGAACAGATAGACAATCAATTCATAGCTTTGAACAAAAAACAACTAATTTCTCTTATTAGACCAAACCAACTTGATTTTGATGAACAGATTTTTATAATATGGGATAATTTTAAAATCCCTGTAGTAAGTACAAATCTTGATAAAGTATTCCAATCACTAGTTGACGTAGAGGCAGTCAGTTTTTATTACTGGCTATTAGATAAAGAATATAGATTCGTAATTGAAATAAACGATGAAGAATTGATTAGGGTTGGGTTTCGCTAATCCCCTAAGCATATTTCCTTAGTCTACAGTTCTACAAAATTCAAATTTTGTTTTAATCAAATACTTCAATCAGTTGTAAAAGTTACGTAAAGATTGTTATAGTTCAATCTTCCTACTCCAGGAACCTGTCTATTAGGCGGGGTATTCTATTCGATTCCTGAATTTACGACATGCAAGAGCTTGTCCTATTAATACTATAAAGGCGCTATTAATAACATAATCCCTTATGGATTCTTTGGATTATCAACCTTTTTCATAATTCTGTAACATCCTTATATAATGTTTAGATGAATCATGTGTTAAACTTATAATATTCCAAAAATTACTTTACTTTTAGAATCGACAATTCTTCAATACCCTTAGTCTTGCCCTGTATTCCCTGCAGGGTTTTTATCATTTGGCCGCCAGGGGGATATAATTCTTATCTGCGCTGTTATGTATCTCTCTAGCTCTCAAATCCTTTATGATCCACAGGATTTTCTTTCGTTTGTATTCATCTCGCCGTCGTTTTCTAATAATGTTACAAATTATTTTTGAGACAGTATTTTGTTACAGCTAGTTAAACCGTTAGGATATTTCATATTTTTAAATATAAAACGTAACAAAAACGTGCGTTTATGTTACAAATATCAACGAAAAATAAAGTTTAGTAAAATTTGTATTGCTATAACCTAGTTTTAAACGTATCTCGGCGAAAAAAACAACAGAAATTTTATAAATATATAACAAAAAGAGTCCTGATTGATACGGACCCTTTTTTGAGTTTTTACAAAAGTAAACTTTTAAACACATAATTACATTTCTATTATTTATTTTACCACCTGAACAGATTCTGGTTTCCACCCCTGATTCTCTACCCAATCAATATTAACCTTATATTTTTTATTACTTTGCTTATCTCGTACATTACCGTAGGCTTTATTATTACCATTATTCCCAATAAAATCGAAAATCAATTGACTCTCTGGAACATCAACTGCATAAGAAATTGCTTTTTTCATCTCACTCCAATCTACTGTTCCTTCTTTAAATTTCATTTCAGGTTTTGCTCCTTGCTCTGTTCCAATTGGCTTTCAAGAAGAATTAGTTTGAGAACTTTTTTCATTAGATGCCGTTTTTTCTGCTTTTAGTTTCCCTTCTAACTGTGCTGCTTCTTTATCTCCACTTTTCTTCTCTTCTATCTGTGCTGCTTCTTTATCTTCATTTTTCTTCTCTTCTATCTGTACTGTTTCTTTATCTTCATTTTTCTTCTCTTCTATCTGTGCTGTTTCTTTATCTTCATTTTTCTTCTCTTCTATCTGTACTGTTTCTTTATCTTCATTTTTCTTCTCTTCTATCTGTGCTGTTTCTTTATCTTCATTTTTCTTCTCTTCTATCTTTGTTGCTTTCTTTTCTTGAGCAATTGCTTTCTTTGATGCATCAGAAGGGGTAAACAACTGGTATGTCACTATACCAACTGTCACTAAAATCAAAGTAAATGCAATATTAAAAATCACCTTTTGACGACGATTCTGTTGTTTTTCTTGAAACCTGCTTACTTGCCCCATTCTTTAAACCTCCGTGTTTATTGTTTCCTCTACTCTTTATGCATTATCCCTATAATTCTTAATATTTTTATTAAATAATAGAAATGAACTACACTTTCCATACAGGATTTCATATCATAATAAAATTTGTTTTTTTCAAGCATCTGATGTATGTTACTCAAAATAATTTAATACATTAAAAATTGATAAGCTTCAGCACTTTAGAAACCTTCAATTTTATTCAAAGGTGATTCTAATTACGTCCATATTAGATCTTTTGTAGAAAGCTTTTTAACAATTAAGCCTCTTCTTCCCTTATTTATAATTTTTAAATTAAATTTCCCTCTATGGTATAATAAAGATGTTTTGTTTTCTAATGGGGTATGTCGTAAAATCAAAAGGGATTTTATCTCTTTTACCTTCTTTTCAGAGTAACTTTCACCACTAGGAAATTCTATTATTCCTAATGTAATCTTTAATTCGCTCTCATCAAAAGGCCACTCCTTATTAAGTTCCCTTATCTTTTGTATAAAACTTCTTTTGGTTTTTCCTATATAGAGCAATGTTTCATTCTTAGCATCTACTCTAGAGATTGTAAATATCCCCTTCTTAGAAGCTTCTTCTCTATTATACAAATCATTTATACTATACAATCCATACCATTTAATATGTACTGTTTCTAAGAATCTCAACTCATTTTTAGACAATATTATAATTTCTGAATGTTCAAATTATTACGGGTACATAGTCTTGATTACTTGAATTATAAATTGCGCTTTTCAATAATACATTTTATTATTGCTAATTTCAATATATAGTTTAATTACTAATCTATATAAAAAACAAAGTGATGTCGTACCTAATATTTTATTTTTTCACGATATTAAACTATCGTGAAAAAAGATAGAGCTTTATGGAATAAAATATAATGTGTATGTACATTTCTTTTAAAAGAAATTTTGTAGTTTGCAACTGAATTACAAAAAATATCGATTTTTGAAAACTAAATTATTAAAAAGGACTACATAGTTTAGTAGCCCTTTTTAAGTCCAGAAATCTGTATGATTGATGTTTTTACCTGTTAACCTCCGTAATGCATTAATAAGATTGCTTGGATTTTTAAATGAACAAAAAATATCTCTTACAAATAATGTAACAACTATTTAAGTGCAGCCTATGTTTTAGGACTCCTGATCAGTATTTTTGTTAGTGGTATTATCATTTTTCTATTTTAAGATATGATGCTCATATTAAATGGGATTGTAGCAGGAGCAATGGGAGGATTAATGGCATAATGATTGGTATTATGATATCTCAATCCGAATTGTATATCATTGTAATACTATTAATGAGATTGTTTTCAGCCACTTTGGTTACCATGAGTCGATGAATTCGTAGTCAACATATAAGAATCTACTTCCTTATTTTTAGGTGTCTTCACTACTACCATTCTATTGTTAATCGTATTACTCAATTACCACTGTGCATCAGCTTGATACAATTATATTAGATGAGGTCCAATACATATTATTAAATTTAAGATGGTTCAAGTCGGAGGAAGGACACTTAATGAGTGTCTTTTCTTTATTACACAATACCCAATTATACTCTCTTTTTTATAAACCTTATGCAATTATACATATTCACAAAAATTACACCAAATAAATATTACATATAGTAAAATAAAAATGTGAATACATTCTATAAAACAGATTCTTTTGATAGGCGCAACATACCAATTATTATAGAAGATGTGGCGTCACTCTAATACTGATCTCAAAACTCTTGTATTTTGTAAACTAACAATCTGGTGTATATAGACGATTCTGTTTTATAGGATGTGTTTATAAGTATAACAAAGGGATAATACGGATAAGTTTATACTAACTGAACGTGGTTCAAGTCGGAGGAAGGCACCTTAGGGTGTCTTTTCTTTATAAAAATCTAATTCACTTTTTCCTTGTATAATTGCTCATATTACTTATAACTTATATGCATTTTTATAAAAAATATTGAGGGTACCCCAAATGGTAAATACAAAGACCCCATTTAAAAAAATATTGAATAAAATAGAGTCTCTTGTTAGAAACCCGAAATTAATTTTTATACACAACCTATTCTTCAAACCAAAACAGAACTTCAATTGGTACTTTTAAAACCTTTGCTATATCATAAGTAAGTTTGAATGAAGGATTATATTTTCCATTTTCAAGATTGCCAATTGTTTCCCTTCTAACACCCACCTCTTTGGCTAAATCTTCTTGAGACATATTTAACCTAATTCTATATTCTTTCATTCTAGTCTTAAGTGGCATCTTGCATTCCTTTCTTTTCTCTACGCTCAAATATTTCTAAATTAATTATAAATGTACCTACAGGTATGCAAACTGAAATTATAACGAATAACCGAATTACATGTAAATTTTCTAATATAAAAACACTTAAGAGTAGTATACTGCCTAGTACTAGTGCTACGAAAAAAGCTCTTGTAGCAGCGATCCGAACATGCAGCATAAAAAGTTCATCTGGTACTACTTTTGCATATGTGAAGAAGAAAAAGAAACCGAAAAAATAATATGCCCATGAAATATCACCTAAAAATGTAAACGGACCTAAAAAACCAAAAAACCCAAGAAACCCTAAATATGCCAATTTATTTTTCATATAAACCTCCTATGTGATATATTTCGCTCTTAACGTTATAAATATATCACATAGATATGATAATAAAAAGGATTGAAAACAGTACAACTTCTTTATAAACGTCATGAATTCATCTGAAAGTTACACCAATATTACTTAACGTGGTAAAATAATAGTTGGATGGGAGTCCAATACATATTATTAAAATTAAGATGGTTCAAGTCGGAGAAAGGACACTCATTGAGTGTCCTTTCTTTTTTAACAATATTCAGGTTCATATAACCCGTATAACTGTCCACCCTTTGTAACAGTTCCTTTTAAATAATGTTTTATTCCACCTTTTATCACTACCATAGGCATATCTTCTTTTTTAGCATAAGGAAAAGCCTTATAATCACATGATGCAGCAATTGGCTTCTTACTACTATTCAAATTATTATCAGTATCTACAGCTGCGTATGCTCCTGTAGTACCAGATAGCATAAGCCCAGTTGCTAAAGCCCCTACTACTAATTTCTTAAACATAATAATTCCCAATCAAATATTTTTATAACTTGCACTTTAAATGTATCACTTTTGTATTTTTTGTAAATATTTTTCATATATAGAAATATTCGTTTTAATTTTAGTGATTTTTGGGGTTAATTTTATCAACTGTAAAAGAGAGGGTTTTAGAACAATATGTAATAATGCATAATATGTTGGTCAGATATTATGATATACTCACAAAGAGCTGATACAACATTTCTTTAGATTGGAAAACTAAAGTCTTATTTACCTATGGAAAAGGGGCCTAATGGCGTCTTTTCTTTATTTTCAAAAGGACCTGCTCATTTCTTTCTTCAAAACATAAGGTAAAACGAACCCGTTAAAATCCATAGAATGAATCCTAGTTTCCCCCCTTATCTTAAAGAGGAACTATTGTTATGGGATATAGTGGTAGTTGTGGCGAAGGCTGCGGTTTTGCTGGAAGATTTGCTTTATTAGTTGTATTATTTATTCTATTAATCATTATCGGATGCAGTTGCTTCTGCTAAAAAACTATTGGAAAAGACTCTTTAAGGTGTCTTTTCTCTTGTACATTATATCCATTATAAGCTCATTAATTTTTATTTATGTTTAATATAATCTCTGTAGTAGTTTACAGTAATACCTTATGTACATATCAAAAAGAAGTGATGCGTTAACATCCCTTCTAATACCTACTACCATCAGGGTAGTGATATATCATTTATTTTTTACGAATCCCATCCCTATCCTTCCAAATTGAAAGCAGGGATAACCAATTGCCCCCACAATAAACAGTTACCTTTATTCTTTCATATTGGTACAATCTCATTAATATAAAATAACCCACCTATTCTCCAAGGAGAACTATATGTAATTTTGCACTTGTACTTGTATACGATCAAATGATAACAAAACTTTAAGTATCATTTATATATAGTAATTAAAATTAACTTAATAGCCCTAAAACCTTAATAATTTCAATTGTTTTATCATCTTTTATTCTACAATAAAGCCTTTTCCCCATACGTTCACTAATTACAATATTTCCAGAAGTTAATTTACGCAAATGTTGTACAATCAAATCTTCCGGAATTTTTGTTTTCTTACTTAGATCAGAAATTGACAAAGATCCATATGATATCAATTTACAAACCATTGATAATCGAGTAGGATTCCCTAATAACTCTAAAACTTTTATATTTTCTGTATAGAAACTAATGTCCAAATCAAAAGCCCTTAGCAAATCTTCCACCCTCCTAAAATAAGACAGATAACAACCAGAATATCTTAACATAAAAACAGTACAAATAACCCTGAAATATATCAATTGTCCATTGAGAAAAATAATATTCGGATGAAATTCCAATACATATTTTTAAAGTTAAAGTGGTTCTAGTCGGAGGAAGGCACCTTAGTGTGGCTTTTCAATGAAAAACATCAAAAAAAACGGTCTAAATCTAGACCATTTTTATTTTATAATTACTTAAATTCAAATGTAATTCCGTTATTTTTTTCTCGATCTGCATCATCTGCTATCAGCCAAATTAATTGTTCCTTATGACCTTTAGCCAGTAACCATTTCAAGTTCTTTTAAACTATTACATATGTTTGTACCATGCTTTGTTAATTCGTTTAAACTCCATAGGTTTTGAAGTTTTAGACTTTTCCCTTAGTGAACTCAAATTATTAGAACATTCTACAATATTTAGACTGAATGTAGCTAATAAACAAAATATTATTAAATTCTTCAAATAGCCACTTCTAACTCTCTTTCGTATAAAATAAACACCTTCGAAATTATTCATATGAAAATCAAAAGAAACTTTAAATCAAAATAATTTTATCGTTTTCCGACAGAAGGCTCCTTCCTCAAAAATGTGAAGGTGTGAAACACCAATTTTAGGTGGGAGATGAATGTCGGTTGGCATAAGCCAACATGTTTGCTATCATTTACTTGTACAGATTGCTCTTTGAAAACTGAAGATATG
>Ga0209025_1003301_pt1 | contig 15518 bp, 19 predicted proteins | sample AraplaMF_Col_mLB_FD_184256 | JGI IMG/M metagenome (GOLD analysis project Ga0209025, IMG submission 184256) | Arabidopsis root microbial communities from the University of North Carolina, USA - plate scrape MF_Col_mLB (SPAdes) (version 2) | ecosystem: Host-associated > Plants > Roots > Endosphere... | reverse complement strand
AAAAAGTAATGTAGAATATATCGTACATACATATATGAAATCAACATAAAAGAAAAAGAGGTGTGCATATGTTACTGGAAGAAGTAATGCAACAACTAGAGGAATATGGAACAGAACAAAATCGTAAGATCTTTAAAAATCATGGGGCGAAAGATCCATTATTTGGAGTTAGTTTTGCCAATTTAAAATTGTTAAAAAAGAAGATAAAAAAAGATCATGATTTAGCGATTTTATTATGGGGAACAAAAAATATGGATGCAATGACTTTAGCGACGATGGTTTTAGATCCAAAGAAAGTTACGACAGAACAGCTAAATAAATGGGTACAGGAAGTTGATTATTATTGTTTAATGGACGTTTTGATGACGGCTATTTGTACGTCGCCAATCGCGATAGAAAGAATAGAAGAATGGACAAAGTCTGATGATGAATGGATTGGAAGAGCAGGCTGGTCTCTATTAGCAAATATAGCGATTAAAAATAAAACGTTACAAGATGATTTCTTCTCTCCGTATCTAGAAGAAATTAAAGTAAATATACATAATGAAAAAAATAGAAAAAAAGAAGCGATGAATAGTGCATTAATCGCGATAGGTATTCGTAATGAAGACTTAGAGCAAACAGCGATTGAAATTGCACGTGAAATTGGAAAAGTAAAGGTTGATCACGGAGCAACGTCATGCAAAACACCAGACGCAGAACCGTATATAAAAAAAGCGAGAGAAAGAGCTGAAAAAAGAAAGTGAAATAAGAAAAGGGGAACGGTTATGAAATCAATGGAAGCAGCACAAAGCATAATTACATCACAATTTCCGAATTGTGATGTAGCTTTACTAGGAGGAAGCGTTGCACGAGGAGAGGCGACAAAAACATCTGACCTAGATATTGTAATAATAGATCGTAGTTTGTCATCTTGTTATAGAGAATCTTTCTATAGTAATGGATGGCCTGTTGAGGTGTTTGTACATAATTTTGAAACGTATAAAGCCTTTTTTAAAATGGATTGTGATCGCGGAAGACCTTCGTTACCACAATTAGTTGCAGAAGGTATTGTATTAAAAGGGGAAGATGAAATTGTTGAGGAATTAAAAAGAGAAGCAAATGATTTACTAAATAAAGGACCAGCTAAATGGAACGAAGAAATGATGAAGCAGAAGCGATATTTTATTACGGATACTTTGGATGACTTTATTGGGGCGACAAAAAGAGAAGAAGAATTGTTTATCGCGAATTTATTAGCTGATTTAGTACATGAATATGTATTAAGAGTAAATGGTAAATGGCTTGGAAATTCAAAATGGTTTATAAGGGTACTCAGAAGATATGATGAACAATATGCAGATCAATTTGTAGCGGCGTTTGATCATTTTTATAAAACGGGAGAAAAAAGAAACTTAATTGCTTTTGTAGAAAGAACACTAGAACAGTACGGAGGAAGAATGTTCGAAGGGTTTTCTATAGGAAAATAAAAAGGGGATAGCGCAATGAATGTACCATTCGTTCAATTAAGAGAACTGACACTAGATGATGTAGAAGAGCGATATCAATGGTCATTAGATAAAGAAGTGACAAATCATTTAGTTGTACCGGATCAATATCCACCGTTCACTCGTGAAGATACGAAAAAGTGGATTGAAGCATGTATAAATCGAAAAAATGGTTATGAACAAAGAGCTATCACTACAGAAAATGGCATACATATTGGATGGGTAGATCTTAAAAACTTTGATAAAACAAATCAAAATGCAGAACTGGGAATCGCGATTGGTAATAAAGAATATTGGGGTAAAGGGTATGGAATGGCAGCCCTATATAGTATGTTACATGAAGCATTCTTTGAATTTGAATTAGAAAAAGTTTGGCTACGTGTAGATGAAGATAATTTTCAAGCTAGAAAGAGTTATGAAAAGGCTGGTTTTGTTTGTGAAGGATTAATGAGAAATGATCGATTACGTCAAGGGAAGTTCATTCATCGTTATCGTTATAGTATGTTAAGAGAAGAATACAAATCTATAAATAGTAGTTTATAAAAATATTATGTTAACTTAAAGGAGCTGGAATAGTATGATTCGATTACTTAAGAAAGAGGATGCGAAACAATATTGGGAGTTACGTTTACAAGCATTACAAGTAGATCCAGAGGCATTTGTAACAACTTATGAGGAGGCGATTCGTCAAGAAAATCCGATTAAGCGAGTGGAAAATAATTTAACAGCTACTACTAGCTGTACATTTGGTGCTTTTAATGCGGATCATCAATTAGTTGGAGTTGTCACTTTACTAACAGAAGAGAAAGAGGCGTATAAACATAAAGGGCATATCGTTGCGATGTATGTAGATGCAAGCAATCGAAGAAGTGGCCTTGCACGTGAGTTAATACGTAAAGCCATTGAAAGAGCAAGAGAAATGAATTTGGAACAATTAACATTAGGTGTAGTATCCACAAACGAGCCGGCAAAAAAATTGTATGAATCAATGGGCTTTAAAACGTATGGAATTGAAAAAAGAGCTATAAAAACAAACGGTGTATATAGTGACGATGAATATATGGTGTTGTTCTTTTAAGAAAGGGAGTTTAGTATGAAAGATCTCCATTTAGAAAAAAATATGAACCCGCAAGTGGCGATTTTGTATGCGATGGTTACGGATACATTTAAACGATTGCAAAAGTTAGTAGAAGGTACTGATGAGAAAGAACTGTCTTTTAAAGGGTCAGAAAATAAAGAAAATAGCATTGGACAACTACTTCAACATTTAGCAGTTGTGGATTTATACTGGGTGTACCGTTTAAAAGGAGAGGCAGTTCCACGGACACTTAATAATATATATGGACCAATGTTAAATGAAGCAGGAGAACTACCGAGTTTAAGAAAACAGGCATTGCAACAATTAATGCAAGATTATGAAGCTGTGCAACATATGTTTTATGAGGAATGTATGAAACTAACAGAAGCTGATTTAACACGAGAGGTTTTTTATGAAAAGGGAGAAAATGCGACTATAAGGTGGGGGATATGGCATATAGCTGATCATAATCGTTATCATCAAGCTCATATTAGCCAGTTGAGAAAACTATATAGAACTAGAATACATGCGAGATAAAGATTTCAAATTTTAATTATATTTAATTTGTTGTATAGTATAAGAACAAACTAAATAAGGGGTTTTATAATGAAAGCTATTGCAATAGGGATATTGGCATCATTTTTCTTTGCCTTTACCTTCGTTTTAAACCGGGCGATGGACTTAGAGGGTGGAAGCTGGATTTGGAGTGCATCATTACGGTACTACTTTATGGTTCCAATGCTTTTACTCATTGTCATGTATAGAGGTAACTTAAAACAACTCTTTCAATATATGAAAAATAATCCGAAAGAATGGTTAGTGTGGAGTATCGTTGGATTTGGCCTCTTTTATGCTCCGCTTAGTTTTGCTGGAGCTTTTGGACCTGGTTGGCTCGTTGCATCAACATGGCAAATTACAATCGTCGCAGGTATTTTGTTAACACCATTTTTTGCAGTGGATCCATTACATAAAAAACTTCCAATGAAAGAATTAGTTATGTCGGGCATTATTTTATGCGGTGTTGTATTCATGCAAGTAGAACATGCTTCTTCATTAGGAATTCGTGAAACCGTTTTATGTGTAGTTCCTGTCCTTATTGCAGCGTTTGCGTATCCACTTGGAAATCGAAAAATGATGCAAGTTTGTAAAGGGGAATTAGATGTATTCCAGCGAGTTCTCGGTATGACATTAGCAAGTTTACCATTTTGGTTTTTACTATCTGGTTATGAAGTATCAACAGGCGGATTACCGTCAAGTAGTCAAGTTTTTCAATGTTTTATAGTAGCGGTTAGTTCAGGTTTAATCGCGACGGTATTATTCTTCTTTGCGACAGATCTTGTAAAAGATGATCCACAAAAACTAGCAACAGTGGAAGCAACTCAGTCTGGTGAAGTTTTATTTGCGCTAGCAGGAGAACTCATCTTGCTATCGGCACCAATTCCGTCATCTTTATCTTGGATTGGTATGAGCCTAGTTATTATTGGGATGATACTACATAGTTATGTGGCTGTAGTTGTGAAAAAAGAAGAAAAAATAACGGCGTAATGAGATTAGCTCTTTTTATAAAGGGCTAGTCTTTTTTCATAGAAAGGGATGGAAGTATGAATTTATATCGTGTTGAACAAATTGAAAAAGATTCAATTTTAAATGTACTACAGTATGCAATTGGTCCAAGTGAAACTAGCTTAAAGAAAGCAGTTTTATTTTATGAAAGGAATAAAGGGACTTTTTACAAATATGAAGAAAAAGCTTGTATAGGTATTGAAATAATCGGAGCATATAAAGCGAGAATTTGCCACATTGCAGTCGTTCCGCAATATCGTTATAAAGGAATTGCGTTGCAAATGATAAAGGAAGTATTAAGAATACATCAATTGACTTATGTAGAAGCAGAGACAGACAAAGAGGCAGTAGAATTTTATAAGAAAATTGGTTTTCAGGTTAAAAGTTTAGGAGAAAAATATCCGGGAGTCGAAAGGTTTCAATGCTATCTGGAAGAATAGCATTGAAAATATGCAAATATACATATTGAGTATAGTTTGAAAAAAGTAAGAATTACATTATATAATAAAGGTATCTGGAAAAATATAGATAAAAGAAATTAGGTGTATAACACATGAGAATGGATAAAAGTAAATTTATAAAAATTGCTACTTCAATAGGGGTGTCATCTTTTTTATTAACAGGCTGTGGCGATTATGAAGAAGAAACGGCCCAGAAAGAAAGTACTGCTATTAAAACAGATGGTGGAAAACAAGGAAATGAACAAGAAACATTAAATTGTGACGATAAAACCCCTACTAATGAAAATGTAGAAAATGATGAGTTATGTAAGGAAAATAATCCATCTTTTTCATCGTATAATGAAAATTCACATTTACCAATATTTCCATTCGTAGCAGGCTATTTATTAGCAAACAGAACCTCAAATATGAATTATACAGCAAAACCAAATATAATGAAGAAACCGTATGCAAATAATATTATTCCATATCGTGAAAAAGACCAAAGTAGAACTGGTGGCAGCGGTGGTGGAGGTTCTTACGGCGGAACTAACAGTAACAACAATAATACTTCCAATAAAGTAGATTTAAATAAACAACAGCCAAATTCCTCAAATAAAGTGACGCCAGATACAAATACGCCGAAATCATCTACGACACAAACGCCAAAAGTGAATTCTGGTTCCAGTGGAATTGGGAATGCAAAAGCACCAGCCGGATCATAACACGAAAGGATAATGGAGTCATGTATACAGAACAAGAGCAGAAAGAGTATATGAAAGTATGGTTTTCACTTGCGGAAGAGGTTGGTAGGAATGGATTTACATGGCCGAGCCTTTTAGAGAAGGAAGAATGGAATCAATATATGGCAACGGGTATGTATCGTATGCCAGTAAACACATATACTGCTATTTCAAAAGCGACAGAGGAAATTATGTATGTGTTATATAGAACCTATCAATATATTGTCAATACGACAGAAGATTTTCAAAAACTAGGATTTCCAGCTGAAACGTGGGAAATTGCGAGAATGAAACATATTGGTTTGTTTTCATATTTTACAAGGTTTGACTTTATCGTAAATGGTGAAGATATAAAATTAATAGAAGTAAATTGTGATACACCAACAGGTTATTTAGAGCCATCCGTCGCAAATGAAGTGTTGTGCCGTTATCACGATGTAAATCATCCCAATCATATAGAAGAGCATATTGTGCAGGCATGGGAACAAATTAAACATGACTATAATATTGGACCTGAAGAGACGATATATTTTACTAGTTATGATTGGCACGATGAAGATCATCAAACAGTTCAATTTTTAAGAAGCTATTGCTTAGATCAATCAACAGATTATATAGGTATACAAGATATCGTCGTAGCAGATGATGGTATATATACGCAAAATGGTGAACGAATCCATTACTTATATAGACTATATCCAATTGAATATTTAGTTTCAGATACCGATAAAAATGGGAAAAGGATTGGACTTCAGTTTTTAGACCATATAGCGCAAGGAAGAGTGAAAATCATTAATCCACCTGCAGCTTTTCTTATGCAAAATAAAAGTGTACTCGCATTAATTTGGCAACTGTTCGAAGAGGGAGTTTTCTTTGAGAAAGAAGAGAGAGCAATCATTCAGAGCTACTGCTTACCTACATATTTTACAAATAAACCGTTTATAGAAAGAGATGAATCATATGTTTCTAAGCCTTTATACGGCCGTGAAGGTGGAGGGGTATCTATATACGAAAATGATGAACTATTAGCTGAAGATAAAACGGAGTATTATTTTGAACAGCGAAAAATATACCAGCAATACATAGAAATGCCTGACTATACAATTGATACATGGGATGGTCCGTATACTGGTAAACTATTAATTGGTTCCCACTGTATTAGCGGGAGAGCCGCAGGGTTATTTTTACGTGTAGGCGAAAAAATCACGGGAAACTTATCGATGTTTACAGGGGTTACAATTGAAGGGTAAATGAAACGAAAGAGCTTATCAGTTGTGATGGGCTCTTTCGTTTATATTAGTGTTTTTATTGTTTGATGCAATGCCTTTATTTTTCTTCTATAGTTATATAAAATTAACATATTAACATTTTATATGTGGATGAAAATGATTAAGTTAAAAATTAAGAAAAATATGATAATATATGTATGTAATAGTTTAAAAAAATGGGGGAACAATCGTGAAAATGAATGACATAGTGGCAAGTACACCATTGCCAAATACAATTAAAACAATTTCAAATGATTTAAGAAAATTAGGGTTAGAAAAAGGAATGACGGTTATTGTACATTCTTCGCTCAGTTCGATTGGCTGGGTATCTGGCGGAGCAGTTGCAGTAGTAGAGGCGTTAATGGAAGTTATTACGGAAGAGGGAACAATTATTATGCCGACACAATCTTCGGATTTATCTGATCCGAAACATTGGTCAAGACCACCTGTACCTGAAGAATGGTGGCAAATTATTCGAGATAATGTCCCGGCATTTGAGCCACATATTACACCAACAAGAGCAATGGGAAAAGTAGTTGAATGTTTTCGTACATATCCGAATGTAGTACGTAGTAACCATCCATTAGGAAGTTTTGCTGCATGGGGAAAACATGCAGAAGAAATAACGATGAATCAGTCGTTATCAATGAGTTTAGGAGAGGAATCTCCATTAAGAAAAATATACGATTTAGACGGATACATATTATTAATTGGTGTTGGATATGATTCCAATACGTCTGTACACTTATCTGAAGTTCGTTCTGGTGCATGTGAGTTAATAAAAGTAGGGGCACCAATTATAGAGAATGGTGAAAGAGTATGGAAAGAGTTTGTTGATATGGATTACGATTCTGATAAGTTTGTAGAAATCGGTGTAGAGTTTGAACGAAAAGGAACTGTAACAAATGGAAAGATAGGAAATGCAACGTGCCGTCTTATGAATCAACGAGATATCGTTGATTTTGGAACAGAATGGTTTCGTAAGAAAAATCAGTAAGGGATGGTTACAATGAAGGGGAAAAAGGTATTAATTACGAGTGGTGGTTGTTTAGAAAAATGGGACCAAGTACGCGGGCATACGAATATGGCGAAAGGCACAATGGGGAGAATAATCGCCGAAGAGCTTATTAATAAAGGGGCACATGTTATATATTTACACGGTTATTTCGCCGAAAAACCGAACGATATATATAATCAATTGGAATTACATCCATTTGAAGGAATTGTTGATTTACAAGATAAAATGAAAAGTATAATTACGCATGAAAAAGTAGATGCGGTTATTATGGCAGCGGCTGGATCAGATTGGATTGTAGACAAAATTTGTGATCAAGATGGTAAGGTACTTGATATGAACGGGAAAATTTCAAGTGATATAGCACCAATTATTCATTTTCAAAAGGCTCCAAAAGTATTAAAACAAATAAAAGAGTGGGATCCAGAAACGGTACTCGTTGGCTTTAAACTTGAAAGCGATATAAATGAAGAAGAACTGTTTGAAAGAGCGAAGAAAAGAATGGAAGAAGCGAAGGCAAGTGTAATGATTGCAAATTCACCACATTCGTTATATTCACGCGGAGCAGTACACCACGTAATTGGACAAGACGGTAAAGGGAAGTTATGTAACGGGAAAGATGAAACAGCGAAAGAAATTGTCAAAAGGTTAGAAATACTATGTAATCACAGTACTGTTTTATAATTTTAAGTATTTGGATAAGAATGAATCCGCATAATATATATAGGTAAGTGGAACTTTAATTTATGGGAATTTACTTTTACACAAACGTTAACCATTCAAGATGGATACATAAAATAATTGGTGAGGAGTGGATTCTATGGAACATTTATTAAAGCAAGCTATAAAACTAAGAAATGAAAAGAAATATGCACAATCGAGAGAGATACTTATAGGGTTAACAAACTTTACGCGGGATGCAGAAGTGCTTTTTCAATGCGCCTGGATACATGATGTAATGGGACTTGAAACGGAGGCTTTGCCGTATTATGAACAGGCAATTGCAAATGGCCTTGATGGTGAGTCACTTTGCGGTGCATATATCGGACTTGGCAGTACATATCGTTGTATAGGTGAGTATGATAAAGCAATTACAGTTTTAGAAACAGGATTGCAGCAGTTTCCGGATAATGATGTGATAAAAGTATTTTTGTCATTAGCAAAATATAACGTAAACGATCATGAATCCGCAATGAAATTATTACTTGAAACAGTTTTGAAAGTAGAGGAAGTAAAAGAACATGAACGTGCCATTATATTTTATAAAGACCATTTAAACGAGGTTTTTAAATAGAGGAGTGAACATATGAATGTCTCACTATCGCGAAGGCGAAAAGGCATTTGGATTGGACTCGTATCTTTCATCTTGTTATCAAACTATTTATTGTATGCTCTTCCGATTGTACCAGCTGCTCCGAATGAAGTAGTGCTTGGTTCTTTGTTAGATTGTATGTTTGTAATTCCGGTCATTACGTATTTCTTTATTATTCGAAAAAGATACTCGTTAACGTATATATTCCCTGTCGTAATAGTTGGTTATATATTTGCAAGATTTATTATTCCAAGCGACTATTTACGAGCGTTTTCAAACGTTTCTTATATAATAGTTGTGGGAGAAATTGCTTTTGTAGGCCTAGAATTTTTCCTTCTCTATAAAATCGTTAAAGTGCTTCCTGAAACAATCAAACGATTTAAAGAATATAGAAGAGAATATTCTTCATTTTCTTATGCGATTGATGCAGCGTTTGATGCTACTATGAAAAGAAATAAATTAGTAGATATCATTGTAACAGAGTGTAAGTTAATCTATTATGCATTTTTATCGTGGCGTGCAACAGTACCAGAAGGTGAATCCGTGTACTCATATCACAAAAAGACTGGAGCAATAGGTGTATATATCATGATTATCCATGCGACCTTAATAGAAAGTATCGGTTTTCATTATTTGCTTCATCAATGGAATCCAGTAATAGCATGGATTTTACTTATTTTAAACATATACGCAATGTTTTATTTTTTAGCTGAAATACAAGCAATGCGTAAAAATCCGATTATCATTACAGAAGAACAAATAATCATTCAAATTGGATTAGGTAAGAAAATTGTTATACCATTTACACAAATTGATAAGATTTTGTTTTATAAAGGAGAATTTTTAAAGAAAGAGAAAGAGGTCCTTGACGCAACTGTGATGGAATTTATAAAGGAACCTCCAACATTTGAAATAACACTAAAAGAGCCTGTAAAAGCGCAATTGTTATATGGATTTTCTAAAACAGTAAGTCGCATTCACTTAAATGTTGATGAGGAACGGAGATTTTATGATATGGTCACAGAGAAGTTGAAACATGAATAATGCTACTAATTTTCATCGTGCGTTTGGTGTGTACGGAATTTGTATCGAAAACAAGAATTTATTAGTAATTGATAAAATTAAAGGTCCATATAGAAATCGCTATGATTTACCTGGTGGTAGTTTAGAAGATGGGGAATCATTATTAGGTGGACTTCATAGAGAGATTAAAGAAGAGACTGGGCTAAATGTAACGGTAGTAAAACAAGTAGGTACAATTGATTTTCAATTTCCATCAAAATTCAAGGAGTACACACATGTACATCATATCGCAGTTTTTTACTTTGTAGAAAGGTGCGAAGGTGAATTCAAAGTACTGGAACAATTTGAAGAGCAAGATTCATTAGGAGCTAGGTGGATTCCAATAGAAAGTATTACTGAAGGTAATTCATCTCCTCTTGTATGTAGTGCTGTGGAGTGGTTAAAAGAATCTAAGTTTCGTTTAGAAGTGAAGGCTTACAAATCATGGGTTATAAAATAATAATACAAATAGAGTTCCTTCTAACTTAGAAGGGACTTTTTTGTGAAGTAGAAAATGAGATTATATAAATTTTAACTAAAAAAATAATGAACGAATAGACTGAACGCTTTCTTAGCGGAAATATAAAGAGTTATAATGAAAGAACTAAAATAAAAGGGGTATTTAAAAAATGAGTTGCTTACGTCCGTCAGGGATTGAAATTATTGAAAGAAAAATTCGATATGATGCTACAACTGTAGATCATGCTTGTTTACTAGTAGAAGCGCAGCAGGACAAAATTGTTTTGTATCATGAAGTACTGTACTCTTTTACAATGGAAGCGAACGATAAGAAGTTAACGATCTCGAAAGGAAGTTGTACAATTGCATACTACTGGAGGAATCGTCCATATAATTTATACGTTTGGAGAGATCATGATGGGAGTTATCTAGGTTCTTATTTTAATATTGTAAAGAATACATATATATCGGATGAAGTTGTATCCTTTGAAGATTTAATCCTTGATATTATGGTACTTCCCAGTGGAGAGTTTATTATACTGGATGAGGATGAATTACCTGAGCCGTTAGAACAATTTGAAGACGGATATGTAGAAAAAGCTCTTCATACAGTCAAAAATACAATTCAAGAATCGCTTCCAAACATCATTTCAGAAACTGTTACTATTTTTAAAAATAAATAATGTTCATTAAAACCTAGTTGACTTATCGGAAAAATTTGTATAATATGTAGTTAATTCTATAACGTATAGCTGATTGGAGAAACCAAAGGCATTTCATTACAAGATGAAATGCCTTTGGTTTTTTTATTGTACAAATGTTGCATCTATTCATTTAAATGAATCATTTCAAGGAGGGGAAGAAGTGACGGTTTTAATTGATGGGGTATCAAAATATTTTTCGAAACAAACTGGTACGGTTCAAGTATTAGAAGATATTAATTTTCAATTAGAGAAAGGGGATTTTGTCACCATAATTGGACCGAGTGGTTGCGGGAAAAGTACGCTTTTGAAAATTGTTGCGGGGTTAGATAACGAATTTGAAGGTAAGATTGTCATTGATGGGGAACAAATCGTAAAACCGAGTAAGAAACAAGGTTTTATTTTTCAAGAACATCGCTTATTTCCATGGTTAACAGTTGAAGAAAATATTGCTGCAGATTTGTCGTTAAAGGATAAGCATGTAAAAGATAAAGTAAAAGAATGGGTTGAAATCGTTCGATTAGACGGTTTCGAAAAATCCTATCCGAAAGAAATTTCAGGCGGGATGTCACAACGCGTTGCGATTGCGAGAGCTTTATTAAGGGATCCGAATGTATTATTACTTGATGAGCCATTCGGGGCACTTGATGCTTTTACTAGAAGTCATTTGCAAGAAGTACTGCTAAATATTTGGGAGCAGAAGAAAACGACAATGGTATTTGTTACTCATGATATAGACGAAGCGATATACCTCTCAAACCGAATTATCATCATGAGTGCAAAGCCTGGAAAAATACATAAAGTAATTGAAAATAATTTACCTTATCCACGTAGTAAAACTTCGAAATTATTCCAAGAAATTCGTACGAAAGTATTGCAGCAGTTTGAACACGGGGGACTGATTCAAACGAGTATATAGGAAAGGGTGGATTATATATGAATAAAAAAGGAAAAGTTCTTTCTTTTGCATTAGCTATATCTTTATTTTTATTAGGGTGTGAAAAAAGTACAGCGAGTAGCAAGAAAGAAGATGTAACAATACAAATTGGTATACAGCAAGGGTTAAGTCCGCTCTTACTGGCACAGAAAAAAGGATGGTTTGAAGAGGAGTTTAAAAAAGAAGGAGTTAAAGTGAAATGGACAGAGTTTCAAAGTGGACCTCCCTATTTTGAAGCGATTGCATCAAATCGATTAGACTTTGGTGAAGTGGGAAATTCCCCAGTTATTTCCGCGCAAGCAGCAGGTATTGAATTTACCGAAATTGCTAATACAAGTTATGCGAGGAAAGGAACAGGAATTCTTGTACAAAAAGATAGCAAGATTACGAGTGTAAAAGATTTAAAAGGTAAAAAAATCGCAGTAGCAAAAGGAAGTAGCGCATTTAATTTATTGTATCGAGCCTTAGAAAAAGAAGGTATCAATGCGAAAGATGTAAATGTCATTCAACTGCAACCAGATGAAGCGCAGCCCGCATTTGAATCAGGATCAGTAGATGCATGGGCCATTTGGGATCCATTCATTTCGCTACATACGTTAAATAAAGGCGCCAAGGTTATTACAGATGGTGAACGATTAAATGTTTCTTCTCCAGAATTTTTAATTGCGAGAACAAAATTTGCGAAAGAACATCCAGAATTAGTTGAGAAATTTCTTAAAGTTTATGAAAAGGCACGTGTGTGGCAAGAGTCAGACTTAGATGAAGCAATAAAAATATATACTTCGGCAAAAAAAATAGATGCTGAAATTGTAAAAGAAGTGTTTGATCACGACAAGCCAATTTTAGTTCCTGTAACGAAAGAAATAATAGCCGAACAGCAAAAGACAGCGGATTTTCAATATAAGCTCGGTTCTATAAAGAAAGAAATCAAGACAGATAAAGTTGTAGATAATTCTTTCGTAGAAAAAGCATTAAAGGCGAAATGAAAAGAGGTTTTGTAAATTGGAGAATACGAAAGCTGTTATGAAACCAGCGGGTATAACGATTGGCAAAAAAAATGTAAAGAAAGTGCGAAAGACTAATGTAAAAGTGCTAGTAAGAGCAATTACTATACCGATTATCGTATTAATTATTTGGCAGTTAGCTGGCGTATTCGATTTAGTTTCTAAAACAATTTTACCGACGCCATTAGATATATTTCTAGCTTTTCAAGAACTTATAAAAACAGGAGAGTTATTCGGTCATTTAAGTGTTAGTGTATTTAGGGCTGCGGCTGGTTTCTTTATCGGCGGGGGTTTAGGAATTATTCTAGGAACGATTGTTGGATTTTCAACGAGAAGTGAGCAATATTTAGACCCGTCAGTACAAATGTTAAGAACTGTGCCCCATTTAGCTGTGGCACCGCTTTTCGTATTATGGTTCGGTTTTGGAGAAACATCGAAAGTATTATTAATTGCGGACGGTGCATTCTTTCCTTTATACGTAAACGCGTTTTTAGGGATACGAGGTGTAGATTCAAAGCTATTTGATGTTGCGAGAGTGTTAGAGTTTAGTAAAAGAAAATTAATTACGAAACTCATTTTACCTGCTGCATTGCCGAATCTATTACTTGGAGCAAGATTATCTTTAGGAGTTGCATGGGTGAGTTTAGTAGTAGCAGAACTTATGGGATCGACAGAAGGTATTGGCTATATGATTATGGATGCAAGGCAATTTTCAAATACAGACATCGTATTTGTCGGTATTATTATCTTTGCATTTGTCGGAAAGTTTTCTGATTCACTCGTACGTTTACTAGAAGTGAAGTTTTTGAGATGGCGAGATAATTTTAAAGGAGAGACAGGGAATTAATATATAAATTATTAGGGGTAATTTATATAGGGTATTTTATTTTAAAATAAGTAAGGGGTGTGTAAAGATATGGAATTGTTATGGTTTATTCCAGCTTATGGAGATGGTCGATATTTAGGGACGACAAAAAGAGGAAGGGCAGCTGAATATGGTTATTATAAGCAAGTTGCACAGGCAGCTGATTATTTAGGGTATACGGGTGTGTTACTTCCAACTGGTCAAGGGTGTGAAGATCCATGGGTATTAGCATCTGCACTTGCTGCTGAAACAGAGAAATTAAAATTTTTAGTAGCAGTTAGACCAGGACTAATGTCACCGACAGTTGCAGCGAGGATGGCATCGACATTTGATAGAATTTCAGGTGGGAGGTTACTTATTAATGTAGTAGCTGGAGGAGATCCTGTTGAATTGCATGGCGATGGATTATATCTTGAACATGATGAAAGGTATGAAGCAGCGGATGAATTTTTAAAAGTTTGGAAATCGACCTTACAAGGTGAAACGGTCTCTTTAGAAGGGAAACATATTCAAGTTACGGATAGTAAAGTTGTATTTCCTCCGGTTCAAACACCGTATCCAACAATTTATTTTGGCGGATCGTCTGCTGCAGGTAAAGAAGTTGCTGCGGAACATAGTGATGTATATTTAACGTGGGGAGAGCCACCAGAGCAAGTGAAAGAGAAAATAGATGAAGTAAGAAAACTTGCAGAAGAGAAGGGGCGTGCAGTACGATTTGGCATCAGATTACATGTAATTGTAAGAGAAACAGAGGAAGAAGCATGGGAAGAGGCTGAAAAGTTAATTCAATATGTAAATAATGAAACGATTGAGCTTGCTCAAAAAACATTTGCCAGATATGATTCAGTCGGACAAAAACGAATGACACATTTAAATAAAGGTACACGGGAGTCGTTAGAAATAAGTCCTAATTTATGGGCCGGCATTGGACTTGTACGAGGAGGTGCAGGTACTGCGCTTGTAGGTGATCCGCATACAGTAGCAAATAGAATAAAAGAATATGAAGCGTTAGGAATTGATACGTTTGTATTATCAGGATACCCCCATTTAGAAGAGGCATATGAAGTGGCAGAACTGTTATTTCCTTTATTGAAAGACGAGAAGAAACAAGAAAATAAAATTGTTGGGGAAATGATTGCTGATGCATATGCATTAAAAAAATAGTGAGAAATAAAATGAAACTTTAATCCTTTGGGTGAATTTTCCCAAAGGATTATTAGTTGAACCAATCGGGCATTTACAGGCAGTTTCAACTATGTTTTGCTTCATTTTGTTTACTGCCTGTTAATACGGGATAAAAAACCCGCAAGTATTTCACTTGCGGGTTTTCATCGTAAACTATTAGAAAATATGGTAAAATTAAATAGTAACTAAAGGTACGGTTGGTTGTTCAATTATCACTTCTCCGAATAGGAGGGGGGTGATAATACGTGAGTGAAATAGCGTTGCTACTGCAAGGTGGACTGTTTCTCGTTGCATTGTTAACGTTCGTCGTCGTTTTAATAGACAAGCTCAAAAAATAACAACCCACCTATGCCAATAGAATGTGGGTTGTTTTGTTTGTAAGAAACAAATAGGATAAAT
>Ga0209025_1003300_pt1 | contig 15518 bp, 17 predicted proteins | sample AraplaMF_Col_mLB_FD_184256 | JGI IMG/M metagenome (GOLD analysis project Ga0209025, IMG submission 184256) | Arabidopsis root microbial communities from the University of North Carolina, USA - plate scrape MF_Col_mLB (SPAdes) (version 2) | ecosystem: Host-associated > Plants > Roots > Endosphere... | reverse complement strand
CCCAGGCCGTTGTTGTAAATCATCGCCACCGCATGCTGCGCACGCGCATTGCCCGCATTGGCCATGCGCAGCAATTCTTCACGCGTGCCCGCGTTGCCCTTGGAAGCCGCCTGGAACAGCGCCGCCACTTCAGGGTTCGGCAACTGCGACAGCAGCCGCGCAAACGGATTCGCCAGCGACACCGGCGCCGCCTTGGCCGCATCGGCAGTCGCCGCCGCTGGCGCGCGAACAGCAGGGGCCGTTGCGGCGGCCGTAGCGCCTGCGGCCGCCGCCACCTCCGTCTGCGCAGCCGCATTGCGCTCAGCCGCCGTGCCCGCCAGCGGTTGCGCAGCAGCACCCGCAGCGCCGGCCGCACCGGCAGTCGGGAACAAGCGCGAAAGCGCCTGCGCAGCGCCTTGCTTCAGCCCTGGGGCGTCCGTCGTCGATGCGGCAAACTTCTCAATGTATTGCCGCGTCGTATCCGGGTTGCGTGAAAAGCGGTGCGACACCACAAACGCATCCGCCGCCCGCTGCACCTGCCCCTGCGCCCCAAACACTTCCGCCAGATTGGCCCACGCGGCAGCCCGCGCCGGCGCCAGCGCCAGCGTGTAGCGCAACTGCGCCTCCGCCTCAGGCAGCTTGCCTACGCGGTACAGCACATAACCGTAGTTGTTGGCAATCTCCTGGTCCGACGGATCGGCCCGCCGCGCCTTTTCAAAGTCCGCCATCGAATCGGGAATCTGGTCGGCCTTGAACTTCTCCAGCGCCGTGGTGTTCAGCCGCCGCGCAAGCTTGCGGTCTCCGCGCGCGGGGTAGGGCAGCTCTTCAATCTCCGTCTTTGCATCCCACACCGCATTGGCATCGCGGGAGGCTGCGCCTGCGAGCATCTTGGTGACCTGGTCCAGGCGTGAAGTGAGCTGGGTGTTGGGCGCTGTGCTTGTTTGCGCAAGCGCTGACAGGCTACTGAACTGAAGTACGGCGGCCAGTACGCAGGTAGCTGAGAAATAGCCTGCACGTTGACGTGCTGCTTTTGTGTCCATGAAGCGATCCTCCCTTTTGTGTTGGAGGAGTTTATCTGCAAGGCGTGGATACGCGGTCTGTGTCCATTCTCTCTATGAGTGATGCGTATGTGCTGATGTCCAAACGCTATTGGCGTCTTTCCTCTCCGCTGTCTACAGTCCGTCCGCTAACGCATTCCTCGGAGCTGTTTGTGAACCATCAGATTGAACCCCCTCGTGATACACCCTGCGGACGCAGTTCTGCCCGTCAAAGCGGCATAGCCCTGTTGATGGTGGTGTGTGTCGGGCTGGCTTGTGTAGCGGGGCTTCAACGCTTCAGGGAAATGAAGGAGCCCCCTTTGCCGGTTGTTCAAATGGAATCTCCCAGACTTGTTGCGATTGAGGAACCCTGGCATCTGCAACTAACAGACATTCCCGAGCAGAAGGTATTCCTGGGCTTCAAGCACGCCGGGAACGTATTCATCGACGCTTCGGATTTATGCTTGCAGCCCGACTTTCGAGAGCACGTCCGCAACGAGGGTCCGGAGCCTGAGAATGGCGAGAGGCCGCTTTCGGAGGCTGGCGATATTTCGCTACCCAAAGCATTGACCCAGAAGACTTGGTGGATTGTGAGCAGCGATGTGCAGGCGGAACACCGCGCCTTCGATACCCCTTACCAATGGCTAGGCGAGCGGCAGGCGTACGTAAACGATGCGTGCTTGTTTCTGGGACAAAAGACTGACCGAATTGCTCTCAATGAATTCAGCCCGCACAAATCTGAGCCAGTCATTGGGCTGATGGGTTTTGAGGCTCCATTGGATTTGCATCTGAAAGAGCACGAGGGTTGGATCGAAGTGAGAGATGACAACCGCGCCGCAAAAATACGGGAGCTTCCGTGGTTGTTTTCCTGGATCAATAAATTCAGCGCTAAAGGCCTTGAGCAATGCGGATATACACAGGGCATCATGCTCGACATGGCGCTGTTGCCGATAAAGCTAAGAGTATTGCCGGATAGCCAACAAAATGCGCACTGGTTGGTCGCAACAGGGTGCAACGTACTTGATCATTGGTCGCTTGTGATGACGAATGACGACGGAACAGTGTCATTCATTACAGTGACCATGCCACCAGACGTTGAGAGCTATCAGCCCGGCAAGGTTTGGACGGCGGATATTGACAACGATGGGATGCCAGAGTTCTTGATTCAGGCTCAGTATTACGAAGGGTCGCGCTATGTGCTGCTTCGTCTGAACAAGGATGACAAGGGTGGCTATTACTTCAATGAAATTGCAGGGACGTCATATGAGGGGCTCTGAACGGAGACTCCTCACATTGTCGAAGATGGAATGCATACGTGAATTTCAAACCTAGTTTCGGCTTGATCTGCATCTCCCTTTTGATGGTAATGCGAGGGAAACTGCTTAACATTCGGATTCTGCTGTACGCGAAAGCTGGTACAGCTGGCAGTGGTCTGCCAACTTCTGGGCGTTTGTGATAGGCGTACCTCAGATGAACAAGCGATCTTTTGACCATAACGGTACCGCTTGTAAGTTCTTCTCAAGATTGATCAGAGTCTGGCACTTCAGGTCCAACCTGTAGCCAAGATCCTCGCTGCCTTCGAACCGATCGCTTGATGATTAGGGAATCCCAATCCTTCGACTGCGAGAGATCATCTGTGGCATCTGGCGCAGATTCCCATTTTTTTATGTCTTCTGCTATTTTTTTTCCTGTGCCTTGGTTCAATCTATTTAAGTCGAGAGATTTTGACGGAGTCAGTAGGGCCGGTGTATGGCGATGCAGTAACTCTCGAATTAATCCCTGCGACTCGTTCGGAAGCTGGTTTGCGAACTTGTAGATTCCCTGGGCCTTGACCTCCTCTGGAAGGGTGTGGAAGTGCTCATTCAGTCTCTGCAGATCGGCCTTTAGGTCTAGCCCCCAGACAAACTCTTGGTTCGGGCGCATGAACAGCGGAGCGCACTGTCGGTGTAGTTTGTCCGCCGATGTGAACATATGACAAAACGGAAGATAGAAAAGATACGCCATATCCACCCGGTGGCTCGGCCTGGTGCTAGCGATCAAGTTGGCCCCGAGTGCAATGTGAAAAAACAGCTCCACCCTCAATACGTGGGCGGCATATGGAGCAAAAAAGGTGAGCGGCGGTCTCTTATTGATTCTCCAGCGATGTTTTATAAAAGCGCGAGCATCTTCGCGTATGCCAAGTAACTCTAAGGCGCTATTAAATCGCTCTGGCGTTTTACTGAGACCAGCCAACGCTTGATCAGCAAACCGGACCGCATCAGCCTGTGTTTTGCAAGTCTTAGCGTTCACCCCAAGTTGCTTCATTCGTGCTTCGACGATGCCTAGATCAACGCTTTCAACTCGCCTTCTCCACTCACTCGCATGATTCCGCTCTACCTCGTAGAACCTACCACGCTGCCATCGCTGGAAAGCTGATGCTTCGTCGGATACCTCCGCAATTCCGGCCACTTTTCCGTTGCGTACAACTTGACGAATTCCTGCTCTTGGTATCCGACCATCCATGGGAACATGGCTACCAGTTAGATCTCCAAGGCAGAGTTCTTCGTGGAAATAGCAAGGCGTCCCCTGCATCTCTGGACACTTGTTCGCGATAATGCCCACCTCCTCCTCGGCGGTTTTCCCTGGACGGGGTTTTTTCCAGAGATCGGCCATCGTTTCGACAAAAAAAATCGGGCAGATAACCGGATAAAAAAAATTATCAAACCAGACTGATTCCTCCGCGCTTAGAGCTTGAAGGAAGGATTTGTCGAAAAGCGTTATCGGACCCATCTTGTTGCTCCCTATCAATACCCGGCCGAGTGGTGCGGCATGCCGCTACGATAAGAGATAAGGTGTTGAGCTCTGGTCAGCGGGTGAGCCTTCGCACGCGAACAAAGCAGCTAGCTAACTAGGCCTCCGAGTTCGTGCTAGACCGTGGAAGGAGCTTTTTTAAAAAGTAGGCATCGCAGAATAGCTTGGCAAAGGACGCCTCTCTCAAAGTCACCGTTACTTTATCGAGGGTTCCCGCTTCGGCTGCGCGCGCTATCTCGACAATTTTGTGAAGATCTTCGTCCTCTGGCGATATCAGTTCAAGTAAATAGTTCTTGAATACTGGCTCGAAGGGCTCGCCCCTTCTCCACTCACCAACTTCAGCCATCATCTCTCGAAGGCATTCGAAGAAATTTCCGAACACAGTGCTTTCACACTGCCAGTGAACGTCATTTAACGACAAGAATGTCAAACCGCCAATGTAATAGTTGAAGGGCCCATGCTTATTTCTATTATTTGGCCCCGGTAATGCGGTAAAACATGCTGAGACCTTTCCTAGGTCCTCTGAAGTTAAGACGCGGTGCTCCCCCCAATCGACTTTCAGGCTTGGTGACCGCTCAAGAACGACTTTAGCCTTCGCTTCCAGGTCTTCAATACTCTCGTAGTACTTGTTGACGTCTACCGGCATTCGCCATGACCAGAATCCCATGCTGCCGATGTTCAGTGCGACCACAAAATGGCGGGCCAGCCCCCAAGCAAAATGCCACAGCGCCTGCACAGGTACGTTGTCACGTAAGGTGAACTCGACGATCAGTTGGTTCTTCTTCTCGGGGACAGCTACCAACTTTATCCAGTCGACTGTTTTGTTCCACGTTGCCAATTCTTTGGATCGAATGCTGTGCGAGTCTGAATAAATTCGGATTCGAACTTTCCACTTTGCTTTCGTTCCTACACCGCTTACGTTTCGACTGCGCTCGACTTCGATTTGCCAAAGCCGGATGTTCTCTGCTGTCTGTTTATCAAGTTCTTCCTTAAGCCAACCAACCCACGACAAAACGTTCTTTAATTCAGAAAGCTTCGACATTGATCCTTTGGAGAAAATGAAACGCCGTCCTTCTGTGTCATTCGCGATTCGAAGAAACCATGTTTGTAGATATTGCTCCTCCTCAGTAATGTCGTCGCGTAACTCCTGTGCCGAAGCCAGCGCTAAACGCGCTTCGGCCAAATCGATAATGCGTTTTCCCTCATCAAGGTCTATTGCCTCAGCTGGTATATGCAGTCCGTCCTCATCTTGTTCGACGTAAAGGCCTTCTAGTCTCTTAGCGTGCAAATGTTTTGCTAGGCCCCTCATCGAATCGAGAGCTTCACTGGTTAGCACCTTTTCGAAGAAATGGCCGCCGAAAAAGCACCAAAACAGTTTCTGAACGTGGTTTTGAGTGCGCTTTTCAGTCCATGCCACTGCTAGCTCGGGGTGCCGCGCAGCGGCACCTTGTAGGCCAATAAGTTCTCTTCTTCCAAGCTCCTCCAAAGCAAGTACCGCCAAGTGGTATGCGATGTTTGGATGGCCGGCGGATTGCACCGCGTGGGCAGACTCAAGAAGCGCTTTTGCATGATCGATGCAGGCCTGCATTCCTTCAACCACTGCCTGCCCAATGTTCTGTGTAGATGCCATGCTTTCTCGCGTTTCTTCTAGGTACTAACGCCGCATGCTATCTCGATAGCCGACGCAATGACAGAGGACAACCCGAATGCGTCTCGAAAAATTGCCCTAAAGAGAAATTCATCCTGCGCGTGACGTGAAGGGCTCGTCATCCGAGTCGTCCACATCATCGTGCGCTGGATCAAACGGATTGTCCAACGCGCGCTTGAGTCGTTCAGCGCTTTGCCTCAGTAGCTTCTCGGTGTCCAGCACGGCCTTGGCTCCCGGCGGTTTGCACAACCATCGTTCTTTGGAATAGTCGAACCTGGCCTTGGCCGTGTTGCGAAACTGGTGTGCCGTGGTGCCTTCGACGGTCATCCCCTGGCTGTTCATTGCGATGACCGTGGGGTTTAAAAGTGCTGGCAGCAACTCGTTGCGAGTGCCCGGCTCGAGCAGGAGGGCTTGCAAGTCTGTGCGTGGGCCATCCGGCCACCGCCTTCGGATGATTAGCTCACCGCGCTTGGGGCCCGAGCGCAGCGCTTCCACTGGGTCACTGCCCTTGGCACCGAGGATGTAGATGTCGAAAATCACTGTATAAATATACAGTATTTAGTTCTAAGAAGCGACGTTCCCCGAAGTAAAGACTTGGGTACAGCCGGCAATAGTCTGTCGGTTGCGGCGAAGGGTTGTGCTTCATTCGAGTTCCGGGGCAACTAGGTGTATCCGGGTTCGCTGATATGGCACCCAATCTCCTTGCGGTACGGCGTGCTGCACCTCGAACGACAGCGATCGATTCTCCACCTTCCCGTTTTCGACGGCGGCCAACTTGGCATTCTTCGAGAGTAGATCACCCGGAACTCCGACTTCCGTAGTGCTGAGGTGCTGACCAGTTTCCGTCAAAAGATCAACGACAACAGGACTGGGAAAAGTTGACGAGACTACAACGAAATATCCCGAGGAGCAAAACACGCCATCAATCGGTGATGCAGGCAGAAAGCGCCAACTGGGCGTATTCAATTTGGGTCGGCGCGGCACTCCCTCTAGAGACACTTCTACATTGCCAGGACACCCATGGACACGAACCTTCCGGAAACCAGAGTCCGCAACGACTGGCACGATTTCCGCTGATGAGTGCACCGTAGCGTCACCTAAGTATTTCAAAGGTGCTCTCCGCGTTTGCGACGGGACGATCACTTTGCGCAAGAACAAACTCGCATGGTCGCCAACCCATCCGGTTTGATTCTCGATCTGGCCGTCTTTCAGTTCACGCGACGCGATCACTTTCCCGGTCGACCTTTCCGTGACAAGAATTTGTGTTCGCTTGGTACCGTAACCTTCGCTCTTTCGAAGCAATTTTTCGGTTACTTGAAAAGCAGTCGGCTCGAGATGATCTCGACGAATAACGAGGGAGCCGTTTTTGGTTGGAATGAAGGTCTCACCTTGGTGGGTGAAGTACTCATAGGGAGATTGCCCAGCATAGCCAATATCAAAAAATGGAAGGCTATTGCTGTCGAAGCCGATATTGACCAATTCAAAGCCGCGCACCGAGGTGATGGGTGCAGACGGGATGTTTCCGCCGGTTACTGCGCCGCCAAAATAAATCAGCGCAACACCGAGCCCGACCAGTACGGGAATGGGATATTTACGACGCATGCTCACGTCCCCCATAAGACGACGACCGCGCTTCTTCGATTCGCCGCCTGCTCCATAAAACTCAAGAGAGGTTGGTACATCCAGACGTCTGCCTCGTGACTTTGCTCCGCGAGCATCTTGCGGAAGAACGCCTTCCCCCGTTCCCTAAGGTCCGAAGCGATTGCGTTCACGGAAAGGGCTCCGAGGAACACAACTGCGGGATCTGCAGAAGCTTCCACGCCACTCCTAAACTCGCCGACGAACAGCTGGCCAACAGCGGTCTGCAACCCGCTGGCTTGTAAAGAGTACTGCCAGGCAACTGCCGAGTCTTGTCCGTCAAATTTGGGTGCGTGATTCCCAGCCGCCGTTTGGACGGCCTCATACCACTCACTGAGCGAGTCCGCTTGCGCAAACGCTTTGCGCGAACTTTCCGGAATTTCGAAGAAGAGGCTGGTGGCCATTGTCTCGCTCTAAAGGTTGATTTAAGGGGCGACCGACAAACAGCGAAACTGGCTGTTGCGCTCCCGTCGATGGAAGGGTGAGGTCACAGGCTGTTCGACCTCACCACGTCAGTCAAATGCGCAGTCTGGATTCATTTCCCAAGGTGTTCTCCACGCAATACCATGACGCTTCAGCAGTTCGCCTTTTACCCAGACGAGCAGACGACCGCCACTTCCCATGCCGTAGCCGAACTTGCCTTGCTCGCGCAGTTGCGTTGCTTCGTGCTGAAGTTCCGCGAGCTTTTCGCGAACAGTCTGATCCAGCTCCGTCGGGTCGACGAATAGCGATAGCTTGTTCGCTTCCATGTGCTCCACATAAGCGAGGCGTTTGTCCTCTGGAAGTGCCTCCAGGAATTGCTTGCACAAGGCAGGCGGACGCGCCGTGACTGCTCGAAGTCGCATTGCAAGCTGGGCAAGGCTGGGCCTCGGGCTGCTCATGTTTCGACGCTCAGGTTTCTTTGTTGAATGAGGCGCGGATTCCAATTCGCTCGCACTCCGCTTCAGCTTGTTGAACTTCGAAATCCAGGAAGTGCCCCAGATCCCACGTGAGTTTCCCGGCTCTATGCTGTTCGTCCAGTTTGGCGGGCTGAAATCGCTCAGCAAATGAGAGGGCCTTCTTTAGCTTGAGCAAGGCCTTGAGGCCTTCGCCTCCTGGGTCGATGAATGCTGTGCCGGTGAACAGATCATGGCGTTGCATGCCTGAAGGATCAAGGGTGTAGTGGCAATGAACTGCGAGCTTACTTCCACACTTCCTGCAGTGCCAGATCTCCAGCACGGATTTCTCCACCGGAATATCGAAGTCAGAGTCTCCGCAGTTCGGGCAATTCATGGTGCGAATGAGTAGTTTCTACCCAACCTACTCACTTGACCAAGCCCAGGATTCCCGCGATGAAGCCCACCACAGACCAAACGCCGATGAGAAAGAGGGGGCCCCACGCGATCATGAACGCGATACGGTTGCGCCGCAAAGCAAGCATGAACACCGTGAGTCCGAGATAACCGCCGAATAGGCCGAGAGACACAGGCAGAAAGCGCTCCCTGTAAAACGACGTTGTGCCTGATGTCCCGGCTCCGGCGCCGGCGAAAGCCAAGATGACGAAAAGAACGACACCTGTGACCAGAACACCGCCAAGTACAGGCACTAGCACTGCAATACGGCTTTCGGTCTTCTTCGGTGAGTCCGTCATGTCGCGTCCACAATTCCTAATGTGGCTGTTAAGCGGCGCCGGCAGGCGGCCGCTGGAACTGAAGGTTAGAAAAACGCGTCATTGGTCAGCTATCCCATACATGTCGCGCGCCTCCCAGTCATGGAATCGCTTGCAAAGTTCAGACGCCGGCATTGATGCCCAATACTGCACTGCATCCACTCGAGAACGCGGTGAGTTAGCGGGTAGCTGGCCAATAAACCTGATACATGCTTCCAGCACTTTGTGCTTTCCAAACTCAGAGATTAAATAAAAAGGAATGATCCGATTACTGGCATCCAAGCTTGAATCGTGAATGTCGGCCAGGAGCGCTTCAATCGACCTCATGGAATTTGGCTGAAGCTCTACAAGCATATAGCCGGCTGAAACATCGAAGCCCGCGCCAGGATGCTGAATCGACAACGGCCACAAGAAGCCAAACACTTCCGCGTCGCCATATTGAGTCAGTAAACGGCGAACTCTAAGGAAGTCATCATACGTGCCAATCGCACGCATCTCTTCCGTGAGCTGTTGAATGTTTTCCATAACTTCTAACGTTCGACTTAAAGGGATGGCCGCAGGCCAGTCTCTTGACGGAGGGGTTAGAAGACCCTCGCATACAGGAGGAATACAAGGGATGCAGCCAAGTGCGCCGGACCGGTTGGAACCACGCCAGAACCTCGCCTAATCAGGTTGGCGAGAATTGCATACGCAACAGCGCTCACCAGAAACGCGCCCAACAGGATCGGCAGCGCTGCAAGGCCGAACCAGGCGCCAGCCATTGCGAGGGCCTTCATGTCGCCTCGACCGATGACTTCGGCTCGAGTGCCCCGCTTCATGGCCAACATGAGCAAGAAAGGAGCGGCATAGCCCGCAACTGCTCCATAAAGATGTTCAGCGGCATGGCCCGCGAAGGAGTGAAACAGTAATGCCGCCCACATGGCCGGTAATACGACCATGTCCGGAATCAGCGCGTGTTTGACATTGATGGCAAGGAGCAAGAGCAAAGAAAAGAAGAAGACACAGGCTGCCGCACCCTCAGCATTAAGACCATAAGCGGTCAAAGAGACGAATCCGAGCACCGCTCCGATTGCAACGATGGCATAGGGCGGGTAGCCCGGGAGTTCAATGTGAGATTTTCCATCGCGCTGGTGCGCTATGTGTTCCTCAACCTCCCGCTGCCAGCGAAGCTCCAGAAGAGCCGGAATTCGCCGTGCCAAAGGTAGAAGTACAAGAGCCGTAGCAACGGCGAAGAGAACTGCGGCTATGGCTGAGAGGACGTGTTCGTTCATTGGCAGGTGGTATCCAACGGGTGTAAGGGACTTTTAACGTGATGTATACCGCAGGGGTTAGCCGTCACGGTGCTTCCTGAGAGCCTCCAGCAATTGTTCTCGATCTTCCTTTGGGCCGAGCACCATTGTCTCTATGGTTGGCTTGCGCGGTGGCCGCTGCTCACGGGGAAGACTCTTGTTGACGTACTCCGCTACCTCGGCGAGCGCATTGCGGCAGTGTGGATTTGAGATGCACTCCCAAGCGGCGACGATTGCCAGCGCTACAACCGCTGAGAAGTCACCTTTCCCGCCAGCGTTCCCCTCAACTCTCAACGCAACGCGGCCCTGCTGGAAGTGGAGCAATTCTGACGGCATCCCATCGATGACGATCCCTGGCACCCCTCCCGTTTGCGATATCGGAGCCATTGGGGACGTTAGCTTTGCGAAGATATCGGCCGAAATCACGCCTTCCGCACGATCAGTGAGCATTGGTGACGGCTCAAACTGGTGCCAGATCATGGACTGCGCGCAGACGACGAACACCTTGCCACCGACAAAGGTAAGGCAGACTTCCGGATGAAATGACGGCTTCAGCAAGAGGCGCATTGCCTCAACGGCACCGATGCAGGAAGGATCGTCTTCGAACGAAGGCAGACCCATGCACTTGCAAATAGCTTCCGCGGTGTACTCGCCTGTTCGCATATGACGACTAACGTAGAGATGACCGGACCACCAACATGAGCGGCGACGCCGTAGCCTGCTGTTGGAGGTCCGTGTCGATTGGCCCATTAACTTGCATCCTCTTGCCCTTCCGCCGTTTCGAGCTTGATTCCCGAAAAGACCGCCCAGTACAAGGCGCACCCAATCACACCGGAAAGGCCTATGCGCAACGCAGTTCCGAGACCCGTGCTCTCGGGATTCATCGCCCCGAGAACCAGCATGAGGAAAAGATCGACGACGGACCAAAGAGCGACCACGCCCAAGAATGGCATGAAGACCTTCGCTCTCAAATTGACTCCACAAGAAGGGCAAGAAAACGCCGCCTGCACCTTGGTGACTGGAAAGTGACCGCCGCAGCGAGGACAAGTGGCTGCCATGCGAGTTAACGTTGAATATGAGCGACGCCTTGCAGCAAGCCAAGCTTGCTGGATGGCGCCCGTTCGATGGAAAGCTTAGGTACGTCTTTCATGCGCCAACTGCCCGATGAAGGAGCGCAACGTGCTTGTTGGCATCGAGAAAGTGGTGCGAGTCTCCGTCATCGGTGGCGACGATGAAGCCTTGCTTGGAGATGGCAAGGGTGGGCGGGGCGTACCCCTCGAATGCTTGGCTGCTTGCAGGGAGATGCACGACTGTTCCTTCAACTGTCTCGCCGCTATCAAGGCGCACGCGATCGCCAAGTCGGACCCTCTGGCCGTCGTAGTAGGTTACCTCCGCCGGTTTCCGGACTCGGTGGCGCCACTTGTCGCCGCGAAAAAGGAGGACCGCGCCCGGCACGACATAGAAGAGGAAATGAGTGACCATCACATCTGCCGGATTGCGAATGCGCCCATCGCTGATAAGGATAACTTCAAGGGTATATACCACGAGAAGTGACCCCCCAGCTATGGCGCGCCAGTTCATGAATGGGCGACGAGCCACATGATTGACAGACGCGCCAATGCCCCATAGGAGCAGGCACCAAACAACGACTCCAGATAATTCAGCGGCGTAGTTCATTGGCTCATCGTGGATAGTTGGGACCTAACGAATGTGGTTAGGCCTTCGCCGATGCATGCCGAATTACCTCAAGAACAGCAGTCGGATCGCAACCGTAGATGCCTGCGCCCCAGGCTGCATTCTGCTCAACGCATGCCCAACCCTTGCCTGCAATAGTGCCGACGTCGACAACCGTTGCGGTAGGCAGGTCAACACGCGAGTCCGCAAGCAGTGTTGAAACGAACTCCTCGAGCTGTTGATCCTCGTCCGGACTGCTTGCGAACTCGGTCTCGCGCTGCAACTCGCCAAAGCGCGAGTAGAGGGAATACGTTCGAAGCGACCGGTTCAGGATGAAGCACCGGAACTCCTTCTCCCAGGTGACCACTTCTGACACCAGCACCAACGACTCATCCGCGTATTCAATCGGAAGTTCAGAGCCGCGGTACACCCCTGCCGGAAAGCTCTTGTCGTTCGGAGGTTTGACAAAGGCCTGCTCGGTGCATGACCGCGCGGCGCCGAGCGTGCTCAAGGAAACTTGGCGCCGTTTAAACTCGAGCGGCAGACGGACAAGCCAGTCTTCGGGCGGATTCAGCAAGGTAAGACCCAGTTGTTCGGCGAGCGCAGGACCGAAGAGCGCTTCGCCATACAACACCGGCTCCGGCAAAGCCTGGAGATGCTCGGGTATGCGCCATCCGGTTAGGCGTTCAATGCTCCAACCGAGATTGCCAGCCGCCTTCCAAAGAGCTTGGGAGTCTTCGGTATACCGCGGTGTGAAAATGAGAGTGGGCATGGCGCGATTCTGTCCTCGAAGGCCTGGCGTTGGATGTGAGCGGCACGCTTGTTATTAAAAGACTCATTGTCCATTTTGAGGTTCACTCGGCCCGATAAAAAAGGACCAAACCCCGTGAACCGATTCTAGAGGGACAGTGTGGTTTCCGCCTCCCCAATATGAAGGAGCGCAGGCCACACAGTCGCAGTCGCGATGAGCCTGCGCCGAATGGGCCATTGCCCGCTAGTTTTTCTTCTGAAGCACCCGGGTCTGTTGCAGAAAAGAGGCAAACACGTCTCGCTTGGCTGGGAAGCGGTGCTGGCCTTCAAGAAAAACCTTTTCTGCAGCCTCTAGCTGTCCCAATTTCATCAGGCACTCTCCGCGTGAAAAAAATGCGCTCACTCCATCAGGGTTAACTCGAAGAGATTCTTCAAAATCAGAAAGCGCTTCGTCAAATTTTCCGAGCTCCATGTAGGTAAACGCGCGGTTGTCGATGGCTTCAAAGAAAAGAGGGACAGTGTCGATGGCTTTGGTGTATTCGGCAATTGCTTCCAGACGCTTTCCCTGGTCGCCCAAAGCATTCGCCCTCGTGTAGTAATCGGTCGCCGTCTGTATCAGCACTTTCGGGTCTTGCCGGGTAAGCTCGACATACCGGGGAAAATCCGTCAGCTTCAGGTACTCCGTGAAACCCGCCAGCTCTTGTGTCGACGGCACCTGGTTTCCGATCCATTCCCAGCCCTCCCCAAAGCTTTGCGCATCGATAGGCGCATGCCAGATGCGAACAGGGACTCGCTTCAACGACTCAATGGTGGGTTTCGCCGGGGACGATTCAAACGTAAGGCAATGAGCTGCAAACGAGCCGTCCGGCCAGGCATCCACCGCAAGGATTTTTATCGCCTTCCAGTCGGCCTTGTCTTTTTGAACGATCAAGTCACCGGGTTTTACGATGAGCAACTTTGTTTCAAGCTTCCCGTCGGCAGTGTGCGCGGTAGAGATGCCGAGCGTTGACCCAATGGCTGCGCAAAGGGCAATAAAGGACTTGAACATAGGGCTCCACGGGCAAGGATGTTTTTTTGGAGAAAGCCTGGCAAACATCCGCTGCTGGCCGACAGTCTTGTTTTGCTAACGGTCTTGGCTGAGCTGTTGAAACTTAATGCCCGACGCTCTGCCTTTGCTAGGCCAAAGCTCGAATGAGAAGAGGCGTGCGAAGGTCTGAACTTTAATCCACCTTAGCCCCCGAAGCCTTCACCACCTGTGCCCATTTCCTGTGCTCGGCATTGATAAAGGTGGTGAACTGCGCCGGCGTGTTGCCGGAGGGGATCGCGCCCTGGGCGAGTAGTTTTTCTTTCATCGCCGGCGTGCCCAGCGCTTTGGATGCTTCTTGCTGGATGCGGTTCACGATGTCGGGCGGTGTGCCTGCGGGGGCGAGGAGGCCGAACCAGGAGCTGGCGTCGTAGCCTTTGAGGGCCGGGCCGCCGGCTTGTTCTATCGTGGGAATGTCCGGCAGGGCGGCTGAGCGTTCGGAGCTGGTCACGGCGAGGGCTTTGAGTTTGCCGGACTTGATGAGGGCCATGGAGGAGGGCAGGTTGTCGAACATGACGTCCATGTCGCCGCCCACGAGTGCGAGTAGAGCGGGGCCGGAGCCGCTGTAGGGGAAGTGGGTCATGTAGGTGCCGCTCATGGTTTTGAAGAGCTCACCGGCCAGATGGATGGAGGTGCCGTTGCCGCTGGAGGCCATGTTGAAGGTGCCGGGTTTGGCTTTGGCGGCGCGAATGAAGTCCAAGACGTTGTTGATGCCGGCGGCTTTGGCTTTTTCGGTGTTGACGACCATGACGTTGGGCACGCCGGCGACCAGGGTGATGGGCGCAAAGTCTTTTTGCGGGTCGTAGGCCATCTTGCTGTAAAGCGATTTGTTGATGCCGTGGGTGCCTACGGTGCCCATGAGGAGGGTGTAGCCGTCAGGGACTGATTTGGCGACGATGTCGGCGCCAATGTTGCCGCCGGCCCCGGCGCGGTTCTCGACGACAAAGGGCTGGCCGAAGGCTTTGGAGAGTTCAGGCGCCATGGCGCGGGCCAGGATGTCGGTGGTGCCGCCGGGGGCGAAGGGGACGACGATTTTGACGGGCTTGGTGGGCCAGCTGTTTGCAGTCTGGGCCCAGGCCGAGGGCGTGGCCATGAAGGTGCTGAGGGCGGCGAGTGCGGTGGCGAAAAAGGTGGCGCCGCGCAGCATGGATTTGTTGTTCATCAGGAAGCCTCTTTGTCAGGGGATGGCCGGCAGGCGGCCGGGGGTCGCATGAAGATAGCGTCCGCAGGCAGGTACTTCAAGAGGGTTAAACCCGGGCTTTTGTGACCCTCGCCTGGGGGTGGCCGGATTGTCTTTTCTTCATCTGTGGAAATCTGCGTAATCTGTGGATTCAAATTTTTCTATCCGCAGATTACGCAGATTTCCACAGATTAAAGACAAGATTTTTCTGCTGGGGATTGATTTCTGTCTTTGATGCTGTGGCGAGCGCCCGGCTTTGCATGAGAAATTTTTTATCTATGAAATCTGCGGACGCAAAAAAAGCCGCCCGGCGTGAACCGGGCGGCTTGGCGATCAATCAGTGTGACGTCGATCAGTCGGCGAATTTGCCGGCGGCTTCGATCACGGGCTTGAGCTTGTTGATCTCGGAGATGACAAAGGCTTTGTGGGCGGCGGGTTCGACGCGCTTGTCGGTCACCACCACGGCGCCCAGGCCTTCCTGCTTCTTGATGAAGTCGGGGTCTTTGAGTGCAATCTTCAGGGCGTTGTTGAGCTGGGTCAGCACGGCCGGGGGCGTGCCCTTGGGCGCGTAGAGGCCGTGCCAGATGGTCAGGTCAAAGCCCTTGAGGCCCATTTCCTGCAGCGTGGGGTAGTCCTTGAGCAGCTTGTTGTTGCTCAGGGGCTTGGCGGTGGTGACGGCAAAGGCCTTGACGCGGCCGGCTTCGATCTGGCCGGTGGTGTTGGTGGTCTGGTCGCACATCATGTCGACCTGGCCGCCGACCAGCGCATTCATGGCGGGCGCGGTGCCGCCGAAGGGAATGG
>Ga0209025_1003298_pt1 | contig 15530 bp, 12 predicted proteins | sample AraplaMF_Col_mLB_FD_184256 | JGI IMG/M metagenome (GOLD analysis project Ga0209025, IMG submission 184256) | Arabidopsis root microbial communities from the University of North Carolina, USA - plate scrape MF_Col_mLB (SPAdes) (version 2) | ecosystem: Host-associated > Plants > Roots > Endosphere... | reverse complement strand
ATAATAATACCCGCAGCTGTAATTAGCATAATATCTTCTTCGCCAGTTACAGACTTAACTGCTACTAATTTACCGTTTTTATCTGTGATATTACATGTTTTTAAACCTTTACCACCGCGACTTTGTAGACGATATTCATCAACCGGTGTACGTTTTCCGTAACCATTTTTGGTTACAATTAAAACGTTCATATCCTCTTCAACAATTTCCATACCTACAACTTGGTCTTCATCACCTAGTGTAATAGCTTTTACACCTGCCGCATTACGTCCCATAGAACGAACATCTTGCTCATTGAAACGAATTAACATACCGTTACTTGTTCCAACAATAATATCCTTATCACCAGATGTTAAGCGTACAGAGATTACTTCGTCCTCTTCACGAAGGGAAATTGCAATTAAACCATTCGTACGTATATTGGCAAATGATGAAAGAGGCGTTCTCTTAGAAATACCTTGTTTTGTTGTGAAGAATAAGAATTGATCATCACCAAATTCACGGATTGGAATAATAGCGTTGACCCACTCACCTTTATCTACTTCTAACAAATTAACAATTGGTATACCTTTTGCCGTACGGCTATACTCTGGAATTTCATATCCTTTTGTACGGTATACTTTACCTTTGTTTGTGAAGAATAGAATATGATCATGTGTAGACGTTGTCAATAAATGCTCAACAAAGTCATCATCATTCGTACCCATTCCTTGTACACCACGTCCTCCACGGTTCTGTGTTTTGTACGTAGAAGCTGGTAACCTTTTGATATAACCATTATGAGTAAGTGTGATAGCGATATTTTGCTCTGGGATTAAATCCTCATCTTCAATTGATTCCATACCACCAATTGTAATTTCTGTTCTTCTTTTATCATTAAAGCGTTCTTTTACTTCTGTTAATTCTTCACGAATAATTTCAAGAACCTTTTCTTCATCTGCTAAGATGGCCTTTAATTCAGCAATTAACTTCATTAAGTCTTGATATTCTTGTTCAATTTTTTCACGTTCTAGTCCTGTTAAGCGTTGCAGACGCATATCTAAAATTGCTTGCGCTTGTTTTTCACTTAAACCGAAACGTTCCATCAATCCTTGTTTTGCAATATCAGCAGTCTTTGAACTACGAATTAAAGTAATTACTTCATCAAGGTGATCTAATGCAATTCGTAACCCCTCTAAAATATGAGCCCGAGCTTCCGCTTTCTCTAATTCATAAGCAGTACGTCTACGAATAACTACCTGTTGATGCTCTAAATAATAATATAAAGTTTGTTTTAAGTTTAATACTTGTGGCTCCCCATTCACGAGCGATAACATATTAATACCGAAGCTTGTTTGAAGCGCTGTATGTTTATATAAATTATTTAATAGTACGTTTGCATTTGCATCACGGCGTACTTCCATGACAATACGCATACCATTTCGATCTGACTCATCGCGTAAATCTGTAATACCTTCGATTTTTTTATCGCGAACTAACTCTGCAATTTTTTCAATTAATCGAGCTTTATTCACTTGATAAGGCAGCTCTGTTACAATAATTGCTTGTTTTCCATTTGCCTTTTCTTCAATTTCAACTTTAGCACGAAGTATAATAGAACCGCGACCTGTTTCATACGCTCTTCGAATTCCACTTCTCCCTAAGATTAGACCCGCCGTTGGGAAATCTGGTCCCGGAATAAATTCCATTAATTCCGCAATAGTAATGTCAGGATTATGACTCAATGCTAGCACGCCATCAATTACTTCTCCAAGTTGATGAGGCGGAATATTTGTTGCCATACCAACCGCGATACCTGTCGTACCGTTTACTAATAAGTTAGGAAAGCGCGCTGGTAATACAATTGGTTCTCTCTCAGAACCATCGTAATTGTCTTGGTAATCTATCGTGTTTTTCGTAATATCACGCAACAGCTCCATAGAAATCTTAGACATTCTTGCTTCTGTATAACGCATTGCTGCTGCTGAATCTCCATCAACAGAACCGAAGTTACCATGCCCATCAACAAGCATATAACGTTGACTAAAATCTTGTGCCATACGTACCATTGTTTCGTAAACGGCTGAATCACCATGCGGGTGATACTTACCAATTACTTCACCAACGATACGCGCTGATTTTTTATAAGCTTTATCAGCAGTAATCCCTAAATCATTCATTGCGTATAAAACCCTGCGATGCACAGGTTTTAACCCATCACGAACATCTGGTAGTGCACGAGATACGATAACACTCATTGCGTAATCTAAAAATGAGGTACGCATTTCATGACTAATATTAATTTCTCGAATTCGTGCTTGTTCTTGATTGTCTGACATCAACGAGCACCTCCTCTTACATTTCCGTTACATATACATTGATTTATATGTAGAAGACAGGAATGCTTAGATTCCTGTCATTACTTACTTAAATATCAAGGTTTTTCACGTATTTTGCATTTTCTTGGATAAAGTTACGACGTGGCTCTACTTTATCACCCATTAAAATTTCAAACGTTTCATCTGCTTCAATTGCATCTTGCAGAGAAACTTGAAGTAATGAACGTACTTCTGGATCCATTGTCGTTTCCCATAATTGAGTCGGATTCATTTCCCCAAGACCTTTGTAACGCTGAATACCAGGTTTTGGGTGAGCTGGTAACTCTGCTAATATCTTTTCAAGCTCTTTATCGTTATAAGCATATTGAATCTTTTTCCCTTGTTGCACTTTAAACAATGGTGGTTGTGCAATATATATATAACCATGTTCAATGATTTGACGCATATAACGATAGAAGAACGTTAATAATAGAGTACGAATATGCGCGCCATCAACATCGGCATCGGTCATAATAATAACTTTATGATAGCGAGCTTTTTCAATATCAAAATCCCCACCGATATTTGTACCAATCGCTGTGATAATCGTACGTACTTCATCATTAGATAAAATCTTATCTAATCGTGCCTTTTCAACGTTAATAATTTTACCCTTAAGTGGTAAAATCGCTTGAAAGTGGCGATCGCGTCCTTGTTTTGCAGAACCTCCTGCAGAATCTCCCTCTACGATGTAAATTTCACTAATCGAAGGATCTTTAGAAGAACAGTCTGCAAGCTTCCCTGGCAAACTAGATACTTCCAGCGCACTCTTTCGGCGTGTTAATTCACGTGCCTTCTTCGCTGCTACACGTGCACGTGCTGCCATTGTTCCTTTATCCACAATCTTACGAGCAACATTTGGATTCTCAAGTAAAAACTTTTCGAACGCTTCTGAGAAAACAGATTCTGTAATCGTTCTCGCTTCACTATTTCCAAGTTTTGTTTTCGTTTGTCCCTCAAACTGTGGATTCGGATGTTTGATGGAAACAATCGCTGTTAGTCCTTCACGTACATCTTCACCTGTTAGGTTACTATCAGCATCTTTTAAGATGTTATTTTTTCGTCCATAATCATTTATTACACGCGTTAGGGCAGTCTTGAAACCAACCTCATGTGTACCGCCTTCATACGTATGAATATTATTCGTAAATGAATAAATATTGTTTGTATAACCTTCGTTATATTGAAGAGAAACTTCAACTTGAATTCCATCTTTCGAACCCTCTACATATACAGGTTCTTCATGAATCGGTTGCTTCGAGCGGTTTAAATGCTCAACATAAGATTTAATTCCACCTTCATAATGGAACTCTTTCTTCTGCTTATTTTCGCGTTTATCTTCAATTATCAATTTAATATTACGATTTAAAAATGCTAGTTCACGCATACGTGTTGCTAATGTATCAAAATCGTATTCTGTAGTTTCTTTAAAAATTTCTGGATCTGGCTTGAAACGAGTTATTGTTCCTGTATGATCTGTTTCACCAATTACCTTTAAATCTGCAGCTGGGATACCTCGTTCATACTTTTGATAATGAATTTTACCTTCACGATGTACAAATACTTCTAACTCTGTTGATAGAGCATTTACAACAGATGCACCCACACCATGTAAACCACCGGAAACTTTATAACCGCCACCGCCAAATTTACCACCTGCGTGGAGTACAGTCATAATAACCTCTACAGCAGGACGTCCCATTTTTTCTTGTATACCAACTGGAATACCACGACCATTATCAGTCACACGAATACTATTATCTTCTTCGATGCTAACATTAATTTCATCACAGTATCCTGCTAATGCTTCATCAATACTATTATCTACAATTTCCCATACAAGGTGATGAAGACCCTTCCCACTTGTAGATCCAATATACATACCCGGGCGTTTTCGAACTGCTTCCAGTCCCTCAAGCACCTGTATTTGACTTTCATCATATGAATTTTCCTGCATTTGCTTTTGTTCCATTGACACAAAGATCACCTACTTTTCCATTTAAACAGAAATTATGTTCTGTCTATTTCACAATCTACCGTGCCGTTCGTTACATGAATTGTTTTCGCTTGCTTTAATGTTTCGTGTTCAATTCCGTCGACACTTGTCGTTGTCACAAATGTTTGCACTTTTCCTTGAATTGTATTTAAAAGATGTGATTGACGATAATCATCTAACTCTGATAACACATCATCTAATAAGAGGATTGGATATTCTTTAACCTCTGAATAAATCAATTCAATTTCAGCTAACTTTAGGGAAAGTGCGGTTGTTCGTTGTTGCCCTTGTGAACCAAAGACTTGAACATTTTTATCATTAACGAAGAATTGTAAATCGTCACGATGAGGACCAATTAAAGTTGTACCACGGAAAATTTCACGTTGTTTCACAGATTGAAAACTTTCATAGTATACTTCTTTTATTTTCGACAAATCCATTGATTCTGATACATCTACGCTCGGTTTATAGACTATTTCTAGTTCCTCTAATCCCCTACTAATGCCACGATGGATTGGAGCAGCCCATTCTTGTAATAAATGCAGAAACTCAAAACGTTTTTGCAAAATTTTTGTACCATGTTCAATGAGTTGCAGTGTAAATACATCCAACATCGTTTCCTCATTTTTACTATTCCCTTGCATTTTTTTAAGCAAGTGATTTCGCTGCGTGAGCACTTTTTGATATTGACTTAACTCATACAAATAGACAGGAGCTATTTGTCCAAGTTCCATATCTAAAAAGCGTCTTCGTACTTGAGGGCTTCCTTTTACAAGATTTAAATCTTCTGGGGCAAACATAACAACATTCATTTCACCAATATATTGGCTTAACCTTTGTTGTTCTAGCTGATTTAATTTTGCCTTCTTCCCTTTTTTAGAAATATTTAATTCTAAAGACAAGGAACTGTTTCGCTTTTGTAATCTACCTTTTATTTTACCATAATCCTCATCCCACCGGATAAGTTCACGATCGTTCGAAGTTCGATGAGACTTGGCCATCGCTAATACATAAATAGCTTCCATCAAATTCGTTTTCCCTTGAGCATTTTCACCAATAATTACATTCACTTTATCCTCAAAGGAGAGATCCAGATATTCATAATTGCGATAATTTTTTAATTGTAATTCTTTAATATACAAAGGGCTCCCCCTTTATGCTTGAACTTGAAATGTTCCGTTTCCCGGAATTTCAACAATATCATTTGCATACAACTTTCGGCCTCTTCTATTTTCAAGCTCTTGATTGACATACACTTCGTATTCTTGTAAGAACCATTTAACAGCACCGCCTGTATCAATTACATCAGCTAACTTTAAAAATTGTCCCAGTGTAATATACTCAGTTGAAATCTTAATACGTTTCATAAAATCGCTCACTTTCTGAAAGTGTTCATTCTTTCATTGTACTAAATAAACCCGCATTAGGAAAGTAATACCCCGAAAATCAAATAAGGGCCACTAGCATATTCAAACTAGTAACCCTCACTCTCGCTTAGTAAGTACGAACTGGTAAAATTAATTGGATGATAGAATCATCATTTACTGTACGAATTAAGAATGGTCTCATCGCTCCAGTAAAACTAATTTTAATTTCTGTACTGTCTAACGCTTTTAATGCATCCATCATATATTTTGCACTAAAGGAGATTTTTAATTCTTCCCCTTCTATTTTTTCACATTGAACTTCCTCTACTACTTTTCCGATTTCTGGTGAATTTGAAGAAAGTTCCAGCATTTGTTGTTCTAACGTCGATAATTTCACAACATTATTGCGACCATCTCTTGCTAGTAAAGAAGCACGATCAATTGCTTGTAAAAACTCTTTTGTATTTACAAATATGTCGGTTTTACTTTCTGCCGGAATTAAACGTGTTGTATCCGGGTAATTCCCTTCTAACAACCTTGAGAAGAATAATAAATGTTTAGTTCGGAATAATACTTGATACTCCGTAATGACAATATCCACCATTTCTTCAGACTCATCTAGAATTTTGCTCAATTCATTTAAACTCTTACCAGGGATAACAACATTCGCTTGAAATTCATCAGAAATTGTATGACCTTCAATCTTCGCTTTACGAAGTGCTAACCTGTGACTATCTGTTGCAATACAAGTCAGTTCACTGTTATACACTTTCCAGTTTACACCTGTCAAGATCGGACGAGTTTCAGAACTTGAAACCGCAAATACAGTTTGACGAATCATATGTTTTAGTAAATCTGTCGGGATTTTAAATACATGATGTTCTTCAATTTGTGGTAATAATGGATATTCAGCAGCATCTAAACCATTTAGATTAAACTCTGACTTTCCAGATTTTATTTTTGTCATAAAATGATTTTCCACAGAGATTTCTACTGTGTCTTTTGGTAATTTTTTTACGATCTCACTAAAATATTTTGCTTGTAAAACAATGCTCCCCGATTGTGCAATTTCAACAATTTCTTTTCCATTTTCTTCAACTGGAATAAAAGATTCAATCGAAATATCAGCATCGCTTCCTGTCAATGTAACACCTTCTTCAGTTACTACAACTTTAATTCCTGTAAGTATGGGAATAGTTGTACGAGAGGAAACGGCCTTCATTACATCTTGTACACTTCTTACAAGATAGTCTTTTTGAATTGTAAAACGCATAGCGAAAACCTCCGGCAAGTATAAGATTTTATTTATTTAATAAATATAAAAAAATAGTAGTAATAGTAATAGGGCTTGTGGATATGTGGATAACTCCATTTAGAGACGGAAAAACAGTCTATCTACATGTGGATAGACTGTGTGTAAAACAAGGGAAGTTATTCACACTATTCAGCTACTACTTTAAAATATGATTGATTTCCTCAACTTGTTTTTGTAGTTGTGTATCAGTTTTTAATAGTTTTGAAATTTTTTCGTGCGCATGGATGACTGTTGTGTGGTCACGTCCACCAAATTCTTCACCAATTTTAGGTAAAGATGAATCTGTTAACTCACGTGATAGATACATTGCAATTTGGCGAGGAAATGCGACTGATTTTGTGCGTTTTTTTGCTTTAAAGTCTTCTAGTTTAACTTGAAAAACATCTCCAACGGCTTTTTGAATATCATAAATAGAAATAATCTTTGGTTTAGAATTTGGAATAATATCTTTAAGTGCTTCGGCAGCTAAATCCGCATTAATATCTTTATTAATTAAAGATGAATAAGCAACAACTCGAATAAGTGCACCTTCTAGTTCACGAATGTTCGAGTCGATTTGATTTGCGATATAGAGCATGACTTCATTTGGGATGTCAAGGCCTTCCGCTTTCGCTTTTTTTCGTAAAATCGCAATTCTCGTCTCTAAATCTGGCGGTGTAATATCTGTAATAAGTCCCCACTCAAAACGGGAGCGAAGGCGATCTTCTAATGTCGGGATCTCTTTTGGCGGTCGATCGCTTGAGATTACAATTTGCTTGCTTTCTTCATGTAGCGCATTAAATGTATGGAAGAACTCTTCTTGTGTTTGTTCTTTTCCAGCAAGAAATTGAATATCATCTATAAGCAAGACATCGACATTACGGTATTTATTACGGAAATCGACAGCTTTATTATCACGAATAGAGTTAATAAATTCATTTGTAAATTTTTCTGATGATAAATAAACAACCTTAGCATTCGGATTATGTTCAATGACATAATGACCAATTGCATGCATTAGGTGTGTTTTTCCAAGCCCAACTCCCCCATAAATAAATAGCGGGTTATATGCTTTTGCTGGTGCTTCAGCAACTGCTAATGAAGCTGCATGAGCAAAACGGTTCCCAGAGCCAATAACAAATGTATCAAACGTGTATTTTGGATTTAACATGCTCTGTGGTAAGTGATTAGACTCATCATTTATTCTTTTCTTTTTAGCAGGAGGATAGTCAATCTCCTCTTCAGTTTGACTTTGGGGAATAATAAAGCGAATTTCTAGTTTTGCTCCTGTTAAATCATAAAGTGTTTCTGAAATTAGTTCTGAATAATGAGATTCTAGCCAGTCACGAGCAAATTCATTCGGAGCTGTAATCGTTAATATATCTTTTTTCAAAGCATGTGCTTTGGTTGATTTCAACCATGTCTCATAACTTGGTTTACTGACCTTTTTTTCGAGTTCTTTCAAAGCACTATTCCATAAATCAGAGATATTTTCCAAAGGTGTCCCTCCTTTACAAAGATGGTAAAAGAATAAGGTTGTGCAACAATTGTACAACCTCAAAATAACGAAATGTATATTTATACGAAACGTATTTTAAAACCTAAAAACGTCGTTTGTATACGAGATAGAGTTTTCGACAAAAAACACACATGTGGACAACTGTTTACCCACATGTGACTATAACTGTCCACATGTTATGCACAATTTGTGGATAAACTAAACTTGTGGAAAACTTGTTCAAGGTGAAAACACAACTATAATATCAAAAAAAGATAGCGATAGCAATGAATTTCAGAAAGTTATCCACAAAATCAATACCTTGTGGAATAAATTTGTCCACAATACGATATACTGTGTAAAAATGAAAAAATAATTTGTGGATACAAAAAATGAAAAAATATATTATCCACAAAGAAATAAAACAGCTGTGAAATAAATTGTGAATAGGTTCAAAATGAATATTTGATGAAAATTTAGAGAACCATTGACATTTTCCTAGTTGATTAACTATAATTTATAAGACTGTCTTTAACAGATATTCCTCAGGGAGGTGTCATATAATGAAAAGAACTTACCAACCAAATAAACGTAAGCGCAGCAAAGTACATGGTTTCCGCAGCCGTATGAGCACAGCGAACGGACGTAAAGTGCTAGCAGCTCGTCGTCGTAAAGGAAGAAAAGTATTATCTGCGTAGACCACTGATCGTTCAGTGGTCTTTTTTTCTAGTAATAATGAATTTCCGCTGATGAAATACAGGAGTGTCAATTGATATGAAGAAAAAAAATCGTATAAAGAAAAATGATGAATTTCAGGCTGTTTTTCAAAATGGAAAATCAAATGCAAATCGTCAGTTTGTGGTCTATCAGCTTGAAAAAGCGGAGCAATCATACTTTCGCATTGGTCTTTCCGTTAGCAAAAAGTTAGGAAATGCAGTAGTACGTAATCGAATTAAGCGTATGATTCGCCAATCGATTGCAGAATTAAAAGATGAGATAGATTCTGGAAAAGATTTTGTTATAATAGCAAGGAAGCCTTGTGCAGATATGACATACGAACAATTGAAGAAAAGCTTAATTCATGCTTTTAAGCGTTCTGGTATTAAAATAACAAACAAGTAGCGTAGGAAAAGGAAAATGAATTACACTATATACATACCGAAACAAGGAGGAGCAGGCTGTGAAAAAAAAGATAGGCTTACTAGTCATGGTTATTGCTTTAATGGCAATTGCTACTGGCTGTAATGAAACGAATCAGCCGATTACACCGAAAAGTACAGGGATCTGGAATGAATATTTCGTATACCCGCTTTCTCAGTTAATCACGTATTTTGCAAACTTATTTGGTAGTAATTATGGTTTAGCGATTGTTGTCACAACTCTTATCATTCGTTTTGCATTGTTACCATTAATGATTAAGCAGACGAAGAGTACGAAGGCAATGCAAGCATTGCAACCAGAAATGGCGAAGTTAAAAGAGAAATATAGTTCTAAAGACCAAGCGACGCAGCAAAAGTTACAACAAGAAATGATGCAGTTGTATAAAACACACGGTGTAAATCCATTAGCGGGTTGTTTACCAATTTTTATTCAAATGCCAATTTTATTCGCATTTTACCATGCAATTATGAGGACGGCAGAGATTAAGCAACATAGCTTCTTATGGTTTGATTTAGGACATGCGGATCCGTACTATATCCTTCCAATTGTTGCGGCAATCACAACATTTATTCAGCAAAAACTTGCAATGGCAGGTACTGCTGGACAAAATCCACAAATGGCAATGATGATTTGGCTTATGCCAATCATGATTTTAGTCTTTGCAATTAACTTCCCAGCAGCATTATCACTATATTGGGTAGTTGGTAACATCTTTGGTATCGCTCAAATGTATATGATCAAAGGGCCTGAAATTAAGGCTAGTAAGGCAGGAGGATCAAGCAAGTGAGTATAATTACTGCTAAAGGACAAACAGTCGAGCTGGCAGTACAAGATGCTTTAAGACAATTAAAAGTTTCAAGGGATCAAGTAGACGTGAATGTGATTGATGAGGGAAAGAGAGGATTTCTAGGTTTTATAGGGAATCGTCCAGCTATCGTGGAAGTTGTAATGAAGAAAGATCCCATTCAAGAAGCTGAGCAATACTTACAAAGTGTTGTTCAGGAAATGGGTGTGGATGTGATGATTACGAAGAATGTAAAGGGTCGAGAAATTGAGTTTACACTTTTTGGGAAAGATGTAGGGGTATTGATCGGAAAAAGAGGACATACATTAAATTCTTTACAATATTTAACAAAACTTGTTGCGAATCGCAGTACAAAGCAATATATTGGTATCACAATTGATGCTGAAAACTATCGTAGTAAGAGAAAAGATACGTTAGAATCGCTTTCTTATCGATTAGCAAAACAGGTCACGGTAACTAAAAAAAATGTTGTGTTAGAACCAATGCCTTCTTTTGAGAGAAAAATTATTCATCAAGCATTGTCCAATCATCCAAATGTAATTACAACTTCCGAAGGGAAAGAACCACATCGACATGTTGTAATATCTTCCAAATAACCGGTTACTCATTCGAGTACCGGTTTTTTTCTTGTTAATTTATGAAAAATAGATTGTGGATAACTAAAAAACGCTAAACTTATCCACTGTGAATAAGTTTAGCGTTTTTTACATGAGGACATAATAAAATGAGTTATTATTCTTTTGTAGATAGGTTCGTTATGGTATCCTAATAGTTTAGTGAAAGAAAAAATCATGTTGAAATAGAGAGAAATAAGCAAGTGAGGTGAAAGGACATGGATTTTGATACAATTGCTGCAATTTCCACGGCACTTGGAGAAGGGGCAATTGCCATTGTTCGAGTAAGTGGAGAGGATGCGATTGAAAAGGTCAATCGCATTTTTAAAGGGAAAGATTTAACGGCAGTTTCTTCTCATACGATTCACTACGGTCATATTGTTGATTTAGATACAGATCAAGTTATCGAAGAGGTAATGGTATCGATTATGCGAGCGCCAAGGACATTTACGCGTGAAAATATTGTAGAGATCAATTGTCACGGTGGTCTTGTTTCTGTAAATAAAGTATTACAACTTATTTTGGCTCAAGGAGTGCGTTTGGCAGAACCGGGTGAATTTACAAAGCGTGCATTTTTAAATGGGCGTATTGACTTATCGCAAGCAGAAGCTGTAATGGATTTGATTCGTGCGAAAACAGATCGAGCGATGAACGTAGCAATGAATCAAATGGAAGGGCGATTATCTAAATTAATAGGTCGCCTTCGTCAGGAAATTTTAGAAACATTAGCTCATGTAGAAGTAAATATAGATTATCCAGAATACGATGATGTCGAAGAAATGACGCACAATATTTTAATTGAAAAAGCCACACATGTTCGCGGTGAAATTAAAAAAATATTGGAGACATCTAAGCAAGGGAAAATTTTACGAGAAGGAATTGCAACAGCAATTATCGGAAGACCGAACGTTGGGAAATCCTCGTTATTAAATAGTCTCGTGCAAGAGAAAAAGGCGATTGTGACAGATATAGCAGGAACAACGCGCGATGTAATTGAAGAGTATGTCAATGTGCGTGGTGTGCCACTTAAACTTATTGATACGGCGGGAATCCGTGAAACTGAAGATATTGTTGAACGAATCGGTGTAGAACGATCAAAAGAAATGATGGGACAGGCTGATTTAGTTCTAATTGTAGTAAACTATAGTGAAGCATTAACAAATGAAGATGAAGACTTATTCCGTGCAGTGCGAGGAAAAGACTTTATTGTCATTGTAAATAAAACGGATTTACCAAAGCAAATTGATATGAAACGTGTTACAGAATTAGCAGGTAAAAATCGTATGATCACAACGTCGCTAATTGAAGAAAAAGGTGTGGATGAGCTAGAAAAAGCGATAGCAGATCTATTCTTTGAAGGAACAATTGAGTCAGCAGATATGACGTATGTTTCTAATGCGAGACATATCGGTTTATTAACACAAGCGGAAAAGACAATTGGAGATGCTATTGAGGCAATAGAGAACGGTGTGCCAATTGATATGGTTCAAATCGATCTAACAAGAACGTGGGAAATCCTTGGTGAAATTACTGGTGATACTGTTCATGAAAGCTTAATCGACCAATTATTTTCTCAATTTTGTTTAGGAAAATAACATATAGCTGTTTTAGAAGGATAGATAATTTTAGGAGGAATAATAATGGGATACAATGCCGGTTCTTACGATGTCATAGTAATCGGTGCAGGTCATGCAGGATGTGAAGCTGGGCTTGCAGCAGCACGAATGGGCTCAAAAACATTAATGTTAACAATTAATTTAGATATGGTTGCTTTTATGCCATGTAACCCTTCTGTTGGTGGACCAGCGAAAGGGATTGTTGTACGTGAGATTGATGCATTAGGCGGTGAGATGGGACGAAACATTGATAAAACTCACATCCAAATGCGTATGTTAAACACGGGAAAAGGTCCAGCTGTACGCGCTCTTCGTGCACAAGCGGATAAATTTTCATATCAACACGAATTAAAGAAAACAATTGAAGAAACGCCAAATTTAACATTACGTCAAGGAATGGTAGAGCGTCTAATTGTTGAGGATGATGTATGTAAAGGTGTAATTACACAATCAGGTGCTGAATATACAGCGAAAACAGTTGTGATTACAACGGGTACATTCCTACGTGGTGAGATTATCATGGGCGATTTAAAATACTCAAGTGGTCCGAATAATCAGCAACCATCTATCACATTATCTGAGCATCTAGAGGAACTTGGCTTTGATCTTGTCAGATTTAAAACAGGTACGCCTCCTCGTGTGAATAGCAATACAATTGATTATAGTAAAACGGAAATTCAACCGGGTGATGAAAAACCACGTGCATTTTCTTTTGAAACTACAAAATTTATTATGGATCAAATTCCATGTTGGTTAACATATACAAGTGAAGAGACACATCGTTTAATTGATCGAAACTTGCATCGTTCAGCTATGTATTCTGGTATGATTAAAGGAACAGGTCCACGTTACTGTCCTTCAATTGAAGATAAAGTGGTGCGATTTAACGATAAACCGCGTCATCAAATTTTCTTAGAGCCGGAAGGTCGTAATACACAGGAAGTATATGTACAAGGTTTGTCAACAAGTTTACCGGAAGATGTCCAGCGTGAAATGCTTAAAACGATTCCTGGTTTAGAGAATGTTGAGATGATGCGTACAGGTTATGCGATCGAATATGATGCAATTGTACCAACTCAGTTGTGGCCGACACTGGAGACGAAAAAAATTAAAAATTTATATACAGCAGGTCAAATTAACGGTACGTCTGGTTACGAAGAAGCAGCAGGACAAGGAATTATGGCCGGAATTAACGCAGCATGTCGCTCTCTAGGGAAGAAAGAGGTTATTTTAGGTCGTTCAGATGCTTATATTGGTGTTTTAATTGATGATCTTGTGACAAAAGGGACAAACGAACCATATCGTCTTTTAACATCCCGTGCTGAATACCGTCTATTATTGCGTCATGATAATGCCGATCTTCGTTTAACAGAAATTGGCCAAGAAATTGGCTTAATTCCAGAAGAGCGTTACGGGCGTTTTACTGTGAAAAAGGAACAGATTGAACAAGAAAAATTACGTTTAGAAAGCATTATTATTAAACCACGTCCTGAAGTGCAAGAATTAATTCGCAGTGTTGGTGGAAGTGAATTAAAGGATGGAATACGTGCAAGTGACTTACTACGTCGTCCGGAAATGACGTATGAACATATTCGTATTCTTGCGCCAAGTGAAGTGGAAATACACGATGAAATTGCAGAGCAGGTAGAAATTCAAATTAAGTATGAAGGATATATTGAAAAATCCTTACAACAAGTAGAACGTATGAAGAAAATGGAAAGCAAAAAGATTCCTGTTGATATTGATTATGATGCGATTTCTGGAATCGCTTCTGAAGCAAGACAAAAATTAAAAGATGTTCGTCCTCTTTCTATGGGGCAAGCATCCCGTATTTCCGGAGTAAATCCAGCTGATATTTCCATTTTACTTGTGTATATTGAACAAGGAAAAATTGCGCGAGTATCGAACCAATAAATAATAAGGAGATATGGCAAGATGAACATAGAACAATTTCAATCTATGCTAGGAGAAAGAGGAATTAACCTTTCTCCTAGGCAATTAGAGCAATTTGAAATCTACTTTGAAACATTAGTAGAATGGAATGAGAAAATGAATTTAACAGCTATTACAGAGAAAGAAGAAGTGTATTTAAAACACTTTTTTGACTCGATTACAGCTGCTTTTTATAATGATTTTTCAAAGCCATTTTCTATTTGTGATGTCGGTGCAGGAGCAGGATTTCCAAGTATTCCATTGAAAATTTGTTTCCCGCATTTAAAAGTAACGATTGTAGATTCATTGCAAAAACGTATCAATTTTTTAAATCATTTAGCCCAAAAATTAGAGCTAAGTGATGTTGCGTTTTGTCATGATCGTGCTGAAACATTTGGGAAAAAAGAAGGTGTACGTGAATCATTTGATATCGTGATGGCGCGTGCGGTAGCACGTCTTTCTGTATTGAGTGAGTTATGTTTACCTCTTGTAAAAGTAGGTGGGACATTTATCGCTATGAAAGGTGCAGCTGCCAATGAAGAGATTGAAAATGGTAAGTATGCTTTAGAAATACTTGGCGGTGAACTAAAAGAGATTTCTACTTTCCAATTACCATTTGAAGAAAGTGAACGTAATATTTTAGCAATCGTGAAAAAGCGCAAAACACCAAAGAAATATCCGCGTAAGCCAGGGACACCCAATAAATTACCTATTGAAAAATAAATCTTATTAGACGTAAGATTAAATTATATAAATGAAAACGTAAATGTTTCATAGGAAACATTTCTGTGTAGGACATTCAATAGGCCCAAAGGTGGTGGAATATGTATGAAAAATACGTTTTCTCGTTTATTTGGCTTTGGAGATAAAGAGAGCGAATTCGAATTACA
>Ga0209025_1003297_pt1 | contig 15531 bp, 17 predicted proteins | sample AraplaMF_Col_mLB_FD_184256 | JGI IMG/M metagenome (GOLD analysis project Ga0209025, IMG submission 184256) | Arabidopsis root microbial communities from the University of North Carolina, USA - plate scrape MF_Col_mLB (SPAdes) (version 2) | ecosystem: Host-associated > Plants > Roots > Endosphere... | reverse complement strand
CCTTTTTGTAAGATGTTCCGGCTCGCGTTATAGTCTCTATCCAATACCGTTCCACATTTTGTACAAATGTGAGTACGAATAGAGAGAGACTTCTTCACACGATTCCCACAAACAGAACAGTCTTGTGAAGTATACTTTGGTTCTACCTTAATGAGTACACCACCATGATTTTCACATTTGTAAGCAAGCATGTTTCGAAACATTCCCCGCATCAGAAATAGACTTCGATAATTTTCTATTTTTAACCATGTTACGAATGTTCAAATTTTCTACAACGATAATGGAATGCTCTTTCGCTAGATTGTAACTGAGTTTATGAAGAAAATCTCTGCGCTGATTCGCTACTTTCTCATGTAGCTTGCGAACACGCTCGGCCTGCTTTATGAAGTTAGCAGAACCTTTTTTCTTCTTAGAAAGTTTTCGCTGTGCTTTCTTTAGTTGTTTTTCTTTTGCACAGAGAAATCTAGGGTTTTCAAACTCTGAACCATTAGAAAGAACAGCATACTTATGTAATCCCACGTCAATCCCTATCGCACGATTGAGATCGATATCAGATGGTACCACTTGTCTTTCGACACTGAAAATAGCGTACCATCTCTTCCCTTGACGTTTGAGAATCAGTTGCTTGATTGTTCCTTCGAGTGGTCTATGAAGTAGGATCTCTATTTCTCCCAATTTTTTATTGTATAACTTATAGTTATCAGAAAAAGACATCGCATAACGATGCTTTCCGTTTGGTTTGAATCCAAATTGCGGAAACGTCATACTATTGTAGTCTTTATACTTTTTCTGTTTTGGATACTTTGCATCTTTACGAAAGAAATGATCAAACGCTTTTTTTAGACGTACAAACACTTCTTGCAAAGGTTGAGAAGGCATTTCTTTTAGAAAAGGATACGTCTTCTTGTCTAATTTAAGTTGTCTTTGCATATCATAACGATCGTAATTTTCTTTGCTTTGTTTATATTTCCGTTCCTTGTCTAGCAAGGCAGAATTGTAGGTTTGACGACAATATTGTAACCAACGATCTAACATTTCTTTTTGTTCTTCTGTTGGAAAGATTTCATATTTTTGATTCAACAACATTGTCATCTCCTCCCGTTAGTTTTGTCCTTGTGTTTCGATGAATTGTTTTAGAACTTTTAATGGCACACCGCCTACAGTCAGCAAACAATAATTTTGAGGCCCAAAACATTCTTTACATACATTCTATCTGATTTGAGGAAATTCCTTTTTCATTCCTTTTACATACGCCAACCAAAATTCATTACCTCCCTACTCATTGGGCTTCACCCTTCTCATTCCTTGAGGAAGGGGAATTCTTTTGAAAATATGTTAAATCTTTTAACATAGTGAATTTCCAAAATGCTAACGACATCTCATATGTAGCTTGTTCGGATGTTTAGAAGAATGGTGATCTAAACAGTGCAACAAAAAGACTGGTTATCAGCTGAAGAAGTAGCCAAGAAAATAAAAGTATCAGCTATGACTATAAAACGAAATTGTCAAACCTACAGTAGTTTTTTAAAATTTCAACAAGGTGAAAAGAACAAGTATTTAATTCATCAAGAATCTATACCTGTTTTTCAATTTATAGCTAAAATGAGAAATAAAAGATACTATCAACTTTATTCAAAGAAGAATAGCCGCGGAAATACACTAAAAAAAACTATCCACCTATTCTAGTGGATAGTTTCTTCTATTCATGCATTATACAGCTTCCTTCGCCTCTGCTAATCCTCTTACACTAGAAACAGCTTCTGCATGCTTTGCTTCATCAAATTCTTTTTCACTCTTTGCGACAACGATTGTCGCAATCCCGTTTCCAATTAAGTTTACAATCGCTCTTCCTTCACTCATAAAGCGATCAACTCCAAGAAGCAACGCTAATCCTTCTAAAGGAATAACCTTTAATGCAGCTAACGTAGACGCTAACACAATAAACCCACTTCCTGTCACACCGGCAGCACCTTTAGACGTTAACATAAGCACTAAAATAATGGTAACTTGCTGTCCAATTGTTAGATCGATACCAAATACTTGTGCTAAAAAGACAACAGCCATCGATAAATAAATAGACGTACCATCAAGATTAAAGGAATAACCTGTTGGAATTACGAGACCAACAACAGATTTTGAACATCCAAATTTCTCCATCTTATTCATCATTCTTGGCAATACAGATTCAGAAGAACTTGTTCCTAATACAATTAAAATCTCATCTCGAATAAACTTTAAATAATTCCATAAGCTGAATCCATACATCTTACAAATAATATTTAAAACAACAAAAACGAATAAGAACATCGTTACATATACTGACATCATTAATTTTCCAAGTGGTACAAGCGATGCAAGTCCAAAGTGCCCGATTGTATATGCCATAGCACCAAATGCTCCGATTGGCGCAGCTTTCATTACATAGCCGATAATTTTAAAGAATACGTGTGAAAGTTTATCTAAGAAATCAATGACTGAGTTTCCTTTTTCCCCAAGAGCCGCTAACCCTACACCAAATAAAATCGAAAAGAATAATACTTGTAAAATATCACCTTTCGCAAACGCATCAACCATATTAGACGGAACGATATGAGTCACAAACTCAATCCAGTTCAGTCCATGTCCCCCGTTTTGGGTGTACTTTGATACGTCTCCTTTTGCAAGTTCATTAAAATTCAGGCCTTCTCCTGGCTTCATAACATTTACAACAATTAAACCAACAATAAGGGCAAATGTCGTTACAACTTCAAAGTAAATAAGAGCTTTTCCACCAACTTTACCAACCTTTTTCATATCTCCCATTTTGGCAATGCCGAGTACAATTGTTAAGAAAATAATTGGTGCAATTACCATTTTTACAGCATTGATAAATGTGTCACCTAACGGCTTCATTTCTTTACCAACACTTGGCCAAAACAATCCAACTAACACCCCAAGCACAATAGCCGCTAATACTTGAAAGGTTAAATTTTTAAAGAGTCGTTTCACCTTTCTTCTCCCCTTTGATTTTTCTAAATTTTCTATCCATTAATTTCTAACATAATGATAGCGTTTACATTGGAAAGAGAGAAGTTTATGGTCATAACGAATATTTTGTTCATTTTGGTCTTAATTTTTCGTTTCACGAAATACATAACGATTAATCGGCCTTCCAACCCCGCCATACTGAACTGCCAAATGAATGACACCACTTTTTTCTAAATAATCTAAGTAACGGCGAGCCGTCACTCTAGCTATGCCAATGGCACGTGCCACATCTTCAGCAGAACGTGGTTCTTCCTGTTGTTTTACATACGTTACAATCTCATTTAACGTAAACTCATTTAAACCTTTTGGTAAATTGCTCGTCGTTCTCTCAGAACGCCCAGAATATAATAATAAATCTAGCTGCTCCTGTGAAATAGATCCAGAATCTCTCAAACTTCTTTTATATTGGCGATATTTCTCTAATGCTTGCTGGATTCGATGCAACTTAAAAGGTTTAATAATATAATCTATCGCTCCATTTTGCAGCATAAGTTTAATTGTTTCCCTATCTTTAGCAGCAGAAACAACAATAACATCCGTTTCTAATTGTTGTTTTCGAAATTCCTGTAATACTTGAATGCCATCCTTTTTCGGCATAAAGATGTCCAAAACAACAAGATCTGGATTCATTTTTTTTACAAAACGAATTCCCTCCTCACCATTGCTGGCAATAGCAATGATTTGAAACCCTTTTACACTTTTTATAAACTCTTTATTTACTTCCTGAACCATCGGATCATCTTCGATTAGCACGACTTTAAATTCCTCTTTATACGCCATACAATTCCGCCTCCATCTCCATTGGAAAAGTAATGATAAAGCTAGTTCCTTCACCTTCAAAAGATGAGATTCTAATTTCGCCTCTCCCCTTCTCAACAATTTGTTTTACGAGAAAAAGGCCATAACCTGTTCCATCACGTTTATTCACAGTAAAACCTTTCTCATATACTCTCGGTAAATGCTCTTCTTTTATCCCGCATCCATTATCTTCAATTAATATTGCGCACACGTCCTCTGACTGCTCAATACTAATATCAATTCTTTTATTTGCGGCCTCAATTTGTTCAAATGACCCAAATGCATTTTCTATTAAATTACCTAATAGTACAACAAAATCATGTTGATCTAATTGGTATGGAAAAGCATCCAAATAACTATTTTGATCAATAATCACTTGAATGCCAAGCTCTTTCCCCCTACTTACTTTACTTAAAAGAAGCCCTGCAACAGCATCATTTTTAATGGTCTCATTTAAAAAATCACTTACACTCTCCTGCTCCTCGGAACTGTTATACGCCAGTTGTAATGCCTTGTCAGCCTTACCGAGCTGAATTAAGCCTGCTATTGTATGAAGTTTATTCATATGCTCATGACTTTGCACACGCAATGCTTCAACAAAGTTCTTCACCCCAGTTAATTCTTCCGCAAGCTTCGTTACCTCCGTACGGTCTTGGAAAATTGCCACCGCTCCAATTAATTTATTACCCTTCTTAATAGGTATACGATTACTTAAAATAACTTTTCCACTTACTTTTATTTCTTCATTGTATACTGCTTGATTTTTCTTCACGATTTCTGGGAGCCTTGTATCCTGTAATATTTTTCGAATAGGCTGTCCTACAACATCTCCCGTTACATGAAAAACTTGCTTCGCTTTCTTATTAAAAACCGTAATGATTTCTTGATTATCAATGGCGATCACCCCTTCATTCATGGAATGAAAGGTTGCTGTCCTCTCTTCAAGTATTCTTTTAATTTCATGCGGCTCTAACTGAAACATCTGTTTTTTTATATGATTAGCGAGCATTAATGAACCTATCAATCCAAGTACTAACATTAAGATGACTATAAAAAGAACTTCTCCCCTTAATTCACTCATAATCTCAAAAAAGTTTGGTATTTTATTTCCTACAACAACAACGCCAATTTGGTTTAAGTTTTGATCTTTAATAGGCATAAAAGCACGAATGACAGTCCCTATTTCTCCCTTTGCTTTTGAAAAATAAATATGTTCTGCAAACGCCGCTTCTTCATCTGCTCCTTTTGAAACTTTTCCTATCATTTCTTTCACCGGATGCGAATAACGAACTCGTTCCATATTCATGACAACAATATAATCTGTTTCATTAATGACTCTAATATTTTCAATTACAGAATTTAATGTTACCCACCCATTTGTTTCTTGAAGAGACTTCTTTACATCTGACATTTCTGCTACTGTTCGCGCTGTATTCATCGATCGAATTCTTAATTCTTTCTCTTCCTTTTGTTGAATATTAGCGACGATAATCCCTCCACCAATCATGAGCGAAACAATCACAACTGCATAAGAAAGAATCGTAATCTTCCAACGGATTGGTAAATCCCTCACACTTATACCTCCTTTCCTCTCAAAGCATCTTTACGAATAGAAATCTTCTCGGTATGCTTACAATATCAGCTTTGAAAGGAGAACGAAGATGAAAAAAGCAGCAACTTTTATACTCCTTTTTACCACCTTTATTGCAAGCGCTTTATTTATTCATTATCAGAAGCAGTCTCCTCAAAGTGAACTCGCATATGACGATGACCAAGAAGGACTAAAAGACCAGATTGTCTTTAGATTTAGCCATGTTGTGGCAGAAAACACCCCGAAAGGGCTCGCTGCCAACAAATTTGCGGAACTCGTGAATGAAAAATCAAATGGTAAAATAAAAATAGAGGTCTTTCCTAACGGAAGCTTATATTCTGATATAGAAGAATTTCGCGCTTTGAAATCCGGACAAGTACAATTTATTGCTCCTTCCACATCAAAACTTGGAACGTTTTCCCCTGAATGGGGTGTACTTGATTTACCATTTGCTTTTTCAAATTATGAAGCCTTGCAAGAAGGCTTAAACGGAAAGATTGGAGAACAGTTACTCCAATCCTTACAAAAAGACGGAATAAAAGGGCTTGCCCACTGGTCCAACGGCTTTAAGCAAATCACTTCAAACAAAGGACCAATTTATACACCAAAAGATATACAAGGACAATCTTTTCGCATTATGCAAAGTAATGTCATCCAATCCCAATTCGATTTATTAAAGGTTAAAGCTCATCAAGATTCATTCAATTCAACATATCAATTAATTGAATCAGGAAAAGTTGACGGTGAAGAAAATACCATTTCAAATATCTACTCTAAAAAATTCTATAACGTTCAAAACTATTTGACAATTAGCAACCACGGATATTTAGGATACGTTGTCATGATGGATCAAAAAACTTGGAACCAACAAACTCAAAAAACGAAAGAAATATTAACGGATGCAATGGAAGAAGCTACTGCTTGGAATAATCAACAGGCCGCTCAAATAAACAAAGAACAACTTGAACTCATTAAACAAAATTCATCAATTCAAATTCATGAATTAAATGATGAACAACGAAAACATTGGGAAACGGTACTATTACCTATATACGATAAACTTGCTCCTACGATTGGAGAGGATTTGGTAGAAGAGTTGAGGGCATTACAAAGGAAGTATCAAACCCAAGAACCACAATCGCAAAACCCATAAAATAATAAATCCAACCATTCTTAATGTCATAAAGAATGGTCGGATTTATCCCGCTATTCGTGGGCAGTAATACTCCCGCCTCAAAATTCAGCGAAAGCGTTGTCCAGCTCCAGCGGCTAGAATCTCCGGCCGTTTCGCCCCCTCGGAAGAGGCAAAAAGCGCCTCTCTGTCAGGGGCGTGGGCGCCCTGCGATTCTGAGCGAGCCGCTTCCGCTTTTCTTAAGAAGTTAGGCGGGAGATAAACTGCCCGTAAAAGCCCGATTGGTGAGGGCTGATAATCAGTGGGGGATGAAGAAAACCCCCACTGATTAAAGTTTCACTTTATGTCATTTTTTCAATTTGTATTTACATATTATTGTACTGAATTTTCTGTAAATTAACAAATTCTTTATATTACCTTAAATTATTTCTAACATTCTTTGTATATAGTATAACTAAGAACATTAATAAGAAGGAGGACACCTTATATGCAATCACCATTTCACTCACAAAAACACCCTATATCTTCTTCATGTGCTGCACTACAAACAGATCTGCCTCATATTTCTATTCTCCCTTCTCCTGTGCCGGTCATCGGTATACAACTGCAGAAAGCTAAGTTAAAACTAAAAAATGGGCAACGTGCCGAGCTTACAGCAGCTGTCCTTCCTTCACAAGCAAGTAACCAAGAGGTCATTTGGACGTGCACAAACCCCCATATTGCAGAGATTCATACCGAACATCAGAAAGCAACTGTAATAGGAAAACAGTCTGGACGAGCCGTTATTATTGTCACAACTGCAGAAGGTAAATTTCGCGATCTATGTATAGTTTACGTTCAGCCCTATATAATAAAGCCTAAATAAAATACAAACTAGCCATCGGCTCCTCACTGATGGCTAGTTGCCTAAACACTTCTTCCTTACGTCTCTTGCGGATATCCCATACCTTCTACCGATTCTTTATATGGGCGCTTTTGTTGCTGTAATAAAAAGATACATACGCCGCATAATACAAGAACACTTCCGACCACTTGCGTAGAATTTAATTTTTCACCGAGTAAAAAGAAAGCAAGGATCATCGCACCAACAGGCTCACCTAAAATACTCATAGAAATGGTTGTTGCATTTACATAATTCAATAACCAGTTATTAATCATTTGAGATATAGTCGGTACAGTTGCAAGTAAGAAAAATACAGTCCAGTCCCATGATGAATATCCTGTAAGTGGAATTTGCAACATCATGTTATATATACTTAAAAATATAGCTGCAAATGTAAAGACAGTAAAACTATAAATCCAATGTGATACTTTTTTCACTGTCGTTTGCCCTATAAATAAATAGCCAACCACTGCAATTACACTAAAGAATGATAGTATATCCCCTAAGACGGCCTCTTCGCTTAGTCCTAAATCTCCCCATCCAATACATCCTACACCAATAATAGCAATTCCCATTGTTGCTAGTGAAATGAGTGTTGTTCTTTCTTTAAATAAGAAAAATCCTCCGATAAGAGATACGAGTGGCTGCAATGCCAAAATAATCGTTGAACTTGCAACTGTTGTATATTTTAACGATGCAAACCATAGAAGGAAATGCAGCGCTAAAAAGAAACCGGATCCACTTAAAAATACCCAGTCTTTCTTCTTAATTCTCGTAAATTCCTCTCTTTTCTTCCATACAATAGGAAGCATAATTATGACAATCATCCATAAACGATACATACTTAAAATAGAAGATGGTGCTGTAGACATTTTTACAAAGATAGCCGCAAATGAAATCGTAATAATCGAAATCGCTAACGGCAGTGCTATTGATTTTTGCTGCTTCATATGCTGTCTCCTTATCTGTATAAATACATTTTGATTTTCAAACATATTTGTCTAGCTCTGCCTCCTAGGCCCTCATGTCTAAGAACCTTAGCCAACAGGCCTGAACAGTCGACTCCGCTTTTCTTTATAGGTGCGAAAACTTGACCCGATTCCGCCTTCTCCCTTTGCTTTAAATCTAGTACGTGGCAGGAAAAAGACCCGACCGCTTCTATGCATAGTCAGGTGCACTCGCTCCTCGAAAAAGAAAAGGTTTTTTATGTCGTTTTTTCAATCTTTATTTATATTAAGTAAAATTCTCATTTCATTATAGTCGTTTCTTCCAATACTGAATACTAATTTTTTAGATTCTTCTTATTCTTATGCTAAAATAAAGTTGTAGTAACTTTTTACTTAGGGGAGATTACACGATGACACAAACAATAGGGAAAATTGAAGAACTAACATTTTACAGCAAATCACTGCAAGAAGAACTTACGCTTCTCGTCTATTTACCAGCCAATTTCACGCCGCTTCATAAGCACACAATTGTTATTGCGCAAGATGGGAGAGATTATTTTCAACTTGGTAAAGCACATCGCGTTATAGAGTCCCTTCGCGAAACAGAGGAAATTGATCGAACAATTATTGTTGGTATTCCATATAAGGATGTACACAATCGAAAAGAAAAATATCATCCAAATGGATCACAAAATGACATGTACATTCGCTTTTTAGCTCATGAACTCGTTCCATATTTAGATGAACAGTACCCAACATATCAAATGGGGAAAGGCCGCGTTTTAATCGGAGATTCTTTAGGCGGTACAGTTTCATTTATGACAGCACTTATGTATCCGCATACATTCGGAAAAGTAATTATGCAGTCGCCATTTGTAAATGAATCTGTACTAGAGCGCGCTAAAGCCTTTACGCAGCCGCACATGCTAGATTTATATCACATCATCGGTACAGAAGAAACAGCCGTAAAAACGACAGATGGTAATATTTCTGATTTTGTAGCGCCAAACCGTGAACTTCATTCTCTTCTTACTGATAGAGGATTTACAACTTATTACGAAGAGTTTGATGGGAATCATACATGGAAATATTGGCAAAAAAACTTGCCACATGCATTTTCTCAAATGCTAGCGCTGAAATAATATACAGTGTCATTCAGAATTATCTGATATAATAAAATGGAGTTTTGTTTTCATACAAGCATTTTACGTTCAGACAAGGGGAGGAATTTAGAGATGAAACTAGGTATTGTAATTTTTCCATCAAAAATGATTCAAGATAAAGCAAACGGTCTGCGTAAGCGTTATGATCCACATTATGCATTAGTTCCACCACACATTACATTAAAAACACCTTTCGAAGTAGCTGATGAAAAATTAGAAACGATTGTGCAAGAGCTTCATACAATTGCAAAGAAAACAAACCCTTTTACATTACATGTCGGAAAAGTGAGCTCTTTTGCACCTGTAAATAATGTTATTTATTTTAAAGTTGAAAAAACACCAGAATTAACATTCCTAAACGAAGAAATGCATAGTGGTATGTTCACACAAGATCGCGAATATGCTTTTGTGCCGCACCTTACAATTGGACAACATTTATCAGACGCTGAGCATGCGGATGTTTTAGGTCGCTTAAAGATGAAGGATTTCTATTATGAGCAACCAATCGATCGTTTCCATTTACTATATCAATTAGAAAATGATACATGGTCAGTACACGAAACATTCCATTTAGGAAAGGAGCAACAATAATTTGCAAGTTCAAGTCGTACAAAACGAAAAGCAACTTGAGGGTGCCTTTTCCGTTCGTAAACAAGTATTTGTAGATGAACAAAAGGTTTCAGCTGAAGAAGAATATGACGAATATGATCACACTGCAAAACACGTTGTTTTATACGATCAAGATGTTCCAGTTGGCGCTGGGCGCTTTCGCATCGTCGATGGTATCGGGAAAATGGAACGCATCTGTGTCCTATCATCTCACCGCCAAAAAGGGGCCGGCAAGATCATCATGGACGCATTAGAATCCCTTGCAAAAGAAGAATCACTTCCAAAACTGAAACTTCATGCGCAAACACACGCCGAGCCGTTTTACCATAAACTTGGCTACAAAACAACTTCTGACGTATTCATGGAAGCTGACATCCCACATGTTGTAATGATAAAACAACTATAAAAAGAAGCGCTTGCCTAGCGCTTCTTTTTATAATTTCTACAATCAACTTTCGTTCCGCTTTTTCAACATATAAATCAAGGCTATCCCAAACTAAAAGTTACCTACTCTTGCTTTCTCTCTCTCTGTTTTAACACCGCACGGGGCAGAAATAAGCACTGACCGCTACCACGCACAGCCAGTCCCTCTCACTCCTCTAACAAGAAAAGAGCTTTTGTTTCGTTTTTTCAACATATAAATTGCGGCCACGCAAAACAAAAAGTGACCTACACTCGCTTTCTCCCCTTGTTTTAACACCGCACGGGGCAGAAATAAGCACTGACCGCTTCTACGCATGGCCAGTTCCTCTCGCCCATCTAAAAAAAGAGGTTTTTAGTAGGGGGCTCAATTTGTATTCACCCCTAACCACATTACTATCTCACTTTTTTACATTGCCATTTCCTCTATCTTCCGATAAAGTTATAAGTTGATGCTACTTATTGAAGGTGAAATTATGACTAAGGAAAATTTTTCGCAAAAATCATTAACCCATTCGAATATACCTCGCGCAATTTATCATATTCCGAAAACATCTACGGACTTAATTCATCAAAACGATGCGGATGTTACTTATTTTCGCGCTCTTGAAAAACAAGGAATATATTTAAATGAAAAGCAATTAGAAGCTGTTCGTCAGACTGAAGGGCCCGTTCTTACATTGGCTGGTGCCGGCAGCGGAAAAACATCTGTCTTAACTACGCGCGTTGGCTATTTAGTCAATGTAAAAGGTGTTTACCCGCGCAACATATTGCTGCTTACCTTTACACAAAAAGCAGCGGAAGAAATTCGAAACCGCGTAGCAACATTACCTGGTATGACACCCGCAGCGAGCCAATATCTAGTTGCTGGAACATTCCATTCTGTGTTCTTAAAGTTACTTCGCAGCCAAGGATACAACCAACAAATTTTAGCAAATGAAAAACATAAACAAATTATTATAAAGAAAATTTTAAAAGAACTTCGTTTAAAAGATGACTATGACGCGGAAAGTATGCTAGCAATGATTTCACTTGAAAAAAATAAATTAAATAGACCGAAAGATGTACAAGCTAAAACACCTGTGGAACGTGAATTTCAAGAAGTGTATCACCGCTATGAAGACGTAAAAAAAAGTCATAGCTATTTAGACTTTGATGATATTTTACTTGAAACATTCTATTTGCTAGAAAATAATGCCGCTTTATTAACGCAGCTGCAAGGTCGCTTTCAATATATTGAAGTCGATGAATTTCAAGATACATCATACGCTCAGTATGAAATTGTAAAATTATTAGCAGCGCCGCAAAACAACTTATTTATCGCAGGTGACGATGATCAAGCGATATACGGCTGGCGCGGAGCTAGTCATCAAATTATCCTTTCTTTCCCAAAAGAATTTGATGATACAACCATTATTACTTTAAATACGAACTATCGCTCGAATCCATACATCGTTGGCCTTGGTAATGAAGTCATTAAGCTAAATCAAGAACGCTTTAACAAAGAACTGTACTCCGTTCGCGAAGAAGGCATACAGCCGTTTTATTCAAGACCAGCAACAACATTGGATGAAGCGAATCAAATATTGCAACTGATTCAGGATAAAGTAGCAAGCGGCCAGCGACGCTATACAGACTTTTGCTTATTATACCGGACACATTCTGTAAGCCGGTCCTTACTCGATCAGCTTACGATTCATAAAATACCGTTCGTCAAATATGGAGCAAGCCAATCATTTTATGAGCACTCCCTTATTAAGCCGGTATTAGATCAACTACGGTTGGCCTTTGAACCATTTCGTTTAGAATCACTCGCAAGTATTTTACCAACGATGTATATTGGACGCGATGAATGTATATCATTTATTGAACGAGAGCAATGGAAATACGGTGAAGGACGTTTCCCTTCCCTTTTACATTTTCTTTTACTCAATCCGAGTTTAAAATCGTTCCAAGTAAAGAAAATTAATGACCGTATTGATTTTCTGAAATTTATTAAAGAACTGGAACCGAAAAAAGCATTAAAAGAAATCATTAAAGGAAAAGGACAATACTTAGAATATCTGCAAAGCAATGACCGCTCTTCTTTCACAATGCAAAAAGAAATACAAGAAGAAATGCTTGAAGAGCTCATTGAATCCGCAAATCGCTTTTCCGACATTCCAGCGTATTTAGAATTTGTAAACGCAGCAATACAAAATCAAAAAGAAATGGAAGCATTAAAAACAAGAGTCCAGCAAGATGCTGTCTCGCTTATGTCAATTCATAACGCCAAAGGTCTTGAATTCCCATGCGTCTTCTTACTCGGTGCAAGCGATGGAATATTACCGCATTCCTCATCATTAAAAGATGCAAACGACCGTGTCACTGATACCTCCGAGGCATTAGAAGAAGAACGACGCTTAGCATACGTGGCAATTACACGAGCAAAAGAAGAATTATACATTTCTTCTCCGCAGTTTTTTAGAGGAAAAAAACTTGATGTTTCGAGATTTTTATTTTTGACGAGGAATGACCTACAAAAAACAAAATAACATATGACGTAAATATTTCTGAAATAAAACAAAAAATACCCTGTTTTTTCTTACCCAAAGGATAAAACAGGGTATTTTTTGTTCAAAAGCAGACTCATTAATTACATGTTTCATTATTTATTAATACCTATTTTTCTTTCCACCACAGTTACAACCTTTTTTCTTCACATACCCTTGCTGTTCTAGTTGCTGCCCTTGTTGCTGCTCTTCCTGTTGCCCTTGTTGCTGTTTCTGCATTTGATACCAATATTGAAGATTATTATATGGATTTGGTTGCTGATACTTCGCCATGGCAAACATCTCCTCTATTTTTTAACACTCTCTTTACTATATGAACAACCCTTCTGTTTCGTTCCTTCATTTCTCACTCATTCAGCCATCGAATTACAATCGTTTCAATTATCGCCGCAGCCCCAGCAACTGCTAATAATACAATAATAGGCTCTGCTACTTTCGGAATCCATTCATAACATATAAGTAATAGAGCGCTCACCCATACCCCTGTACACCAATAGCAACTTAACAATTCCCCAAAAAATTTACGTAAACCTGCTTCTTTTATTTTCATATACGTTGAAACCGAACCATCCTCTTCTGTAATCTGTATTTCTTCAATAAAAGGCGCACGTATAAAAGATGTAATCTTATCAAAGACCAAAAGGCGTGTTAACCGAAATACTGCACATGAAAAAATAAAAAACATAAGCCAACTCTCAAAAAACAAGTTCCTCATCTCCTTTTCTTTCCGGCTAAATACAGGCTTATCCTTTGAAAAAAACAACTTGAGAGCAGTAACCGATTTACCTCGCATTCAATATTCTATTAGTGTAATCAAAACTTATGATAAGGAGTGAAAAGAATGGGTAACAATGATGATAAAAAGGTTATGCGCATGAATTGCGTATGTGATGTTGTAAACTTCATCAATGAATTACAAGATTGCGCAACAAGCACATGCCCGACAGGTTGCGATGTTCCATTCCTTGGTGCACATCAAGGCTCTAGACTCGCTAATACACGCCCATTTATCTTATTTACTAGTGAAGGAGATCCATTCAAAGTATTTATTCCTTCCACTAATACTACAGATTGTACTACGTTGATCCTTCGCGTAGAAAGTGTAGACGATTGCTGTGCAGTATTACGTGGATTAGAAGTACAAAACGTACCACATGATCAAAATCCAGTTTGTTACTTCTTAAATACCCCTACTGCTACACTACAAGCAACAAATTCTGTTGTAACTGTTGATCTAAATTGTTTCTGTGCAATCCAATGCTTACGTGATGTACACGTTGCAGGCGTATAATGTGTAAACCAAAAAACTATTGAGGTGGTAGGATTCCTACCACCTTTTCCACATCATAGTCCCATCATGCGAATCGATACTACCTCTTCTATGTTTAGAGGGAAATTCCCAATATGGCTTGGTATCAACATTTGCAGCACTCCATTTTCATAAGAAGTAATAACCCCTACATAAGAAGCTTTTTCTGTTTTCACAATACATTTTACATTTGGTATATAATGAGGTTGATTTAACAAAAAATAAATTTTTTCCTCGTTATTCATATCTTTAAACGATTTATTTTGCCATGCACTACTTGAAGATTCTACAAATGATTCCTTACCTTGCTCTAGACGCTCTTCTTCCGTTGGATCCATTTGCACATTATGTTGATCAGCCACATGCATTTCTTCTACAGCCCCTTGAGTTTGTTTTCCCTTTTCCACATCTTCTGTCTCACTTTCCGTTACTTCAGCAGTTCGTTCTATTTGTTTCACAATCACACTTTGCTGCATATGGCGCTGGAGTTTATATAAATCTAAATGATGAATATATAATAACGGTTGATTTTCTCCTTTTTTTATTTGTTTCTTCACCATCTCCATCCCCCTTTTTACTAAAACATACGTTACTACAGTTATATTCATACAGAACGGAGAAGTTTCGTTAAAAATCACTTCTTTCTCTATGTATATAAGGCATTTTCCCTATTCCCTTAAAACTAGGAGTTGGTCTATAACCATTTTTCACTTCTCTTCATTAAATAGATTTATAGTGTACGAAGCAATAAAACTATGTTTCCTTCTATTATTTTCTATCTGTGTTTTAATCCTTCCATGTGACAGGGGGGAAGATTCCTTTTCTCTATCAAAAAATATTCCATTTAAAGAGATAACCCAGTACCAATCTCTTTTATAATTCATAAAATGTATGGAATTGACTATTTTATTAAACAGATAAGGAGGATTCAATTTGGGTAATTCAAATAATAACAAATGCATACCGTTTCAGTGTGCATTTCCTATACCAGAACCTGGACCTACGGGGCCTACTGGACCTACCGGACCGACCGGACCTGGACCTCTTGGGCCGACCGGACCTACTGGACCTACTGGGCCGACCGGACCTACTGGACCTAC